>Ga0302314_10003243_pt1 | contig 30111 bp, 26 predicted proteins | sample III_Palsa_N2_3_FD_200533 | JGI IMG/M metagenome (GOLD analysis project Ga0302314, IMG submission 200533) | Peat permafrost microbial communities from Stordalen Mire near Abisko, Sweden - III_Palsa_N2_3 | ecosystem: Environmental > Terrestrial > Soil > Palsa > Peat permafrost | place: Sweden... | reverse complement strand
TGACGGATACCACGACCGCACCGGCAATCTCTTCGACATGGAGCTTTTTCGCGACTAAAGGATCGAAGTATGCTTCAAGGTCTTCTGCCGAGAAAGGATGCGATGCTGGAACTGGCTCAGTCGCCTGCGCAGTGGTCAAAGGTATCAAAACAAGCGCCACAGCAGCGGAACAGCTGAAGATCTTCCGGAGAAAGAGCAGCATGAAGAGGTCGCGCGCTCCGCAGAGTTCTGACTGCACAAATCAACCCATAGTTCCGTTCCTGTTGGAATGTCTATCTCGGAGATTCATTCACGATAAAGGTCGGCTATGCCCTGGCAGCTCGTTGCTGCTGAGGGCTCACCCAATACCTCTCACGGGGTTGCAATGAGCGTGAACCGGCGCCGGGGCGCCAGTTGCAATGAGCGTGATTCCGCCATGCCGCTGATTGCGATCCCGAGCGCGGATGATTGCAGATCATCACAGATAGGCCATGCCATGCAGATCGACGCGATCCCGTTCGGGACGACCGACTGGTCCGAGGTCCCCCCGACCGAACACCCGGGCGAGACCGGCAAAGCCTTTTGGCGTACGCGCCAATTCGGCCCGATCCGCGTGCGCATGGTCGAGTATACGCCGGGCTACCTGGCCGACCATTGGTGCAGCAAGGGGCATATCCTGTTCGTGGTCGCGGGCGTGTTGGAGGCCGAGTTGGCGGATGGACGGCGCTTCACGCTGACGCCGGGCATGTCGTACCAGGTTGCCGCCGTGGCCGAGGCGCATCGCTCGGCCACGGCGGATGGGGCAACGCTGTTCATCGTCGATTAGGCCGCGGGTTCGTTCATCCCCGACAAGGCGCCGAGCGGCCGTGACAGGTGCAGAAAAACCACTTCGTGGACGCGATCAAGGTGGATTGGAGCGTCGATCGAAGAGGGTGAAATCACATTGGGATGCACATCGACGGGCGGCCTTGTATTTAACGACCGTTCGGTTCATATATAAGGCATGGCACAGCAAACCTCACCGCGGATGCCCCGCGGCCGGCCCCGAGAGTTCGACACGGACGCCGCTGTCGAGCGCGCCATGGGCGTCTTCTGGTCGTGCGGCTATCACGGCACATCACTCCCGGATCTGCTTGAGGCGACGAACCTCTCGCGCGGCAGCCTCTATGCAGCCTTTGGCGACAAGCACGGGCTCTTTCTGCGCGCCCTCGATCGCTATATCGATGATGCTCTGGCGCGGCTCGATAGCGAACTCGATTCCCGGAAAAATGCCTTGGCGGGTCTGCGAACCTGCTTGGCTGGTTATGTCGACCGCACGAGCGGGATAGTCGGCAAGCGCGGATGCCTGGTGGTGGCGACCGCCATGGAATTGGCCGCGCACGACACCGAGGTGGAGCAGCGTATCCGGCGGTTCTTCAAGACGATGGAGACACGGCTGACAGAGGCGCTGGCGCGCGCGCAGGCAGCGGGAGAGCTGGCCGATGGCGTCGAGCCCGCGACCGCCGCCCGCTTGCTGCTCTGCCTGCTCGAAGGCATGCGTGTCGTCGGCAAGACAGGTCCGGACCGCACCCTGTCGCAAGCCGTGGTCCAAACCCTCATCGACCGCTTCGCGAAGTAGGGCATCACATGGCCAGACCATCGTTCAGGCACGCCTATATATGGACCATTCGGTCGTGAAAGAAATCCCCATGTCCCCGACCCAAATCGCTTGCGCGCTGCTCGTGCCCCTGTTTTGGGGGGTGCAGTTCGTCGTCATCAAAGTCGGCCTGACGGCGTTTCCGCCCCTGTTCTTCGTCGGTCTGCGCTTCGCCGCCGTCGCGGCGATTCTGCTGCCGTTCGTCGGGCGACCGACCCGGCGCGAACTCGGACCGATGATCGCGATATCGGTCTTCTTCGGCGGCCTGAACTTCGCGCTGTTTTTCGTCGGGCTCGGGCAAGGACTCGCGAGCGTGTCGGCCGTCGCCAACCAGCTCTCAACACCCTTCACGGTTCTCCTCGCCTGGCCATTTCTCGGTGAGCGGCCCTCGACGCGCGTCGTCATCGGCGTTGCTCTGGCATTCGGCGGCGTGGCGCTGACCGTGGCGGCGCCGAGCGCCTCGGTGAAGATCATGCCGACCCTGCTGGTCATCGCCGCCGGCTTCGCCTGGGCGGTTGGGAGCGTGCTTACGAAACGGTATGGCCCGTTCGAACCGCTGAAGCTCATGGCCTGGATGTCGCTCTTCACCGTTCCCCAGGTCATGGCGACCTCCCTCGTGATCGAGCACGGTCAGCTCGCATCGCTCCAGACGGCCAGCCTGACGGCTTGGTTGGCCTTCGCCTACACCGTCCTGTTCGGCGCGGTCGCCGGCTGGGGCCTGTGGTTCTGGCTGATCGCCCGGTGCTCGATGACGCGCGTGGCGCCCTTCGCGCTGCTGCAGACCGTCTTCGCGATCGTCGCCGGGGTTGTCTTCCTGCACGAACCCCTGACTCCAACGCTCGCTGCGGGTGCCGCCGTTTGCATCGCCGGCGTAGCCATCACCCAGATCCGATCCTTCGCCCGGCATAGCCTGCCGACGGCACCCCGCGCACCGGTCGAGCCGAGGAGGGGGCCGCCCGCGCGCGGCTCGCCTATCAGTCGCTCATCGGTCGCTTCATCCTGGGCGGCGACCGACCTGCCGAGGAACGTCTTGCCGATGCCGCCCGGTTGCATGCGCTGCTGGTGCGGTGATAGCACAGGGTCCATGACCATCCTGCCCCGAACGACCCTGGTCCTGGGCGGCGCGCGCTCTGGCAAGAGCGCTTATGCCGAACGGCTGATCCGCGACGCCGCCCCGCTCGCGACATATCTCGCGACCGCCGAGGCCGGCGATGGCGAGATGTCGGAACGGATCGCCCATCACCGCGCCTCGCGCGGCGCCGGCTGGGTCACGATCGAGGAACCGCTCGATCTGGTCGGCACGCTGCGGCGCGCAGCACGGCCCGATCGGCCGGTGCTGGTCGATTGCCTGACGCTGTGGCTGTCCAATCTGATGCATGCCGGGCGCGATGTCGCCGCCGAGACGGCGGCGCTCGCCGGGTGCTTCGCCGATCTCGCGGGGCCGGTGGTGCTGGTTTCGAACGAGGTCGGCCAGGGCATCGTGCCGGACAATACGCTGGCGCGCGCCTTCCGCGACCATGCCGGGCGGTTGCATCAGGCGGTCGCGGCCGCGGCGGATCGGGTCGTGTTCGTGACGGCAGGCCTGCCGATGCTGTTGAAATCCAGAGAAACATAATTTGTCAAGTGAACATCATGGCCGGTGCAACTCATTGGGAGGCTTGTGTGTTAGCAGCCACGAGACACCAGCCGCCAAGCGCGGTATGAAGATTCATGATGAGGAACGTCGCCATGTTGAACGTCTGGAAGCGCGCTTTCTGCGCTGTTGCCGCACTCGGTTTTTTGACGGGGACCGCCTCGACCGCGCTCGCGGCGAGCGATCAGCAGGATCTGGTCGAGCATGCGCGGATCGTGCTCGACGATCTGCACAAGGATAAGGAATTCGGCAACGGCTCCCAACTGATGCGCCGGGCCAAGGGCGTGATGATCGTCCCGTCGCTGATCAAGGGCGGCTTCTTCGTCGGCGGCGAAGGCGGCACCGGCGTGCTGCTGACCCGCGGCATGAACCATGAGTGGAGCTACCCGGCGTTCTATACGCTGGCGTCCGCCTCATTCGGCCTGCAGATCGGCGGCGAGGAAGCCGAACTGATCGTGTTCGCCCTGACCGAGAAGGGTCTGCAAGCCTTCATGAAGGATCAGTTCAAGATCGGCGCGCAGGCCGGCCTCGCGGTCGTCACCCTGGGCTCGACCGCCGAAGCCGACACCACCGCCGCGCTGAACGCCGATCTGGTCGTCTGGTCCTCCTCCTCGGGCGCCTATGCCGGCCTGACGCTGAACGGCTCGATCATCAAGCCGCGTGACAGTTGGAACCAGGCCTATTATGGCCATGCCATCTCGCCGGCCGGGATCGTCAATCGCCATGGCGCGAAGAATGCCGGCGCCGACAGCCTGCGGACGACGCTTGCCAACCAGAGCTAACCCCGACACCCCGACGCGGACCCCGGCCCTGATGTTTCAGGGGACGGGGTCCGATGTCGGCAAGTCTCTGCTCGTTGCCGGCTTGGGCCGCGCCTTCACCCGGCGCGGCCTTCGCGTTTTGCCCTTCAAGCCGCAGAACATGTCGAACAATGCCGCCGTCACTGCCGATGGCGGCGAGATCGGCCGGGCCCAGGCGCTGCAGGCGCGTGCCTGTGGCGTCGAGCCCCGGGTCGACATGAACCCGGTGCTGCTGAAACCCCATTCCCAGACCGGCGCCCAGATCGTCGTGCAGGGCCGCGTCTGGCGCGACGCCGAGGCTAGGGCCTATCAAGCGCTGAAGCCCGAACTGCTGCCCTTCGTGCTCGAAAGCTTCGAACGCCTGTCGGCCGATGCCGATCTGGTGCTGATCGAGGGGGCCGGCAGCCCGGCCGAGGTCAATCTGCGCGCCGGCGACATCGCCAACATGGGCTTTGCCGAGGCCGCCGACGTGCCGGTCGTGCTGATCGGCGATATCGACCGCGGCGGCGTGATCGCGTCGATCGTCGGCACCCATATTCTGTTGGAGCCGTCGGAGCAAATGCGGCTCAAGGGCTATCTCATCAATAAATTCCGCGGCGACGTCGGCCTGTTCGGCGCCGCCGTCGATATCCTGAAGGCGCGCACAGGCTTGGATTGCCTGGGCATCGTGCCGCATTGGCCGGATGCCGCGCGGTTGCCGGCCGAGGATGCGGTGGCGCTCAACCGTCGGCTGGGTCCGCGCACCGGTGGCGGCTACAAGGTCGTCGTGCCGCGCCTGCCGAATATCTCGAATTTCGACGATCTCGATCCGCTCTCGGCCGAACCCGGCGTCCGGGTCGACTTCGTGGCACCGGGTCAGCCGCTGCCGCGCGATGCCGATCTGGTGCTGCTGCCGGGCTCCAAGGCGACGCGGGCCGATCTGGCCGCCTTGCGCGCCCAGGGCTGGGACGGGGACATCCTGGCCCATGTCCGCGCCGGCGGGCGGGTGCTGGGCCTGTGCGGCGGCTATCAGATGCTGGGAAGGACCGTCGCCGATCCCGACGGCGTCGAAGGCCCGCCGGGCGAGAGCCCCGGACTGGGCCTGCTCGAGATCGCGACCGTGCTGGGCGGCGACAAAACGCTGGCGCGGATCGACGCCTGGGACGATCGCTCCGGCGCCCGCATCCAGGGCTACGAGATCCACCTGGGCGCCAGCGACGGCGCCGACCGGTCGCGGCCGTTTCTGGTGCTGGATGGGCGCGACGAGGGCGCGGTCTCGGCCGATGGCCGCGTCGCCGGCTGCTATCTCCACGGCCTCTTCTCCGCCGATGGCTGGCGCGCCCAGTTCCTGACGTCGCTCGGCGCCGAGGTCGACCGGACGCTGGGCTTCGAGGCGATGATCGAGCGCACGCTCGACCGGCTGGCGGATCATCTGGAGGCCACGGTCGATCTGGACCGGCTGCTGGCGATAGCCCGCGCGCGCTGAGTCAACCGGGATCGATTCGTCCAACACCCGTTCGACCGGAACGCGCATCCTGCTGGAAGAGTTGGGCGCGCCGCACGAGCTCAAGATCGTCAACATGACGACCGGCGACCGGCGCAAGCCGGATTGTCTCGCGGTCAGCCCGATGGGCAAGGTGCCGGCGATCCGCCATGGCGACGCGCTGATCACCGAACAGGTGGCGGTCTATCTCTACCTGGCCGATCTGTTCTCCGCGGCCGGGCGCTGAAGCGCGAGCCGGCGCCGCCGACCATGTGTCCCTCCGGCGATGTCGACACGATGCTGCAGACCCTGATCGATCTGCTGTCGGTCGGGCCCTATGTGCTGGGCGAGCGGTTCCCGGCGGCCGATGTGCTGTGGGGCACGGCGCTGACCTGGATGACCAATCTCAAGCTGGTGCCCGAACTGCCGCCGATCATGGCCTATATCGGCCGGGTTGGGTGGATTCCGATCTGTCCGGTTTGGAGTGCCGAAGGTGGTAAGCGGATATTCGCCTTTCGGCCTTCGGGCACCGTTAAGCCGTATGAATCCTTCATCACATGGGACATGGGCAAGTTCGGCTCCGAAGATGGAGCCCGCCTGAATAGGCCAGAGCCAGCTGTGCAATCAACGACGGCTTGGGTGCGTGTCCAAGGGTCCATCGTTGCCGACGATCGTGTCCCAAGGCGTGGTGTAACAGCGGCGTCTACACCATGATCTCCGGCATGCCTGGCCGGACTAATCACGCCGCCTGAATGGGCAGCAGGACGGAGCCATCATCGCCGAGCGGGGCGATCGTTTCCAGGGTCATGTACCTGGCGCGCTGAACGGCCCATTCGTCGTTCTGTTCCAATAGGATCGCCCCGATCAGGCGGGTTATGGCTTCTTCGTTTGGGAAGATACCGACGACTTCCGTGCGACGCTTGATCTCGCCATTGAGTCGCTCGATCGGATTGGTGCTGTGGATTTTCGCACGATGTTCCTTGGGGAAGGTCATGAAGGCGAGCACGTCCTGTTCGGCCTCGTCCAGCAACGCGGCCAGCTTGGGCAGTTTGGGTCGAACCTGATCGGCGACCTGGCGCCACTGGGCTTTGGCGGCCTCGCCATCATCCTGGGCGAACGCCGTCGCGATGAAGGCAGAGACGACGCGGCGGCCGCTCTTGCCGGCGTGGGCGAGCGCGTTGCGCATGAAGTGAACCCGGCAGCGCTGCCACGTGGCATTGAACACTTTGGCGACGGCCGCCTTGATGCCCTCGTGAGCGTCGGAGATGACCAGCTTTACCCCGGTCAAGCCGCGTCGCCTGAGCTTGCGCAGGAATTCGATCCAGAAGGTCTCGGCTTCCGACGCACCAATGGCCATGCCGAGCACTTCGCGACGGCCATCGGTATTCACCGCAACCGCGACGGTGACGGCGACCGAGACAATCCGGCCCGCCTGGCGCACTTTCACATAGGTCGCGTCGATCCACAGGTAGGGCCAGTCGCCCTCGATCGGCCGATCGAGAAAGGTCTTTACCCGCGCGTCGATTTCTTCGCACAATCGGCTGACCTGGCTCTTGGATACGCCGCTCATGCCCATGGCCTTGACCAGGTCATCGACGGAGCGGGTTGAGATCCCCTGGATGTAGGCCTCTTGAATGACCGCCGTGAGCGCCTTCTCTGCCAGGCGTCGCGGTTCGAGAAAGCCGGGGAAGTACGAACCCTTGCGCAGTTTTGGAATGCGCAGCTCGACCGTGCCCGCTCGCGTCTCCCAATCCCGGTCCCGGTAGCCGTTGCGCAAGGCCAGCCGGTCGGGCGATCGTTCGCCATGGCCGGCACCGGTCAGACCCTGGACCTCCAGTTCCATCAGCCGCTCGGCGGCAAAGCCGATCATCTCCCGAAGCACATCGGCATCCGGGCTCTTTTCCAAAACGGCGCGAAGCGCCATCATCTCGTCGGTCATCGTGGTCACCTTTGGATAAGGTTTTGTTGTGGTGACCAGACGTTACCGAAGATCCACGATGACCACCGCCGTGGATAAGTGGCCCGCCGCCGCCAGACTCTCGGCGGTCGCTGCGGCAGGCCACTTACCCACCGCTCCTACACCACTTGGCGGGACACGACCTTGCCGACCATCGCTTTGGACAGGTCTTCGTGCTCCTGCATGTCCTTGAGGCGGGCTTGCATGACCGGTCTGACCGCTTCCAAGGCATCTGGTCCGGCGACGAAAAATCGGGGAGGCGAAGGCATGCAACTGAGCTTGACCAGAGCCTTGCCCAGCTTGTCCGGATCGTTCGGCTGCTTTCCGTCATAGCCGGACCACATAGCCTCGGCCGACCCTTCATGCGCATAGTCGGCGATTGAGCTTTTGGCATAGCTGACGTTGTTGGCAGCGAGCAGACTGGTTCGGAAGAACCCCGGTTCGACAATGGTCAGCTTGATGCCGAACTGCTCAACCTCAAGCGCCAGCGAGAGCGTGAGCCCTTCGACCGCAAATTTGCTCGCGCTGTAAGCGGTGCAATGCTTGAAACCCGCCGCTCCGGCCGTGGAACTGACATTGATGATGTGCCCGCCTCGCTGCTTGCGCAGGATCGGTAGCGCTGCACGCAAGACATTGACCACCCCATAGAAGTTGGTCGTCATCTGTCTTTCGATATCGGCGTTGGTCAGTTCCTCGAAATTGCCGAGGTAGCTGTTGCCCGCATTGTTCACGAGGACATCGATGCGGCCGAATCGGTCGACCGCTTCGACGAGAGCCGCCTCGGCCTGGCCCACGTCTGCGACGTCGAGCTGGACCAGGGCCAGATTGTCGTGGCGGATGTCGGCGAATGCCGAGCGGAGCTTGTCCATGTTCCGGGCGGTCGCGACCACTTGGTCACCGGCATCCAGCGCCGACTTGGCAATGCTGCTACCGAAGCCGCTGTTGGCACCGGTCACAAACCAAACTTTACTCATTTCAACTCCTTCACGATGCAGGTCGAGGTGATTGGCATCCTTCCGATAAAGTAGGCCGTGCTCGGTCATGCGATTAGATGCTATGATCGGCATGGGTTTATAATCTGGACACATAAATGGCGCGGGAGACCTTCAGTGACCTGATTGCCCTGCTGGCGGTCGCGAGGGAGCGGAGCTTCACGCGGGCGGCAGCACAGCTCCGCGTGTCCCAGCCAGCACTCAGCCGCACTATTAGGGACCTTGAAGCCCGGCTGGGATTGCGCCTCCTGACTCGCAACACGCGCAGCGTCGCGCCGACCGAGGCGGGCGAGCGCCTGATCCAGGCCGTGGGACCGCATTTCGACGGGATTAAAGCTGGGTTGGCCGCCGTGACTGCGATGCGCGGGAAACCCGCTGGTAGTCTCCGCATTACCTCGGTCGAACACGCTTCAGACACAATCCTCGCGCCAGCCGTGGTTCGGCTCCTGGCGGACTACCCGGATATTCGAATTGAGATCATCAATGATTACGCTCTAACCGACATTGTGGCCGAACGATATGATGCAGGTGTGCGCCTGGGCGAACAGATCGCCAAGGACATGATTGCCTTACGGATTGGGCCGGATTTCCATCAGGTTCTTGTCGGCGCTCCGCCCTACTTGGCCCGGCACCCCTGGCCAGACACACCTCATGACTTGACCGACCACGCCTGCATCAATCTTCGGCTGCCTACGTCGGGCGGCCTCTGGTCCTGGCCGTTTGTCAAAGAAGGGCGCGAGCTGAGGGTTAGGGCCGAAGGGCCGCTGGCCTTCAACGCGGTCTCGCTGATCCTCAAGACTGCCTTGGCCGGCCTCGGCTTGGCGTATCTGCCCGAGGACGTCGTGCAGGAGCATGTGGCGGCCGGCCGCTTGGTACGACTCCTTGCAAACTGGTCTCCGCTTATGACCGGTTATCATCTGTATTATCCGGACCGGCAGCCGAGCCCGGCCTTTGCCCTACTGGTTGAGGCGCTACGCTACCGCCCTTGAGAAGATCGCGGGTTCTCACTCAGTCCGTCCTTTTGATTCGTTTGTTGATTGCCAGAATGAGCCCAGGCATCACAATCAACGTAAGAGAGTCGATCAAGATACTCCCTTCTAGTGGGCGCCGCGCTTTGAGTTGCCCTGGTCCGAGCGCACGCAGCGCCACGATACGCCGCACGGGCTCTGCACGTCCGCTTCCAAGAGCGCCGATCTTGTGCTTCTACGCCTTACTTGGGTCGAGTGCCGCCGGTCGCAGGCGGATCGGATGGGTGTCTCCGCCGCCGCCCATCCTGTCGCTCCGGTCCCTGAATGGGAACGTCATGATCCCGCAGTGGGAACGGTTGCTTCCCGCCCTGGGAACGGTTTGTTCCCCAACCGGGAAGGTCTTGTTCCCTGGTTGGGGAAAAACCCGATCCCAGTTCGGGAACATTTTGTTCCCGGGACGGGAGAAGTTCCTCGGCCGGGAACGAGCCGGACCTCCATCCGTCCCGCCTGCGGCTGGCGGCCAAGTGTCCGTTGGGGGGAGGCGCTGGGGCTCCGCAAAACCGATCTGGCTTGAGCCCCTAAGCCGTCAACACCAGGGCCGCAACGCCCAGCGCCAGAACCTCGATCAGGCAGGCGACCTGGAACACCCGCAATGCCGCCCGCATGTCGGCGACCGTGGCGCGCGCCCGGCTGCTGCCCATCCAGGGGTCGGTCACGGTGATGTCGCCATAGCGCCGCGGGCCGGCCAGCGCCAGATCGAGCGCGCCGGCCATGGCGGCTTCGGGCCAGCCGGCATTGGGCGAGCGGTGCTTGCCGGCATCGCGGAACATGGTCGCGAGCGCCTTGATCGGCGCGCCGCGCGGTACGAACAGGGCGGCGACCCCGACCAGCACGCCGGCGAGCCGCGCCGGGATCAGGTTCAGGAGATCGTCGAACCGCGCAGACGCCCAGCCGAACGCCAGATGGCGCGGCGTCTTATGGCCGATCATGCTGTCGAGCGTGTTGACGGTCTTGTAGACCAGCAGGCCGGGCAAACCCGCCAGCAGATAGAACAGCACCGGCGCCACGACGCCGTCGGAGAAATTCTCGGCCAGCGATTCGATGCCGGCGCGCACGACGCCATGGGCATCCAGGCTGGCCGGATCGCGCCCGACGATATGGCTGACCGCGACCCGGCCCGCGACCAGGCCCTCGTTGTCGAGCGCCCGCATGACCCGGGCGACATGATCGTACAGGCTGCGCTGGGCGACCATCACCGCGACGATGACCAGTTCCAGCAAGCCGCCCCAGCGGCCGAAACGGGCGGCGAGCAAGCTCAAGCCGAACCCGATCAGCGCCGCCGCGACCACCAGGAACAGCAGCGTGACCACGCCGCGCCGCCGCCGCGTGGCGCTGCTGCGCGCCTCGCGATTGAGCCGCCGGTCGAATAGCGCTATGGCTCTGCCGATGAGCACGACCGGGTGCGGCACGAAGCGGAACAGCGCCGGCAGATCGCCGATCAGCCAATCGAGGCCCAGCGCCAGCACCAGGATGACGAGACGGTCGACCGTGTGGGCCGGCAGCAGCAGGAGAGATCCGAGATGGGGCATCGCGGGCGGAGCATGACCAGCACCGGGCCCTCGGGTCAATGATGCGATGCGTCATGACGGGTCGATGATGCCATGCATCATGACCGGTCAGTGAATCACGACGGCTTTTTGCTGTGCGGCCATGGCAGCCGCGATCCGGTCAGCGTCGACGGCTTCGCCGAAATTGCGACGGGGCTGGCGCCGCTGCTGGCGGGCAGGCCCTTCGCCCATGGTTTCATGGAACTGGCCGAGCCCGATCTCGATACGGCGGTCGGCAGGCTGGTCGCCGCCGGTGCCAAGCGCATCCTGGCGCTGCCGGGCTTTCTGTTCGCCGCCCGTCACATGCAGGAGGACCTGCCGCGCGAGCTTGCCGCCGCGGCCCGGCATCATGGTGTCGAAGTGGTCCTGGGTCGTGAGCTCGGCGCCGACGCCCGGCTGGTCGAGGCGTTGGACGACCGCATTCAGTCCTCCGTCATGCCCGGGGCAGGGATCGGGCTGGTCGTCGTCGGCGCCGGCAGCAGCAATGCCGGGACCAATGCCGGGTTGGTCACGCTCGCCCAGGAGCTGAGGCACAAGCACGGTTTCGCCGTCGCCGTCGCCTGCTACGCCTCGGTCGCCAGGCCGACCGTCGCCCAGGCGATCGAGGCGATGCTGGGCCAAGGCCATCGCCGTATCCTGCTGCTGCCCTGGTTCCTGACCGAGGGTAGCCTGCTCGGCTTGGCGCGGCGCCAGGCGAGCGCGGCGGCCGGCGACCGGGCCGTGCTGATCGAGGCGGCAGCGCTCGGCGCCCATCCGCTCGTGCTGGCCACGCTCGCCGACCGGGCGGAGGAACTGGCGCGCTCAGTCGCCTTGCCTTCGGGCGGCACTTCCGCGTAAGCCTGCTTCCCGTGACCTCACATGATTCCTACGGGCTCGGCGCCCGCCTCGATTATTTGGCCGAAGGGCGGCGTCCCTGGCTGCTGCTGCTACTATTGTCGCTGGCGCTCTATCTGCCGGGGCTGGCGAGCCTGCCGGCGATCGACCGGGACGAAGCGCGCTATATCCAGGCGACGCGTCAGATGCTGGAAACCGGCGACTTCCTGCGCATCCGCTACCAGGACGAGGCGCGCAACAAAAAGCCGGCCGGGGTGTATTGGCTGCAGGCCGCCGCGGTCGCGGCCTTCAGCAAAGCCGACGCGACATCGGTCTGGCCCTATCGCCTGGTCTCGCTGCTGGGCGCCACCGCGGCCGTGCTGTTCGCCTTTCTGTTCGGACAGCAAATCTTCGACCGGCGCACCGCGCTGGTCGGCGCGGGCCTGCTGGCCGGTTGCCTCGATCTGGTGTTCGAGGCGCATGTCGCCACGACCGACGCGCTGCTGCTGGCGACCGCCGTCGCGGCGCAGGGCGCGCTCGCGACCGCCTATCTGGCACCGCGCCGGGGCGAGAAATTCGGGCCCGGGCTGGCCGCGCTATTCTGGGTCGCCCAGGCGCTGTCGATCCTGGTCAAGGGCCCGGTCGTGCCGGCGATCTCGCTGCTGACGATCCTGGCGCTGGTCATCGCCGACCGCCGCGGCACCTGGCTGAAGGCGCTGCGGCCGCTCTGGGGCGTGCCGCTGCTGCTGGCCCTGGTGCTGCCCTGGCTGATCAGCATCGAGATCGCGACCCAGGGCCAGTTCCTGACCGAGGCGGTCGGCCATGACCTGCTGGGCAAGGTCGCCGGCGCGCAGGAGGCCCATGGCGCGTGGCCCGGCTACTATCTGGCGCTGCTGCCGGTGACCTTCTGGCCCGGCACCTTGTTCCTGGGCTTCGGCGCGGTCTGGGCCTGGCGCAATCGCCGCTTGGCCGCCGCACGCTTCCTGTTGGCCTGGGCGATCCCGTTCTGGCTCGTGCTGGAGGCGGTGCCGACGAAGTTGCCGCATTATGTCGTCCCGCTTTATCCGGCGCTGGCGCTGTTGGCGGCCAAGGGCTTGATCGCGGGGGCGGAGGAGGGCATGGCTGCACCGCGCCGCTGGATCGTCTGGCTGCCCGCGGGGCTCTGGGCGCTGGTGGCCGTGGCGCTGGCCGGCGTGCTGGTCGGCCTGCCGCTCGAACTCGGCCATCGCGCCTCGTTCGGCGCCGCCATCGCGGCGGCGGCGGTGCTGGCCGGGTTGTGGCACTTGATCTGGCACGAGCGGGCACGGCCCAGCCTGGGCAGCGCCGGTGCGGCGATGCTGGTCGGTCTGCTGGTGATGGCACCGGGTTTCGCGCTCGTGCTGCCCCGGCTCGACGCGATCTGGCTCAGCCGGTCGGCCGCCGGACTGGTCGCAACCGAGCGGCTGCCGGGCGAGGCGATCGTATCGGCCGGCTATTCGGAGCCCAGCCTGGTGTTCATGCTTGGCACCGATACCGGCCTGGTGACGCCCGAGGTGGCGGCGGCGGAGCTGATCGACGGCAAGGCGAAGCTGGCGCTGGTCGCCGACCGGCAGGACCCGGGCTTCGCAGCCGCGCTCAAGGCCGCCGGCAGAACCGCCCGGCCGTTCGGCGCCGTGCGCGGTTTCGATTATTCGAACGGCCGTTGGATCCTGCTCAGGCTCTATCGGCTGGTGCCCTAAACGGCTTGGGGTTGTCGCAACACCCGCGCTAGGGTGGCCGTCGAGGAGGCGTCCCGCCGATGTGTCGCATCTTTAGGCATCTGTCGTTGCTTGCCGTGTTCGCCGTGGTTCTGGTTGGAACCGGCCGCGCGCAGGCCGGCGAATCGATTCAGCTCGTCTCGACCGAATATCCGCCCTATATGGGCGCCGCCCTGCCGAACGGCGGCATCACCGTCGATATCGTTTCGCGCGCGTTCCGCCGCGCCGGCTATGACCCGGTCGTCACGTTCCGGCCCTGGGCCCGCGCGCTCGACGAGGCGCAGGACGGGCAATATGACGGCGTCGTCTTTCTGTGGCACAGCGCCGGGCGTGAGAAATATTTCGCCTTTTCCAACGCGCTGCCGACCAGCCAGATCGGTTTCTACAAGCTGAAATCGAACAAGATCGCGTTCCGGACGCTGGCGGATCTCGCGTCCTATACCATCGGAATCGGCCGGGGCTACGCCAATCCGCCAAGCTTCGAGGCGGCGCATCTCCAGACCGAGAGCGGGGTCGACGACGAGGAGAACCTGCGCAAGCTCGATGCCCATCGCCTCGACCTGGTGCTGATCGACCGGGGCGTGGCGGCCTATCTGCTGGGCAGCAACCTCGCCAGATTCGCCGGCGACATGGAATGGATCGATCCGCCGATCGACGAGCAGATCCAGTATCTGGGCCTGTCGCTCAATCGGCCCGGCTACCAGGTGAAACTCGATGCCTTCAACCGCGCGCTGGCCAGCCTCTATGCCGACGGGACGGTCAAGAGCCTGGTCGCCGCAATCGACTGAGTTAGGACCCGCCGGCCTGCTTCAGCAGGGTGGCCGCGCGCGACTGACGCGTGCCGTCGGCGAAATCGAGCGCGGAGCGGCCGGTATAGTCGCGCGCGTCGAGCTTGGCATGGTGCGCGATCAGCACGCGCAGAACCGCCAGATTGCCGTTGGCCGCCGCCATCATCAGCGGCGTGGTGCCGTGCGGATCCAGCACATCGATCACGGCGCCGCCGTCCAGCAAGGCGGCGACCGCGTCGGGATTGTCCTTCTGCACCGCCCAGTGCAATGCCACGCGGCCGTCCAGATCGTGGATCGTCGGGCGGGCGCCGCCTTGCAGCAGCAGTTTTATCATGGTCTCGTTGCCGTTGATCGCGGCATAGATCAGCGCGGTTTTGTCGAACTCGTCCTGATGGTTCATATCGTCGCCGCGCACGATCTGCGCCCGCAGGCCGTCGACATCGCTGTCCTTAACCGCCTTGATCGCATTCAGATAGTCATCGGACGCCCAAGCCGGATGGGGCGCGGCGCCGAAGAGAGCGGCCGCCAGCAGCAGCGAGCGGATCAGCGAACGAAACGACATGGGAAAGGCTCCGGAACGGGCATGCGCGCCCACGCGACGGCACAGTAAGAGGACATCTGACGCTTGACCAGCGGCGGGCCGCTGAGATCTTGTGCCGCAGCCCCGCAGATTCCACCCCTTGCAATCCGTCACCGGCTCATGAAGCTGGTCACTTTCGCGACATCGGATCTTTCATGGACCGCGTGCCCTTCGCATTTCCCGACTTCGCTCCAGGCTCCGTCTGGCTGGTCGGCGCCGGCCCGGGCGATCCCGGTCTGCTGACCCTGCTGGGGCGCCACGCGCTCGAGGCGGCGGACGCGATCGTCTATGACGCGCTGATCGATCCGCGCCTGCTCGATTTCACCCGGCCCGACGCGCTGCTGGAATATGCCGGCAAGCGCGGCGGCCGGCCGTCGCCGACCCAGCCCGACATCTCCAAGCGCCTGGTCGAGCTGGCGCGCGCCGGCCATCGGGTCGTGCGGCTGAAAGGCGGCGATCCGTTCGTGTTCGGCCGCGGCGGCGAGGAGGCGCTGGCGTTGGCCGAGGCTGCCGTGCCGTTCAGGATCGTGCCGGGCGTCACCGCCGGCATCGGCGGCCTGGCCTATGCCGGCATTCCGGTCACCCATCGCGACACCAACCAGGTCTTCGCCATGGTCACCGGCCATGATGCCCAGGGGCTGCTGCCCGACGGCATCGACTGGGCGGCGCTGGCCCGGGCGGCGCCGGTCATCGTGTTCTACATGGCCTTTCGGCAATTGGGCGCCATCGCGGCACGATTGGTGGCCGAGGGGCGTTCACCCGATGAACCGATCGCGATCGTCAGCAAGGCGGCGCGGGCGGAACAGCAGGTTCTGGTGGCGACGCTCGCCACGGCGGCCGACGCGGTCGCCGCTTCGGCGATCGAGCCGCCGGCGATCGTCGTGGTCGGCGAGGTCGTCCGCTACCGCGACGCCCTCGATTGGCTGGGGCGTCAGGGCTAACAACAGCAAGGGGCTATCGATGGCGACCAAACGCGATAAGAAACGCGACAAGAAGCCCGGCGGCGAACTGGTGCGCAATGCCCATGAACGCACCATCATCGAGGATCGCTGGGAGGTCGTGGGCAAGGGTAGCCCGCCCCAGACCAAGAAGCGGGAATATAAATACGTCGACGAACTGGCGCGCCTGCAGTTCGAACTGATCAAGCTGCAGGAATGGGTCAAGATCGAGGGCCTGAGGGTCTGCGTGCTGTTCGAGGGGCGCGACGCGGCCGGCAAGGGCGGCGTCATCAAGCGCATCACCGAAAGCCTCAACCCGCGCACCTGTCGGGTGGTGGCGCTGGGCACGCCGACCGAACGGGAACGGACCCAATGGTATTTCCAGCGCTATGTCGCCCAGTTGCCGTCGGCCGGCGAAATGGTGCTGTTCGACCGTAGCTGGTACAACCGCGCCGGGGTCGAACGGGTCATGGGCTTCTGCTCGAACGCGGAATATGACGAGTTCCTGCGCGCCTGCCCGCTGTTCGAGGAGATGCTGGTCTACTCGGGCATCCATCTTATCAAATACTGGTTCTCGGTCAGCGACGAGGAACAGGAAGCCCGCTTTGTCGAACGCATGGAAAATCCGATCAAGCGCTGGAAACTGTCGCCGATGGATGTGGCATCGCGCGGCAAGTGGATCGAATATTCCCGGGCAAAGGACACCATGCTGGAACATACCGATACCAAGCTGGTGCCGTGGAACATCGTCGATGCCGACAACAAGAAGCGCGCGCGGCTGAACTGCATCGCCCATCTGCTGCGCCAGGTGCCCTACAAGAATCTGGAGCCGGTCGAAGTCGATCTGCCGCCGCGCCAGACCGACACCGGCTATGTCCGGCCGAAGAAATCCGATCAGCATTGGGTGCCGGAGCTCTACTAGAAAACTCGGTCTCCCCCTCATTCCCGCGCAAGCGGGAATCCAGAGCCGCACGCGAGATGGTGAAGAGAACCTTTGCGGCAGCCCTGGATTCCCGCCTGCGCGGGAATGACGATGAATTTCTTCCCCGCGCGCAATCAAGTCCGACTTATTACCGAGTTATTTCTTTTGCGCGCATGGTCTTGGGAGATTTTTCGTTTCAGGCGTTACCGAAGAGTGCCATCCCGGTAACACCTAACCAATCGTAAATGTTTGACCAACAGAATGGGGTTGCCTCGGCGGAGGATTTCTCCGTGAAGTGGCATGGGCGGTAGAGAACCCGAAACTCGTGGGCAGGAACGCGGCGAGAACATTGTTGGGAGTCGGGCTCATGCGGTTTTCGGACTGGCGTATTTCCCTGAAGGTCGGGGCGGGTTTCGGCGTTGTCATTCTGCTCCTGATCGCGGTGGTGCTGACGGCTTGGCTGGCGTTCCGGACGGCCGACGGCAATTTCGGGCGCTATGCCGCCCTGGCCGAGGCCAACAATCGCCTGCAGTCGGTGCGGGATGGCGTCGCCGTCGCCCGGCTCGAGGTGGTGAAATACCTGGCGGGCGATGCGAAGACGCCGGACGATGCCAGCAGGGCGATCGACGAGGCGGCCCAGCGGGCCGCCGATGCCCAGGGCCAGATCGACGACGCGGCGATCAAGGCGTCGCTGGGCGAGGTCGGCGGCAAGATCGCCGCCTTCAAGGACAAGTTCGCCCAATTGTCGAAGCTGCTGGCGCAGAAGCGCTCGCTGCTGCGTGATCAGTTCGACCCGCTCGACGAGACGATCGACCAGGCGTTCGGCGATTTCGTCGAGACGCTGGCCAATGCCGGCAAGGTCGATATCGCGATGTATCTGAACAACGATGTCGCGCGCCAGGCGTCGGCCGCGCGCACCAACGCGCTGCGCTATTTCCGCGACGACGATCCGGCGTTCAAGATCAAGGCCGAGGACGCGCTGTCCAAGGTCACCGACGCGGTCGCCCAGTTGCGCATCCGCGTGCCGGATGCGGAATATCGTAAGAACGTCATCACCGTGATCAAGAGTACCGACCAACTGGTCGGCACTTTCCACGATGCCATTTCCGCCTATGAACAGGCGCGCCAGATCGAATCCAAGGATCTGGCCGACGCCGGCACCGAGATGCTGCAATCCATCGCCGGCATGGTCGAGCATACGGTCGAGGCGCAGCGCACGCTCGGGCTCGAGGCGCGTGCCGGCGTCGGCAATGCCCGCAATTCGGTCCTGCTGATGTCGCTGGGCGCGGTGGCGCTCGCGGCCCTGCTGGCCGTGCTGATCAGCAAGGCGATCGCCCATCCGGTCGTGGGATTGAGCCAGGTCATGCAGGCTCTGGCCGGCGGCGACCGGTCGATTACCGTGCCGGCGCTGGATCGCGCCGACGAGGTCGGCCAGATGGCGCGTACGGTCGAGGTCTTCAAGCAGACCGCGATCGAGGCCGAGGCCCTGGGTATCGCGCAGGCCGCGTCCCAGGCGCGACGCGACAAGCGCATGCAGTCTCTGGATCAACTGACCAACAGCTTCCAGACCGATATCAGCGGCATCATCCTGGATCTGGGGTCGGCGTCGGAAGGCCTGCGCGGCACGTCCGAGGCGGTGTCGGCGGCGGCCGAGGAGACCGGGCGCCAGGCCGAGGCGGTGTCGAGCGCGTCCGACGAGGCCTCGTCCAACGTCGATGCCGTCGCGGCCGCGACCGAGCAGCTGTCGGCTTCGATCTCGACCGTGGCCGAACAGGTCGGCCGCTCGGCCGAAATCGCCCGCAAGGCATCGGAGATGACCGGCCGGACCGATGTCACGGTGCGCGAGCTGGCCGAGGCGGCGGAGCGGATCGAGGCGGTCGTGCTGCTGATCAACGACATCGCCGGCCAGACCAATCTGCTGGCGCTCAACGCCACCATCGAGGCGGCTCGGGCCGGCGAGGCCGGCAAGGGCTTCGCCGTCGTGGCGTCGGAGGTGAAGTCGCTCGCCAACCAGACCGCCCAGGCGACCGAGGATATCCGCAGCCAGATCGCCTCGATGCAGTCGGTCACCGGCCGCACGGTCACGGCGATCCGCGAGATCGGCGGCACGGTTGGCGAGATGACCGGTATCGCCAACGAGGTCGCCTCCGCCATGGCGGAACAGCGCCAGGCGACGGCCGAGATCGCCAAGAACGTCAACCTGGCCGCGGCCGGCACCAAGGAAGTCTCGCGCAACATCTCCGGCGTCTCGAGCGCGACCCTGTCGACGGCGCAGGCCGCGAGCCATGTGCTGGAGGCGGCCGATGGTCTGGGACGTCAGGAAGGTGCCTTGCGGGCGACCGTCGATGGCTTTTTGGATCGGGTGCGGCAGGCTTAGCCGCGATTCATCCCAAAGCAATGTTCCGGGCCCGGAAAGCGCCGCTGGCGCACATCCTCGGCATAGGCCGCGACCGCCTGGTCGATGGTCGGAGCCAACTCGGCATAGCGCTTGACGAAACGCGGGGTGAAATCGCCGAACAGTCCCACCAGATCGTCGGTCACCAGCACCTGGCCATCGCAGGCCGGCGAGGCGCCGATGCCGATGGTCGGGATCGCCAGGCTCTCGGTGATGGCGCGGGCGACCGGCTCGACCGTGCCCTCGATGACCAGCGCGAAGGCGCCGGCCTCGGCGATCGCCTGGGCGTCGGCCGTGACCTTGGCCGCCTGGGCCGCGTCCTTGCCCTGGGCGCGGAAGCCGCCGGCGGTATGGACCGATTGCGGCATCAGCCCGACATGGCCGCAGACCGGGACGCCGCGCTCGGCCAGGAAGCGCACGGTCGGCGCCATCTCGACGCCGCCCTCCAGCTTGACCGCCCCGCAGCCGGTCTCGGCCATGACCCGGGCGGCGCTGTGGAACGCCTGCTCCGGCGAGGCCTGGTAGCTGCCGAACGGCAGGTCGACCAGGACCAGCGCGCGGGTCGTGCCGCGCATCACCGCGGCGCCATGGGCGATCATCATGTCGAGCGTCACGCCCAGCGTGCTCGGCAGGCCGTAGAGCACCATGCCGAGCGAATCGCCGACCAGCAGCGCATCGACATGCGGGTCCATCAGCTTGGCGAAGGGCGTCGTATAGGCGGTCAGCCAGACGCTCGGCGCCGCACCCTTGACGATGTCGCGCACCGTATGGCGCTTGGTTGCGGAATGGGTGCTCATGGCGGTCACATCTCCCCCGGTCTGAAGGCGCGCAATATCAGGTTGCAAGGCCGCTGGGCAAGGGATGTCGATGCCAGCGCGATTGACCCGGCTCCGCCGCGCCCGCACCCTGGTCGGGTTGCGATCGGCAAACGCGAGAGCAATCCATGACATCCCTCGTCGAACAAGCGGTCGGCCACCTGAACGGGCAGCGTTTCGCCGAAGCCGGCGCCGCATTTCTGGCGGCGCTCAATGCCGACCCGGCCGACGACGAGGCCTGGCGCGGCGCGGCATTGGCCCTGGCGCTGGAAGGCCGGCTGGGCGATGTCGTCGGGCTCGCCGATTATCGCGGACGGCGGCGCGGCGACGGCTTCCTGTTCTGTCACGAAGTGCTGGGCGTGCTGCTGACCTACAAGCTGCGCGCCCATGTGAAGGCGTTCGACGCGGCGCTGCCCGACACCAACGTCTATAAGCCGTCGGCGCTGTACCAGGCCGGCTGCGCCGACCTGCTCGACGGGGACGAGGACGCGGCGTTCGCCCGGTTCGCCCGGTTCAAGGCGATGGTGGCGGGACGGACGGATCTGCCGATCGGCGCCGACAGCCATTTCAATATCGCCTATCGCCAAGGCAGCCTGATCGAGGATGCCGAATTCGTCGAGGGACTCGTCGAGCCGGCCGCGGTCGTGCGGCGCCTGCCGCAGGTCGACGCGGGCGAACCGCGCCTGGGCACGCGGCCCTATGTGCTGGCGGCGGCCTGCGACGGCCGTTATTTCGAGCGCTTTGCGCCCGGCTTCGTCGCCAGCGCTGCCCGGACCATGCCGGGCGCCACGCTGCATTTCCATGTGATGGAAGCGGATGCCGCCAGCCGGGCCCTGTTCGCCCAACTCGCCGCCGGTGCGCCCGAACTCGTGCTCAACCTATCGACCGAGGCGGAGAGCCCGTTCAAGAGCGGCGCCTATTACGCCTCCGCGCGCTTCCTGATCGGGCCGGATCTGTTGCGGCGCTACGCGCGGCCGCTGGTGCTGCTCGATGCCGACGTCGAGTTCGAACAGACGCTAGATCCCTTGATCGCCGCGGCGGCCGGTTCGGATTTTGCGTGTTTTCGCCATGACGGCGTCGGGCCCTGCTCGCGCTATCCGGCGGTCTTGAGTGTCACTCAGCCGCAACAGGGCGGGGAATTGCTGTTGGAGCGGATCCGGCTGTTCGTGCTGGCGAAGCTCGATATCGAGTGGCCATTCAACTGGATGCTCGATCAGGCGGCATTGGGATCGGTCATCCGGTGGGCACGCAAGACCCGGACGGATCCTGGTGTGGGCGTGCTGAACGATTTGGTCGGCACTCATTTTCAACCATGGCTTCGGTCGGTCGGCGGCGAAGAAAAAGCCGCCCTGATCCGGGCAGCGAGTGGGCGATAGGGATGGTTTCTTGATGTCGCGATGAATGTCCCCCGGGGGCGGGGCACAGGGAGAATGGGAATGGGCATATTCGAGCGGATGAAGCAGTTCAACTGGACCATCGAACGCAAGCTCGTCGCCGCCTTCACGGCGGCGATCCTGGTCGGCTTTCTGATCATGATCGGCCTTCAGGCAAGCGATCAGCGCGCCAGTCTGGTCGATCTGGCGGTATCCGACCTCACCGCCAAGACGACGCAGCTCGGCAACGCCATGCGCATCGGTTTCATGGGCCATGACGGCTCCTCGATCGAGACCGAGTACAAGCCGATTTCCGACGCGCCCGATACCCAACTGGCCAGCCTGGCCGCGTTCCAGGACGATGGCACGCTGCTCCTGAAATTCGAGAACGACAAGCCGACCCTGAAGCCGATCGATCTGACCGGCATCCTGAAGGATGCGCCGGACGTGCTGACCAAGGGCACGCCCTTCGTCAAGGCGACGGCTACTCATCTGGTCACGGTCGTGCCGGTGATGAGCCTGCGCGGCACCAAGGTGATCGGCGCGCTCGCCATCGCCTGGAGCCTGGACGCCCAGAACGCCGCTGTCGCCAAGGCGCTCAGGAACCAGACGATCGTGGCCCTGGTCGTGATGATCGTGCTGCTGGGGATTCTGGCCTTTCTGGTTCGACGGATGGTCGTGCGCCCGGTCCTGGGGATCACCGAGGTCATGCGTCGGCTGGCGGCGGGCGAAACCGACATTCAGATCCCGGCGGGCGACCGCAAGGACGAGATCGGCGCCATGGCCGGCTCGGTCATCGTGTTCCGCGATACGGCGGCCGACGTGGCCCGGATCGAGGCGGAGCGCGAGGAGCAGAAGCGCCTGGCCGAGGAGGGCCGGCGTCAGGCCCTGCTGCAGCTCGCGGCGCGGCTCGAAAGCAGTGTGAAGACCGTGGCGGACTCCGTCGCCGGTGCCGCCAACCAGGTCGAGCGCAGTGCGCGCGCCATGGCCGACGCGGCGCAGACCGCCACGGGCCAGACCTCCGCGGTCGCCGCCGCGTCCGAGGAAACCTCGGTCAGCATCCAGACCGTGGCGTCGGCGGCGGAGGAGCTGACGGCGTCGATCGGCGAGTTGCACCGCCAGGCGGCGGGTTCTGCCAGCGTCGCGGAAGGCGCCGTGATCGAGGCCGGAGCGACCTCGTCCAAGGTCGAGCACCTGGAAGCGGCCGCCGGCCGCATCGGCGAGGTGGTCAAGCTGATCAGCGACATCGCGGCCCAGACCAACCTGCTGGCGCTCAATGCCACGATCGAGGCGGCGCGCGCCGGCGATGCCGGCAAGGGCTTTGCCGTGGTCGCTTCGGAGGTCAAAAGCCTGGCGGCGCAGACCGGCCGCGCGACCGAGGAGATCACGACCCAGGTCACGGCGATCCGCACCGCGACCCAGGAAGTCGTCTCGGCGATTCGGGGGATCGAGGCGACCATCGCCAAGATCAGCGAGATCGCCGGTGCCATGACCGCGTCGATCGATCAGCAGGGCAAGGCGACGCAGGAGATCGCGCGGAACGTGCAGCAGGCGGCGACCGGGGCGGGCGAAGTGTCGGAGAACATCATCGGCGTGACCCGGATCGCCAACGAAACCGGGCGCGATGCCGGCAATATCCTGGGCGCCGCCGGCGATCTGGTCCGGCAATCCGATCTGCTGACCCAGAGCCTGAACGAGTTCCTGGCGGCCGCGCGCGCCTCGTGACCGAAGCCCCGTCGGGCGCTTTCATCCCGGCGGGGACTCCGTCCCGTTGCAAATTCGAGCCGGACAGCGCAAAAGTGAGCGCTATCGAGGGTTTCGGAGCCTCATCGGCGATGGCGTCTTATCCGCATTTTTCCTCGGTCCCGGTATCCGGCGAGCCTCTGGCAACGCGCCCTAGGACCGACCGGCAGGCCGTGATCGCCGGCTTGATCGCTTTGGCGTCGGTCGCCTTCGCGTCGGCCGTGCTGCCGATCGCCGATCGGCATTTGCAGACGCTCCCCGGCTTCCTGGTCATCGGTCAGACGCTTGCGACCCTGGTCTACGCGCTCACCGCCCACCTGCTGGTTCGGCATTTCCTGGCGAGCCGGACCGTGTCGCTGCTGTGGATCGCGGGCGGCACGCTTTATGCGGCCGTGCTCCATCTGCTGCAACTGCTGTCGTTCCCGGATATGCTCATTTCGAGCCTGCCGTCCGAGCGCGCCCTGTTCATCGCGGCGTGGCTCTGGTTCTTCTGGCACGCGGGACTGCCGATCGCCGCGATCGGTTTTGCCTGGTCGGAGCGATCGGCACCGCAACCGCCTTGCGCCGCCAATCAGACCGGGATCCTGGTCTGGGGCATGCGCGCGACCGTGGCGGCGCTGGTCGGGCTGACGGCGGTCCTGGTCATGACGGCGCCCTGGATCGGTCAGCCTGCCATCCATGGCGACGATTACCGCGCCGCCGCCGCGGCGGGAGTCGGGTGGTTCCTGCTGGCCGAGAGCCTTGTCACCTTGGCGCTGCTCTGGCACTGGACCAAGGTGACGACGAACCTCCAGTTGTTTCTCGGCCTTTCGATCCTGATCCTTATGCTCGATGATCTGCTGACGATCGCGGGCGGTGAGCGCAGTTCGTTCGGCTGGTATGCCGGTCGGTTGGAAGCGCTGGCCGCGGCCGGGTGCCTGCTGACGCTCTGCCTGGGTGAAATCGGCCGGCTCTACAAGCGCGTCACGCTCGCGACCGAAGGGCTGCTGATCGCGGAATGGACGTTCGAAACCGAGGTCGTCCGCCGCACGCGGGACCTGTCCCAGGCGCTGGCCGAGGCGGCGCGCCAGCGCGACGCGCTGGCGAACGAGGCCGAGGCGCGCGACGCGGCGCTGGTGATCGTCACGATCGAGCGCGACGCGGCGCAGAGCGCGCTCGAAACCCAGGCGGCCGAACTCGAAGGGCTCAAGACCAAGGCCGAGGCCGGGGGTATCGCCAAGACCCAGTTCCTGTCGACCATGAGTCATGAGCTGCGCACGCCGCTGACCGGTATCATCGGCTTTTCCGACCTGCTGTTGCGGACCCAGCAAAGCCCTTCGGAGCAGCGACGCTTCCTCGAACTGCAGCGCGAGGCGGCACATGCGCTCCTCGCCGTCGTCGCCGACGTGCTCGATTATGCCAAGGCCGAGGCCGGTCGGCTGGAACTGGAGATCTCGCCCTTCTCGCCGCGCATGCTGATCGGCGAGGCCGTTGCCGTGGTCGATCCGGGCATCAAGGCGAAGGGGCTGGAACTCAGGGTCACCGTGGCGCCCAGCGTGCCGACCGGTCTCGCGGGCGACGGGTCGCGCATCCATCAGGTGCTGCTCAATCTGCTGTCGAACGCGCTCAAATTCACCAAGGCCGGCTCGATCGAGCTGCGGGTCGATTATCAGTCGCGCAACGGCGGCGTGCCGCTGCTGTGTCTGCAGGTCATCGACACCGGCATCGGCATCGCGGCCGACATGCTCGACCGCCTGTTCCAGCAGTTCAGCCAGATCGACGGCTCCAACACCCGACATTACGGCGGCTCCGGTCTGGGCCTGGCGATCTGCCGCAAGCTGGTCGAACTGATGGGGGGCGCGCTGGGCGTGGAAAGCGAAGCCGGGCGCGGCAGCCTGTTCTGGGTCGAGCTGCCGCTGGCGCTCGCGGCACCGCCGCAGGCGATCGATGCCCCACGGCCCAGCCAGCCGCGCCGCATTCTGCTGGCCGAGGATGTCGTCGCCAACCAGATCCTGGTGACCGCGATCCTGGAGGCCTGCGGTCACGCGGTCGATGTCGTCGACGACGGCGTCGCCGCGGTCACGGCGCTCCGCCGCACGGCTTACGATCTGGTCTTGATGGATATCCAGATGCCGATCATGAACGGCATCGATGCGACCAAGGCGATCCGGGCCGACGAGGGCAACGAGCGCCATACGCCGATCGTCGCCTTGACCGCGAACGCCTCGGCGCAGGATTCCGAACGGTGCCTCGCCGCCGGCATGGATGCGTATGTTGCGAAGCCGATCGACGAGCCGCTGCTGCTGGCTACCATCGACCGGCTGACCGCCTCGGCGACGATCGAACCGGCCCGTCCGGCGGTGGCTGTGCTGGACGATGTGGCGCTCGACGGGCTGATCGCGCGTCTGGGGCTGGGCAAGGTGACCGAGTTGGTCAACCTGTTCCGCCGCAGCGTCGAGACCGAGGTGGCCGCCCTCGAACTGGCGCGCTTCGATTCACCGGCGGCGCGCGGCCACGGCAACGTGCTTGCCAGCATCGCCGGCAATCTCGGCTGCGCCGAATTGGAACGGGCCAGCCGACGCCTGATGAAGTTGCGCGCGGACGCGCATCCGGAAGAGCTGGATCGCCATGTCGTCGAGTTGATGGATGCGGCGACGCGCGCGCTGGCGGCGCTCGTCGAGCGGTTTTCCGGCCGCCAGCGCGTCGTGCCCCTGGTGGGCCGACGCCCCGGATCCTTTTGATTTCCCTGATAATTCCGATCCGGGGTGACAAGCGAAACGGGCAGGGGACTGCGGTGGAAATCGGCAAGATAACGATCGATTCGGCGGCGATGATCGCGGCGGGCGACGTCGATGGCGCGCAGACGCAGATCGTCGATCGGTTGCGCGAACGCCCAGAAGATCCCTCGTGCTGGGCGGAAGCCGGCTACTTCCTGCAGCAGATCGGCAACGATGCCGATGCGCTGGATCTGCTGGACCGGGCCTGGGCGCTGGGCAACCGGGATATCCGCATTCCCTATTACCTGGGCGTGGCCTATCGCGCGCTGGGCCAGGCGGCCCGAGCCGAGGGCGCCTTCCGTCAGGCGCTGGCGCTGGACGATCGCTATGGCGACGCCTGGCATCTGCTGGGTCTGGCGCTGGCCCAGCAGGGCCGGTTCGCCGAAGCGATCGACTGCTTCGAGACGGCGCGGGTGCGGCTCGACGACGGCACCGGCCTCGGCGACCGGATCTGGCGCACCCGGTTCATGGCCGGCGACTGGGACGAGGCCTGGCGTCTGTGCCAGGCCAGCCTGCCGGACGATCTGGCGGCGCGCTGGCGCGATCTGCACGGCACGGGACATCGGCAATGGCAGGGCGAGCCGCTGGCGGGCCAGGAGATCGTGCTGTTCAGCCATGGCGGCAACGGCGATACCATCCATTATTTCCGCTACCTGGATCAGGTGCTGGCCGCTGGGCCCGACCGGATCACGCTGATCATCCAGCCGGCGCTGGTTCGGCTGGCGCTGGCCAGCCCGATCGTGGCGGCGGCCGGACCGGACCGGGTTCGCGTGATGACGACCGAGGCCGCGCTCGAAGACCGGCCCGGCTATTTCATGTGGTTCGAAGGGCTGGCGATGCTGTACGGCGCCAAGCCGGGCGCCATGGCGCCATGGCGGCCCTATCTGGCGGCGGAGCCGGCGCGGGCCGAATTCTGGGCGGCGCGACTCGGGGACGATACCGGCCGCAAGATCGGCCTGGTCTGGCGCGGTTCGCCCGGCATGCCCGAGGACCGCTGGCGCTCGATCCCGCTCGAACAGTTCCTGCCCCTGTTCGGGCTGCCGGGCTGCCGCTGGTTCGCCCTGCAGCCGACGCCGCTGCCGGACGAGGAAAAGGCGCTGCTGGCCCAGGCCGGAGTCGTGGACCTGTCGGCCGGCCTCACCGATTTTTCCGAGACCGCCGCGATTCTGACCCATCTCGATCTGGTCATCACCATCGACAGCGCGCCGGCACATCTGGGCGGCGCTCTGGGGCGGCCAACCTGGATGCTGAACCGGGCGACCTCGGAATGGCGCTGGGGCTGGAAGCAGACCGAAAGCTTCTGGTACCCGACGATGCGCCTGTTCAATCAGGATCAACTGGGCGAATGGGCGCCGGTCATCGCCGCGGTTGGCGCCGCCCTGCGCGGCTAATCCGGCTGGCCGGTCAGGTCGCCCGGCGGCGGCAGGGCGATCGCCTTGGGCAGCTTGGCGACCGGCGCGTCCGGCGGCGGCGGGGCGGCCGGTGTCAGCGCCCGCATTTCCTGCGTTGCCTGATCCTGCAACGCCTGCCGTTCGGCCGGCGTCATCGCCTTCATCTCCTCATCGAACCGGGCCCAGAAGGCGCTGCGATCGGTCGGGCTCCAGGATCGGGTCTGCTCGCGTAGCGCCATGCGCTGCTGCGGCGTCATGGCGATCCATTGGGCGACGCTCGGCGGTTGCCCCGGCGCCGCCAGAGCGGAGCCGGCGACGAACAGGGCCGAGAGCGCCAAAAGGCCGAGGCGTGTCATGCGATCTTCCGAAGCCGCGAGGGGAGCACTCTTAGTGCCGGATTTCAGCCCGTCCAGGGAAGAGTCATTTCTGCGAGGCGGTCGGCGGCCGGGCCGGTTTCTCGTACGGCAGCGGCTGCCACTTGGGATCGCGCGTTTCACTGCCGAAGGCGATGATGTCCGGGGTCGGCCGGCCGTAGAGAAAGCCTTGGGCGAAATGGGCGCCGATCTTGTTGGCGAGCGCCACCTGGGTCGAATTCTCGACCTGTTCGACGATGATCTCGCTGCCGCGGGCGATCGCCATCGCCACGACCGCCTGCAGCGTCTTCAATTCGCGGGGATCATCGAGGGCGGCGCGCAGGAACGGACCGTCGATCTTGACGAAATCGGCCGGCAGCGCGCGGAGCGTTTCGAGCGAGGTCGAACCCGCGCCCAGATCGTCGATGCAGATCCGGTGGCCGCGGGCCTGCAGGCCCTTCAGCACGGCGGCCATGGCCGGATAGTCGGTGATGCCGGCGGTCTCGGTCACCTCGATCATCAGCCGCGGCGCCTGGTCCGGGTGCGCGTCGGTGATCTGGTCGAAGCGCGCTCGGAACAAGGCGCTTTGCAGCGACTGGGCCGACAGGTTGATGGCGATCATCGGCAGCCAGCCGGCCTTTTCATGGTCGGCCATGGTCGACATGACCTGTTCGGCCAGGATCAGGTCGTAGTCCTGGATCAGGCCGGTTTCCTCGGCGAAGCGGATCCAGGGGCCGATCGAGGCGACGCCCGAGATGCGCGACAGCGCCTCGAAATGATGGGTTCGCCCGTCGCGCAGCCGCACGACCGCCTGGTAGACCACCTCGATCTGGCGCTGCTCCATCACTTCGCGCGCCGCGGTCACCAGTTTCACCGTGTCGGTCAGCAGTGCCGACGCGCCGTCCTTCAGCGACCGGACGGTGAAATCCTCCGACCGGGCATCGGTGAAGCGGCGGATCGAGTAGGCCAGCGCGCGGGCCGAATCCGCCTCGTCCAGGCTGCCGGCGTCGAACGAGAGGTCGAACATCTTGACCGACGAGGGGATGGCGGCCTTTTCCAGAATGGCGGTCATGCCGGCGATGATCTGTTCGTCGGTCACGCCGCGGGCGCGGACCAGGCCGAACTTGCCGGGCGCCAGCGGGCTCGCCAGATCGCCGCCGGCCGAGACCGAGCGCAGATAGGACATCAATTGCGGTACGACCAGGGCTACCGCGGCCGGTCCGCGCTCGGCCGCCAGCTTCTGCAGTCCGTCGAGCATCAGGAAGGTCATGCCTTCTTCGACCTGCGCCTCGGCCGCGACCCCGAGGCGGTGCGAGGCGCCGGCGGTGAAACGCTCGCTCTCGCTCTGGCCGGCCACTTCGGGCGCGCTCACCAGCATGCTGGCCAGCACCAGGCCCAGATGCAGCACCTCGCCGGCGCTTTCCATCCGGCGCCCGCCCAACATGAAATCGGTGCGCTTGCCTTTGGCCGAGCGCAGGGCCACACGGGTCAGGCTGATGGCGCCGGTCGCGATCAGGCGCTGCAGCAGATGGTCGAGAAACTCGCGATCCTCGTCCGCGACCAACGCGGTGATCTGCAGGCCGATCAGCGTCTCCGCCGGACCGTCGGACAGTCCGCAGCAGGCGCCGGCGGCGAACCGGATCCTGCCGCTCAGATCCACCTCAAGCAGAAGATGTGCCGTCGCGAAGGCAAAGCCGACAAAACGATCGCGTTCCTGCTTCAGCATTTGCGGCATGCCGCACCCTCGTCCTCAATGTGCGACCGAGATTCATCGATTGTCGATAATAGAGCCAGCACGGGGGCAAAGTGCCACAGCGGCACGATGATGAAAAGAGCCGTCGGAAATCACTGCCACAGCATTGATTGATCTGGCGGCAACGGGAATAGACTCGGCCATCAATATTTCGAAAACATCTGGGAACTATGTTCGGGACGCTGCCTTGGCCGGCCGTGTCGGCGCGCTTCGTGGATTCTTCGTTTCAATAGTCGAGGTGTGCACTCTCGTAGCCGCAAAGTTGCGTCACGCCATCATCCCGGTCCGCCGGATCCGCCGCTTCAATTCGGCGATCCCCGCAGCCAGTCGTTCGGCCTCGTTCTCGATCCCGGCATAGCCCAGCCAGAACTCGACCCGGGTCTCGGGTGTGAGTCCGGCCAGCGCTTCCAGCTGTCCGAGGGTCGAAGCCTTGCCGACGGCGCCGTCGAACGCGCCGCGATCCGATGAGGAGGTGCCGGTCATGGGACGATCATAACCCAGGATCGGGTTCTGGAAAACCTGCGGTTAGGGGGACTACGCAAGGTCCGGTATCGTCGAAATATCATCAGTACGGGCGGGCGGCGCTGGCAAGCCCCGCGAACGAAAAAGGGCCCGGCCGATCGCTCGGCCAAGCCCTTATTTTCACTCGATCGGTTTGGTGGAGCCGTGGGGAATCGAACCCCAGACCTCGACATTGCGAACGTCGCGCTCTACCAACTGA
>Ga0302314_10003242_pt1 | contig 30113 bp, 28 predicted proteins | sample III_Palsa_N2_3_FD_200533 | JGI IMG/M metagenome (GOLD analysis project Ga0302314, IMG submission 200533) | Peat permafrost microbial communities from Stordalen Mire near Abisko, Sweden - III_Palsa_N2_3 | ecosystem: Environmental > Terrestrial > Soil > Palsa > Peat permafrost | place: Sweden... | reverse complement strand
CCCGGGTCGTTCCGGGCGTGGCATCATCGCGGCGACGCGCGGCGCGCAGTGCGCCGTGGACAGCCTGGTGAAGGAGAAAACGTATATGACTCAGGGCACCGTGAAGTGGTTCAACGCGGAAAAGGGCTTCGGCTTCATCGAGCAGGACGGTGGCGGCGCTGACGTGTTCGCCCACTACTCGAACATCGCATCCAGCGGCTACCGCGAACTGGCCGAGGGCCAGAAAGTCGAGTTCGACGTCACGCAGGGCCAGAAGGGCCCGCAGGCGGAGAACATCCGTCCGCTCTGAGACACACGGCGCGCGCTGCCGCGCCTGGCGAGGCTCGCCTTGCCGTTTTAGCCGACGGCACGCGCCCCTCGCCACCTCGTCGAGGACGCCCTCCCCGAGGAACGCAGCACCCCGCACCGCTCGCCCCCGCCCGAACCATGTCTCTCGCCTGAGACCATCGTGCTCTTCGCGGCCCGTGGGCCCGCGCGCCGTGACGCACACACCATCAGGTATGCGCGTCTACGCCCCGTTCACGCTCTTGTTCATTCCCCTGACCGTTTCCACGACCTTCATGCGCCCCCGTGCCGCAGGGGTCGTGGAAACGCGTGTCGCCCGCCTGAAAGGCCTTGTATGAGTCGCACCCCCCGCCTGTCGCACCAGTCCACCTCACGGTCGGATTCCGGCCGCCGTTCCCGCTCCGGGGACGCACGCTCCGCCGGCCCCTCGCGCTCGTCCGGACCCCGGGGTGAGCGCGGTGCCCGCGCTCAGAGCGAGTTCGCGCTGCCGGTTAGTGTCACTCCGGCGCTGCCCGCGGTGGCGTCGTTCGCCGAGTTGGCCATGCCCGCCGCGCTGCTGGCCACCCTGACCGGCCAGGGGGTGAGCACGCCGTTCCCGATCCAGGCCGCCACGCTGCCCAACTCCCTGGCCGGACGCGACGTGCTCGGTCGGGGCCAGACCGGCTCCGGCAAGACCCTCGCCTACGGGCTGGCGGTGCTGGCTCGTACCGCGGGCCGCCGCGCCGAGCCGCGCCGCCCGCTGGCCCTGGTGCTGGTTCCGACCCGAGAACTCGCCCAGCAGGTCACCGACGCCCTGGCCCCCTATGCCAGAGCCGTCGCGCTGCGCACGGCCACCGCGGTCGGCGGGATGCCCATCGGACGCCAGGCCCAGGACCTGCGCCGCGGCGCCGATGTCCTCGTCGCCACTCCCGGGCGCCTCAAGGACCTGATCGACCGGGGCCACTGCAGCTTGGACCAGGTGGCCGTCACCGTCCTGGACGAGGCCGACCAGATGGCTGATATGGGATTCATGCCACAGGTCACCGCGCTGCTCGAGCAGGTCGCCCCCGGCGGCCAGCGCATGCTCTTCTCCGCCACCCTGGACCGCAACGTCGACCTGCTGGTCCGCCGTTTCCTGACGGACCCGGTCACCCACTCGGTCGATCCGGCCACCGCGAGCGTCAGCACGATGGAACACCATCTGCTGCACGTCCAGAGCTTCGACAAGAGCGCCGCCATCGCCCGGATCGCCTCCCGCGACGGCGGCGTGATCATGTTCACCGACACCCGGCACGCGGCGGACCGGTTGGTGCTCGAACTGCTTGCCCAGGGCGTCAAGGCAGCCGCGCTGCACGGCGGCAAGACCCAGCCCCAGCGCACCGCGACCCTCGAACACTTCCGTACCGGCCAGGTCACCGCCCTGATCGCCACCAATGTGGCCGCACGCGGAATCCACATCGACGCACTCGACCTTGTGGTGAACCTCGACCCGCCGACCGACCACAAGGACTACCTGCACCGCGCCGGACGTACCGCCCGCGCCGGCGCGACCGGAACCGTGGTCACCCTCGTCCTACCCCACCAGCGCCGCAGCATGGGCCGCATGATGACGGGCGCCGGCATCACCGCCCAGACCCTCCAGATGCACTCCGGCGACCCGGAACTGGCCCGGATCACCGGAGCCCGCGTCCCCACCGGCGTGCGGGCCGTGGTACCGAACCCGGTACCGGACCGCAGCCGCAGCGCCGGTTCCGCCGGGCGCCGCCGCACCCGCGCACCCTACGCGGGCTCCGCCACCCAACCTTCGCGTTCCGCGCCGCCCCGGCGCACCGCGATCCCCGCGTAGCCCCTCCCACCCCACTCAGCCCAGCAATCACGGAGTGCGACACGCCGTGTTCGGCGAGATCTCGCTGACGGACGCGGTGCCCGGGAGGGACCGGGCAGCCAAGACCGTCTGAGACCCTCGCCCGCCGCTGTATCTCAGCCTTCAGCGACGGTGGAACCGACGCCACGCCCGGCCGATCAGCTACCCGGCGCTCGTACGGCTGCCCTGGACGAGCACCGGCGCACGCAGTCACCGCCGCTGCTCGGCTAGCGGAACAACATCTCCTCGCAGCCCTCCACCGCGTCGAGATCGTCTATGGTGTCGCGGATCTGAACCCGATGTACCAGCTCGTCAGTAATGTCAGACTGAGGGCGACCGGCCCGTTCGTAAGTGACCACTCGTCCCGATATCCGTAGAAAGAGACGCCATGACCTCAGAGGTTTCCCACGACGCCGGTCCCGAATTCGCGGCGGCCCGCGGTGCTCTCGACCGGACGTTGATGACGCCGGAACTCGAGCAGCTCGCGGACGATCTGGCGCTCGCTCTGGTGGAAATGGGGTTCACCCTGCACGCCTGCCGCCAGGACTCCCCGGGCCGCCACCTGGGCGGGGTGTGCCTGACCCCTGTCTCCCTGCAGCGCAATCCGGCGTTCGCCGGGATCGCGGTCACCTGGACCCAGCACAACCGGCGCTCGCAGTGGTCCCACGGGCCCACGTCACTCGACGCCGACGGCCAGCCGCCAGCCCAACAGCCCCCGACGTACGGCCGCGCCTACCAGGAAGTGCAGCGCACCATGAACGTCGCGTTGAGCGTCGCGCTCGCGTTCATCGGCTTCACCATGCGCGAGTTCGGCTCGGCCGGCACGATCCTCGTCACCGCAGCGCCCGAACCCGGATTCGGCGACAGTGACCAGAACCGGGCCGACCAGCACATCACGGACCTGGCCGCCGACCCGCACGGCCGCATCTAACCACCGCCAGTCACAGGCGCCTGACGGCAACGCCCGCGCGATACCAACGCGCACGGCAGACGGCTCCAGGCACTCGTCACGGTAGCCTGGCACCAGCAGGCTTCCGCGACGCTGGTCGTCGGTTCGAATCCGGCCTTCGGGCTAATCGCCCCGATCCTCCTCGTCCTCTTCTCCATCTACCGGCTGTTCAGGCTCCTCAAGCCCACAGACAGCTCAAGCGAGGAGCAGGCAGTAGAGGAAGGGAACGAGATGCAGATGAAGGAATGTACGCAGCGCCTGTCAGAGGGCGTGCTAGCGGCAAGTGGTGTGCAGCCCGCGGCGATTTGATCACTGCCCCCGATGGCCGTCAAGGCTCGATCAGGGAGTGAATGCGAGGAATGGCCTCGGAGTCGGTCCTCCGAGGCCATCGCTCTCCTCTGCGCCGCTGAGATGGAATGCCGGAAGGCCAGCTCAGCAGTGCCGAAGCGGCATAGTCGGGGCCGACCGCTTTCCATGACCGGGAATCAGGGCGGCAACGTCCTCGACTCTGCGCTTCCCCACCTACGAGGCGAACGCGGCTTTCATGGCGTCCATCTTGGCGCGGAGCTGCTCGAGCTCTGCGTACTCCTCGGCCGTGATGACCATCTGCTCGCCGCCGACCTCGAGTACCGCCTGACCGGCCTGGCCCTGTTCCTTGGCCTTCTTGAGCGCCTCGTACTCGGCCAACTGCTCCGCCGAGAGCGTCGCCTCGCCCGGCGCGGGCGTCGCGGTGCGTACGCCGCGGATCGCGTCCATGGCCTTGAGGGCGGACTCGTCGGCGCCGGGCAGGGTGTGCAGGTAGTTCTGCGTGGTGATGATCGAGCCGTGGCCGAGGCGGTCCTTGACGACCTGGATGTCGGCGCCGCCGGCCAGCAGCCAGGAGGCGTGGGCATGGCGCAGCCCGTGCGGGGTGACGTGCAGGTCGATCCCGGAGCGCTCGATCGCCGGGTTCCAGATGTTCCTGCGGAACCAGGCGCGCGGAACGTGGCCGTCGCTGTTGACCAGCCGCAGCGGGCGCGGGACGTCCTTGCCCTCGGCGCGGCGCTTGGCGCGGTAGGCGGACATGGCGTTGCGGCAGTGCTGGCAGCGGCACTTCGCCGCGGTGTACGCGGTGGCGGTCCCGTGCCGGTAGGTGCGGCCGGTCGCGTTCGGCTCGGTGTACCCGAGCGTCACCGGGTCCGGCAGCTCCTCCGGGCGGAACTTGCGGCGCGGCTCGGTCGGCTGCTCGAACGGGAACAGCAGATCGTCCTTGCCCAGGCCCTTGAGCTCGATCCAGGCGACCAGCTTCTCCACCAGATGGTGCGGCAGGCGCAGGGTGCGCCATTCGCCGTCCTTCGGGTAGTCCTTGATCAGGAACCGCTCGCCGGTGGGGTGGAACTTGCCGTTGACCTCGACCACCACCCGCTTCACGGTCAGGTCCCCGGTCTTGGTGTCGAGGTCCTTCACCCGCAACTCGACCAGCTCGCCCCAGCGCAGCCCGGTCTCGATGTCGGTCTCCGCCAGCAGCCGGTACAGGGCCTCGTCCAGCTGCCCGTAGATTGCGTCGAACTGGGAGACGGTGACGATGACCTTCTGCTTCTTCGCCACCGCCGGGGTCGCAACCCCCTTGCCGGCGTGCAGCACGGTGATCTGGTCGTTGAACGCCGTGGTGAACACCGCGTTCAAGATGACCTTGCACTGGCGGATCGTCGGAGCGCCGACCTCCTTCTCCACGAGCCGGGCGACCCACTCGCGCACGTGGCTCGGCAGGATGTCGATCATCCGCATCTTCGCGAACTCCGGCAGCAGGTACGCGTGGATCAGGTAGTGGTAGTTCTGCCGGGTAGACGCCTCGATCACGTGGTTCGGGAACCACTCCTCGACCACGTACCGCCGGAAGTGCTGCCGCCCCCGCTTCGGATCCCCGATCCGGCCCAGCGCGAGCTTCGCCTCGGCGCGCTGCCAGGCCTTGTCGGCCTGCTTCTCGGTACTGTAGGTACCCGCGGACCGTTCCTTGCCGCGGTGGTCGCGGTACAGCGCCTGGTAGCGGATCTTGCCGTCGTCGTTGATGCGTTCCTTGTTCCAGCCCATCTACACCCCTTCGATCGATGCCCGCCCAATGCTCGCAGACCTTGCCGAACTTCGGCGAAACTCGGCGAACCATAGCGGAACCTTGATATGACCCTTGACCTGCACGTTAACCTAGATTTGCGCAGGTAGGCAGGGCGCCGCATGGAAGGGCATTAATAATTCGGGACGAAGAGGTCGTGGGTTCGAATCCCGCCACCCCGACGGTTGAAAAGTGCAGGTCAAAGGGCCGCTGCCTCCAGTAGGCGGCGGCCCTCTACTTGAGCCCTGAATCTGGAGCGAAGAGGTCGTAGGTTCAGCTGCCGCTTAAGCGGCAGGTCAGAGGGGTGCGCCTGCCAGGAGCGATTGCTCACGGTTGTTTTGCGTCGGCTCCTGGGAGAATTCCGGGAGAGAGAATCCTCAGCAGACAACGGATGCGCATCGCGCCAGTTTCTACTCACGGCGTGAACGCGTCCGAGCTGACCCGCCATCCGTGTTCGGGATCGCCGTCGCAGGTCAGCATCCCTGCTTTGGCCAGCCTTGTAGCCGCCGCGTTGATCGCTTCGGGCGTGAGCCCAGTGGCCTTGGCGATGCCGGTAACCGTGAGGTAGCGGTATGAGATCGTTCCCGGGTGAGACCGGTCGGGTTGGTCGGGTCCTGCCACAGGGGCCACGGCCGCGAACACGCGCAGCGCGGTGGCGTCGGCCAAGGCCGCGACGATCGCCCGGTCCGCCTTGCTCCGGGTCCGCGTGCGCGACGACGGTGCCGAGGCTGGCACGCTTGCGGGACGCGCGGCCCGCGTGCCGCCGGGTTGCGCGGCGGCCGCGGCAACCGGGGCGGCCGCGGGAAGGGCGAGGTCTTCGACCGGGCGTGCATGCAGCACGGCCGCGCCGAGCGCGTTGACGCGCACCGCGGTGAGGCCGTCATAGCGGGAGAGGTATCCGTAGTCGTCGGCGCCCCAAAGGTGGCGGAAATCGTCACGCGCACGTTCGGGGTCGCGATAGGCGACATCGAGCAGCCCGAGCGTCGCGGCGTATTCGAACATCACGCACAACGCGTAGCGGCCTTCGAGAACCTCCCAACTCCCGAACCCGTCATAGCCCATCGAGCCGTACTGCGCGTCCTCCAGGTACAGGTTCCACGCCGCCCGCTCACTGCGGGCGATCCTAAGTTCCGGATGACGTCGAAGCCTGCGGAACACCGCGTCCGTCTCGATCCACTCACCCACCGGCAGGTCTGCGAGCCCGAGCGCGACGCCGGTACGACGTTTCAGCGGGGCGGTCAGGGTAGCCGCCTTGCGCTGCCCCTTGATCGCCTCGATCCTCGAAAACTCGTCGATCAGTGCCTTCGCCTGCCACTTGCCCCACAATGCTGCCAAAGCCTGGTAGGTCGGGGCGCTCATCACGGCCCGGCCGCGCGCGGTCGGGTCCAGGCGGGTGCCGTTCATCTGAGTGAGACCGCCGACCTGGATCAACAGCGGCCACGCGAACGCGGCGATTGGCCCGAGGCTCTCATCGCGGTAGAAGTCGCCGCCTTGCAGCACTCGCGCGACCGCCTCCACACTTGTCGCGGCCGGGCGCCTGGTCTTCTCACTGCACTTGATCTGGCCACGGTCCGCCAGGTCCAACACGGCGACCAGGTTCGACAATGCCGCATGCGCGCCTTCGCGCACCTCGGTGTCGTCGCTTCGGCCGGGAACAACGTGGTCGGCATCCGTCACGGGGACCGACCTTACCGAAGCCTGACCCCGTCACGCAGGGCGCGATCCCACAGATCGCGTCAGAGGCTGCCTTCTGCCACCGAGAACGTGGCCCTTGGTCCTAGCCGGAGGCCCGGAGCAGTCGGCGGGGGTACCACGGTTCATGCCTACTCCGCTACCGAAGATCACCAGGCCTGAAGCCTGTGCTCTCGCGGACCCGACGTCCAGGGCGGCCGTTCGGAGAAAACTGAGGGAAAGTCCTTGACGGCGACCACTCGACAGCGCGGCATCGAAGCCGGACGCTCCTTGAACACGGAGGCACAGGCTTCGGGCGAACCAGGGAAGGATTCGACCCGCGCGAGCCCACGCGCGGCCGACTGGACCGCCCACCTCCTGACGCGGTGTCGGAGGCGGGGCCTACGCTCGTCAGCATGGACGGCGTGGCGATGCGGGATTTTCCGGTGGCGGTCAACCCGCACACCGGCTCCAGCCTGCCGTTCCTACTACTTGTTCCGTACGGCGGCGGTGTCGTGCTGGCCGCGGCGGGCACGTGGCCGCGCGAGCGGAGCGTGTTCTGTCAAAAGCGTCCGGTCTGGTGCTGGCCGCGATCACCCGAGATCGTCGACCGGTCCGCGACGATCTCCTGCGAGCGCCGCGGGGCAAGCATCGAACTGGTCCTCGACCGGCGCACCCGAAACCGCTCGCGACTGGTTTACACCACCGCACGCGGCCAGGAGATGATCTTCTGGCAGACCGCGCGGGCACGCGGACATTATCCGGAGCGGATGGCGATGCCCGCGTGTGCGGCAGCGGGCGTGACGGGGCTGGAGATCATCATCGACACCCGAGAGAAGGACGGGTACGACTTCGCCCATCAGCCGGTGCGCCTGGTCCGCTCGAGACTCGCCTCTGGGGACTACGGACTCGCACTCGACGGGAAGCTGCTGGCGACCGTGGAGCGCAAATCACTGCCGGACCTCGCCGCCTCGCTCGCCGATCACCGCCTCGACTACGCGCTCGCCGAACTGGCCGCGCTCCCGCGGTCCGCCGTGGTGATCGAAGACGACTACAACCAACTGTTCACTCGCGAGCATCTGCGCGAAGCCCGCCTGGCCGACAGGATCGCAGCCCTCCAGGTGCGCTACCCGAGCGTGCCGATCATCTTCCTCGGCAGCCGCGCCCTCGCCCAGGAGTGGATCTACCGGTTCCTCGCCGCCGCTCGACAGTGGGCGGTCAACGAGGCCGCGGCCGCCGTTCGGCTCGGGGATGGGGACCCCGTCGGCCCGAGGCCGCTCCGCAGGCTCCAGGCCGCGTACTCGCCCACGGAATTACGTGTGCGCACATGGGCGCGCACGGTCGGACTACCCCAAGCGGAGCATGGGCCGATCCCTCCAGGAATCTGGGCCGCGTGGCACCGCGCCCACCCTCAAGACTGAATTGGGCGTTTGGGGATGGTATTTCGTCTCGTGACGGTTGTCCCGGCCACCCGACTCGTCTTGACGAGCCGATGCCCGCGGTTGTTCGCGGGGGTGAAGGCGACACGAAATCGTCTGCCCCGCTTCGCCAACCGGCTACTCTAGGGGGACGCTCTCTGTACGCGCCTCGACAGATCGGTTACCGCAAAGTATGCCGGGTGACACCAAGACCGTGCTCGCTTTGACCGCTGCGCAGGTACCAGCAGCGTCGTCGTCGCATCTCACCGCGGGGCTTCCGGACGATTGGCAGGCGTTGGCCGCCCGACTCGCGGCCGCGGGGGCTGTGGATCCGGCAATGAGCGCCTTGGTGGACGACGCGGTCGAGGTGTGGCGCCGGCCTGGGTTCGACACGCTGCTTTCACTCGGGCGACTCGCTTTCGAGCCCTTCGACTATCAGCGGCAGACCGCGACTCTGGTGCTGCGGCGCATGCGCGGGCGGGCGGTGCTGGCCGACGAGGTCGGGCTGGGCAAGACGATCGAGGCCGGACTGATTCTCAGCGAGTTGCGGTTGCGCGGCCTGGCCGATCGGACTCTGGTGGTTGCTCCCGCGGGGCTGGTGGAGCAGTGGCGCGAAGAACTCGAGCGCAAGTTCCTGCTGCCGACCGCGGATGCCGCGACGTTCACGAGGCAGGGGCTCGGCGCGGATCACGCGATCGTGGTCGCGTCCCTCGCCGCAGCCCGGCGCGATCCGCTGCGGTCACTGCTGGCCGCCGAGCCGTGGGACGCCGTGGTCGGCGACGAGGCGCACCGGCTGCGTAACCCACGCAGCGCGTCGGGGAAGCTGGCCCGGCAACTGACCTCGCGCTATCTGCTGCTTCTGACCGCTACTCCGGTGGAGAACAGGCTAAGCGACCTGCATGAGTTGCTCACCCTCGCCGCCCCGGGCCTGCTCGGTACCGCCGCCGAGTTCCGCGCGGCTCATGGTTCCGGTGACGCGTCCTCGGTGCGGGACGCGGCGGCGCTGCGTGCCAAGACTCGCGAGGTGATGGTACGTCACCGGCGTAGTGAGGTTGCGCTACGGCTACCGCCTCGGATCGCCGAGACGGTCGTGGTCTCACCCGGGACCGAGGAGGCGCGCTTCTACGCGGATCTGGCCACGAAGATCCGCGAGGCCGTGCTGGCCGGGCGCACGGGCGGGAAACGTCAAGGATCCGACAGTTTGATGAGCCTGCGGACGACTGCGCGGCTGGCCGGATCGCTGCCGGACGCCGCCGTCGGCACGCTGCGCAAGCTGGGCTGGGCGGATCTGGCCGAGCAGGCCTCGGCGCTCACCTGGCCGAGCAAGCTCGACGAACTCATTGCTCTGCTGCTGCGGCACGCGCAGGCGGGTGAGAAGGTCCTGGTGTTCACGGCGTTCCGGCAGACCCTCGACAGACTGGTTCCGCGCGTGGCGGACGCGGGGATGCGGGCGGCGGTGTACCACGGCTCGCTCTCGCGCGTGGCGAAGGAGGCGGCGATCGCGGCGTTCCGAGATGACCCGGGCACCTCGGTGCTGCTGTCCACCGAGTCCGCCGGCGAGGGCCGCAACCTCCAGTTCTGCCACGTCATGGTGAACGTGGACCTGCCGTGGAATCCGATGCAGATCGAGCAGCGACTCGGCCGTCTGCACCGGGTCGGGCAGACGCACGATGTGCTGCTGACGAATCTGGTCTCGCGCGGCACAATCGAGCAGCGAATCCTGCACGTGCTCGAATCCAAGATCAATATGTTCGAGCTCGTGGTCGGCGAACTCGACATGATCCTCGGCCGGGTGGAGGAGGAGTTCGACTTCGAAGCCAGCGTCTTCGACGCGTTCGTGGCCGCGAGCGACGACACGCAGTTCGAGGCCCGGATGGAGGAGATCGGCGATCAGATGGTCGCGGCACGTACCGCTTATCTGCGCAGCCGTGACTCGATCGATGCCATCGCGGACGGATCGGAGCAGCCGTGACCGCTCATCCGGACTCGGCGGTCGGCTTCTGGCTGCGCTACGTAGCCGCGCAGGGAGGCCTTGCCGAAGCCGACGGCGAGGCGCATCTGGCCGTACTGCCGACGGCGGTGCGTGAGGAGTCGGGATTCGGTGAGCTCGTCCATGTGACCGGTGATCCGGACATCGCTCGCGACGGCGACGCTGTCCTGCTCGGTCCCGGTCATCCGGCGCTGTCCGTGGCCGCCGACCGTGTACTGGCCGTCGGCGACATCGGCACGCTCGCCCTCGACGGGGCCCGGCCGCGCCCGCCGGACGCCGAGTCGCTGCTCGAGCGGGCTCGCGACCAGTTCCCGATCGACCACGGGCGGATCTTCGCGACCGGCTCGCCCAATCCCGCCTTCCGCACGCTGCTGCGGGTCGGTGCCCTGGTGAGCTACACCCTGTCCGCGGACGAGCACTACCAGGAGCAGGTCGAGTACTGGATCGACACGGACAGCCGCCTGCCGTTGTCTGCTTCCGCCGCGCAGCGCCTGACCGCCGCCGAACCATCTGGCGGCCCAGGCCCGAACACGGACGCCGAGCGGTTGCGGGCCGCGCTCGCAGCCGCACACGAGCTGATCGACCAGGCCGCGCTGCGTCGACGTGAAGAACTCTCCGCAACCGCACGCGCGGCGTGCACCGAGGAGCGGCAGCGCGCCGAGGACTACTACTCGGCACAGATCGCGACGCTAGGTCTGCGTCTCGAAGCCGTGCCCGAGGAGAAGAAGGCCGCGTACACGGCCCGGATCAACGCGACCGAGGCGGAGCGCGAGCGCCGCTTGGCGGAGATCGAGGAGAAGTACGCCCCGGGGCACGCCGTGCGCCCTTTCCGCGCCCACCTGGTCCGGGTGCCGGCCGTACGCCTGCCTGCCGAGGCGCGTCGAGGTGAGCGCCGATATGAGTTGAAGCTCGACTACCTCACCGCAGCCGGCGAATACGCCGGGATCCGCTGCCCGGCGTGCTCCTCCACCGCGCCGCTCGTATTGGCGAAGACGGGCTTCGGCTGCGAGAGGTGCCTGAACCGGCCACTGACTCCCGAGCCGGCACAGCCTGTTAAGACGGCCGGAAAGCCGCTTCCCATCCAACGACCGGCGGCCGAACCGGCAGCGCAGGCCGACAAGCCCGCGCCCGCCACCCGAGCCGCGCCCCCGCAGCCGCGCGCGAAGCCCGCGTCCGCAGCGCCGCCTGCCTCACGGCGAGCGCAGACGCACGCCGGTGCTACGCGGCGTGCCCGGCGTTCCGCCGACCCGACGCAGCTCGTCTTCGATCTCTGGCATGCCGCGGCGAACGGCGACCGAGCCACGGTCGAAGAGCTCTGTGAGCCAGGCTCGCCCGCCTCTGCCGCCGTACGCCTCTACGGCACGGGCGGTCTCTTGGCGTGCCTGGACCTCCCGGTGGCAGACAGTCCGACCGGAGTCGGCGGCGAGCCCTACGGCCTATGGCGCGGACGCCCCGCTTTCGCCGGTACCGTTGAGACTCGTGCCGGCCGCCGAAGATTCATGCTCACCTGGTCGGACGATGATCCCCCGCGCGTCGCGGAACTGCTGCCCTCCGAGGCGATCTTCCGATTCGGTCTTCTCGGCCGCGCGGCCGGCAGTTCGCGAGCAGGCTCGGCCCCGCCAAAACCCCGTGCCGCCCTCGACCCGACGGCGAAGAACCTGTGGGCCCTCATGCTCCCGGCGTACGACCTGCACCTGGTCTTAAGGACCCTCGCCGCGCTCTGGCGCCTGGAAGACGCCGACAGATACCTTGCCCGGTACGATCCACGTACCCTCGCCGCCGCGCTCGACCGCCTGGTCGGCTACTGGTCGCAGGCGCCCGGCGCCACCTATGCCGAGGCTGCCGGCCGGTACGGCGTCGCGGAGTCCGACTTGCGCGCTGCAGGCACGGCGCTACACAGGGAACTCAAACTCAGCCGGCGGCAGCCTTGGTAAGGCCGCGTGAAAACTCCGGCGAACTCAGCGTCACCGGAAGGGCTCGCTAGCTATGCCTCAGCAGCGAATGAACCGCGAAGAGTTTTTCGCGCGGCTGGCCCCGCTGGACGAAGAGCTGCTGAAGAAGGCCCTGTGGAACTTGTACTGGCGTGCGGCCCCAGTACGCGAGCGCGTCGAGGCGGAGATCTCACCTCCGCCCGCCGCCCGCCGTCCCGCGAACAAAGCCGCGCCGCTCGACCCCGCGAAAGTCCTCAAGGAGGTGCGCTCGTTCACCGAACTCGCACGTTCCGGTGCCTATATCGCCGGGGACCGGCGAGTCTCTTCCAAGGAGCGGTCCGGCTGGCGCTTTACCTTCGGAAGACTCGCGGACGATGCCCGCCGCGCTCTCGCCGCGCAGGACTCCGAGCCGGCTGAGCAGGCGGCTTGGCACGACCTGCTCCTCGACCGCCTCCCCGACTACGACGCGGGAGACCGCCTCGACCGGCTCGCGATCCATCCCGCGTTCGGCGGCCCCGAACTGCTACTTCTCCGCGCGCGCCGGGGCCGCCAGACCGGAGCAATGAACCAGGCCCGCGCTCTGGCCGCCGAAGCGCTCGAAACGCTGCCCGGCCATCACGAACTGCTCGCCTTCGCTGCCGAGATCGATGCGGAACTCCCCGAACGCGCCAAACACGTCATCGCAAGCCGACAGATCCCATGATCTAGCCTGCGGGAAATGAACCCTGCCAACCGCCGATCCCCCTGTGCCACGCCTTTTTCGGCACGATCAGAGCCCGTCATAGTGGTGGCGTACGGCAATGATGATCAGCTGATCTTCCTGGGCTTTGTAGACGAGCCGGTGTTCGTGGTCGATGCGGCGCGACCAGTAGCCGCTCAGCTGTCCTTTGAGTGGTTCGGGCTTGCCGATGCCCTCGAACGGCTCGCGCATCGTCTCCTGGATCAGCCGGTGGATGCGCCTGAGCGTGGGACGGTCGTTGGCCCACGACAGGTAGTCGTTCCAGGCCCGTTCCGTGAAGGTCAGCTTCACGCCGAGGCCTCGTCGCGCTCCTCGACATCGAGCAATTCGCGCTCGTGGGCTTTCCCGGCCTCGGCCTCGCGGACGGAGGCGAGCAGGTGGCGGGCGTTGGCCGGGTTCGACAACAGGTACTCGGTCTCCTTCCACGACTCGTACTCGGCCGCCGGAACCAGGTAGGCCCGGCCGGCGCGCGAGACGATCTCCACGGACTCAGCGTTGTCGTTAACCTCCTCGATCAACGGGAACAGACGACGGCGGGCCTCGCTCGCGGTGATGGACATGCGCACGCTCCTTTCTTGTACCGGTTATTGTACAAGTCCAGCCGGGCAGGCGCGAGCCCGAACAACGCCACGCGGCGAGATGCCGGCAGCCTCGCCGCCAACGCCGGTGGTGATGCCACTCGCTGGGAGAAATCTGGGAGATGATCAAGGAACCCACGCCAATCACCGCCCACCACCGCCCAAGCGCACCGAAGCCCTAACACGCTCCCATGCTCGCAAGCATCCGCTCGGCCGGCTCCCGCTCCCCGACCCCGATCGAGTCCGCGGCGGCGTCGACCACGGCCACAGTGCCGCACTCGACCAGGGCCACCAGCCTCAACTGCGGAAACCAGCCCCCGGGCGGCACCTCGTAGCAAGCCAGGTTCTCGCTCGTGCGCTCCAGGTCGAACACCGCCCCGTCCACCGCGCACACCCGAAGACCCTCATAGAAGACCCCTTCATCGCCTTCCCGCCCGACCGGGCCGCGGCAGGTGGCGAACAGATCGGCCAGCACCGCGTCGCCCAACCGCACCCGCGCCTTGGAGATCGACCCGTCGTACAGCAGCCTCCACCCCGCATACCCGCCGCGCGCCCACCGCAGCCCGGACACCAACTCAGGCAGCACCCGCACATACCCGCGATCCGACCACAACCAGCACGCCAGGACGAAGTGCACCATCAACCGGGCCGGCAGCTGCCGGTTCGGCTTCTCGCGCACCCCGGACCGATCGACCGCCTCATCGACCACCGACGCCGGAAACACCCGCGCCAGCAACCCGATCGAGACCGCATCCGCCAGCGAACCAGACTCCTGATCAACCACCACAAGCCGCAGACCACAGCAGCACACGACCACAAGGAAGGGCCATTGACCCAGGGGTCGAAGTCCTCGGCGTCTGCCGGCGTGTCGCGGATCGGCTTGTAGTCTCCAGAACTCCGCAGCGAGTTGGTGGTCAAGCGGGCGCACGACCATGTCCAGTCCAGCGCGGCCATCCAACGCGGAACCTGTCAAGTCCAATAAGACGACTGGTTGTTATGGACTTTGTAGAACCGGTTCTGTCTCTTTCCGTGGTTCGTTGATCCAGACCTTCTCGGGCAGGGCTGGGGGTCGGGGGCGGCGGCTGAAGCGTTCGGGGTGTCGGGCGTAGGCGTCGCGAGGGTGACGGCGCGTTGGTCGTGGATGAGGTCGGCGGTGCCGAAGTGGACTGATGCCGGGGTGTGCAGGGCGATGCCGGAGTGTCTGTGTTCGTGGTTGTAGTAGGCGAAGAATCCTTCGCACCAGGTGCGGGCCTCGCCGAGGGAGGCGAACCGGTCGGGGTAGTCCCCGCTGTACTTGATCGTCTTGAACTGGGCCTCGCTGTACGGGTTGTCGTTCGAGGTCTTGGGTCGTGAGTGGGAGCGGGTGACCCCGAGGTCGAGGAGCATCTGGGACACCGATTTCGAGGTCATCGACGTGCCGCGGTCCGAGTGCACCGTGTGCGGGATCAGGCCGTTGCGCTCGATGGTCTCGGCGATGAACTCCTTGGCCCGTTCGCCGGTCTCGGCGGACTCCACGGTCCAGCCGACGATGTACCGGCTGTAGATGTCGATGATCGCGTAGAGGTGGTACCACACGCCCTTGTCAGGGCCTTTCAGCTTCGTAATGTCCCAGGTGAACACTTGCGAGGGGGCGTCGGCGACCAGTTCGGGCTTCACCTTCGCCGGGTGGGTGGCCTGGCGTCGGCGCTCTCCGTTCTGTCCGGCTTCGCGCAGGATGCGGTACATGGTGGACTCGGAGCAGTGGTAGCGGCCCTCGTCCAGTTCCCTGGCCCACACCTGGGCCGGGGGCAGGTCCCGGTATGCGGGCCGGTTCAGCAGTGCCAGCACCGCCTCGCGTTCCCGGGCCGAGAGCGCCGAGGCCGGGGCCCGGCGCGGCGCGCGTTCGGCCGGCGGGCGCGGGCTCAGCCGCCGGTAGTGGGTGGCCCGGGCCCGTCCGATCAGCCGGCACGCCGCGCTCACCCCGAGGTGGGGTTCGAGTCCTGCGAAGGTGTCGTCGAGGACCGGTTCCAGGGCGTGGGTCAGTCCGCGCTCTCGGAGAGCATCTCCAAGAGCGCGTGCGTTTTTCCCAGCACCACCAAGGCCGCGTCCTTCTTGGCCAGGTCCTTTTTGAGGCGCTCGTTCTCGGCGCGCAGCCGGGCCAGTTCGGCGCCCTCCCGCCCGGGCTTGGGCCGCACCGCCGAGGTGCGCTGGTCGGTCAGGGTGCGCATCGCCCCGGCGTCCCTCGCCCGGCGCCACTCGATCACATGGGAGTGATAGAGCCGCTCCCGGCGCAGGATCGCGCCCTTCTGCCCGGCCGGGGCAGCGTCGTACTCCGCGACGATCCGCAGCTTGTACTCCGCCGGGAACGTGCGCCGGGCCGGCCGGGCCGCCGGGTCACCGGCAGCGGGTATCGGGGCGTTGGTGCTGGTCATACGAGGTTGATCTCCTGTCTGGCCCTTCAAGGGTAACCCGGCAAACCGGACGTCTCACACCAGACTGACAGGAAGGGACCCGGCCGCGGGTCTGGAGCAACAGCAGGATCGAGAGCAGGCGATCGGACTTCACAGCGCCATCCTGCGCAGAAAAATATGACAGGTCCTGTCTAGTTTACGCGCGAGCATGGGGGTACCGCGGCGGACGACCGCAGCGGGAGACGAAGTTACGTGGAGGACTCCATGTCAGAGAACCAGGCTCCCGACCCGCGTCCTTGGTACGCGCGGGCCCGCGAGCAGATGGCCGGGCTGATCGACTCGGTCCAACCCGGGCAGCTCGACGCGCCCACGCCGTGCGCCGAGTTCGACGTGCGCGCCCTGCTCGCCCACATCGTCGGCGGCTGCAAGCGGTGGGCCGTGGTCGGCGAGGGCGGCGAAGGGCTCGCGATCGAGCCGATGGTCCGCGGTGTGCCGGACGACGGCTGGATCGCAGCGTACGCCGAGGCGTCCGGGCACGTGGTTAAGGCCTGGGCGCCCGACGCGCGGATGGAGGCGGCCGTGGCCGTGCCCTGGGGAACCGCGCCGGGCCGGATCGCGCTGACCGGATACGTGATGGAGACAGTGACGCACGCCTGGGACCTTGCCCGTGCGCTCGGCGGCGACGCGGCGGAGGGGCTCGACCAGGAGTTGGCCGAGTTCGTGTTCGGATTCGCGCGGCGGGCGCTGCCCCCGGAGCGGCGGGGAGAGGGCGTGCCGTTCGGCGAGGTGCGGGCCGCCGGGGAACAGGACTCGACGTACGACCGACTGGCCGCCTGGCTGGGGCGGGAGCCGAGCTGGTCGGCCTGACGTGGGCCGGACCACCGTGATGGCCATCATGAACACGGCCAGCGCGTCCAGATGCCGGGACCTGACGACCTGGTAGACCGTGCTCAGGCCCGGCAGCACCGCGCTCAGCAGCAGCGAAGTGAAGCTGCTCAGGCCTGCCGCGGTCAGAATGTAGAACATCACGATGGGCGCGCCCATGTCGAAGAGCAGCGTCAGCATGGCGCGTCCGCGGCGCGGTGGGAGGCCATTGTCGGGTACGACGTTCACGCGGGGTTCCGGGTGGCGAGTTCGAACACGGTGGCCAGTTCCCGGGCGCAGGCGGTGAAGTCGAGATCGGAGCGGGACTCGCAGAGCAGGGGGACGCCCTCGATCGTGCGCTGGATGCTCATCGCGACCACGTTCACATCGAAGTCGCGGAACTCGCCGCCGCGCTGTCCCGCACGCAGGAGTTCTTCCAGGTGCGAGACCGCCACGGCCGGGCCGCTCTCCTCGGACGTCGGACTGGTGGGAAGGGCTCCGCTCAGGAAGATACCGAGCAGGGCCTTCATCTCGGTGCGGTGCCCGGCCACGTACTCGACGTTCGACTCGATATAGGCGCGCAGAGCGCCGGCGGCAGAGGTTTGGTCGGCCATCCGAGCCCCCACGAAGGCCCCGATCTCGGCGACGACCTCGTCGACGACCTGCGCGATCAGCTCCTGTTTTCCGGCGAAGTGGTAGGAGATCAGGCGAGTGCTGGACAGCCCGGCGCGTTCCGCGATGCGCCCGAACGAGGCCTGTCCGTAGCCGAGCTCCGCGATCGTCTCGATGGTGGCCGCGACGATCTGAGCCCGGCGGGCAGTCGCGGTGACCGAGCGATCGCGGTCCTTGCCGGCAGCTGTTACTGGCATGAGTAATTTTTACCATGGCTGAGTAATACCGGCAAGGGCAGCCTCGAGTCGTCCCGCAGGCGGGACTAGCGATCCTGCGTCCGTGTGATCCCGATGCGCGCGGCGCGCGTTCTCGCGGGATTTGTCCGCGTGGGATGATCGGGCCCGTGAAAGCGGTGGTCCAGCGGGCAGCTGAGGCGAGTGTGCAGGTAGACGGCGCGATGGTCGGGGAGATCGGCTCGCCGGGGCTGTGCGTGCTGGTGGGGGTGACGCACACGGACACGACGGATACCGCGCGGAAGCTGGCGGAGAAGCTGTGGACGCTGCGGATCCTGGCGGACGAGAAGTCCTGTGCCGACCTGGACGCGCCGCTGCTGCTGATTTCGCAGTTCACCCTTTACGGCGACGCACGCAAGGGGCGGCGGCCGACGTGGACCGCGGCGGCGCCCGGAGCTGTGGCGGAGCCGCTGTTCGACGAGGTGGTGAGCGCGCTGCGAGGGCTCGGGGCGACGGTCGCCACCGGCGTCTTCGGCGCGGACATGAAGGTGCGGCTGGTCAACGACGGGCCGTTCACCGTGCTGCTGGAGCTGTAGAGCGACCGGCACCCCGCCGCCGTGGATCCACGGCGCTGGGGGTACCGTGCTGGGATGTAGCCGGCGTTTCCGGGCGGCTGCGGCGGGAGGAGTAGATCGTGGTGCTGGCCGATGCGGCCGGACGGTGCCTGAGCCAAGGGTGCGGCCCGGCCTCCCCGCTGCATTGGGCCGACGTGTTCAGCGCGTGGAAGTTCGACCCGGCGATGCTCGCGGTCCTGCTTCTCGGTGTCGCGGGCTACGTCCTCGGCGTACGCAGGTACCAGCGCGAGGTCGGCCGCTGGCCGCTGGCGCGCCGGATGTGCTTCGGCACGGCCGCGGTGCTGTTCACGCTGGCCACGATGTCGTTCATCGGCTCCTACGAGAAGGTGCTGTTCTGGGACCGCGCGCTGCAGAACGCGCTGCTGCTGATGACGACGCCGCTGTTCCTGGCGTGCAGCGCGCCGCTCACGCTCGCGACCACTGGGGACAGCCGGGACGCGCGGCTGGTCCGCAAGGTCATCGAGTCAAAGCCCTTGCAACTGCTCACGTTCCCGCTCGTCGTCTCGGCGATCCTGCTGGTCACGCCGTACGCGCTCTACTTCTCCGGCTGGTACCTGTCCACCCTGACCAGCTCCTTCATGGACGAGACGCTGCACCTCGAGCTGCTCGCGGTCGGCTTCCTGTACTTCTGGAGCCGGATCCAGATCGACCCGGTGCCCAAGAAGTTCTCGCACATGATCTCCGTGTGGATCAGCTTCGTCGAGGGCATCGGCGACGCGGGTGTGGCGATGGTCCTGTGGCTCGGCGGCAATCTCGTCGCGGGCAGCTACTACGCCTCGCTGAGCTCGCTGCCGCACGCCGTGCTCTACGCGCCGCTCCGGCTCGGCGCCACCTCCGGGCTCGCCTGGAACCAGGCCTTCGGCGGCGCGGTGTTCTGGATCGTCGGCGACATCACCAGCATCCCGCTGCTCGCGGCGCTCTGGCGGGCGCTGCGCAAGGACGAGACGATCGCGGGCGACGCGGAGCAGCAGGACCTCGAGGTCGTCGAGGTCGAATACGCGCCGGGCGACGGCTCCGCCCAGGAGCGCTTCCGCCCCTGGTGGGAGACCGACCCGGAGCTCTCCTCGCGGTTCGGCGGCGAAGCCGGCTGAGGACGACGCCGGACCGCGCGGGCTACGAGCTCGCCGGATCGGCCGCCTGCGTCGCGTTCGCCGCTCCCGTCGTGGCCGCGGCCGAACTCGCCGTCGCCGCCGCGCTGCTTGAGGTCGCGCTGCTACTCGGCGCCGCCGGGGACGCGCTTCCCGAGGCCGCCGGCGTACCGCTCGCAGGCGGCTGCGTCGTCGGTGACGCCGAGGGCGCGGGGGTTGCCGAGGAGGTCGACGGCGCCGGAGTCGGTGAGGCCGGGGGCTGGGGCAGCGGGTACGCGCCTTCGCCGTAGATGTCCGTGACGTAGACCGTCGCGCCGCAGGCCGCGTCGAGCGGCACCGGCTTCACCGGCGTGACGCCCGCGACCAGGTAGCTCAACGAATACGCGCTCTCAGCACTCTGGTTCGCCGCCGCGGCGTTCCCGACGGAACCGCTGCCCGAGGACGCCGCGGCGCTCGCACCGCCCGAGGACGCCGCCGTGGTGCCGACGTCGTCGGGGCCGTTCGTTCCCGAGCCCGCGCAGGCGTCCGGCGCCCAGGCGAACTGCAGGTCGTAGCCCTGGCCCGCTTGCAGTTTCAGGACCGCGCCCCAGGTCGAGACGCTCGGCAGCTGCGAGCCGTCGGAAGTCTCGTGCCGCAGGATCACCACTGTGCCGGCCGCCGTGCCCGCCGCGTTCTCCACCTGGAGCACCGGAGGCCCGGCCACCGCGCACGTCGTGGTCGCCACCTCCTGGATGTGCCCGTAGGACACGCCGCCGATGACCGAGTCCACGCCCCCCGTCACCGTCAGGTCGGACGCGGTGCACTGCGGCACGCCGGTGGCCGCCAGGGCCGTGGATGTGCTCGCACTCGCGCTCGCGCTCGAGGTGACCGGACCGATCGCCGGGCCCTTCTTCCCCGCGGCGGCAGCGGGTGGACGCACCGTGCGCACCTGGCCGGAGCCGCCGGAATACGGGGCCGAGGGCGTGGCGCCGCTGGAGGTCGAGCCGCCGCCGAGGCCGACGACGCCGGTGAGCACCGGCACGATGTCGAAGCTGCTGCCGGTCACCGCGGCCACGCCCATCGCGAGCAGCAGCACGCCGGCGCTGCCCGCCATCACGGCGCGCCTGCGCTGCCTCGCCTTGGCCCGCCTGCGGATCCGGGCCAGGCCCGCGCGCGGCGGACCGCCCGCGCCGATCGCCGAGACCGAATGCTGCAGTGCGGCCGTGAGCTCGGTGGCGCCGAACTCGGCCGCTATGGCCCTGCGCCGGCCCGCGCCGGTGCCCCGGCCCTCCTCGGCCTGGCTCGGCACCGCGGCGAACGGCCCGTTCGCGCCGATAGTCTCGTCCCGCGACCCCCCGGAGTCGCGCGACGAGCCCTCCCGGCCTGCGCGCTCCTCGTTCATAGCTGCTCCCCAAGCCGGACCCGCAGGGCTTCGATCCCCCGCGAACCGTATGCCTTGACCGAACCGATCGACAGGCCGAGGGCGCTGGCGACCTGGGCCTCGGTCATATCGGAGTAGTAGCGCAGCACCAGCACCTCGCGCTGGCGCCGCTGCAGTCCGCGCAGCGCCTGGATCAGCGCGTCCTTCTCCAGCTGCGCGTACGCGCCCTCCTCCGCGCTCGCCGCGTCCGGCATCGGCTTCGGCAGCAGCTTGAGGCCGAGCAGCCGGCGCCGCAGCGCGGACCTGGAGAGGTTGACGACCGTCTGCCGCAGGTAGGCGAGCAGCTTGTCGGCCTCGCGCACCCGGGCCCGGGCGGCGTGCACCCGGATGAACGCCTCCTGCACCACGTCCTCGCACGAGCCGATGTCGTCGAGCAGCAGCGCGGCGAGCCGGAGCAGCGAGGTGTAGTGGCGCTGGTAGGTCTCGGTCAGAAGATCGGTCGTCACATCGACGTCAGTCGCCACCACACCTCCCGTCGGAGTCGGGCGCGACCGTCGAACGAGAGGCGGCACCAAGCACAGCCCTTCGGGCGCGGACAGAGCAGTCACGACAGTTAGACAAACGGAACCCACCGACCGTTGTACCCCGTTCGAGTGGTTCTCGGCACGGGCTGTCGGGCGGCCTCACGAACGTTAAGAATGTCACTCGTTCCAGCGCCGACGGCCGGATTCGTCGAAAAAACCCCCTCAGGAGTGAATCAGAGGGGGTTTTCCGTGCTGCTCCGGCGTGGTCAGGCTACCCGGCGGTCAGCTCCGCCGCGATCAGCTCGGCGATCTGCGCGGTGTTGAGCGCGGCGCCCTTGCGCAGGTTGTCCCCGCACACGAACAGCTCAAGCTCGTTCGGTTCGTCCAGCGACTGCCGGATCCGGCCGACCCAGGTCGGGTCGGTGCCGACGACGTCGTTGGGCGTGGGGAACTCCCCGCGCGCCGGATCGTCGCACAGCACTATTCCGGGGGCGTCGCGCAGCACGGCGTGCGCCTGCTGCACGGTCACGTCGCGCTCGAAGGTCGCGTGCACCACGAGCGAGTGCGTGGTGATCACCGGCACGCGCACGCAGGTGGCCGAGACCTTCAGGTCCGGCAGCCCGAGGATCTTGCGCGACTCGTTGCGCACCTTGAGCTCCTCGGAGGACCAGCCGTCGTCCTTGAGGGATCCGGCCCAGGGCACCACGTTCAGGGCGAGCGGGGCCGGGAAGGGGCCGAGGTCGCCGACGGCGCGGCGCAGGTCGCCGGGCGCGGTGCCGAGGCCGGGCGCCGAGGACACCTTCGCCAGCTGCTCGCGCAGGGTGTCGATGCCGGGCTGGCCGGCGCCGGAGGCCGCCTGGTACGAGGCGACGACCAGCTTGCTCAGCCCGAACTCGGCGTGCAGCGCGCCCATCGCGACGATCATCGAGAGCGTGGTGCAGTTGGGGTTGGCGATGATCCCGCGCGGACGCTGGCGCACCGCGCCCGGGTTGACCTCCGGGACCACAAGCGGCACGTCCGCGTCCATCCGGAAGGCGCCGGAGTTGTCCACCACGACCGCGCCGCGCGCCGCCGCGACCGGACCCCACTGCGCGGAGACCTCGTCCGGCACGTCGAACATCGCGACGTCCACGCCGTCGAAGGCCGCCTCGCTGAGCGCGATGACGGGCACCTGCTCGCCGCGCACGGTCAGCAGCTTGCCCGCCGAACGCGCCGAGGCGATCAGCCGGATCTCGCCCCAGACGTTCTGCCGGGTGGAGAGGATGTCCAGCATCACGGTGCCGACAGCGCCGGTCGCGCCGACCACCGCGAGCGTGGGCAGCTTCTTCGAGTACTCGCTCATGTTCGACTACCGCCCGGTTCCGGCGTAGACCACAGCCTCGGCCTCGGAGTCGAGGTCGAAGGCGGTGTGGATGGCGGAGACCGCGGGCTTGACGCTGTCCGCGCGGCAGACCACGGAGATGCGGATCTCGCTGGTGGAGATCATCTCCGCATTCACCCCGACCTTGGCCAGCGCCTCGAAGAACATGGCGGTCACGCCCGGGTGCGACTTCATGCCGGCGCCGATCAACGAGACCTTGGCGATCTGGTCGTCATAGGCGAGCGAGTCGAAGCCGATCCGCTCCTTGAGCTTGTTCAGCAGGCCCATCGCCTTGGTGCCATCGGTCTTGAGCAGGGTGAAGGAGATGTCGGTCAGGCCGGTGGCGGCGGCGGAGACGTTCTGCACCACCATGTCGATGTTGATCTCGGCGTCGGCCACCGCGCGGAAGATCTTCGCGGCCTCGCCCGGCTTGTCCGGGACGCCGATCACCGTGACCTTCGCCTCGCTGGTGTCGTGTGCGACCCCTGCGATGATCGCCTGCTCCATCTCGGCTCCTTCGGGGGTGTTGCGGATCCAGGTGCCCTCCAGCGTGGAGAAGGAGGACCGGACGTGAATGGGGACGTCGAAGCGCCGCGCGTACTCGACGCAGCGAAGATGCAGGATCTTGGCGCCGGAGGCGGCGAGCTCCAGCATCTCCTCGTACCGGACGGTCGGCAGCTTGCGGGCGGCCGGGACCATCCGCGGGTCGGCGGTGTACACGCCGTCCACGTCGGTGTAGATCTCGCACACCGAGGCGCCCATCGCCGCGGCCAGCGCGACAGCGGTGGTGTCCGAGCCGCCGCGGCCGAGCGTGGTGATGTCCTTGGTGTCGTGGGAGACGCCCTGGAAGCCGGCCACGATCGCGATCGCGCCTTCCTCGAGCGCCTTGTGGATGCGCCCCGGGGTGACGCGGATGATCCGCGCCTTGTTGTGCACCCGGTCGGTGATGACTCCCGCCTGGGACCCGGTGAAGGACCGCGCCTCGACTCCGAGTGAACCGATCGCCATCGCGAGCAGCGCCATCGAGATGCGCTCGCCGGAGGTCAGCAGCATGTCGAGTTCCCGGCCCTCGGGGAGGGGGGAGACCTGCTGGGCGAGGTCGATCAGCTCGTCGGTGGTGTCCCCCATGGCGGAGACGACGACCACGACCTCGTTTCCGGCGCGCTTGGCCGCGACGATGCGCTTGGCCACGCGCTTGATGCTCTCGGCATCGGCCACCGAGGAGCCACCGTACTTCTGTACGACAAGGCTCACAGTGAGCTCCGTTTTCTCTTCGTGCGCCCACGGGCCTACTGACCCGTCCGCGCCGCCCCCGGCCGCGCCCGTCTACTGGCGAGCGTCGACGAACCGGAAGCGCAGATATCGTAACGGGGCCGGGGCCGCGATGTCCCGTTCGTTCCATCTGGTGACACGGGACACGCGTCGTACCCGGCGGATCAACTCTCCTGCAGCCGAGATCCGGCCACGATCGAGTGCAGCGCGCGCAACGAGGCCGAGGCCGCTGGACCCCAGCCGGAGAGGTAGGAGAACTGCCACCACCACAGAGCCTCGGTCTCGCGGCCCGCGCGGAAGTGGGTCAGGCCGTGCGCCAGTTCGGCGACGATGGCGGCGAGGTCGTCGGAGATCCGCCGGGTCTCCACCTCCGTCGGCACGGCGAGGGGATCGAAGACCTCGCGGTAGCTGTCGCAGGGGTCGAGCAGCAGGGCGAGCTGGTCGCGCAGGTCGTCCAGGTCCGGGTCGGGGCCCGGGTCCTCCTCGAAGCGCTCCTCGGGGATCACGTCCGCGATAGCGCCGAGCCGGCCGCCGGCGAGCAGCAGCTGGGAGACCTCGAGCAGCAGCATCGAGACCGCGGAGGCGGCGGCCTCGCCGCGGGCCACCGCACGCACCGCGACCAGGAAGGACTCCACCTGGTCGGCGATGGCGGAGGTGAACTCGGCCAGGTCGTCGTCTAGCACTGCGATATCAGCCATCGATCTTCCTTCTTCCGGCGAACGCGCGGCCCAGGGTGACTTCATCGGCGTATTCGAGGTCGCCGCCCACCGGCAGTCCGGAGGCGAGCCGGGTGACCCCGAGCGAGCCGTCCGCGGTGAGCGGTTTGACCAGGCGGGCCAGGAAACTCGCGGTGGCCTCGCCCTCCATATTGGGGTCGGTGGCCAGGATCAGCTCGGTCACCACGCCGTCGGCGAGCCGGGCCATCAGTTCGCGTACCCGCAATTCGTCGGGTCCGATCCCCTCGATCGGGGACAGCGCGCCGCCGAGCACGTGGTACCGGCCGCGGTACTCGCGGGTCTTCTCGATCGCGACGACGTCCTTGGACTCCTCGACCACGCACAGCACGGTGTCGTCGCGGCGCGGATCCAGGCAGATCCGGCAGCGCTCGGCGGCTGCCACGTTGCCGCACAGCTCGCAGAAGCGGACCGTCTCCTTGACCTTCAGCAGCACCTCGGCGAGCCGCTTGACGTCCACCGGATCGGCCTGCAGCAGGTGGAAGGCGATGCGCTGAGCCGATTTGGGGCCGATGTTCGGCAGCCGCCCGAGCTCGTCGATCAGGTCCTGGACCACGCCCTCGTACACCGCGGTACCCTCCGTCGTCCGTTGCCTAGAAGCCGAGCGGGAAGGTGTTGCCGCCGCCGGCCAGGCCGCCGAAGCCGCCGCCCTGGCCGAGCGCGGCGAGCGGGCCGAGCTTCTCCTGCTGCAGCGCCTCCGCCTGCGCGTTGGCGTCCCGGATGGCCGCGATCACCAGGTCGGCGAGGGTCTCGGTGTCCTGCGGGTCGGCCGCCTCGGGCGAGATGTTCAGGCCGGTGAGCTCGCCGAGCCCGCTCACGGTGGCCTCGACCAGGCCGCCGCCCGCGGTGCCCTTGACGCTGACCTCGCCGAGCTCGCGCTGGGCGCTCTCCATCTGCTGCTGCATCTGCTGGGCCTGCTGGATCAGCGACCCCATGTCGAATCCCTCTGGAAACACGTCCTGCTCCCTCGTTCTTCGCTAGTTCCTTCGAGCCTATGGCCCCCGGCCCTTGTGAGGAGCGCCGTAGGCCTGAAGGCACAGGGCTCGGCTTGGTCAATCCGTGTTCTGTATCTCATCCAGGAGGCTCGCGCCGAGCTCCTTGATCAGCAGGTCGCGGGCGGAGAGCCCGGGTTGCATCGGGGCGGCCTCGTCGTTGAGCGCGGCCAGATGCGGGTCGAAACCCTCGTCCGCGGGCTCGCCGACGAAAGGGGGAGGTGCGGACGCGGGCGGCGGCGCGTACTCGTAGCTCGGCGGCGCGGAGACCTGGGGCGTGGAGACCTCGGCCGCGGGGACGTACGTGTTCGCGGCAGTCGTGGCATCAGGTTCCGGGGCGGCGGGGGACGGCGCTTGAGTCGGCACGGTCGCGGTGGCCGTCATGGCGGGCGCGGCGGCGGAACCGTTGCCGGACGGCGGTCCGAACCCTGCGGACGGGGCGGGCGGCGGAACCGTCGCGGCAGGCGCGGATTCGGGCTGTGACGGCTGCTGCTGCGGCTGTTGCTGCGGTGCCGGAACGTTCGCCCACTGGTTGTCGGGCTGCGGCGGCGCGGCGGGAGCAGCGCCACCGCCCCACTGACCACCACCCGGAGTCGCCTGCGCGGGCTGATTCGGCCCGGGACCACCAGAACCGCCGTGCCCGGCCGAGGGGTCGACGATCACCTCGACCCGCCATTCCCCGCTGAAAGTCTGGCCGAGTACCTGACGCAGCAGGTCCTCGTGCCTGGAACCAGGGAACTCGTCCCGCATGCTCGGGATGTTGAACCCGAGTTGCAGCGTGCGTCCCTCTGCGCCGACCACCTGGGCATTATCCGCTGAGAGCCGCACCCAGGTGACCTTGCTGTGCGAGCGGATCCGGTCCAGGATCTCCTCCCAGCGCCCGCGGATCGTCGCCACGTCGACCGGTGGACCGCTGGACGCGGGAGACGCCGCGGCCGAAGCGGACTGCTGCGACGCGCCGGCCGCGGACGCCGGCGGGGCCGGGGGATTGCGCCACGGCGGTGTGGAGAGCGCGGAGCCGGATGGGGCGGGGGGCGCGGCCTGGGCCGGCTCGGCCGGGTACGCCGCGGGGGCCTGCTGAAGCTGGCCCGGTGCCGGAGTGTGACCCGCCTCGGGCGCCGCGTGCGCCGCCGAAGCCCCGGCGGGCGGGCCGAAGCGCTCGAGCCGCTCCAAGCGGGCCGCCAGCGAACGCGCCGACTCCTCACCGCCGGGCAGCAGGATGCGCGCGAAGACCAGTTCAAGCAGCAGCCGCGGCGCCGTGGCCCCGCGCATCTCGGTCAGGCCGGTGCTCGCCAGGTCGGCCGCGCGGGAGAGCTCGGCCGGACCGAAGCCCGCGGCCTGCTCGACCATCCGCGCGAGCCGGTCCGGCGGAGCCGTGATCAGGCCCTTCGTCGCCGCGTCCGGCACCGCGTTCAGAATCACCAGGTCGCGCAGCCGCTCCAGCAGATCGCCCAGGAAGCGGCGCGGATCATGCCCGCCCTCGACGACCCGGTCCACGATCTCGAAGGCCGCGCCGCCGGACCGCACCGCCAGCGCGGAGACCGCCTCGTCGAGCAGCGCCGCGTCCGTGTAGCCGAGCAGGGCGGCGGCGGCCGGGTACGAGACGCCGTTCTCGTCCGCGCCCGCGAGCAGCTGGTCGAGGACCGACAGCGAGTCACGCACCGAGCCCGCCCCCGCGCGCACGACCAGCGGCAGCACCTCGGGCTCGACCTTGATGCCCTCCTGCTCGCACAGGCGGGCCATGTAGTCGCGCAGCGTCCCCGGCGGCACCAGGCGGAAGGGATAGTGGTGCGTCCGGGAGCGGATGGTCCCGATGACCTTCTCCGGCTCCGTGGTCGCGAAGATGAACTTGAGGTGCGGCGGCGGTTCCTCGACGACCTTCAGCAGCGCGTTGAACCCGGCCGAGGACACCATGTGCGCCTCGTCCAGGATGTAGATCTTGTAGCGCGACTCGACCGGCGCGAAGAACGCCCGCTCCCGCAGGTCACGCGCGTCGTCCACGCCTCCGTGCGAGGCGGCGTCGATCTCGATCACGTCGATCGACCCCGCCGCGCCGCGGGCCAGGCCGGTGCAGGACTTGCACTGCCCGCACGGCGTCGGCGTCGGCCCCTGCTCGCAGTTCAGGCAGCGGGCCAGGATCCGCGCGCTGGTCGTCTTGCCGCAGCCGCGCGGCCCGCTGAACAGATAGGCGTGGTTGATCCGCTGATTGCGCAGGGCCTGCTGCAGCGGCCCGGTCACGTGCTCCTGCCCGATGACCTCTTCGAAGGTCTCGGGGCGATACCGGCGATACAGCGCTAGCGACACGACCCGAGCCTATCCGCTTCCACCGACAGCGAGGTACAGCCGACGCGACGGTCCGTGACGATCATTCGACGAACAGCGAGATCGAGCTGGTCACAGGGCATCCGCAGAGCGTGCGCCGACCATCCGGAGAATGTTCCGGGCAGCATAAGACCCCTCGCGCACCCGCCAGAGCCTGCCTACCCTTGCTGCATTCCTGCCCTGGGGGAGTTCGGTGGGGTGACGCCACACGAGGGGTCCGCGCAACAGGATAGCCCAGAATCCGAGTGGCGGAGCACCCCCGCGAGTCGGGTAAGCTACCCCACGGAGGATTCGCCTAGTGGCCTAGGGCGCACGCTTGGAAAGCGTGTTGGGGGCAACCCCTCACGAGTTCAAATCTCGTATCCTCCGCGCGAGACACGACCCCCGACCGGCGGGAACGCCGGTCGGGGGTCGTCTCGTTCCTGGGCTAGGCCGCCTGCTTCCCCTGGTCAGTTGCAGTTTCAGTTGCAGTGAGCTCCCCATCGGCGCGCCGGTCGGGGGCCGGACGGCCAGTTGGCGGCATCCCATCAGGCTGACTTGTACGGCGATTTCGGGGGTGGATCGGCAGCGCGGCCAACTGCGCTCCAAGATCGTCCACGCGCTCGATAACGCCGAGATCCTCGCGCAGCGCCAGCCGGAGAAGCTCGACGGCTTCGGCAACCGGCCCTCGTACCAACGTGAGGACCTCATCGACGGCTTGGACAGGATCAGCGGCATACAGGTTGAGAATGAGTTTGTAGCTGTAGCCAAGGTGCTCGAACGGCCGCTGTGGGAGCACCATCTCTGCTTGGGCAAATTGTTCCCTGTACGCTGTGCGCGCGAGCTCAAGCGCTTCGGCGCTTCCGCTAGGCGGCACCATTGACGCACAATCGCGCAACGCGGAGCGGTAGGCGCGGGTCACGCTGTTCAGCGCCGCGTAGAGAGCCCGCTTCTCTTCGAACAGCTGATCTCGCCAGCTCGCTTCGCGAGCCCGCACCTCGCGCTCCGCTTGATCGCGCGATTCAGCATGCCGGGCTCGTTGAGTAAGCCATGGGGCACCCATGGTGCCAGCGACACCCACAAGAGCGACCGCGAGAGCGGTGAAATCAGTACTCATCTTTGCCCACTCCTGAGAACGCCGTTAGTCCCATGCATGCCGACCAGAGACGACGAATCCACCCTCTGGGTGTGTGCAGCAGGGGAGCCGGTAGTCGATAGATACGACTACCGGCTCCCCTGCTATTCGGCAAGCGTCCCCATTGCAGCTGGCCCGTCTTCCTGAGCGCTTAGCACACCCCACATCAAGTCTCCCTGCCGCTTGGCGATGTCGGTCTGAACCTGCTTGACGAGGTGCTGGTACCGGGCGGGCATGGACGGGTCGGACCAGCCCATGAGGCCCTGCGTCGTGCGGCCCTCGGCCCCGAGGATCAGCAGCAGCGTCGCGGCTGTGTGTCGAGCGTCGTGCAGCCGCGCGTCACGTACGCCCGCCTCCTTGATCAGGTCCTTCCATTCATGGAAGTCCGTGTTCGGGTTAAGCGGCGCTCCGGTCTCAGTGGCGAACACCCCAGCCGCCGTCCTGCCAGAGGTCTCCGGCCTTGGCCCGCTCTGCGTCCTGGGCGGTCTTCTGGGCCTGAAGCAGCGTCAGCAGCGGCGGGGGGATACCCATCGGGCTTCCCAACACGGGACTTCACCGGGCCCGTCAGCTTCCGCTTGTTGACCTTCTGCGGGCAGTACCCCGTCTTGCGTCCGCACGGCGTGTCGCCGCACCCGTGGGCGTACTTCGGGCGAAACCGGTTCTCCCTGACCCGCAGCGTGCCAAGCGTCAGATCGAGATCCGCCCACCGGAGTCCGAGCACTTCGCCCTGACGCAGGCCGAGCACGAGCGCGATGGCCCATCGGGTGCTGTTCCGGCGCTTCGCAGCAGCGGCAAGGATCTTCTGAACCTCGTCCAGCTCGTACGGCTCAATCTCCTCGTCCTCCATGCGCGGCGGCTTGGCCAACGAGACGGGATTCCGGCAGATGTGACCACGCCGGACTGCCTCGCCGAACGCGGTCTTGGCCGTCCGGTGGACCTGGTGAGCGTTGCCGGGCTTGTGCCCAGCCGCCTGCATCTTGGCGTAGAGCTTCTCGAAGTGGTCCGGCTGAATGCGTTCGAGCCGGTGCTTGCCAAGTCCGGGAACGAGGTGGTTGTAGACCGCATTCCGGTACGAGTCGGCCGTCGAGTCGCGGACGGTCGGCGCAGAGATGTTCTCGAC
>Ga0302314_10003240_pt1 | contig 30131 bp, 38 predicted proteins | sample III_Palsa_N2_3_FD_200533 | JGI IMG/M metagenome (GOLD analysis project Ga0302314, IMG submission 200533) | Peat permafrost microbial communities from Stordalen Mire near Abisko, Sweden - III_Palsa_N2_3 | ecosystem: Environmental > Terrestrial > Soil > Palsa > Peat permafrost | place: Sweden... | reverse complement strand
CACCTGGCTTGTGGACGGCCCAGGTGCCGTCCTCCCGTCTGACGACGTTCCTCACGTTCGGCTTCTCAGCCATAACACTCTCCTTGGAGTGCGCGCTGACGCTGACGGCCGTGCCGCTATACCGCAGCATGAGCCGGTGGTAGCCTCCAAGCTCCTACACCCAGAAACCCCAGAAGCGTCCCCCAGACCTTCTGGGGTTTTGCGCGTTGGCACATGATCCCGCGTTAGATGCCGGTCACGCAAGCCACTACCCCTACATGTAGGCCGGGCCCCATCTCTATCCACAAGATATTGTGGGACTCTGTGGAAAAGTCGCCCCCACCCTGTGGACAAGTGTTCGAAAACCTGTGGATAAGGGTGGCGAACCCCTGGCGCACAATGCCGATCGTTTACAGGTCGCTTGCCCGCCATCGCGGCCCGTAGTTGGATTTGCCAGGTGCAGCGTGCCCACGCGCTGCATCTGACGCTAGCTTGGGTGAAAATGGGAACCATGTTGAAGTTGCCAGCGCTCACCGCCGAACGCCGAGAGCTCCTGTCCACGTACCTCGGCGACGACCAGCGCCTTAGCGCCGAATACCCAAAGGTGGCGGAGTACCTGAGGACCGCGTCCAGCCTGCCGGGAACGGGGGATCACGAAGGCGACGCAGCCTTCGACCTGCGGCTCCTACACTTCATGACCAGCGGGCGAGCTCTGGACGCTAACCCGTACTGGGAAATCGTCGGGCCGTCGGTATCGGAGCGCGGCGGGCGCCGCGTAGTGGATGGTGGCAACCCGGAGGGCAGTGCTCAGCTCGCGTTCGCGCAGATGACCTTGCAGGCGACGTATGCGTACGCGATTCCTTCCCCCGAGACGATCGAGTGGATGTCCGACTTCTGCGCTGGCTTTCCCGTGCTGGAGGTGGGAGCTGGCCGCGGCTACTGGGCGGCGCAGTTGTCCCAAGCAGGAATCGCGGTCAACGCGTTCGAGCTGGAGCCGCCAGACGTCCGAGACAACGTGTCGTTCCCGCAGGCGGCAGGTCAAGCCGATACCTGGTATTCGGTGTGCACCACAGACGGTCTGAGCAGCGCTCAGCAGGGCGGCCACATGCTGTTTCTCTGCTGGCCTCCAGGGTGGGAGAACCCGATGGCGTCCGAGGCCCTCGCAACGTTCGAGGCGGCTGGTGGCGACCGGCTCGTCTACATCGGCGAGCCGAGAGGCGGCAAAACGGGCGACGCTGCGTTTTTCGACGCGCTCACGGACCGGTGGAAACTAGAGTCCACCGACCCCGGATACGTCGCGTGGTGGAACCTGGCCGATGAGGCACAAGGCTGGGTCAGACGCTAGCGATTGCCACCAAAAACACGACGGGCGGCTGCGAAGTTCGCAGCCGCCCGTCGTGTTTTGTGCAAGTCAAGGCCTGAGGCTCATCCGGAACAGGAAGGCGTCGTAGCGGCCCTGCGGGTAGGAAACGTCCGACAGCATCAGGAGCCGCCCATCGGCGGCGAAGAACCTCTGATGCACCGTCTTGACCAGATCGCCCGGGGTCGACCTCAGCCACTCCGCGTGCGATGCGACGGGGAGCCGGTCGGCGATGGTCTCCTCCAGTTCAGTCGCATCCGCAATGCCAAGGACGTCGATGGGCTGATACGTGTCCGAGATCGAGATCGGCTGACGATCCTCAGTGGCACGCGTCACGACATGCGTAAGCATGTCCCCCACAGAAACGCCGAAGGCCTCCGCCAATTCACTAGTGGCTGACACCTGCTCGGTCTCTCGCTCGACGTGAACGTCTCGCTCGGACTCATTGTGGAACGTCGTCTCCGCAGACTCGCGCTGCCGCTCGGGCGAGACCCGAACGAGGTTCGGGCGGTCGGTCACGAAGTTGCCGCGCCGGCGGACGGAGCGGACGAGGCCCTGGCTCTGCAACAGCTCGATGACCTTTCGAGCCACGATGTCCGACACTCCGTGGCGCTCGACCATCTCGGAGAGGCTCGGCAGCTGCGTCCCGGCGGGCAGTTCCCCGCTGCGGATACGCCGTGCGTACGTGCCCGCGATGGTGACATAAGTCGGCTCTGACATGGGACTTCACTCCTCCAAGCTCCCCGCACGGTGCGGCGGTAACTTCATCGTATACGAAGGGCTTGTGCGTATACGAAGCTTCGTATACGCTGAGCCTCGATGGCTCGTCCGGTTGGACTTCAGGCCATCGCCGGAAGTGCATTCATCGCTGCTCAGGGAGGTGAACGTCACGGTGGACGGAGTTCTCGTGTGCGTCGGAGTCCTCGTCTTGCTCGCGCTGAAGCTCAGCGCGAACCGCCGCAAGCGCGAGCTGGATCGGGCGTACGCGCAAGCAATGTCCGACTTGGCGAAGCGCGCCAAGTGGTCGGGCTTCAAGGCGCTCGTCATCGTGGCGCTGATCGCCGTGATCCTGCTCTGGGTCACGGCCCACGCGTAGCGAACGGCCCCATCGACTAGTCGTCCTTCAGGCATTTGGCCCGGCCCGCTCGCCACCCGCGCGGACCGAGGCCACGGCCCCCGGGCCGACAGGGCAATGAATTGCTCATCGACTCTTGACAACTCCATGGCAAGTCCCGCTGCGCGCCGCGAACTGCGGTTTCCGGACGGCGGCCTTTGAGCCCAAGGCCGTCCGGAGTGAAGCGCCTGATCACCGGGACTTCCCACACGGCACCGCCTCGTGCGTGCTGTCCATTCCCCGGCAGCCCGGCCTTCGTGGCCGGTCTGCCGGGGGCGGAGAGTGCGAAACGCGCTCCCGATCGACCCGCCGACCCGCTTCGCTTCCCACCCCATCCCGGGAGGACCGTCTCGTGAGCTACAAGGACCACCGCCCCGCCCTGAGGATCTCGACTCTGCCCGTCTCCCGCGTCGACTTCCTGCCCGCCACGGACAAGCCGTGGTTCGCCTGCCCGCGCTGCGGGCGCTGGTCGGGCCTGTACAAGGGCTCGATCGCAGCCCACCGCGCGGCCGACGGCATCACCCGCTGCCGTGAATCCGGCCGCAAGGTCTGCGTCGACATCCCGGCCGCCGAGCACCGCCAGCGCCGCGCCCTGGCGGTCGCCGAGGCCGCGCAGCGCCGCCCGGTCTACTCCAACCGCAGGGCCCACGCCGAGCCGCGCATGCCGATCCCCGCCCCGCTCACCGGCCGCCCCGCCATGCCGAGTACGGCGCAGAAAGCCGGGTGGAGCGGACGCGAGGCCTCGTTCGCCGAGCTGAGCGAGATCCGCTGGGCCGAGGGCGAGGCCACGCTTACCGACCCCGGCACCACCTGGAACAACGGCCGTCGCATCGTGCGAACCGCACGCATCGCCTGACACCCACCCCGATTCCCCTCGCCCGGCCAGGGCCCCACCTGGCCGGGCGTTCTGTTTCCCGCGACACCCGATGGAGCCCTGATGAAGACCTATGACTCGATGGACGAGCTGCTTGCAGCTCTCGACATGTCCCGCCGCGATCGGTTCGCGGCGCGTTTCCCGCGCCTGGCGCACTGGCTGGCCAGCCCCGGCACCGTCTCGGCGCTCGCCCTCGGCATGTGGGCCTCGGCGCTCGCCGAGGTCGCCGCCGGCGTCCTGCCGCGACACCTGCTGTGGTTCCTGGCCGGGGCCCTGGCGCTGATCGCCGCCTACCGCTTCCTAATCGAGGCCCTACACGCGGCCACCTGCCCGTGCGTCACCAACCCTGTAGTCGCGCCGTGGGACGAGGCGCCCGAGGACGAGACCGACGGGGGCGAGTGAGATGACGCCGCGTACCGTCGAGCTCGACCGGGCAGCCCCACTCACCTCGGGTACTACCGGGACGGGCAAGACCAGCGCCTCGGCCACGGTGCTGACGGAGTTGCGCGCCGAGTACGAGTTGCTGGCCGCCGCCTACCGCGAGACCGAACGGCGCTACGAGCACCTACGCACCGCGGCTCAGGCTGCGGTCGTCGAGTCGCGCACCAGCCGCCGCAACCCGGTCACGCCGATCGCCGAGGCCCTGGCGGTGCTCAACGAGATGCCCGCGCCGGGCGCCCGGCTGCGCGACCTGCCGCTGTCGACGGCCCTGGCGTGGCCGCGCGAAAGCGAGGCCGGAGCATGACCGATCCCCTCGGCGCGCCCGAGATCCGCGACGACGAGTTCGAGCCCGCCCTGATCGCCCATGTCGCCGAGCGGATCCCGCACGTCTACCGGCGGCTGCTCGACGAGCCCGCCGCGCTGGCCCCGGGCTACACCAACGTAGTCACCCTGCACGCGCTGCGCGAGGCCATGGACACCTCGCGCGACCTGCTCAACGCTGCGTTGCGCCACCTGGACGCGTCCGGCGTCGCCGAGCTGAGCGAGGCCGACGAGCCGACCGACGACGATCGCGCCGCCGCCGTCTGGATCGTCGCAGGCCTCGAACCAGACGAGCAGTACTGGGCGCACCACATCGCGCTCATCGACTGACGTCCACCGCCATCGCCGCCCGGCCGGACCTGTCCAGCCGGGCTTTCCCTTGTCCGCACCATCTCACGGAGCCCGCCATGTCCCAGACCATCACCACTCACGCCGGCGTCGCCCATCCGATCCTGGTCGAGGTCACCGAAACCCGTCTGATGTGGATCTACACAGACACTCCGAGCGAGGCCGAAAACCAGGCCGCAGCCTTCGCCACCGAGATCGACCCGCACGAGTTGCTCAGCACGCGCATGCCCGTGGTCGACCGATGCATCGAGGCCCGCATGGTCACCGAGCCGCTCGCCGACTGGCTCGATGCAGACCCGGACGAGGTGGAGCGGCTCGACGCCTACTTCGCCGCCCACCCGGTGCGTGAGCCGTGATCGTCGAGACCTATAAGGGCTGCAAGATCCGGGCTGTCAAGGGCAAGGGCTGGGAGTGGGGCCGCACCCGCATCGTTCTCAACGGCGTCGAGCAGGGCACCTACGAGGGCGACGAGGCCAAGGCGATCAACAGCGTCAAGGCGACCATTGACCACGCTGAGAAGACGGGCCCTGCCGAGGCGCGCTACGGCGCCGAGTGGTACGCGCCCGGCACCTACACCCTGTGCCCCGAGGGGCACGTAACGGCGATCGGCGGCGTGTGCGGACACCACTGGTGCGTCGCGCAGCGTGAAGCCGAGGTGACCACGTGATCTACGACGACAGATCCGCCCTCGAAACCGTCCAGGCCGCCCGTGACCTCGGGATCGAGTTCGTGGATCTTTTCTGTGGCGCCGGCGGGTCGTCGACCGGGCTGGTCCTGGCCGGATACCGGCTGCTGCTCGGGGTCAACCATTGGGACGTCGCCGTGGCCACCCATGCCGACAACCACCCCGACGCCGAGCACTGGTGCGAGGACATCGACCGCACCGACATGCGCCGCCTGCCGCGCCGGGCCAAGGTGCTCTGGGGCAGTCCGATCTGCACCGAGGCCACCCCGGCCGGCGCCAACTCCGGGCGCCGCTCGAAGCGCTCGGACGGGCAGTTGGCGATCGAGGAACTCGGGCACGTGGAGCAGCCCGGATTCGAGCGGACCCGCGCCACGTTCTGGGACGTGCTGCGCGCGGTGGAGGTCCGCGCCCACGCCCGGGACCCGTTCCTCGCGGTCGTCGTGGAGAACGTCCCGGACGTCGCCTGGCGTTGGGAATTGCTGGACCTGTGGTGCCTGGCCATGTGCCGGTTCGGCTACGGGATGCAGATCCTTTCCGCGTCGTCCGCGCATCTCGGAGACCAGGACGGCAACGACCCAGCGCCGCAGTGGCGCAACCGATCGTATTTCGCGTTCACCCTCGAGTCTCTGCCCGCCCCCGACCTCGCCCCGCGCCCGCCGGCGTGGTGCCCGGTGTGCGAGGCGGACGTCGCTGCGCTCCAGCACTGGAAGCCCGGCGCCAAGCGCATCCTAGACCAGCCCATCGGCAAGTACCGCGAGCAGTACGTGTACATCTGCCCGCGTCAGCACGCGCAGGTCGAGCCGTACGTGCGCCCGGCCGCGGCCGTTATCGACTGGTCGGACCTCGGCGAGCGGATCGGGGAGCGGCGCCGCCCGCTGGCGAGCAAGACCATGGAGCGGATCCGGACTGGGCTCAGCCGGTATCCGACCGGGCGGACCGTGATCACGACCAACCACGACGGGCACGACGGGCGCGCGTTCCCCGCCGACGCCGCGCCGCTGCCGACCCGCAGCACCAAGGTCGGAGAGGGGATCCTCGTTCCCTCCGGCGGGACGTGGAACCAGTCCGCCACCTCCACCGTGGAACCGATGCGCACTCGGATGGCCAACCCCAAGGGCTACGAGGCCCTGGTCACCGCGCCGGACGCGATGATCGTGGAGTTCCGCCGCAACGGCACCGCGGAACCGGTAGACCATCCGATGGCGACCGTGACCGCGCAAGGCAACCACCACGGCCTGGTGGTGCCCTACCGCAACGGCTGCGCGCGCCCGGCCGATCAGCCGCTGCACACTCTCGCCACCCACGACTCCGCCGGTCTGCTCGGCCCGGCCGGCCCGGTCCCGGCGCAGGTCGAGGAGTGCACCTTCCGCATGCTCACCCCGCGCGAGCAGCTCGGTGCCCAGGCCTTCCCCGCCGAGTACCGCGTGCACGGCAACAAGGGCCAGCAGACCGCCCAGGCCGGAAACGCCGTGTCGGTCAACGCCGCCCGGTTCATCGGCAACCGGCTCGCCCCCGTCCTGACAGGAGCGTGAACCATGGCCCGGATCATCAACGACAGCCCCGCCTACAAGCTCGCGCTCGAAGCCGCCGACCACCAGTGCCAAGGCACCAGGACCAAAGGCCGAGGAACGGACAAGGCCGAGGAACGGTGCATCCACACCGATCGCGGCGGATGGCCGCTGATCCTGGCCGTGGACGACACCAAAGGACCGCTTCTGCTGTGCCGCCCCTGCCTCGACAAGCTCCAGGGCCCGACGCACCGCCGAGCCGAACGGGCGGTCCTGCCAGGCCAAGAACCGCTGTTCTAAGACACTCTCAAGCTCTCCTCACCCGCTGCATCGCCGCCGACCACGACCCGGAAGGGAACTGACCATGGAAATCCGCCTGCACGGCACTCCCGACGAGGTCGAGATCGTCGCGAACATGCTCGCGCAGGTCGCCGACGAGCAGGACCTCTTCGAGATCGTCGCCGAGTCCGACGATTACCAGGACCGGCCCCGACGCGGCCGACCCGCAGCGCCCTCGAAACTCGTGCGCCGCTACCTCCAACTCCGCCTCTAACCCGCCCACCACACCACCCGGCCCGCCGCGCTGATGCGCGGCGGGCCTTGCGCGTCTCCTGACCCCTTCATCTCCGGAGCTTGCCCATGCCCGTAATCGCGTACATAGACAAGACGTTCAGCCGCGGTTCGCTGGCCGTCATCGACACCGCTCGGCAGATCTGCGCCGACTACCAGCGCCAGGGCTTCGACCTGACGCTGCGCCAGCTCTACTACCAATTCGTCGCCCGCGGCTACCTCGCCAACAAGGACACCGAGTACAAGCGGCTCGGCAACATCGTCAACGACGCCCGGCTGGCCGGGCTGCTCGACTGGAATTACATCGTCGACCGCACCCGCAACCTGCGAAGCCTGGCCCACTGGGAGACCCCGGGCTCGGTCATCGACTCAGCCGCCTACGGCTACCAGACCGACCGGTGGGCCAACCAGCCGCGCCGCGTCGAAGTGTGGATCGAGAAGGACGCCCTCGTGGGCGTCATCTCAGGGGCCTGCAACCGGCTCGACGTGCCGTTCTTCTCCTGCCGCGGCTACACCTCGCAGTCCGAACTGTGGGGCGCGGGCCAGCGGCTCGCCCGCTACGCGCGATCGGGGCAAGACCCGGTCGTGATCCACCTCGGGGACCACGACCCGTCCGGTATCGACATGACCCGCGACATCGGCGACCGGCTCGCGCTGTTCGGCGCCGAGGTCACCGTGCGGCGGATCGCGCTGAACATGGACCAGGTCGACCGGTACCGGCCCCCGCCGAACCCGGCGAAGCTCACCGACGCCCGCGCCAACGGCTACATCAGCCGCTACGGACACGAGTCCTGGGAACTCGACGCGCTCGATCCGGCCACGCTCGACGCGCTGATCACCGCGACCATCGACGACTACCGCGACCCCGACCAGTGGGAGACGGACACCGACGCGATGGAGGCCGACCGCGACCTGCTCACTCTGGCCGCGAACCGGTGGAACGAAATCGCCGCATACCTGCGCGAAGGCACGGACGGGGCATGACCCAACACGCCACCACCACACCGCGCGACCTGGGCGACGACGTGACCGCATTCCTGCTCGACGGCGAAGCCGAACCTCAATACTGGTCGACCTTCCGCCACGCGCTCGACGGCACGGTCGCGGTCACCGTCGACACGGTCCCGATCGGCGGCCGGAAGGTCCAGATGCAGATGCTCGGCAACCTCGCCGCGTCCCTGCGACGTAGCGGGTTCGAGCTGACGGTCGAGACCGTCTGGCCCGAGCAGACCGAACCGGTCGACGGCGGCGCCCTCTACCTGCACATCACCGAATACGCCGCCACGGTAGCCCGACCGCCCCAACAGCCCGCCGCGAACCCCGCGGCGGGCCTCGACATTGCCCCCGAGTCCGTCCCTGGAGAGACACGATGACGAACGAGCCCCTGGTGTGGGTCGACCGCGACTACGACCGCCGCAAGGCCTACCCCGGCACCTCCCGCTACGCCAACTACCTGGAACGCAACGCGGAACTGTTCGCCGGCGCGAGCCGGACCGAGCACGCGATCTCCGCGTGGTACGTCGCCACCTCCCCGATCATGTCCCCGGGCTACGCCCGGTCCCGGGCGGACCTGGAGAAGGTGGTGCTCGAACGCGACGACGACGGCAACCTGGTCGCCGTGGTCGAGCTGCGCCTGCCCAACCGCCGCGTGACGGCTGACGCCGGGATCGGCGGCATGGCGGACTGGTGGATGGAGCGGCCGTGGTCGGAGTCGCTCGACTCGCCGCACTACGCGTACTGCGACCCGCGCCCCGGGCGCCCCGCGCTGCTGCTCACCGCCCGCCTTGTACTGCCCGTCAGCATGACCGGGCTGGCCGAGCCGGACGGCGACGGGCCCGACGTCGAGCTCGCGATGCGCACCTGCGAGCGGATGGCCGCCGAGATCAACCGGGCCGCCGCCCCGGCCGTGAACGCCCTGCGGAGCGCGCGGTGAGTACCGAGACCCGGATCACGATCACGATCGACAGCGCGATGCTGCGCTCCTACGCCGACGAATTCCTCGCCACCGCATGGCACCTTGCCCAAGCCAACCCCGCCCCACACGGCGACCACGCCGCCGGGGACCTGGCCGCGAAGCTCGGAAGCGAGATCATCCGCCGCTGGCTGCGCGGGGTCGAGCCCGCGCTCTGGCACCACCAGGGCAGCGACTACTACTGGCAGCAGTTGCGCACCTTCGCCAAATACGTGCCGCCGCCCGGCGCCAACGGCGCCTCGGCGAACTTCCATGACGGCCGCTGGGTCGCTCGCCGCCCGGACGACGAGCCGGACTGACCGCGCGCCTCGGCCACGCCCCAGGGGCCTCCCCGCACATTCCAGCCCTGACAGGCCCGCCGCGCATCTCCGCGCGGCGGGCCTTGCCGTCCCGCCTCCCCGTTCCCCGATCCCTGGAGCCGCCCCGTGCCCCCGATCCGCCTGATCTCCTTCGGTTTCCTCCACCTCGACGGCAACCCACCCCCGACCGCGGACCGCGTCGAGGACGTCCGCTCGCGGCTGCGCGACCCGGCTGGCGCCCGCGAGATCCTCGACCTCGACGGGTGCGACGCGCGCGTGCAGAAGGTCGTACTGGGCACCCCCGGCGCCCGCGAGCTGATCGTCAACCTCGCCGACTACGCCGCCTCCCCGGCCGCGCCGCGCACGATCGCGATCGGCTGCGCCGGCGGGCGCCACCGTGCTGCGGCCCTGGTCGAACTGCTCGCCCAACTGCTGAGCGAACGCGGACTCGGGCGCCGCGAGGTCGAGATCGAGCACCGGCACATCCACCTGCCGCGCGTACTCGCCACCGAGGCCGAACAGGACCTCGACCCGTACCTCGCCCTCTACGACCTCGACAACCAGCGCCGCGACTACCACGCACAGGACACCGGGCCCGAGCTGATCGACACGAGTCGACGGCGCTATGTGATGCGCGAGACGCCGCCGAGCGAGCTCGCGGCGATGGCGCAACTGGAGTTCGCCAACCGGTTCGCCCCGCACGAGGCCCTGATCCCGCCCCGGCTGGCGTGGATCGGCTACCCGCCGGCCGAGTTCGGGCAGCCGTTCGCACCGCACGCGGTCGCCTACCTCGGTGCACCGGGCTTCGCCGGCGAGCACCTGTTCCTGACCTACCGCCGCTACCTCCACCCCGAGCTCCGATCCTGGCGCGCGGTGTTCGAACTGGTCGACTCCAGCGATCCGGACGTCACCTATCACCCGGCCGACCTGGCGGAGCTGTGCTCCACGATCTACGGCTACCAGGCCTCGTACGAGGCCTGGTGCCAGGAGGGCACCGACTCCGCCGGGCCCTACGACGACGTCGACCCGTACGAGTACTGCGACCCGGCCGACCTCGACTGAGTCGCCGAGGCATACCGCGAGGGCGGATTCCATGGTTCCCAGCAGTAAGAAGATCCTCCAAGACCTCGACGCCCTGGCCGAGGCCGACCACGACGTGTTCGAGCAGCACAAGGCCACAGCCGCTGATCCGAGGCTTCCGCCCGCCAGGCGGGCGCAGGCCGCCGACACCGCGCGCGTGGCGCTGGAGTCCTCCCGCGTCTACGCGGCCCTGGCCGAAGACCTGCGGGCGGGCCTGATCGACCGCAGGAACGCGGCGTTCGTCGAGATGTACCGCCGCTGACCCGCCCTGTTCCCGGGCCCGCCGCGCCCCCGGCCACCACACCGGGCGCGGCGGGCCCGTTCCACACCCCGAAACCTCCCGGAGCTCGAATCATGACCACAGACAACGTCCTCGCCTTCACCCGTCCGGCCCCGTCGCGGCCGAAGTCCGGCAAGCCGGGCGCGCCGAAACGCGTGCGCCGTCGGCGCCAGGCCCACTTCTCCGCCGCGCACCCGCTGGCCCAGATCGCCCGGCGCCGCTGCCGCGAGCTGGGCCACCGCGCCGACCCGAGCCGCGAGGTCGGTCCGGTCGCGTGCGAGCAGTGCTGGGAGGCCGCGATCCGCGCCGACGAACGCTTCGTCGTCGAGTACGACCTCGACGACGCCGCCCCGGTCCCGGCCGACGACCTCGACGAGATCGCCCTGGAGCTGGCGATGCGCGGCAAGCGCGTCGCCCTGACCCGGCCCGAGCGCGCCGCCGCGATCGACCGCCTGCACGAGGACGGGCTGAGCGCGTGCGCGATCGGCAAGCGCCTGCACATCGCGCAGCGCGACGTCGAGGCCGCCATCGAGAGCATCGAGGCCGCCCGCGCCCAGGACGACGCGGCCGACGCCGAGCACGCCGAGGCCTCATCGGCGGCGCTGGCCGCCTGACCCCGATTCCTGACCCTTTGGAGGGTTCTGATGAGCCTGACCCCTGAGACCGCCCACCTTCCCCACGAAGACCCGGCCGCGTTCCTGCGCGCCGCCTACGCCCGGGTCAACGCCCGCGACTTGCAGGCCAACCTCGCCCATGAGGCGGCGCTGGCCCAGCACGACGCGGTCACCGACGCCGCCCGGATGCTGCCGCTCGCCTACGGCGAGGCCAGAGCCGCGCAGGACTGGATGATCGCCTCGCTCTACGAGGTCGTCGCCGAGGAGCTCGACCAGATCCACTCGCGTCTCGCGTGGATCGGCGCCGAGTTCGAGCTCATCGACGCCCTCGCCATCGAGTACGGCATCGACCTCGACGATGATGCGGAGGGGGCGGGTCATGGTTGAGCACCCCCCGCCCGAGCAGGGCAAGAGGAAGCGCGACCTGCTCTCGATCGTCGGCATGGCCGCGGTCGCCGGCGCCGCCGCGTTCACCTCCTACTCCGGGCTCGCAGGCCTGGCGGAGCTGGCCGGGTGGAACCACATGCTCGCGAAGTTCCTGCCGATGACCATCGACGCGTACGCGATGACCGCGACCCGCGTGTGGCTCTCCCCGACCCGGCTGACCGAGAAGGCCCGCGGGTTCGCCCGGCGCAGCGCGATCGGCTCGATCATCGCGTCGGTCGTGGGCAACGCGCTCTATCACGCCGCGACCGCGCACGTGCTGTCGATCAGCTGGCCCATGGTCGTGGGCCTGTCGGCGGTCCCGCCGGTCACCCTCGGACTGATCACCCACCTCTACCACACGTCCAGGGACACCGAGCCGGAGCCGAAGGACAGTCCGAGCCCTGCGATCGCCGACCCCGACGCGGTCAGAGCGGCCTACCCGATCCTCGGCGACGCCAGCACCCTCGCCCTCCCGGCCGCGAACGGCGGCGCGCCGGGTGCACCCGGCCGCCGCAGTGCACCCGCACCCGGCCCCCGATCGAGTGCACCGGCCGCGCAGCCGAGTGCACCGCGCCCGACTCCCGCGAATGCGGCGCCCGCCGCGCAGCACCCGGCGGCTTCCCCGGTCGCGCGGAACTGGGAGGAGCGCGAGCCGCAACTGCTGCCGAAGGCCGCCGAGATCAACGCCCGGGAGATCGCGGCGGGCAACGGCCCGGCCAGCGCCCGCAAGCTCGCCGCAGAACTGCACGTCGGCCAGGCCAACGCCGGAAAGCTCGTCAAGGCCCTGGCAGCCGGATCCACCCGGCCCGGCCCCGGGCAACCGGCCGCCTCGACCCCGGCCGACGCCACACCGGGCGCTGCGCTCGATCCGGCGCCCGCGGTCACTGATGCGGTCGCCCGCACCGGCCCGCAGCCCGAGCCCGCACCGCCGGACGCGCCTCACGATGCCGGAGTGCATCCGGCCACGGCATCGGATGCGGCAGGCCTCGGCGGCCCGGGTGCACTCGGGCCGGTACCACCGGGTGCGGTCCCACTGCAGCGCGAGGCCCATGTCGAGCGCGCCAACGGCGCCGAGGTCCCGGCTCCGTAACCACGCGCCGATATCAACACTCAACTAGACGAGAGGGGCGCGGCATGCGCTGCTACGAGATCACGATCCGCGAGAAGGACGGGACCGCCAAGACCACCGAGATCTCCGGCGCCAACGACACGGTGGCCGCGATGGTCATGTTGGGCACGGCGATGCGCGCCGAGTCACGCGGCGCGGAGATCACCGACGTGCGCGAAAAGCCCGCCTGACCGACTCGACACCGGCAGGCCCCGGCCACTCGGCCGAGCCGGCCGGACGGGCTTCGATCGCTTCCACGGAACGGAGTGTGATGCCACCCCCCGACCGCCCCCGCCCGTACCCGAGCCCCGGACCGTACCAGCCCCCGCGCCGCCGCCCGGCCGCCCAGCGCCGCGCGGACCGGGACGAGCGCGAGGCCGCCCGGTGGGCGGCCAAGTACGCCAACGCCGCCACCCCGGCCCAGACCGCGGCGGTCGACTTCGACCGGGTCCGCGCCGCCATCCGCGACGTGGCCCGCGTCGACCAGCAGCGGGCCGACGCCCTGTGGGCCCAGCTCTCGGCGGTCCTGCGCAATTGGCGTGACGTGACGTGTCGTGACGTCACGCCGAGGGGCCGCTGAACCCGTCTATGCGCGGACGCGCGCGCGAGGCTACCGCCCGCCTGCGACACGCCCGCGTCACGTCACGCCGCCCCGCCCCGACCCCCGGGGCGGGGCTTTCCACTGCCCCACCTACCGACCCTCGAAGGGGGTTGCCTCACCATGCCCTACCACGCTCTCGCCTCCCCGGCCCTGGCCGCCGGTAGCTCCGGCTCGACCGGGGTCACCGCCACCGTGGCCGTGTTCTGCCTCATCGCCGCCGCGCTGCTGTGGTTCGTCGGCGGCCACTTCCCCCGCGTGACCCTGCTGTTGGTGATCACCGCCAGCGCGGGCCTGGCCGGAACCTCGCTCGGGGTCGACCTGCACAACGGCGTCGATTCGCTGGTCGGGCAGGCCGACAAGGTCTCCACCTCGCTGATCGGCGGCGCGGTCGGCGGGTTCATCGGCCTGATCCTCGCCTACGTTATCTACATCCACTGGGACCGGCGCCAGATCACCTACACCACGCTCGCCGCCGCGATCCTGCTGCCGATGGTCGCCGCCGCGACCCCCGGCACCGGCGGCAAGGTCCTGCTCTGGGCCCTGGGCCTGATCACGAGCCTGTGCACCGCCGCCGCGCACCTGATCGGGGTGCACTGATGGATCCGATCAGCGTGATCGTGCTCGCCCTGATCTACGCCGCCCTCAAAGCCCCCGGCGAGGCCGGGCGCTCGGTCCGATCGGACTACCGCAACCGGCGCGACCGGTGGGGTACCCGCGCCGAGAACTGGTCCACTGGCCGCGGCCGGGGCGGTCGGCGGGTCGCAGGATTCGACCGCAACGGCCGCGCCTACCGCAACACCGACCGTGGCCGCGCCGACGGCCGGAACGGCGGGCGGCGCGGGGATCCCGGCTGGCGCCGCGACAGCCGCGCGTGGACCGGGCCGGAAGGCCGGGCCCGGGTCGCACGCGGCGTGCGCCCGTCGGCGATCCGCTCCGGGATCGTCGTCGGGGCGCTCGGCTACAGCGCGCTGACGGCCGTGTTCGTGGCCGGCGCCGGATTCGGGCGCGGACTGCGCGGCGGATACCGGATGGGCAAGCTGCACTACCGCGGCAAGCGCACCATGCGCGACGACCCGACCAACACCGTCACCCCGGGCGAGCCCGGGACGCCGTTCGATCCGGACCTCGACGCCGAGATCGTCGATGCCGAGATCGTGCCCGACCCGGAACCCGAGGCGACCTCGACCCCGCCCGCCGACGCGCAGCCCGAGGACGGCGACCGGCAACCCGAGCCCGCGATCGAGATCACGAACGCTCCGGACCCGGATCCCCAGCCCGCCGCGGACCTGAAGAACGGCCCGTGGCTGCTGACCGTCGTCTCCCTCAGCAGGCCGATCGACGAGCTCGTCGTCACCGACCCGGCCAAGATCGACGAGCTGATCGACACGGTCGCCCTGCTGCCCGGGATGCATGTCGAGGTCCGCGCGCTCGCGACCCTCCCCGAAGACTCCCGGCCGAGCACGAGCGCGGCCGGATCCACCGACCCCGAGCAGGGAGAGACGGCCGTGCCGGATAACGACGACTACGAGTGGCAGTGCCCTGAGTGCGGCGAGCCCGCGGTCGAGGCTCCGCCGGACCGTTGGACGGCGGCCTACGGGCCGGCGCCGAGCTTTTCCCACCTCGACGGCGAGCCGCTGTGCCCGGTGATGGGCGCGAACGGCTACGAGCCCGCGCAGCCCGAGCCGCGCGACCCCCAAGACTCCCGGCCGAATCCGGCCGGGCCCACCCCGAACCAGGGAGAACCATCCATGACCGAGAACACCAACCAGGGCGCCCTTCCGATGCCCGCGGCGGGCGGCCAGTACATCCCCGTCGGCTCGTCCTCGATCAGCGCGCCGTTGCTGATGGAGGGCGCGAACTACGACGCCCACCTGCACAACCTCGGAGTCCTGGCGAAGGAGGCGCGCGCCGAGTACTCCTCGGCCGAGCTCACCCTCGCGTCCGCGTCCGCGGCGCGGCAGCGTGCCGAGCACGACATGGCCGCAGTCGAGCAGATGGCGAGCGGCCTGGCCGCGCAGGACTTCGGCGACCTGCACGTGGGCAACATGGCCAGCCTGCACGAGATGCTCGCCCGCCAGGTCGCCCAGGCCCGGCAGGCCGAGCAGGCCGCGCAGGAGACCCTCGCCACCAGCGAGCAGGTCATCGAGCTGTGCGTCAGTTCCGCTGCGGTCTTCCAGCGCGATCACGGCCAGCTCGCCGAGGCCCACGCGTCCGCGCCGCACGCGGCCAAGACCCGCGAGGCCTACCAGCCCCTGTAAACCCCCGACCCGAACCGCGCCCGGCCCGCCCCCGGCACCTCAGGGGGCGGGCCGGGCGCGTTCCCGACCCCGTACGCCTTGCCCGTCCCGCGACTGGAGACCTCGCATGCCTCGACCGAGCACCCGCAATCTTCCCGCCACTCGTCAGCGCGGTACCGTCGCCACCCGTCCCGGGCGCGGTCGACGGCAACCGGACCGCAATCCGTACCAGTACCCTTACTCTCCCTACGGCTACGGCGGGCACGTCGACCGCAGCGGCAACGTCTACCGGTCCCGCGGCGCCCTGAACCGCGCCCAGGCCGCCCGCGGCATCCGCCGCGCCCACGCGACTGCGAAGTTCGGCTACCGGGCCGGGCGCGGCGCGTACCGGCACCGTCGGCGGCTGGCCGGGGTGTACGCGGTCGCGGCGCTGGCCGGGACCGGGGTCATCACGGCCCTGATGCCGTCCGGGATCGTAGTCGCCGCCGTCGCCGGCGCGGCCCCGGCCGTCTACGCCGGGCTCAAGCGCCGCTCGGCCCGCAAGCGCGGCGACACGGTGAAGCTCACCCGCGGCCAGATGGCCGGATGGGCGGCGCGGATTGCGACCGCCCTGTGGCTGCCGCTGACCGCCGCGACCGGGTTCGCCGACCCGCTCCGGCTCGCACTCGTGGCGGGCTCCGCGGTCGGGGTGAGTTGGTGGTCGGTGCACACCCGGCCCGAACTCGAACCGGCGGGCGCGATCGAGCCCGAGCGGGTCGGCGACAAGCCGCTCGACCCGTTCAACGCCGCGTGGGCGGCCACCGTCGGCGGCAACGGCGGGACGCTGACCGGCAGCTACCTGATCGAGCCGCACGAGACCGCCAACGGATGGGAAGCCACCATACAACTGGTACGCGGCAGGCAGCGCCCGGAGACCGCCCTCGGCGCCACCGCCCTGATCGCCTCCGCGTACGGGGTCGATCCGACCCGCGTCATGGTCAACCGCATGCCCGACGGGCGCGCTGATCAGGTCATGATCGCTCTCTATCTCGCCAACCCGTTGCAGGACACCCGGGCGTTCACCCGCCCGAGCCTGGACCTGGAGACCGGGTGGGGGGAGGTCGGAATGATGCCCGACGGCAGCCCGGCCCGCTGGCGGTTCTTCGAACCCGGATCAGGACCCTGCGGCGGGCTGATCTTCGGCTCGCAGGGCTCCGGGAAGTCCGCCCTGGCCAACCAGCTCGCGGCCGAGATCACCCATTCCGGGATCGGCGTGCTCTGGCTCGCCGACGGGCAGGAGGGCCTGTCGATGCCGGATTGGGCGGACGGCGGGGCGAAGTGGTTCGGCTACTCGCTGCGTGAGACCCGCCGCGTCCTGCAAGCCGCCGAGCAGGTGATGCTCAACCGGCAGCAGCGCCGCCGCCGGATCAAGTGGATCGACGACAAGGGCCGCGAACGCCGCGGCAGGGCCTCGTTCGACGGCACGCCGCAGGACCCGTACCTGTACGTGATGGTCGACGAATGGCCGATCGTCGCCCAGGACCCGGAATGCCGCCGCATCGTCGCCCTGCTCCTTAAGGCCGGGCGCAAGGTCGGGATCACCTGCATCGTGATCGGACAGATCCCGTCGGTCGCCGAGTTCGGCGGCGACAACGACGCCTCCGTCATCCGCTCCCTCGCGTCGACCACGAACGTCGCGATGTTCCGGCTCGCCCCGGCCGACAAGGCCAGTCAGCACATGGGCGGGATGGGCGTGGACGGAGTCGACCCGACCTCGATCCCAGCGGCGTTCCCTGACGGCACCGGCACCCAGGGCATGGGCTACCTCCGGGCCCCGGGCGGGACCGCGTCCACCTTCCGCTCCAACTGGGTACGCGACCCGATCGAGTGGGCCGAAACCAGCGCGGACATCGACCTCGAAGACGAGGCGATCGACGCCGCCGGTGAGTACTACCTCGACTGGCGCGAGCGCTACGCCCTGGTCGACGACGGCGAGGACGACCCGGCCGACCTCGAAGAGAACGAGCAGCAGGCCACCGAGCACGGCGCGGCGGCCCCGCTGGCCCGCTTCCCGCACCAGGCCGGGCCCCGCGACGCGGTCGCGCAGGTCGTACCGATCCGGCGGGACCAGCCGCTCAACGCCCGCGAGGGCGCGCTGCGGATCCTGCGCGGCATCGGACAGACCATGTCCACCGCCCAGATCACGACCCACCTCAACGCCCTGACCGGCAGCGAGACCGCGGTCAACTCCGTCACCGCGGCGCTCAAGCGCGCCGCCGACGACGGCGAGGTCATCCAACTCCCGCCCCTGCCCACCGGCAAGGACCGATCGGCCCGCTGGCAGGCGGCCGAACACGCCACCGAGGAACAAAATGCCTGACTCCCTGTATCCCTACCAGCCCGGCGGGTACCAGCCGCCGCCCTCCCCGATCGTGCACGCGATCACCGACGCCCCGCCGTCCACCGCCCCCGTCTCCGCCACCGGCCCGGTGGCGGGAACGGTTCGTCAGGGCCCGAATCCGTTCGTGCGCGCCCTGCCCGCCATCGGCTCGCTCATCCCGCTCGGCTTCGGCCGACTGTGGTACCTGCACGGCGGGCACTCCATAGCCGCCTACGCCGTCGGCGGGATGGCGGTGGGCGGCTTCGTGCTCGCGGTCGCCAACCGCAGCGACTCCTCGACCGCACTGTGGTTCGCCACCGCATCGGGCATGCTCGCCGAGTTCGCGATCGACGCCTACGCCCCCGAGGTCTTCCTCCCGATGGGCCTAGCCGCCCTCACCCTCGCCGGCGCCTACGCCGCCGCCGTCAAGGTCTGGCGCAAGACCGCACGCGCCGCGACCAAGCACGCCGAGCGCAGAGAACTCCAGGCCCTGCAAGCCGGAACCACGGTCCAAGTCGCCCAGATCCAGGCCTCGCGCGACGTGACGATCGCGATGATCCAGGCCAACGCGTCCGTCCGGCAGATCGAGATCCAGGCCGCCGCCTACACCGCCGCCATCGCCCCCAGCCCGTATCCGCTCCTCGAACTCTCACCCCAGGCCAAGGCGATGATCGACCGCTCGCCCGAGCCCACCCCGAAACCCATGCTCGACCAGGCCCGCGACAACGCGGCCTAACCACACCCGACCCTCGGAGGCACTACTGCCATGACCGACGACCCCCGGTCCACCCCGCTCGAACGACTTAAGGCGTTCGCCCGCGAGCAGACCGAGAACCAGCGCGCAACGGCCGTGACCGCCACACGCGAGCAGCGCGAGCGCGAGGCCCTTGAGGCGATCGCATGCGCCATGGACGACTTCGCCCAACACTTCACCGTCGACCACACCGCGCCGCCCCGGCTGGAGTGGACCGGCTACCCCTCGACCGGGCGCGACGACGAACCGCGCCACCGGATCCAGGCCACCGCCTACCTCGGCGAAGGCGTGTTCCTCGCCTACCACCGGCCCCGCCCCGGCGACGACTTCTCCTCGCACGCGCCCTTCACCCTCGTGGCCATCGACCACCCCGACCAGCCCGGCCAGCCCGCGCCCGCCCGCGTCGACAACCTCACCGAGCTCGCCGAGGCCGTCAGCCGGATCGAGACCGCCCGCCACGACGCCGCCGTAGCCAAGATCAGGAGCGAGATCCAGTGAGCAACGAGACCGTCATCACGATCATCGGCAACCTCACCGCCGATCCCGAACTGCGCTTCACCCCGTCCGGCGCGGCCGTGGCGGGCTTCACCGTCGCCTCGACCCCCCGGTTCTTCGACAAGGACACCCAGCAGTGGAAGGACGGCGATCCGCTGTTCCTGCGCTGCTCGATCTGGCGCGCCTACGCCGAGAACGTCGCCGAAACGTTGATTATCGGGGGTTCGCGAAGTGGTCAGATTGCTGGCCTGCTGTGATGCGTCGCGGACATGTCCTTCACGTGAGCAGTGTCGCGCCAGCCCTACGGGCTGGCGCGACCATGTCTCATCGTGGTCCGGTGTCGATGCGGAGTCTGCGAATCTCGCCGTGCGCGGTTTCCAGGCGCCGGGCCAGGTCGGCGTTTTCGGCTCGTAGGGCCTTGATGCGCAGGAGAGCCGTTTCGAGTCGGCGTTGGAGTGAGGCTGTGGCTGCGGGTTGCGGTCCGGTACGTGCTGGCGAGGGTGCCCCGTCCTTGATCTGCCCGATCGCGGTGATCAGGTCTGGCTGGGTGTATAGCCAGGAGCGGGATACTCCGGCCGCGCGGGCGATGGAGGCGACCGTGACCGGTTCGCGGGTCCGGTGTGCTGCGGTGATCGCTTTCTCGGCGTGTTCACGCGCTTGGCGGCTGCGGCGTTGGGCGGCTTCGCGCAGGATGGCGGTGTTGTCAGCTGGCGGCATCGAGGTCCTCCACGGTGCCGCCGGCCACGATCTGGCGTGGGCCGATGTTCTCGAGGGTGGCCACGAGCTTCTCCAGTTTGATCAGGGTTCTGGTGTTCTTCTCCACCACGCGGCGCAACCCTGCGCTCTCGGCGTCGGCGACCAGGGCGCGGGTCTCGTCGCGCTGGCGGCGGTGCTGGTCGAGGAATTCGCCGGTGGTCAGGAAGAAGCGGCAGTCCAGGCAGGGGTTGGCGTACTCGCAGTCGGTCTGGATCGGCGCGCCGCAGTAGCCGTTGGGCAGAGTGACCTTCGCCCGGACCATCGACAGGCGCATCCACTTCGCGCTCGCCAGGGGGTGGGCGGGGTCGATCTCGACGACCTGCCCCTCCGCGTCGAGCTTCGTGGCCCGTTCCCAGTGCTCGCGCACGGTCTTGTCCAGCAGCCGGGCGTAGACGGCCGTCATTTCCGGGCTCATGTGGTCGAGCAGTTGCTGCACGACGTGCTGGGGGACGTTCGCGTTGATCAGCCTGGTGGCCACGGTGTGGCGGAACTGGTGGGCGGTGACCCTGGTCGGGGTGTCGTTGTAGACCAGCTCGATCTGCCGGAGCCAGGTCTCGAGCTGGGTGCGGAACCAGCTGCTGGTGGCGGGCCTGGCGCCGTCGAGGTTGGCCTGGAAGCGCGGGAAGAGCCACTTGCAGCCTTCCGGGAAGCGTTCGGCGGTGCGGCGCCGCTGCTCGGCGATGGACTCGGCGAGGGCCTGGCCGATGGGGAAGAACGCGATCCGGCCGCGCATCTTGTGGTTGACCCAGGCCAGGTACGGAGCGCCGTGGTCGTCGTGGACCACGCAGTCGTAGGGAAGCATCCGGGCGTCTTTCAACCGCAGCCCGCAGTTGATCAGGATTCTGACGATCAGGCGGCCCTCGTCGCTGGGGAAGCGGGCGATGTTCTCCGGTGCCTCCATCTGGCGCATCACCTCCTCGGGTATCCAGCGCGGCCGGGGCGGGGTGCGCGGCGGCGCGTCGTCGTGGCACCAGGCGGTGGGCGACAGGCGCGGCTCCCATTCGTGCCGGTGTACGTCTCGCAGGAACGTGCTCAACGAGGCGATGTGCGAGGCGCGGGTAGCCCGCTCGGGGAAGTCGAGTGCGAGTTTGGCCAGGTAGGCCTCGATCCGTTCGCGGGTGAGGGTCTCGGGAGTGATGGCGGGGCCAAGGAACCGGGCGCAGATTCCGAGGCTGGTTACGTTGATCTGGAGCGTGGACGGGACGATGTCCTGGGTCAGGCGCCAGCGGGTCCAGCGTTTGACCAGGTCGCGCAGCCAGGGCTGGGTGATCGGGGCGAACTTGAAGTAGCGCACGTTCTCATCGGCGATCCCCAGCACCCGCAGGTCCCAGGTCTCGCGGGGATACTGGTCGGCCCACGGGTCGTGCTCGACCAGCAGGATGTGCAGCCTCAGCCGGGTGTCGCGGATGAACTGCAACGCGGTCGAGGCGGATGCGCTGCGCCCGGCGCGCGATCCGCCGACGAACTCGGTCCACTGATCGTCGTCGAAGTCGAGCAGGCTGGCCAGTCCCTCCTGCTCCGCCCGCGCGATGATCCCCACGGCCTGGCTGATGGTGCGCGGCCGGGCGGTTTTGGCTCCTTCGTCCCCACGGCACTGCAGTCCGAACTGGACCTCCAGGCGGAGGTGGCGGCCGATGCGGGTCAGCCCGATGCGCGGGTCTTTGCCGTGCGCCAGTTCGGCGAACCAGTCCTCCAGGCCCGGCCGGCCGCGGTGTGTCCAGGACTGGTAGTGGCTGTGGCACAGCGGCATCTCGGGACCGTCGGTCCAGCGCGGGCAGGCGGGATGCGCGCACGCACGCTCGCCGAGGCCGCTGGTGGCTGGCGGGCGGTAGAGCGTTCGCGCCATCCACTGCGGCTGGGGCGGACGCCCGTGGCGGTTCCATGCCTCTACGTGCCGGTGGCACATCGAGTGCGACTTGACCGAGCGCTCGCACCCTGCGATGGCGCAGGCCCGCGGCGGGGCGGCGGCACGCCGGGTGCGCTCACCCTCCGCGAAGAGCCAGTGGTCGAACACGGCCCCGGGAGCTTCTCGTTCGTCGCGCTTCCAGCGCTGGTAGTGGCCCCGGCACAGGCCGAGGCCGGTGTGGATGAGCATCGTCGGGCAGTCGGGGACCACGCAGATCCCGGCGAAGAACACCTTCGAGTCGCGCGGCAGGTGGAACACGTCGCCGCGAAACTCCGGGCGCACCACCTCCATCAACCGCTCGAGCAGCCGGGGATGGCGGTGGGCCGGGCTGGCGAGCGAGAGCGCTGCCATCTACGCCACCGCCCCATCCAGCACACCGGCGGCTATCAGCACGCGTCGATGGTCCTCAACCTCCAGATGAGAATAGGTGTCCTTGGTGGTCTGCACGTGAGCGTGGCCGAGCAGTTCGGCCACCACCTCGATCGGCACCCCGGCCCGCAGCAGCCTGGTCGCGTACGTGTGGCGCGCGACGTGCGGGGAGAAGTGCCCGATCCCGGCATCCCGGCGCAGCCGCGCCGCAAGGTCCTTGACGCTCTCGGCCGTCATCGGCGCGCCGATCACGCCCCGGAACAGGTTGACGAACACGTAGTCGGAATCGATCAGCCCGTACTCCGACTCCATGTAGTCGCCATACGCGTCCAGCACCGCCGTCCCGATCGGCACGGTCCTGTCTTTCAGGCCCTTGACCCGGGCGCCGTTGACATTGGACTCACGCCCGACCACCAGCACCTCGCCGGCGCGCGGACGCAAGTCCCGGTGGCGCAGCCCGAGCGCCTCCCCGACCCTCAACCCGCTCTCGACCAGCAGCACGATCAGGAAGCGGTCGCGGGCACTGCGGCACGACGCCTTCAGCCGCACGACCTCGTCCACGGCCAGAGTCATCACCCGCTTTCGCGTCGGGCGCAGCGTGATCGGGCTGTAGGCCTGCGCATCCACCCGCCCCCGCCGGGTGTGAACCAGCATCGGCACGTACCCACCCGTCGGGCGGATGCCGACCGGGTCGCCCAGCAGCGCGGGAATCCTCGGGTCCCGCCGCGCATGGAACCGATAGAAGCCGGCCAGCGCCGCCCGTTTGCGCACCAGAGTCGAGGTCTCCAGCGCCGACTCCACACTCGGCAACACGAACACATCGCGCTGCCGAGCCCGCCTCGGCCGCCGCAGCCACTCGAAGAACTCGCCCAACTGCTCCAACGTCACCCGGGCGAACTCCCGGTCGCTCTGCTCAAGCCAACAGAAGTAATCCGCCAGGTCATGGGCGTAGCCCCGGACCGTATTCGGCGACCGGCGCTTGGCCGAGAGATGGCACAGATAGTCATCCACCGGCCACACCGGCAACCCGCTGCCATCGACCACCGTGTACGACACCGGGCCACCCTCAGCCACCCGGAGCCGCTGAACTTCGAACACTTACAACCCCACACCATCGTTATGGACACGACAGCGCCGGACGTCCACGACGGGCGCCCAGCACCAAGATCCACAACCTTACAGACATCAAAGACACCCCAAGATCAGCACCCCATAACCCTGTTCAAGGGCATGCAGGTCATCGCCCAAGGCCGACTCAAGCAGCGCTCGTACGACGACCGCGAAGGGGTCAAGCGCACCGTGGTCGAGCTCGACGTGGACGAGATCGGCCCGTGCCTGAAGTTCGCCACCGCGAAGGTCACCAAGGCCACCCGGACCGGACAAGGCCAGTCCGGCGGCCAGAACAACGGCGTGCAGCGCACGAGCGGCCCAGCCGGTCAGGGCGACCAGTGGGCCACCGCCGGCGCGGGCGCCCCGGCCGCCGGGTGGGGCGGTTCGGCCGAACCGCCGTTCTAGGCGGCGCATGTCCAGCCAACATCGCGTAGTTCTTCCAGGGTGCCGTATGGCGTTCTCGACATACGGCACCCTGGGCGCGTACCGTCCTACCCATGGCAAGCGCAAGCATCCGCATGACTACAGCGACGCAGAAGGTTCTTGAGGCTCTCGCGAACGCAGCGCTGAAGGACGAGATGTTCGGCTTGCGAATCTGCCAGCAGGCGGGACTCGGGTCGGGAACGGTCTATCCCGTACTCGACAGGCTTGAGCGCGCCGGATGGGTCGTAGGCGAATGGGAAGCCGAGCAGCCGGCGGGACGACCTAAGCGGCGTCGCTACACGATGACCAAAGTCGGAGAGGCTGCATACACACGACTCCTCGACAAGCAGGAGGCGCAGGCACGACGCTGGCTGCCCATGCCCGGAAACGGCGCGAGAGGGACTTCGGCGTGAGCACGCTCAACAATGAACCCTCGCGCGACTCCGGGACTCAAGCATCAGGTCGGCGTTCTGTACCGCAGCGGTTGAAGGCCTTTTGGCACCGATCCGGCGGCTGCCTGGAGGTGCCGGGGGCCGAGGTTGCCGTCCCCCCGGATGGAATAGCTCTGCGGGACACGAAGAATCCAAGCAGCCCACAATGCACGTTCACTCGCTACGAAGCGTCCGACTTCGTGGAACGCATCCAGACAGGCCGATCCACGATCGTGAACCTGGGGTCGGATATTGGGACGATCAGCGACCTGCGGGTGCGCAAGACACCGGCCGAGCTCGAGGCACTGCGGCTGGCCGCGGACGCCATTGACCGGGTGCACGCCCGGATGGGCGAGTGGCTGCGCGCCGGGCAGACCGAGCGCGAGGTCGGCCAGAACATCGTTGACGCGATCGTCGCCGAAGGCCACGCGCGGAGTCGAGAGCCGAGCGCTGTGGAGAAGTGGATCGCCAGTGCAACGCTGAGTCTGGCCTCGTTCATCGCCATGGGTGTTCGCGAGCAGGCCCGTACCGAGTGGATCGGCGAGCAGTCGGCCATCCGAGCTGGCGCGCTCCGTTCCCCCGCCAAGCGGCTCCGTTTCTCCGTTGGCCTTATCCGTGGAGCGCTCCAGATCCGTGCTTCGCGAGTAGCTGCGCCAGGCATTGACCTTCTCGACCGAGTAGCTAGGTCCGAGACGCGCACGTACCGGGCTGTCGGCCTGGTGGTGTTCGCCACGGCCTGCTACGTCTTCCACACACAGGGCCTGGCCGGGGTCATCGCCGACGGGGAAAGCCTATTTGTGGAAGGCGGTGCACTCTACGGCGCAGCCCGCTGTCGGCGCAAGACGCTCAAGGACCGTGATGAGATCTCTGGCGAGGACGCCGACTCCGGCTCACCGCCTGACGCACCCGAATAGCTCATACCTGCACGCGATCCACCGCCCGGCGCTCACCAAAGCGCCGGGCTTTCGCGTTCCCAAGACCTGTGAAGGAGCCTGCCGCAGATGCCGGACCGTGACGCAACCTCGTGGCTGCCCGACGGGCACGAGCTCCCCGACCTCTACACCTACCGGATCGGCGGGATCTTCCAAGTCGTGCCACGTGCCGACCGCAACGGGCAGCCGCTGCCGCCCACCTACAACCGGGTCACCTTCGGCCCGCTCGCGATCCGCGCCGCCCTGGTCTCCGGCGAGGGCGAGCAGTGGTTCGATCTGCTCTGGCACGACGGCGCCACCCCGATCACCCGCCGGGTCGATGGCACGGTACTGCGCTCCGGCCGCGCCCTGGTGCGCGAACTCGGGTCGTACGGGATCCCGGTGATCGAGGCCGACCACAAGCTCGTAGAGCGCTACCTCGCCGCCTATCACATGACCAACCATCAGGCGCTACGCGATGCGCGGACGCTGATCGCCCGGCACCTCGGGTGGCAGGACGACGGCGCGTTCGTGACCGCCGACGGCACCCCGCGCCCGGTCGAGCCCGAGCACACCGAGCAGCGCCCGGCCCTGGCCGCGCACAAGGCCGCCGGGTCACTGACCGGCTGGCAGGAGGCGTGTGCGCGGATCGAGTCCTACCCGGTTCCGCGGGTCGTGCTGGCGGCTGCGTTCGCGTCGGTGCTGCTGCGGATCCTCGGGGTGAGCTCGTTCACCGTGGACATCTCCGGCCGTTCGACCCGCGGCAAGACCACCGCCGCTCAGGTCGCCGCCTCCGTGTGGTTCGACCCGGACTCCAACCAGCGCGGCATGTCGACCTGGAAGTCCGGGATCATCATGATCGAGAAGCGGCTCAACCTCGTGCGCGGCCTGCCCGTCGTGCTCGATGAGACCCGGGTGGTGAAGTCCGCGGACATCGTCGACCAGATCCTGTATCAGGTCCCGATGAACCAGGGCGCCGCCCGCGGCGGCGGCTGGGCCAGCCAGCTCCCGTGGCACACCATCGTCATCTCCACCGGCGAGCAGCCCGCGTTGTCGTTCACCAGCCACGAGGGCGCCGCCGCCCGCGTGCTGTCCTTGCGCCGGGCGCCGTTCGGTCTAGGTGGAGCCCGGTCCGGCGAGGACGCGAAGGCTGTGACCGAGATCGTCACCGAGCACCACGGCACCGCCGGGCCCGCGTTCGTCGCGAAGCTCACCGACACCCTCGCCGAGGACGACGGGCCCGCCCGGCTGCGCAAGCGGCATCAAGAGCTGATCGACCGGCACAAGGCCGCGATGAGCACGGACATCGCCCGCCGCCGCGCCCCGCTGACCGCCGCCTTGCACCTCGGGGCGATCCTCGCCCACGAGTACGGCATCGTCCCGCTCGAGCCCCTCCCGCTGGAGACCTGGGCGGAACTGCTCTCCGACGAGCAGGCCCGCGAGGACCGCGGGGAGATCGCCCTGGACGTAGTGCGGTCCCTGATCGCCGCGCAGAGCAACCGGCTCGCCCCGCTCAACACGTTCGAGCGGCAGGAACCGCCGACCGGCGGATGGATCGGCGCCCACTGGCAGCTGCCCGAGACCGAGGAACCGGCCATCGCGATCACCCCGGACGCGCTCGCCCAGGCCCTGAACAAGGCCAACCCGCCCATCACCCTCGACGCGGTCCGCGAGGCCTGGGCCGAACGCAAAACGATCGTGCTCGACGACACCAACGGCAAGAAGGCCAACCCGCGCGTCCGGGTGGGCAGCAGCACCCACCGGGTGCGCTGCTTCGTGTTCACCCAAGCCGTTCTCGACGGCCCCGCCGACGACGCAACGCCATAACGGAGCCCTCTGAACCCGTCCCGCCGTGTCCCACCCCTACAGATCAGTAAGAAATACCAGCTCAGAGTTCAAATCAACTGGGACACGGGGTGGGACACGGCGGGACACCGCTGGACACGCCGGGACACCGGGGACACGCCGGGACACCGGCCGTGTCCCACTCCGTGTCCACGCCTTCCCCCAGGTCACGCCCGGTTTCGAAGGGGTGGGACACGCAAATTCCCCCCAGAGAGAGGGTCTATATGGCTGCCACACGCCAACCACCCCACCACCACGACCCGGACCCGACCGGAAACCTCACCCACGCGCTGCGCTACGCCGCGCTCGGCATTCCGGTCATGCCGCTGTTCGAGCCCGACCGCGAGGGCCGGTGCAGCTGCCACGACTCACGATGCCGGACCCCCGGCAAGCACCCACGTAACCGCCAGGGCCTCAAGGCCGCCTCCACCGACCCCGAGGTTGTCCACACCTGGTGGACAACCTGGCCGAGCGCGAACATAGGCGGCCGGACCGGGGTCATCTTCGACGTGTGCGACGTCGACAGCGCTGACGGGGTCGCCGCCGTCAGGCCCCTCTTGGGGGCGAGCCATGGGGAGATGCCTCTAGTCCGCAGCGGATCCGGCGGCTGGCACTTGATCTTCGCCTCGACCGGACTCGGCAGCCGCGTCAGATTCCTGCCCGGCGTCGACTGGCGCGGCACCGGCGGCTACGTCGTGCTGCCACCCTCACGCCACGCCAGCGGCGAGACCTACCAGTTCGTCAGAGAACCCACGGGAGCCCTCCCAGCGGTCCCGCACGGGCTTCTCCGGGCCCTGAACCCGCCGACACCTGATAGGTCGCCTAAGGGCCGCCGTCCCCCCATGGCCCGCCCTTATGGATACGCGCAAGCCGCGCTCGCCCGCGAAGCCGAGACCGTCGAAACCGCCCGCCCCGGCAGCCGTAACGACACCCTCAACCGCGCCGCCTTCAGCCTCGGCCAGTTGGTCGCTGTCGGCCAACTCGCTGAGGGTGACGTGATCACCGAACTCACCGCCGCGGCCCTCAAAGCCGAACTCGAACCGAACGAGATTCGGCGCACTATCGCGTCGGGTCTCGCAGCAGGACAACAGCACCCGCGGGCGGCACAGATCCGCGTGTGACTCGTGCCGTTACACCGAGTCAACTCAATACACGTGCCTGAGTGAAGTTCAGGCGACACCGAATATGTCCAGTTGCCGCCTGGCCTCGACGAGAATCGGGCGGCTTCTCACCTCAGGAGAGAACTATGACCGCCGCTGCGGCCGAATTGCCCCGACTGATGCTCACCGTGCTCGAAGCCGCCGAAGTCCTGAATCTCGGCCGATCGACGATCTACGGCCTCATGGACTCCGGCGAACTGGAGTCGGTCCGCATCGGTCGCCTCCGTCGGATCCCGATGGAAGCCATCACCGACTACGTAGCGCGGAAGCGCTCCGGAACCTGATCGCCATCCACTACCCAACAACGTCAACGCGTACATGGCGCCGGACACGAGTCCGGCGCCACTTTCTTGTTTGGAGAGACCAGTGCCTGAAGACTCCGAGCCCAAGCGCAACGCCAATGGCGAATCGACCATCTACCTCGGCAAAGACGGCAAATGGCACGGCCGGGTGACTATGGGCACCAAACCTGACGGGAGCGAGGATCGTCGCCACCGCGAAGGCAAGACTCAGGCGATCGTCGAACGGAAGGTGCGCGCGCTAGAGAAAGCGCGCGACTCGGGCAAGGCCTCAAAGCCGGGTCGTAAGCCGACCGTCGAGCAATGGATGGTCACCTACCTGACGACGATCGCGCCTCTGAAGGTCAAGCCTCGGACCCTCGATGACTACTGGTCCAAGGCGCGAAATGACATCATCCCAGGAATCGGGAAACACCGGATCGACAAATTGCAAGTGGACCACCTCGACGAGCTATACCTGGCACTGCGCGAGCAGGGACACGCTCAATCCCACGTGCTGAAGGTCCATCGGATCATTTCGAGGGCTCTGAAGATCGCCCATCGCCGCGGCTTGGTCGGCGAGAACGTCGCCACGCTGATCGACGCGCCGACAGTGGATGAAGTCGAGATGAGCCCGCTGACGCGAGACGAGGCCCTGGCCGTTCTCGAAGCCGTGAAGGAGCGACGGAACGCCCTGCGCTGGGCCGTCGCCATCACCATGGGCCTCCGGCAGGGCGAGGCGCTCGGTCTGCGCTGGAAGTACGTCGACCTCGACAAGGGCGAGGCTCGCATCCACTGGCAGCTACAGCGGCTCGGCTGGAAGCATGGGTGCGACGACGCGCACGCGTGTGGTCAGAGGCTTCACAAGCTAAAGCCCTGTCCGAAAAACTGCCGGATCCATGCCAGCTACAAGCGCGGCTGCCCCAAGCCGTGTCCCGCCGGCTGCGTCGCCCACGCCTCGACCTGTCCGACGCGGCACGGCGGAGGGCTCGTTTTCACCGAGCCGAAGTCGGGGAGCAAACGCACCGTCCCAATTCCCCCACCGCTGGTAGACCTACTTCGCGAGCACCAGAAATGGCTGGCGAACGAGCGGACCCGAGCAGGGTCAGTCTGGGAGGACTTCGACCTACTCTTCTGCCAGCCGACGGGACGGCCCATTGACCCGCGGGACGACTGGGAGGAGTTCAAGGAGATCCTCGGGACTGCCGGAGTCGACGACCACCGTGTACACGACGCGCGGCACACCTCCGGGACGGAGCTGAGCGAGCTCGACGTCGACATGGACGACATCATGGCGATCCTCGGGCACACCGACGCTCGGACGACGAAGCGCTACGTCCACCGATCCTCGCGTCGCGCCAAGGAGGCCATGCGACTTGTCGGCGAAGCGTACTGGCCAAGTGCCCCTGAGGCCGCCACCGAGAAGCAGTCGACGCGAGCTGCCCGACGGCGACAGCGCCGACGCAACATGAGGTGAACGCAAAAAGGGGTCGGTCCAGACGATTCGTCTGGACCGA
>Ga0302314_10003237_pt1 | contig 30154 bp, 32 predicted proteins | sample III_Palsa_N2_3_FD_200533 | JGI IMG/M metagenome (GOLD analysis project Ga0302314, IMG submission 200533) | Peat permafrost microbial communities from Stordalen Mire near Abisko, Sweden - III_Palsa_N2_3 | ecosystem: Environmental > Terrestrial > Soil > Palsa > Peat permafrost | place: Sweden... | reverse complement strand
GAAGATCAAAGGGCGAAAGCGGCACGCCATGGTCGATACCGATGGCCGCACGCTCAAACTGTTCGTCCATCCGGCCGACGTGCAGGACCGCGATGGCGCCGTGCCTCTGCTTAAGCTGTCTCGGGGCCGTCACCCGTTCGTGAAGCTTGCCTATGCCGACAGCGCCTACGCCAGCGGGCGTGTCGCGATGGCGACATCGATCGGCATCGAGATCGTCCGCAAATTCGCGGATCAGACAGGCTTCGTCGTCCATCCGCGCCGCTGGGTCGTCGAACGAACCTTCGCCTGGCTCAATCGGAACAGACGCCTCGCCAAGGACTTCGAGCACACCATCCGATCCGCCACGGCCTTCCTCTACGCTGCCTCAGCCATGCTGCTCATCCGACGCCTCGCTCGTTACGCATGAGATTCGAGACGGACTCTTAGACAATAGTATGTGGACGCACGCACGGTTGGTTTGTGTCGGGGTTGCTCGACGAGGCCGATGCCGCGCCTTCAGTCGGTCTTATCGATCCCCTGGCTACGCATCTCGCGTGTCATTTGAAGCGTATGCCGATTCCGCCCATCGCCCGTTGGCGCCGAGTGTGATCGGCGTAGTTGGCATAGACATATTGCGCCGAGACATAGAGGCCGGAAAGAGGGCCGCTCATCCGATCGCCCATCGAGTATTCGACGCCGCCGCCGAATTGATATCCGTCGGTCCGGCCGTGGTTGTAATAGGGCGTCTCGGGCCCGACGATCTGACCGCCGACATAGAAGATGTTCGACGTCGGGTCGAACCGCTTGCGCTGCTCGTTGTTGACGTAGCCGCCCTTGCCGAAGACGAGCAAGTTGGGCGTGATCAGATAGCCAACGCGCACCGCTGCGCCATATTCCTGGAAGGACTTGTCGCACACCGATCCGCCGTTGACGCCGCTCGCGCAATTCTCCGACCAGTTGTTGGCGCGCCAATAGGTCGCTTCGGGCCCGACGACGATCTTCCCCGCGATCACGCCATCGAAGCCGACGGTGGCGCCGTAGCCGAGCTTGGTGTTGCGCTGGCCCAGCGACTGAAAGCGGTCGCCGCCGACATTGCCTTCGATGCGGAAGCCGCGAAATTCGGTGGTAATGTCCTGCGCGGCCGCGGGCCGTGCCTGGATGGCGAGGGCGGCGAGTGTGGCTACGGCTAGAATACGCATGCGAATCTCCCTTTATGATCGGTTGTTATAATGCAATCATTACGTAGTACTCGACGTGGCGGAGTTTCCGCCTTCGCCAATCCATTCGATCGCGGCGATGCGTCGACGCCCATTACACCGTTCTAGTTGCACGATGATATCGATCATCGAGCGGGCGTAGGCTATGGTGTCGGCGCGCGAGAGACCGAGGCCGGCCTGCATCACCATCAGCGCGAGTTGTTCGAGCGCACCGGACGGTGAATTGGCGTGGATCGTCGTGAACGAGCCGGGATGGCCTGTATTGATCGCGCGCAGGAAACTGACCGCCTCGCGGCCGCGCAACTCGCCGAGCACGATCCGGTCGGGGCGCAGACGGAGCGCCGCCTGGAGCAGGTCCTCGGTGGTGATCCTAGCCTCACCTGTCTCGCCTTTGACCGCGACAAGCCCCAGTCCGTTGGCGCAGCGCAGCCGGATCTCAGGCGTGTCCTCCACGAGGATGATGCGTTCGTGGGGTGGGACCTCGCCGAGCAAGGCGTTGAGGAAGGTGGTCTTGCCGGTCGAGGTGCCGCCGCTGACCAGGATCGTGCGGCGCTGCGCGATCGCCTGACGCAGGAAGCCGATCGGATCGAACTGCTTGTCGCGCATCGGATCAGGCACACCGACGGCAAGCGGGCCGCCGTCATAGGCGTCGAGCGGCAGATCGACGATGCGGTGGCGCCGGATCGCCATCGCCCAATGGTCGCGCGTCGCAGACGGCGCCACGAACTGGACGCGCGCGCCGTCGGGGAGGGTGGCCGAGAGTAGCGGCTGCTCGCGATTGATGCCTTGGTGGCTGATACGCGCGATCTGCTCGGCAAGCCGGCGAATGTGGCGATCGTCGACCTTAGGCAATGCAACGCGCTGCATCGCGGGCATGCCGGCGGCTTCGACCCACATTTCCCCGGGCCGATTGATCAGCAGTTCGGTGACATCTTCACGATCGAGCCAATCTCGGAACGGTGAGAGATAGGCGTCGAGGAACACGTCGCCGCCGCCCTCGGCAGCGTCAATCGCCTGGAGCGCGACGGTCATCGCGAGGCCGCCACAGGGGCGACGGTTGAGAAATCGAGATCACGTGCGGTGAAGATGCGGATCGGCTGGCCCTGGGCCACGCGGATTGTCGGCGGTATCGCGGTATCGCGCTGGGCGGCTACCGACGCCGCGCTCTGACCGCCGCCAGATAGGACCACCGACGTTCCGCTGCTGCCCAACGCCCCCAGGCCGCTCACCACCGACAGCAGCACCGCCGAACCGAAGCGCTGCATGAAATGCCCATCGACCTTGCCGGCGAGACCTGAATTGCCGGCAAAATCGACCGCGGGCGACGCAAGCGCGACAGACGCGCCATCGGGCCGGATCAGCCGGCTCCAGATGACATAGGCTCGCGTCTGGCCCGCGGCGAGACCCGATTTATATTGGCCGATCAGACGCGAGGAGCGCGGAATCAGGACCTGTGTTCCGTCAAACGATCGCACGTCACGACTGACGAGAGCACGCACATATCCGGGCAGATCGGTGTCGATCGCGGTCTCGAGCACGGCGGGGATCAGCGTACCCTGCGTCACCGTCATCGCCGGATTGCTAAGCTGCTGCGCACTAGCGACCTGCACCTCGCCGTCACCGACGCGGTTGGCGAATTGATCATTGTCCGAGCCTCCCCCCGCGGCGCCGGGTCTGGCGGCGACTGCCGCGCCGGGGATCGGCGAGGCGGCCGACTGCGCGGCGGTCTGCGCGGGCGCTGTTCCGGCGTCGTACACCATGACGGGCGCCGGTGCCGGCTTCTCTGTTGGCGTTATCGCGATCGAAGGCACCGAAGGCATCATCAGCGAGCGTCCTGGCGTGGACGGACGCGAAAGAGGCAGTGTTCCTGGCAACAGCGGCGCCGCAATCGGCAGCGCCGGCTGCATTGCTTGGGAATGCAGGGGCGCGCGGTGACCGCTCATCGACCAGAAGGTAAGGCCGCCAAGAAGTAGCGCGACGCCCCCGCCCGCGACGAGGCCGAACGAATCCTTGGCGGCCCGGTTGCGCGCGACGATCGGGAAGGCGTTGCGACTGGCGTCGATCAACGAGCGTTCGTCGAGCAGACTGCGCGGATCGATCTCGCCGAGCGGCTGGAGGATCAGCCGGTTGGGCGTGGCGATCGTGGTATCGCGGTTCATGGCCGGCCGTCCGCGACATGCGCATAGGGTCGGCTGGGCGTGACGGCGTCGGCCAGCTTTGCTTGTGGCGGCGCGGCTGAGGGTTCAGCCGATGCAGCGTGCGGCACTGGCGTCAGCGTCGCGATCTGCTTGCCCTGCCGCAGAATGAGCTGATCGGGTACACCTTCGACGATGATGTAGTCGCCGCGCACGGTATAGTTGACCGGCCCTTCGATGCCGTTCGATTCGCGCACCAGGATCGCGGGTAGCGTCGCATCCTTGGGCCATTGCAGATAGGTCGAATGGCCGTCATCGAACGAGCGATCCGGGAGCAGATGCCTATCGCCATGCGAGGCCCAGGCGAAGTTGAGCGCCGCGGGATCGGCGGTCGGCGGGACAGGCGGCGTCGCTACAACCGTCGTTGCAGCCGCGAGGTCGGCGCCCGCGAGCTTGGGCTCGGGAGTGTGTGGCCGTGGCGGATAACTGAACCGCAGCATGTAGACCGCGGGCGTCGCCGGCGTGCTGACTAGATCGAACAGATAGGTATGCTGGTCGGTCACCACGGTCATGTTGGTACGCGCATGGATCGCAGCGGGCTTCACGAACAGCAGGTTGGCCCGCTTGTTGGGCGTGACTTGCCACGCCGCAGAATCACCGACAGCGACGTTCTCGATCTTCTCATCATCGGCGAACGCGATGGTCGACTCGATCCCAGCGCGACCGTGGACGACGACGACGTCACTGCCCTCATATTGGCGCGTCGCGATGCGAGGGTCTGCATGCGCGGGCGCGAAGGGCATTAGCGTCAGAAGGGCAAGCGTCGGGGTGAGGAAGCGCTTCACGAGATCTGCTCCTTCGAACGGATGGCGGGTCGTTCGCGGAAGCGACTGCCGAGACCCTGGACACGATGATCGATGCGAACGGCTGGCGGCGTAGCCCCGCCGATCGGGATGATCTGCGCAGATTCACGTGCGCGGCCCATGCCGCCACCGCCTGTGCCGCCGCCGCCGCTGTCGGCAGGCGCGGCGAGCGACGCTACGATGCCACGGACGCGTTCGTCGCCCGACGACGCGGTTGCAGTCTGCGCCATCCCGCCCTGGATGAGCATCGGCGGCCGTGCCGCCACGGCGTTCGTCACGGCCTGGGCGGAAGCGCCGGCCGCATTGGTTTCGCGATCACCGCCAGGCAGCCGCCAGCCGGCGACGAGGGTGGTCGCGGTCTTGATCGCCATGACCATCAAAGCGCAATAGACCGCGCTGCCCAGGAACAGCACCGCCACCGCGCGGCTCGAGGGCTCCCCGCCTTCGCCCGCGATGCCGCTGACGATCGGCTCCATCGCGATTACTGCGCCGCCGCCGATAAGCACCGCAAACAGCGGCACGCAGGCGAACAGCACGACCGCCTTGAGCCAGCCCTCGAACAGACCCCGCGTGCCGCGGAACAGTGAAAACACGATGAACACCGGTCCGAGCGCCAGCATCGCGGCGAGCGCGATCTTAGACGTAATTAGCACGCCGACGGTGCCGAGCAGCAGCATCAGCGCCGACAGCCACAACACGGTCGATGCCGAGAAGCCGCCGACTACCGGTGTGGCGGGCGTGATCCCGGTCTCGGTCGTTGCGGCCGGCTTGGCCGCCGCCTGCGCGGCATCGGCGACGCCTGCGAAGAGGCGGTCGAGCCTATCTGCAAATGCGGTCGTCGCTGACCCGTGTGAGCCTGCGACGAGCGAAGCTATCTGGTCTGGAGCGCCGGTTGCGAGCGTCCAGATCACATTTTGATAAGCGGCCCATGAGGTTGCAAATGTCAGTACCAGCCCAAGCGTCAGCATGCGCGGCGTCAACGCCGCGACGCCAATGCGCGTACGGCCCGTGAGCAGCCCGATCGCGAAGAGCGCGACGTAGATCGTCAGCAGCAGCGTGAGCGCCGGCAGGAGCCGCCCGTCGGCACCGAACAGCCGGCCAAACGCGTAGGAGGTCGCCTCGCCGGTGCGGCAATCGACGCTGCGCAGCGCCGCCGAGATGCCGGCGGCGCCGTCGCCCATTAGGGAAGGGCAGCCGATCACTCGGCCGCCTCGGCATAAGGCGGCGCATCAGGCTGGTCCGCGGGCCAGGGTTGGCCGGTGAGCAGCGGATACCAACGTGCGGGCTCGTCGCCGACCTGTCCGCGCAGCATGTCGAGCCGCCGGACGCTCGCCTCTCGGCCCGACAGCACGGTGAGCAGGTCGGGTTGTCCGCCGAGATCGAGCCGCGCCACCACCGAATGATTGGCGTGGCGCACGAGGAAGCAGCGGCTGTGCGCGGGCAGTTGCCGGATCAGCTCGAGCTCGTGCTCGGAGAGCCCGAAGCCCTGGCAATAATCCTCCGCGCGCGCCTTGGGATTGGGAGTGAAGATCATCGTCGCGGTTTGCTCGACCAAAGCCGAGGCGATCCGACTGTCGAGCGCGTCGCGCGCGGACTGCGTCGCGAAGCCGACGATCGCGTTGCGCTTGCGCAAGGTCTTCAGCCAATCGCGGATGCGGGCGGCGAACACCGCGTCGTCGAGCGCCTTCCAGCCCTCGTCGATCAGGATCATCGCGGGTTCGCCGTCGAGCCGCTCGTCAATGCGGTGGAACAGGTACATCATCGCTGGCGTGCGCAGCGTCGGGCTATCGAGCAGCGCGGTCATGTCGAAGCCAATGATGCGCGCATCAAGGTCGAGCTGATCGGCGGCGTTGTCAAACAGCCACGCGTTCGCGCCCTGTCCGATCCACGGCTCCAGCCTGGAGGCAAGATCGCCGGGCTCGGGCCGCCTAGCTCCGCCGAGCAATTCGCGGAAATAGCGCAAGCGCCGGAACATCGGCTCGGCATCGAAGCAGGCATCGACGGCGGCCGCGATTGTTGCGGTCTCCTCCGGGCCGCTTACCTGAAGCATCACGCCGAGCCAATCGCGCAGGAAGGCGCGGTTGACCGCGGTGTCGGGAAGCTGGAGCGGATTGAGCCCGCTCGGCTCGCCCGGCAGCAGACGACTGTAGCGGCCGCCGGCCGCGCGCAGGAAAATCTCGGCGCCGCGGTCCTTGTCGAACAATATCGTGCGCGGGGTGAACCGCTGCGCTTGGGCGGCGAGAAAGTTCAGTACCACCGTCTTCCCCGAGCCCGATGGCCCGATGACGGTGAAGTGACCAAGGTCGCCTTCGTGGAAGTTGAAGAAATAGGGTGTGGCGGCGGTGGTCTCGAGCACGGTGACAGCCTCGCCCCAATGATTGCCTTGGCCGCGCCCGATCGGCAGGCCGTGCAGCGAGAGGAAGCCTGCCGCGTTGGTGGTCGAAATCAGCGCGCGGCGAACGATATAAGCTTCGTTGCCAGGGAACTGGCCCCAGAAACAGGGCTCAAGATTGAGGTCCTCGCGCACCGCGACGGCGCCGATGTCGGCGAGCGCGGCACCCGCCGACGCCATCGCGGCATCGAGCGAGCCGATGTCTGACGCCCGAACCAGCAGCGAGAGATGATGATCACCAAAACCGGCCTGTCCCGCCCCCAACGCATCTCGCGCGGCGAGCATCTCGCGGCGTTCGGCGCCGGCCTCCTCGTCGGCCGAACGCAGCCGGCGGATGGCGAGATCGATCCGCTCACGCGCGACCTGGCGATCGGCGGGCGCGAAGCTTTCGGTCAGCACCAGCTCATGCGGCAGCCGCAGGATATTGTCGATCAGCCCGGCGCGCGTGGCATCGGGATAGTCCTTGATTGAGAGCATGCCTGCGAAATCTCGGCCCGCCGCACGGCGCGCCTCGATCGCCTCGAGCCCGAAGCTCACCCGCGCATAGGGAATATGGTGGCCGAGATCGACGTCGTCCTCGGGAAGCAGCACCGGGCGCATCTCGCCATTGTAGATCGCCGACAGCATCTCGAGCGGCTCGGAGCAGCGCCCGCCGGCGCCGTCATAAAGGCCGAGCGCGCGCGCGCCGTAAGGCTCGAGCGCGGCGAGCAGAGCCACGCAGGCGGCGTCGAGCGCGCGTGCTTCGCCGGGATCGGTGTCCGCCTCGCTGCCTGCGAACTTGCGGCGCAGGCGATCCGCCCATCCGGTCTTACCCCGCGCAGGGCGGCGCAGCAGCGTCACCACCTGCTCGTTGACGAACAGCCGGCGCTCGTCGAGCCGCGTCTGCCAGCGCGCATTGACCAACTTCGCGAACGGCTCGTCGAATCCGTCGTCGAGCGCGACCGCGACACGCCGGCGGATGACGTGGTGGTAGACCACGAAACGCGCGTCGAGCACGCTGCGGAGCATCGTCTCGCGTACCCCCAAATGATGGTCGAGCGCGTCCGAATCCTCGGTCTCGAAGGGGAGCCCCGGAACCTGGATCATCCGCATCAGCGAGCCGTCGCGCAGGCGCAAAGTGTATGGGTCGAGGTGACGCGCATAGGGAAGCCTGTCGCCGGCCTTGGCTTCCTTCGCGCCCCACGCGGCGGGGCCGATCCACTTCGCCTTCGGATGAGCCACGGCTCCCTCCTTCTGCGCCGTCAAGGCGCGTAGCTGTTGCAACCCCAGCGCTTCCAATTGCGGACGCGGGGGCAGCGGCTGACCTTGGTCAGCCAGAGATCGAAAATGCGTGGCTCACGAAGACAGGCGAGATAGCCGACACCGTGCACGACGAGTGCTACCGGCAGCGCCAGGAAGCTGCGCGTCATCAGGAAGGCCTCGGTTGTCACTGCCGCGTTGAGCACGAAGAAGCTGTAGGTCACGCCCGCGAACATCTGCGGGCGCGTCAGCGCGCGGAAGACGGGCGCGCGCGCGAGCATCAGCGGCTTACGCTCGCGGTGGTCTGGATGCCTGTGACGATGGCCGACGCGCCGAACAGCACGAAGCAGCCGACGATCACGGTCGCGCCGAAGCGCCAGTTCATTCGACCGGTGAGCATCATGAAGCCGACCATCGCGACAGCAATTACCGCGACGGCAGTCGCAACATTGCCGAGCAACGTGCCTTGCAGCCAGCCAAGCGCCGCTACGATTGGACCCGAGCCTGCGGGGTCGGTCGCCGTTTGCGCGAGCGCCGCGGTGGGCGACAGCAGGACGCCGAGCGTCATCGCACGTTTGATCATCGTATCACTCCCAATGGGCTGGCGGCTGAAACGGTCGGCCAAGCGGCGCCGAGCCGGCCGATGATGGTGGCGACATAGGCGCGGGTTTCAGCGATCGCGGGAACGCCACCGGCCCGGATCACGCGGCCGGGGCCAGCATTGTAGGCGGCCAACGCGCGCTCGACATTGCCATCGAACAGGTCGAGCATCTGGCGCAGATAGCGCGCTCCACCCGCGAGATTGGCGGCCGCATCACGCGGATCGATTTGCATCGCGCGCGCTGTCGCGGGCATCAGCTGGGTAAGCCCGATTGCGCCTTTGTTCGAAAGTGCTGTCGTTCGCCAACCACTTTCGCGCCCGACCAGGGCTGCCAGCAAGCTCGGGCTGATCTGGTAGTCCGACGCCGCTTTCGCCAGCGATTGCGCGTAGTCCACGGGAATCTTTGGCGCCTCGATCGTGGTGACGGCGGCGGCGGGGACATCGGGTGCGGCTTCGGCCATTTCGGTATCGGTCGGATCGACATCAGTGTTCCAGGTGACCGCGGCGACGCCCGAGCGCGTCCTGACCGCTCCGTCGCTGCCGACCTCGAACACGTCCGCGCGGGCTGCGCCGGTTGCCAGCAACGTCGCCAGCCCTGCCAGACCGATGCTTGCCGCGATCCTCACAGCAGGCTCCATAGCAGCACGAGGTTGAGTCCGATGACCGCGAAAGCGACCGCCCACGCTGTCCATTTAAGGACGCCACGGCTCACAAAGCGCCCCATCATCGCGCTGTCCGAGGTAAAGCGCACCAGCGGCACCACCGCGAACGGGAGCTGCAGGCTGAGCACGACCTGGCTCAGCACCAGCATCTTGGCCGATCCGTTAGCGCCATAGATCGCCGCGACGACCGCCGCCGGGATCACCGCGAGCATCCGTGTGATCAGCCGGCGGGACCAGGCCGGCATCCTGAGATCGACGAAGCCTTCCATGACAATCTGGCCGGCGAGCGTGCCGGTAATCGTCGAATTTTGCCCCGAGGCGAGGAGCGCGACTGCGAACAGGACACTCGCGGCGCCCGCGCCCATGAGCGGGGTCAGCATCCGGAATGCATCCTGTATTTCGGCGACGTTGGTCATCCCGGCCTTGTGGAAGGTCGAGGCGGCGAGGATCAGAATCGCAGCGTTGATGAAGAAGGCCAGCGTCAGCGCGGCGGTGCTGTCGATTGTAGCGAGCTTGACCGCCTCAGCCTTGCCCTCTGGCGAACGCTCGAAGCGCCGCGTCTGCACGATCGAGGAATGGAGGTAGAGATTGTGCGGCATGACGGTCGCGCCAAGGATGCCGATCGCAAGATAGAGCTTGCCCGGATTGGTAAGCAGATCGGCGTGCGGCGCGAAGCCGCCCGCAATACCCGCGACCAGCGGCTGGGCCAATATTAGCTCGACGATGAAGCAGCCCGCGATCAATCCAAGCAGCGCAATGATGAAGGCCTCCAGTTTGCGGAAGCCGTGCTTTTGGAGGGCGAGAACTATCAGCACATCCGCAGCCGTCAGGCAGACGCCGATCACCATCGGGATGTGGAAGAGGAGCTGCAGCGCGATCGCGGTGCCGATCACCTCGGCAAGATCGCACGCGACGATCGCGACCTCGCATAGCAACCACAGTGCGACACGTGTGCGCGGACCATAATGTTTGCGGCAGGCTTGTGCCAGATCGAGCCCAGTGACGATGCCGAGCCGCGCCGACAACGCCTGAAGCAGCATCGCCATGAAGTTGGCGACCAGCACGACAGACAAGAGCTCATAGCCATAGGCCGAGCCGCCGGCGACATCGGTCGCCCAATTGCCCGGATCCATATAGCCGACCGCGACGAGATAGCCGGGACCAGAAAACGCGGCGAGCTTGCGCCAGAATGCGCCCTTGCCTTGCGGCACGGCGATCGACCGGTTGGAGTCCGCCAGGCTTGGCGCCTGCGGCGCCGGCTGACGGAGCTCTAGCGGAATGTCGAGGGCTACAAGCGCGTTCATGTGACCCCTTTCCCAGCTGGTATGCGGGACGGCGCTAGCCGCCCCGCGGTTCGGCTTAGCCCGCTGTGCTCATGTTGATCGTGCCGTTGACGCCATTGGGGAAAAAACCTCCCTTTTGCGCCGCAACGTTAGTCAAATAGACGATATCGAGCACCTGGCCAGTCGTGCGGCTGTATACGATCGAATTGCCGTCGGTCGGCACGAGGTTGGCCGACCCGTCGGCATTTGTGATGCCCTGATCATCGTCGCTCGCCCCGTCGAGGCTGTCGCGCGCGTCGGAGATCTTGTTCGCCGCCGTGATCAGCGTCGGAGCCTGGATGCCCTTGCCGTACAACACTGTCCGGATCAAACCGGCATGATAGGCTTCGGCAGCGAGGATGCCCGCTGCCGCCTCGAGATAGGTGCTGCTCTTGATTAGCGGCGAGGCCCCCTTGTAGGCCGTCACGCCAACATCCTCAAAAATGAACGCGCCGAGCAGGAAGTTCTCGTCGCTAGCATAGGGATCGAAGGACTGACCCTTGGTGATCAGCCCGGCGGCAACGGCCGCGCTGGAAAAGGCTCCGTTCGGATCCGAGCTGATGTCGATCGTCGGCTGCGCGACAGCCGCGCTACCTAGTGCGCTGCGCAGGAAGGCGACATGTGCGCGTTCGTCTCCCGCGATCTCGTTGGCATATTGCTGCACGATCGGATCAGTAAAGGTTACTTGGCGCCCGCCCGTAACCGTGCCTTGGGTACCTGTGCCGCCGAGCATGCTTTGGTCGAGCCCCGCGCCGGTGGTCGCGAAGACATAGAACTGCGCCTCGAGATATTCGAGATTGAGCGCGAAGTTCAGAATATCGCCATCTCCGATCACGGTGGCCGGCGCGGGCGCCGTGGTCTTGTCGTCGCCGCCGCAGCTTGCGAGCAGGGACGATCCGGCGATTAGCGCGGTGCCGGCCCCTGCGACTTTGAGAAACTTGCGGCGCTCTTCGCGACGGCGCGCCTGACGTTCGAACACTTCAGCGATGAGATGATGCTGGTTCATGACAATGCCTCCCTTGGGCTCGCTTAGTTCGCGGCGCTCATTACGATGTTGCCGTTCATCCCGGCGGGGAAGAAGCCGCCCTTGGCGACCGCGGCCTTGTTGAGATAGACGATGTTGAGCACCTGTCCGGTCGACCGGCTGTAGGCGAGGCCGTTACTGTCGAGAGGCACGATGTTGCTGGCGTTGCCGATCGGCGCGATGCCCTGGTCGTCGTCGGTAGGGCCATCGAGGCTGTCGCGGGCGTTCGAGATAGCCTCGGTGGCCTGTATGAGACCCGCCGAAGGTGTCTGTATGCCTTTTATATAGAGCGACGTTCTCACGATGCTGGCATGGTAGGCCTCGACTGCAAGAATGCCTGCCGCCGCCTCGGTATAAGTCTTGTTCGCAATCAAAGGCGCCGCGCCCTTGTAGGCTGTGACACCGACATCTTCGAAAATGAAGGCACCGAGCAGGAACGCTTCATCGCTGGCGTAAGGATCGAAGCTCTGCCCGGGCCCAACGAGCCCCGCCGATCGTGCAGCGCTCGAGAAGGCGCCATTGGGGTCCGTGCCGACATCGATTGCTGGCTGTGATACCGTCGATGAGCCCAGCTGACTGCGTAAGAAGGTCACGTGGTTGATCTCGTCGGTGGCGATCTCTTTGGCGTAGGCGGCGATCACGGGATCCGTGAAATTGACTTGCCGACCGCCGATCACCGCGCCCTGCGTCCCGGTGCCTGTCAATATGTCTGCTGGAAGACCGGTTCCGAACACCGCATAATGATAGAATTGGGCTTCGAGGTATTCGAGGTTGAGCGCGAAATTGAGGATATCGGCGTCGCTGATGGCGGCGGCGTCGGCGGCTGTCGAGATGGCCGAGGCGACGAGGCCACCGGCAGCGATGGCGCCAAAAGCCCGGAAGAAGGATCGCCTGTCCTCCCGGCGTTTGGCTCGATCCTCCAGCGCTTCGAGCATCTGATCTTGGTCGCTCATGTGGTAGCCTCCCTGATGTCGTTTCGAGGAAGCTCGCACCGATTGATTTCGCACGCCAGTAAGGCGTTTGCTGGGTACGCCTGCGTACATAAAACCAGAGTTTCGAGCGGAACCGACACTTGGTTCCGACTTTTTTTATAATGATCGCATCCAGGCTTCGATTGTCACGTATCTTCATCGAGCGATGGGGAAGTTCGTGTCATGCTGATGTGCTCGAGCGAGTTTCGTGTGATTGCCTCCAGCAGGAACATCCTGCTGCGACAATTGAATCGCTTCGATCAGGATCTGCTCGATCCTCATCTCGAAGAGATACGCATGAAACGGGGAGACGTGCTTATTCGTCCGGATGATCCGCTGGGCGCGATCTATTTTCCGAACTCGGGCATGCTGTCGGTCGAAGAACGGATAGGCCGTCATCGCCACGTCGAAATCGCCGTCGTTGGCCGGGAGGGTCTGCTCGGCTGGCCCGCTCTTCTGGGCTGTGAGCGATCCTGCCATTCGGCGATTGTGCAGGGACGCGACGGAACGGCGCTGCGGATCGGACTGAAAGCTTTCTTAGGCGCCTGCCGCGATAGCCCGACATTGTGGACGACACTGCTCTGCTTCGTGCAGACGATCATCCTCCAGATGGGCCGTACGATCGCCTCGCATATCGATCATTCTTTGGACCAGAATTTGGCAAGGTGGTTGCTGATGCGCCACGACAGGGTCGGTGGCGACGAATTGCTGGTTAGACATGATGAGATCGCCGACGCGCTTGGCGTCCGCCGCGCCAGTATCACCGACAAGATGCATATTCTTGAAGGTCAGAGGTTGGTCCGATGCAACAGAGGGAGACTGGTTGTCCGCAACCGGCCAGACCTCGAGCGCGTCGCGGGCGAGGCCTATGGTCAGGCCGAAGCGCAGTATCGAAGACTCATCGCTCCGTTTGGAAAGTCGGCGGGCTCATCGGAGGAGACGCCACAATTCATCCCCGACGTCAGTATCAATGATCTGGACAAGGCCTTGATGATACGATCGGGCGCGTCACGTCCCGATCCGATGTGAGAAAAGCGGTACTTTGATAGCTATGAACGTGAGAACGCAGGCAAAGGTCGATACGTTATAGTATTAGCGGTCAAAGATCGATCGTCTAGCGTTGGATATTTGCGTCGGCGGCTCAGAGCGATACGCTACCATTCATTTGATTCTGAATAGTAAATGGCTGAGATGCGCACCGCCTGTCCCGCTCTAGGCTCTGTAGCAGAGCCCGAATTCTGCGCATGCCTGTTATGATCACGTTACAACCGCGACACACATATCTTGGCTAGTAAGGTGCTGCAATGAATCTATACGTCGCCTCGATGCCGGTCTCGTTTCTTCTGATAGCGCTTGTAGCATCGGTATCGCCGCCGGACGGAACGGAGGCCTATCGGCTGGATCGGGTCGAGACGCGCAAGCTGAACAATGCGGAGCGTGCGGCGTTAGCGGCGCCCGCGCCGGCACGGGTGATCCCGGCACGCCATCCAGCGGCTTCGCCCGGTGAACAAGCGTTGCGGGCGCGTGAGGAGCAGGCGCTAGGTGCTTGGCGCCAGCGGGCTGCAGCCTGTCGGACCGGCGATCGAACGCCATGCGATCCTAGCTGATCTCAGCACGGTAGGCCACACCGGATCGTAAAAGTCGGCTGAAGAGGCTCCGGCAACGCCAAACCTGTTCAGCCAACATGGTCTGCAAGCGGTCGCTCTGGTTCGACAAAACCATCGATGGCTTTGATCATCCGGATAAGCATGTCGCGCCCCACTTCCCCATCGTCTTCAGTGATACGATCATCATCGAGTGCGCCAGCCGCGCTGGCGATGCACCCAATGGCTTCCTCCTTTGTGATGATGCCCTTCATCGCGAGGACGGCGAGCAACTGGTTCAATACGTTTGCCAGCGGATTGATCATGACATTTACAACCCGCTCGGTGGTTTGGCCCGTGGGCATTTCGTCATTCATGAGAATCTCCGAGTTAGTGGAAACGCGGTGTACGCCTGCAGCACAGGCAGCTGATAGCTGCCAGCAGCGATCGGCGAAGCGGTCGCATAATCGCGCTTCATCCAGATCGCGGAGCATGATCCCGTCATCGAGTTTTGCATCACATGTCACGAAAGAAGAAGCTTAGGCCATACTCATCGGCGACGCGCCCACTATTTCGCAGGCCTTCGCCCATTCCGCTGTGTCCAAGGAGACCGAGGGCTCCGCGATTGCCGATCGGCGTCGATATGAACACCCGTCCGGAGAACTCGGTATCGAGCTTGCTGAGCGGGAGCTTCGCGAAACCTTGGCGCCGACGGTCGCCCGTAATCGACGCAGATTTCCGTGGGGGGGGTCTTTCCTTGTTGCGTGTGTTAGGATTCGCCCTGCCGATGACCCCTTTTGGATTCGGTTCTGACGACGACACGCCGTTTGCAGATTTGCCCGGTGTGGTTGGTCGGCTGGCGGGCAGGCGAAATCGCTGAAAGAGTCTCAAGGGGACCATGCTGCAGTTGTGGCGTCCAATGACGCCGAGACGGCGGCGCTGAAGGAAGAGATCGACCGAACGAAGGGGATTTCGCCCCGTCCGAAGTTCAAGTCGAAGCCTTGCGGCATGGAGAAGTGCGTCGCTGTTCTCCATGAACTAACTGGCACATCGGCGAAGGCCGTGTTCGGCACGACCGACGCGATGAAGCTCCGATCGTCGCTGACGCTATTTCCCGAAGCCAGCGGGTCACACCTGTTTGAAGCGGCGATCGAGCGCTGGTTCGGCGACGAGAAGGATGAAGCGACAACCCGGATCGTTGATAGCCTGCTCGTCGCTTAGCTTGATGGTTCGTCCCCGGCATGCCGTGAACCTCCTAGAATTTCGGGGGTTCTAACAATGGAAGGAGATGAACCATGTCTGACAACAAACAGGATCGCGGTCCGCAGGATGCCTCGCGGATCAACATCCACGAGGACTATGAGGTTCGCTACTGGACCAAGGCGCTCGACGTCACGAAGCAAGAGCTTGAGGCGGCGGTGAAGAAGGTAGGCACCAGCGCCGATGCCGTCCGCGAGGAGCTCGGCAAGGCACACGCCTGATTTTAGGTTGGTGGCAACGAAAAGACCGCTCGCTTCGACAGCGGGCGGTCTTCCTAATTTCATTGCACGGCGATATCCCGGACATCCGCGCTTACGAGCGCATGCCGTCTATCCTGCCTTTTTGACCCGGGATCGGTCGTGTCATAAGCCTCGGTCTCCATGATCGGACCGCCGACGCCGTTGATAAGCAACGTTACTCCGATCAGCGCTCTGGCCACCGTCTCGGCATCTCGCTCATAGAAAGCGGTCGGCAGGGGGGCCATCCCCCGAACCATGGCTCGTCGTTGAACGCCGATCGGAGTTTGCAGTCATTTGGCAGTTCTATGCCGGACCTTTGTCGGTTTGTCTGAAAGCTCGATCCAGGTCGGGGCATGGTCGCTCGTCTTCTCCCAGCCGCGGACATCGCGATCGACCTGCGCGTCGACGAGACGGTCAGCGAGCGCTGGGCTGAGCAGCAGATGGTCGATCCGCAACCCGGCGTTGCGGGCATAGGCGTTCCGGAAATAGTCGAAGAAGGTATAGATCGTCTCGTCGGGATGGATTCTGCGCAGTGAGTCCGTCCAGCCCTGATCGAGCAGACGAAAATAGGCAGCACGAACCTCCGGCGCGAACAGTGCGTCGTCGAGCCAACGCTCCGGTTTATAGACGTCGCGTTCGGTCGGCATGACGTTGAAGTCTCCCGCAAGTACGATAGGAGCGCCAGATGCGAGGAGCTCGGCAGCATGGTCGATAAGCTTCTCGAACCACGCGAGCTTATAATCGAACTTCGGGCCGGGGCGGGGGTTACCGTTGGGCAGATAAAGGCCAGCTACCAGGATGCCGTTGATTGCCGCCTCGATGTAGCGGCTTTGCGAAGGATCAGGGTCTCCCGGAAGGCCACGCCGCGTCTCATGGATCTTGCCGACCCGACTCAGCATTGCCACACCGTTCCAGCTCTTTTGGCCATGCCAGATGACGTCGTAGCCTGAATCGCGGATAGCTTTTTCCGGAAACTTCTCATTCGGCGCCTTGAGTTCTTGCAGGCAGACGATGTCGGGTTGTCGCTCCTCGAGCCAGCGCAGCAGGACAGGAAGGCGGCCGTTGACACCGTTGACGTTGTAGGTGGCGATCTTCATCGTCGTTCAATCCGCGAACCGCAAAGGCCGTTCCTTGGTCATAGGGCTTGCGGCCGCTTAAGCCCTGCCTGAACGTATCGTCATTGGCGTGAGATCAGTTCGAGCGCGTTCGCGGTTGCGGCGCCACTTGCGGTGTTGTCGAAGATGCACCAGCTTTCCGTGCCGATCGCGTCGTTCTTGATCGCGTCATGCAGGGCATCGATCATCCCTAGCTCGTACCTGGAATAGTAGATCCGCGGGCTTCCGTGCAGACGGCGGTAACGCATGCCGGGCCAACCGCCTTCGTCTGTGCCGTCCACCACGCGCGGCGGGTCGGCCCCGACGCGCGCTACCTGGAGCGTCGCCAGCAGCGCATCGACAGCCGGGGCGAACCAGCTCGCGTGACGCGGTTCGGTTGCCAATGGACACGGCAAGTTTGCACGCAACGTGGTAAAGAGGGCATCGGCCGCATCCGCGTGAAAGATATGCTTGGGTGGAAACTGCACCAGGACGACCCCCAGCTTGTTGCCTAGTCCAGCACTCTCGTCGGCGAAACGCTCGATGTCGGATGCTTTATATTCGCCAGCCTGCGCATGCGAAATCGACTTGGGCAGCTTGACCGAGAAGCGGAAGTCGTCGCCGACGCTCGCTGCCCAACGCTCGTATGTCGTGCGACGATGCGGCCGGTAAAAGGATGTGTTGATCTCGACCGCATTAAACCGCGCCGCATAGCGCTCGAGATGCGATCCATCCGACGGGAACGACTCTCGTTCGGCAGCTGGGATGCTCCAGCCCGCGGTTCCAATCCTAGAGGTCAGGAAGCACCTGGTCGGCACGACCCCATCCGATCAGATGCTTCGAAGCTGCCCGGTTGATAAGTTCGGCGGCGTTTCCGAGGTGCCAGCGTGACACGCCGTCGAGTGCCGGAAGCTCTTCCCAGACGATCGGACCAGCGACGCGCACATTCTCGCGCGCTCGAGCACTGTAGGGCATGACCGCGGTCGCACCACGCCGGTTACGTATAATCGCCAAACTCATCTTCCTCTTCATCAGCTGTCCGAGCGAGAGGTCCAGTCGCCTCCATGTCGGAAACCGTAAGCAGGATCGGCGGCTCGCCGCCGAGGCGCTTTACGAACTCCAGTCGTGCAATGCGGTGAATATCGGTTTCGAACTCAAAAAACGTATCCATCGCCGTTTCGCTATCAATTTCGTCGAGATCCGGATTTAGAAGATAGGCGAGGGCGTCACGCGTGATCAGAAAGTCGACCGGTCCTAAAGCCGTTAGGCCGCCGAAACCGATGCTGTCTTGTTCTGCTACCCAGTGGGCATCCCCAGGTTCAAATCGAACGCTTGGCTGTTCCATGATGATACCCATTGTGAACGCGGTTGATCCCGCTCCATTATCCTCCCGCCGGGCTGACCGCCAGCGCTGGCGTTTGGCATATCCAATATCGACGAAGGCTTGCCTGATCTCGAATCATCAGCTCGAACGCGCTGCTTGCGCTGCATGTATCCCGATCGCAGAGGCCATTCTCGCGCGCGGCGAAGCAAGCTGCGCTGGGTGAATGGACCTGCTATGTTCCTTAAATGAATATGCTAGTCACCCCTTCCGACACAGCGTTCGGCACGATTGCCGCTGGCGCGCTCGACTTCGTCGTGATCGACGTCGAAACCGCATGCTCGCGGATCAGCAGCATATGTCAGGTCGGTATCGTCGGCTTCCACAATGGAGCCGAGGTTTTTGCCTATGAGAGCCTGGTCGATCCGTGTGACGACTTCTCGTCCTTTAACGTTCGAATCCACGGCATAGAGTCGCATCACGTCGAGGGTCAGCCGACCTTTGCCAAAGTCCATGAAGCCATATCCGGGCATCTGACCGGTCGTATCACCGTAGCGCACTCGTATTTTGACAAGGGCGCGCTCGGGGCAGCTTGCCGCGTACATGATCGACCGACGATCGAGACCAGATGGCTCGACAGCGTCCGCGTCGCCAAGCGCGCCTGGCCACATCTTGGAAGCCATCGTCTCAATGTGCTCTCCCAATTTCTGGGGCTCAAGCATAAGCACCATGACGCGCTGAGCGACGCGCGTGCCGCGGGCATGGTGATCGTGAAGGCGATCGACCACACCGGCATCGATCTCGCGGGCTGGATGGCTCCCGCCAAGCCGAAAGCGGGCGCGGCGCCAAAGCCTGCCGAGACCGGCGCGCTTAAGGGCGAACGCATCGCGCTCCTCGGCGCTGCTCGGGATGGCAAGCTGGCGCACTGGATCGCAATGATGGGCGGCCGCATCGTGACCTCGGTCGGCACCACAACGACGATGCTCGTTATTGCCCAAGACCAGCCCTTCGGCCGCTGGGCGTCTGCCGCACCCGTCTATCGCAGAGCGGAGGAGTTGATCGCCTCTGGCCGGACTATGCGCATTATCGAAGAAGGCGCGCTGCGCTCCATGCTCGGCAGCAACCTTACGAAAATTGATGCGTTGTGCGCTGCAGCATAGAGTCTGCTATGCTCAAAGATGCACGGCGTAAAGCCGCGCCGGAGATACGAAAATGCGCGGCATTGCCGATACAATCGCGCGGCTTGCCGCAGCGGGTGCCCGTACGAATCTGGGCAAAGGATACGGTTCGACGCGGCTGTCATCTCTGCAAGCCTTCGGTACCAATCCCGGCGCATTGCTTGCTCACGTCTATGTGCCGACGTCCTTGCCTAAAAATGCGCCACTCGTGGTGGTGCTGCATGGCTGCACCCAGTCGGCAGCAGTCTATGACCGCGCATCAGGTTGGTCGGAGCTGGCCGATGAACAGAGTTTTGTCTTGCTATATCCCGAACAGCAGCGGGCGAATAATGCGAACGGCTGCTTCAACTGGTTCGAAGTCGGCGATACGCGACGCGACAGTGGCGAGGCGCTTTCGATCCGGCAGATGATCGCGGACGTCCAGGAGCGGCATGCGATCGACCCCGACCGTATCTTCGTGACCGGCCTGTCGGCTGGCGGTGCGATGGCAGCATCGATGCTGGCAACCTATCCCGAGGTTTTTGCGGGCGGCGCGATCATTGCGGGGCTACCACACGGGGTCGCGAGCGGTATGGTCCAGGCGTTCGATCGGATGCGGGCGCATGGTCTCCCCTCGGGTACCGGACTGCAGGCGGCGCTTCGCGATGCCTCCAGCCACAAGGGGCCATGGCCGGTCGTGTCGGTCTGGCACGGCAGCGCCGATAGCACCGTCGGCGTCGGCAATGCCGAAGCGGTCCTTGCGCAGTGGCGCGGGGTCCACGGGCTCCCAGAGCAGCCTACCTGCATCGAGCGGATCGACGGGGCGACGCATCGGTCCTGGCGGGGAAGAGACGGCCGGGTATTGCTTGAGGCCACGATCATTCCCGGCATGGGGCATGGCACGCCGATCAAGACTAAGGGAGATGACGCTTACGGCGTTGCTGCGCCCTATATGCTCGACGTGGGCATCTCCTCGACGGCGCGGATCGCGCGCTCATGGGGATTAATTCACGGGATGGCCCAGCCGCGGAACGAGACGCACGACGCGGTGTCCGAACACGAAGGCTTACCCGCCCTAATTCCGCCTCGTCGGCTGCACGGCCGCCGTATCGAACCTGAGCCAACACGTGCGAGTGCGGGCCTCGCAAAGGTCATTGAGGATGCGCTGCACGCTGCGGGTCTGATGAGGTAGCGTCCAGACGTCATAACGGCCGCGCTCGAGGCTGCGGTGCGGCGGTTCGGTCGGGGTCGACGTTCTCGTCAATAATGCCGGTTACGGCTATTTCGCCGCGATCGAGGAAGGCGAGGACGACGATGTCCGCACGTTGTTCGAGGCCGACCTGTTCGGGCCAGTCGCACTCATCATGGCCGTGCTGCCGGGCATGCGCGCGCGCCGGCACGGGCGTATCGTCAATATCAGCTCGATCGGTGGGCTCGTCACCTATCCCGGCGTCGGCTATTATCACATGGCGAAGTTCGCGATCGAGGCGATGTCTGACACGCTCGCGAAAGAGGTAGGGCTGCTCGGCATCGGCGTTACCGTGGTGGCACCAGGTGCCTTCCGCACGGGGTTCCGTGGACCGGACTCGATCAAGCAGTCTGCGACGCGGATCGGTGACTATGACGATACCGCCGGCAATGGTCGCGTCGGCACGCAGCAGGGCCATGGCAAGCAAGCGGGCGACCCGGCTCGCGGTGCGCGCGCGATCGTCGCCGCGATCGAAGCCGACAAGCCGCCCGTGCATCTTCTGATCGGCGGTGATGCGCTCGATCAATGGCGAACGCGGTTGGACGGCTGGCGGCAGGAGATCGACGACTGGGAGACCGTCACTCGCGGTACCGACTTTCAGGCGGCGTGAGCGTATCTTCATGCGATGCGTCCATTCGGTTTGATCGGCGACGAAGAGTTGCTGGGAGGATAGAATACGCCGTCCGATTACCTGCGGCGTAATCGCGCGCCACGCGGCCTGTGGCTATGTAGATCGCATCGAGCTTGCGATGGCGAAGGACATGGCGTGTGACTTCAGGTGGTGCATCTCTAGGTGATCTGCTGCGCGACTGGCGCGCGGTTCGCGGCAGGAGCCAGCTCGATCTTGCGCTGGCGGCAGGCATCTCGCAGCGCCATCTGAGTTTTATTGAGAGCGGCCGAAGCACGCCGACGCGCGAGACGCTGACGGACATCGCCGAGGCGCTCGAGGTGCCGCTGCGCGAGCGCAACGCGCTGCTGTTCGCCGCAGGCTACGCCCCGCTCTACGCCGAGGCGGAATGGGATGCGCCGGAGATGCGGAGCATAATCGCAGCAGTCGCGCGCCTGCTGAAGCAGCACGAGCCCTATCCAGCGGTACTGATGGATCACCACTGGACCGTGCTCGCCGCGAATGAGGCGGCGCCGCGCTTCTTCGGCCGGTTCATCGACATCGACGCGCGGCCGAAGCCGCGCAACATGCTGCATCTGATGTTCGATCCGGCCGGCATGCGCCCGTTCATCCGCGACTGGCCGCGCGTCTCGACCTCGTTGCTCGATCGCGTGCGCCGCGAGGCGGTCGGGCATGTGATCGACGCCGGCAGCCGCGCGTTGCTCGATACGCTGCTCGCCTATGACGCCGCGCCCGTCCGGCGCGTGCAGCGCGCGGCGCGCACCGACCTGCCGATGATCCCAATCGGCTTCGAGAAGGACGGGCTTCGGCTAAACTACTTTTCGATGATCACCACGGTCGGCACGCCGACCGCCATCGCGGCGCAGGAGCTACGCGTGGAGTGCCTGTTTCCCGCCGACGAGGAGACGGAGCGCCAGCACCTGCCGTTTCTGGAGGCGTCCCCGCCGCGCGCCACCGAACCCGTCACGGATGCAGGAGAAGAATGATGACCGGATTGGATATTATGCTCGAGCGGAACCGGGATTTCGCGGCCCGCCAGGTAGCGGTCGGCACCTTGATGCCGTCGCTGCCGACGCAGCTTCCGAATGTGAAGGCGGTCATTATCGGCTGCGCGGACATGCGCGTCGATCCCGAGGCGATCCTTGGCCTTGCCTCCGGGGAAGCGGTCGTCATGCGTAATATCGGCGGCCGCATCACGCCTGGATTGCTGGAGCAACTGGGGCTGCTCGGTCGCATCGGCGAGGTGGCGGAGGCGGTACCCGGCGCCGGCGGCGAGTTCCACCTCATCGTCCTGCATCATACCGATTGCGGGATAACGCGCCTTGCGGACGATCCGGCGATGCTGGCTGGATATTTCCAGGTGCGCGAGGACCAGCTCGGCGCCAAGTGCATCGAGGATCCGCGTGCCGCGGTGGCGGCGGATGTCGCGGCGCTGCGCGCGGTGCCAGGGTTGCCGCCCGGCTGGCTGTTGTCCGGCCTTGTCTACGACGTGGCGACCGCTGGGGTCGAGGTCGTCGTATCGCCGGCGCCGATCGCGTCGTCCCTGTGATTGGTCGCGCCGCGTGTCGCGGTCCAATCATCGGCTCGCCAGCAATGCGGTCAGGCGGTCGGGCGTCTCGGCAATCCGTTCGAGTCTTGGATAGCGGAGACCGCCGGCGTAATTGATCTCCAGCACACGATGTTGGCCGTCTGCCGAGATCTCCAGACGGATCATTGCCGCTGACCGCGCCGTGGCGAGCCGCAGGGCCCCGCGGGAATAGGGCGTGCCATCCACCGTCAGGATGCGCGCGCCCGGTGCCAGGCCCGCGCGGAACGCAGGGCTGTCCCAGGCGACGCTGTCCACGCTGCCGTCGTCGTCGACGACGGCCCCGATCGAATAGCTCAGATCGAGGCCTCCACCTTCGGCTTCGCTTTGCAGGAAGGTTTCGCTCGGCACCGTCGTGTAAACGAGACGCCATCCCGCGCGAGCGAGACCGGCCGTCGCCTCGGCATCATCATGCGTATCGAGATGATGCGTCAGGAATGCGTGCCAGTCGTCATGCGCGATCGCGTCGAGCGTGCGGCAGACGTCGTCGAACGTATAGGTCGAGACGACTCCGTCCGGGCGTGCGGCATGGAAGAAGGGTCTCGCGAAGTCGTCGAGGCTCCGTTTGCCGCCGCTGAGTTCGCGCAGCCGGGCATCGACATCGAGCCAGAGCAGCACACCCTCGGGATAATAGTCTTCGCGGCGTTGCCAGTCGCGCCAAGCGACATGATGGCCCGCCATGTAGATGGCGTCGTTGGTGCTGTCGGCGAGCGACTTCCACGCCCGGCCAGGGCGGTTGGCGACGGCCGCGGCATCGAGCGCGAGCTTGTCCAGCGTCTGCTGCCGCGACCGCATGCCCGAACGTGCGGCCAGCACCCGTCCCCAGAACTCGGTCTGTCCTTCATAGACCCAAAGCAGGCTGCCGCCGACGGGATCGTTGAAGGTCGGTGTCCACAGGTCGGCAGGCTGGCGGAAGCGTCCGTTCCAAGCATGCACCAGTTCATGCGCGATCAGGTCGCGGTTGTTGAGCTGCGTAGACGGACGGAGCAGGTAATCGGCGGGAAGAGTGTTTTCACCTGCTTCGAGATGTTCGATGCCGCCTGCGCCCATCTTGTCGTCGAGCACGACGATCGCATCATAATGACGGAACGGGGCAGTTCCGAAGACCCGCTTCGTCTGTGCGACCAGCGCGCGCAGCCCGGCGGTATCCCCGTCGTCGATCGCGAGCTTGGCGCTGTCGCCGGCGACAAGATCCAGGCGGACAGGTTGCGGATCGCTCGGCGTCAGATCGACCTGACGTGAAATCGATGCCGCATAGACCGGTGCGTCGACCAGCCGATCGAGCGGCGTCGTCGCGAAATGTAGATCGGCAGCGTCCGCGCCGACGCGATCGAGCGCGGTGAATGCAGTCATTCCGGAAGGAATGTGCAGGCTTGCGGACATGGGAATATCGCGCGCGAACCATCCCGCAGGGTAAAGCAGCATCCGCTGCCATTGCAGGTCGATACGATCGTGGTGGAGCGTGTCGCGATCCGCGATGACCCGGAAATCGAGCGTCACCGAGTGACTGCCAGTGGGCACCGCGACATGAAAGGCGTACATGTTGAACTGATCGCGCCGCCATTCGAGACGGCGGCCGTCGATACGGACCTCGAGGCCCGTAAGCGCGGCGAGCGGGACCGTAGGCGCGTGGCTTGCGGTCTCCCATTGCGGATAGAGAAGGACCAAATCACCCGCGGCCTGGACCGGGATCATCTCGTTGACCGATAAGATCCCGCGCGCTGTATCGGCCGCATCGACCGCAAGCTTGATCGCGCCCGAAAAGGGCCGGTCTTCCGGCGCCGGCAGGGCCGCCGGCGCGACCCTCGACAACGGACCGACGCCGACCTGTGCCACGACCGGTGGTGCTGTGATCAGCGCCGCCCCCGCCAGAAGCGCCGCCACCAGTCCGTTCAAGGCTTTCCTCCGCCGGTCTTCAAATAGACGATTTCGGCACCATCATAGGGGTCGCCGCCACCCCAGGTCAGGTCGACCCAAGCGCTGTTGCCGTCGACCAGCGTCATGCTGCCGCCGCCCTCGATGTGACCGTTGCGCGCGACGCTGTAGAGCAGGGTCCTGGGGCCGCCCCGTGACACGGCCAGCGTCAGACCCGGTGTCGGTGTGGCGCGCCGGATCTGCATCGGCTTGCCGTCGACATGCCCGGTCACGACCTCGCCCAGCGACGGGATTTCCCACCTGATCGCGCCATCGCGGGTCAGCGTGAAGCGGTACGCATCGGCCGCACCGTCCTTCGCCGCCGCGCTGCTCCGGGCGAGGTCGAGCGTCCAGGTGCCGGTCCAGGGGTCAGCGGACTGGGCCGGGGCGGCCGAAGCGGCAGCGGTGATCAATGCGAGTGCAAGCGGCAGTCTGACCATGGTGTGTTCCAGCTTTGGTCTTCAAACTCTATTGTGTCGATGGATCCCGCGGGCAGAGCCGGTATGATGAGGCATTGGCGACCGGACCGGCAGCGACATAGGCGAAGGACGCGTGCGTTCGGATGTTCAGAGTCGCGATCTCCGTAGTCGGGGTTGCCGGCGATCCGTCCCCGTTGGCACGACAGGTCGTGCTCACGCGGTAGCGGTTGCCCGATCGTGCCAGGACGCGCGATCGACACTGCGCCGAATGCGGATCACTGAGACCCCGGCCATCGAAGTGCTTCATCAAGGCGAAGGGCGCATCCCGGCAAGGGGTGCCGGACAGTACATAGGTACCGGATCGCAGCGGTAATACAGGGGCGCCGGACACTGGACCGGACGCCGTGAGCAGGGCCACGAGCATAAGGCTTTTCAAGGCTACACCCTTTCTACCGAGCGTCGACCGTGTTGAGTACGATGACCGACGCGCTCTCATCAGCCGTCATGTCCGGTATAGAATTCGCTCGCGATCTTCCACCGACCGGCAAGCTTGAGGAGTTGCATCGTCTTCCAACCCCAGCTCGATCCCTTTGCTGAGGTGTTGACGAAGACGAGCGAGACGCTCGCCAGCGGCCCGTCCTGGTCGATGTGGATTTTCTGGAAACGCTGGGTGAATGGGCTACCGCCGAAGACGCCTTCGCGAAATGCCCGATATTGATCCGTCGCGCCGGGGGTGTTGTTAGATACGCCAGCAGGCCCCACGCCCGAGAAGGGAATGCTCGTGTTGAGCAGCAGCGTTTCGAACAACGCCTCGTCCTTCGTGGACACGGCTCTGGTGTAGGTATCGAGCAGTACCTCGATGGCATGTCGATCCGGGCCGACGCTGTCGAAACGCGAAGGGATCGGCACAGCCTGCGCGGCCGCCGGCGACGGGTTCGAGATCGCAAGGAGGAGCGGAATGAGCAACAGTCTTGGCATCGAAACACCCTTTCGCCTTTGGTCGGCGCATCACACGGAGCAGGCGGAATGATTACCGGGCGACGTCGTGCAGCGAGCATCAGGATAACCAGGCGACGAGCGACGTGGCGACGGATGATGACGCCGCAATGCCGCGGACGTGCGCGACTGGCTCGAAGGAAGCGGGATCAGTTCGTTTCATCCTGGGTACGTCCGGCTGCATTCTCAGATTGAAGCAGGATATATGCCAAGTTGGCAATTGCTTGCGATGCCATCGAAACTGCAGTCCGACGAACCGGGTCGGATGCCCATCTTCGTCCGGATCCGGACAGAACGCGCCCCGATCCGGACATGGTGGGCGTCCTGATGACGTCGCGCCTTATCACGCGTGCGTAGCGCTACGGGACCTAATGGCGGCCGATCCTCGCGACGACATGGTCAATGAAGGCGCGCAGCTTGGGCGGTTGCGGCGCACGCGGCGCGAATAGGAGAAAGAGCGGTCGGGACGGTGCGACATAGTCTGCAAGGACGGGAACGAGACGGCCCGCGTCGATCGCATCCTGTACGATCGCGACGGGCTGCAGGATGATGCCGCGCCCCGCGATCGCGGCTGCCACGAGCACGCGCCCGTCATTGATCTGGAAGCGGCTGCGGATACGGACGGCGTGTACCGCGCCGTGCTTTGAGAAACGCCACTCTGCATAGGGCAGGCCGGACCAGTTGACGAAAGCCAGGCAGGTGTGCCGATCGAGATCGGCAGGCGTCTTCGGTGCGCCATGTTCGGTGATGTAAGCAGGCGACGCGCAGGCGATCTGGTCGTGGCTGATGAGTTCGCGCGCGATGAGGCTGGTGTCGCCGATCGGGCCCAGGCGCAAGACCGCGTCATAGACTTCGTCGACGATGTCGACATAGCGGTCGGTCAAAGTAAGTTCGATCTCGATGCCGGGATAGAGGTCAAGAAAATCCGCGACGAGCGGTGCTAGTCTGCCCGCACCGAAGGCGACCGGGGCATTGACGCGCAGGCGGCCGCGCGGCGCCGTGCTCCTGTCCTCGACGACCGCGTCCGCCGCGGCTGCTTCGGCGAGGACGGTGCGGCAGCGTTCGTAGAAGGTCTGGCCGACATCGGTCAAACTCTGGCGCCGCGTGCTGCGTCGGAGCAGCGGCGTTCCCAGCCGTTCTTCGAGACTTGTTACGTGCTTGCCGACCATCTGCGGTGACAGTCCCAGCGCGACGCCCGCCGCGGTGAATGATCCCAGGTCCACGGTCTTGACGAAGGCGGACATGCTGGTGAGGCGATCTAGCATTGGCGACCTGCAGTTTCGACTGATCCAACCATCACCCGCGTTGTTCAAGCCGAGATAGTCAATAGCTTGTGCTAGCGAGCGCCTGCATCTGCAGCGTGATCTAAGGAGACTTCCATGTCAGGACCGCTTCGTGTCGGAATCATTGGCGCCAATGCGCGCAGCGGCTGGGCGCGGGACTCGCATGTGCCTGCCGTCCAAGCCCTGCACGGACTGTCGCTGGTAGCGGTTGCCACCAACAGCCGCGACACCGCAGACGAGGCCGCGCAGGCATTCGATGCAAAGGGCTATGATAGTGGCTTTGCGCTCATCGAGGACCCTGCGGTCGATATTGTGACGGTTGCGACCCGCGTGCCCGACCACCATGCCCTCGTACTCGCCGCGATCGCCGCGGGGAAGCATGTCTACAGCGAATGGCCTTTGGGTCGCGGCCATGCTGAGAGCGCCGAGATGGCGGAGGCTGCGCGCCGTGCAGGCGTGCATAGCGCGATCGGCCTGCAGCTTCGCGAAAGCCCGGCGGTTCGTCGCGCGGCCGAACTGCTCGAGTCTGGTGCGATCGGGCGGGTGTTGAGCATCGGCGGCTTTTCGTCCGTCGCCGGGTTCGGACCCGAGGTGCCACCGTCTTTCGCCTATCTCGAGGACCCAGCGAATTTTGCGAACCTTGTGACGATCCAAGGCGCGCATATGCTTGATATGGTGGTGGCGTTGATCGGCGAACCGACCAGGCTGGACGCGCTTGGGTCGCGACAGTTTCCGGAGATCTGCATCGGAGAGGACCGGCGGCAGCGCACCACCTACGATCATCTTCTGGTGCACGGGCAAAATGCCGAAAGTGTGCCATTCGCATTGGAGGTCGCCGGTGGGCGATCGCCCGACACGCCCTTCCATCTCGAGATCGTGGGCGCGACCGGGGCGCTGCGGCTAGGCGGCCGCGCGGAGCGCGGGCTGCAATCGGGCCGGCTCGCCCTTACGCTCGACTGAAAGGCCGTGTGCGTCAACGAGCGTGAATTGGCAGATCTGGCCGACCCGGTCGTCAATGTCGCCGGCGTTTATGCTCGCCTCCGGGACGATATCGGTCGCGGGACACGCTTTGTCGCAGACTTCGACCGCGCCGTGCAGCTTACACGTCTCGTCGAAGCAATATTGGACACGGGACGGCATCGTGCCGGTTGAATGATTACGTATCAATCTACGGCGAGCTATCTCCCATATACTCGCCGGGGGAAGCGATCAGCGAACGGCGTCCGGAGGCGGATCTGCCTCCAGACGCCTCTCTGCTCCTCTCCGCGCACCTCGACGGAATGGACGAAGGTTTCGCTGTCCACGGCCATGTCGCCTTGATCGAGCGGCCACGCTCGAACGCCGCGGTTGCCTCAGCCGCTACGCAGCGCGCCTCGGCTTACCCTTCCAACATCACCCGCTTAGTGCAATTGGAACGACAGCGGGCATCGGTGAACAAATGTTTGAAGTCGGGGAGGGCCGGGAGGGGGCTGAGCGTTGGCTTTTTGGGTTCCTTTCGCCGCGACCGGGCGACCGACCGCTCTCGACCCGGAGCCGGTCGTTCATCTGTGCGTCGATGAGCGTCCGGTCCTGACCGAAGCGGTCGATCGGCAACGCGCCATCTGCCGCGGTTTTGGAGGCCTCACTCGACTTCTGGAGCTTTCTGTTCGTTCCTTGAGGTGCAGCGGCGTTGGACGTAGTGTATGAGTGGCACATAGCGCCGATGACTATCGTCGCTTGCGGTATCAAGCGCTAAAGCGCGCCGATAATCTCGTTCATTGTCAGATGGCTGCCCGCGACGAGCTGTCGGAGTTGTGTTTGCCGAAGTGTCACGGTGGCGCTACCTCAAGATAATGAGCACGAGCATCACGTCCTGGTTCTTCCTATGACGAGCATCCTCGGGGAAGAGCCCGACGGCATGGCAACTCGGCTCGCGGGGCAAGATCCTCGCGATCAAAGCGCAGCTGTCGAAACCTTGTATACGATCGGCGCGGCGCTGACGGCGGAGCGCGATCTGGAACGCTTGATCCAGATGGTAACGGATGCAGGCGTTAAGCTGACCGGCGCGAAATTCGGTTCCTATTTTCACAACGTGATGGACGAGAGCGGAGAGCGCCTCCATCTGTTCACCCTGTCGGGCGCGTCGCGCGAAGACTTCGTGAAGCTCGGGCGGCCGCGTGCGACAGCCGTCTTCGGGCCGACGTTTCGCAATGAATCCGTCGTGCGATCCGGGGACATCCTCGCGGACCCGCGCTATGGCCAGTTTGAGCCCCACCGCGGAATGCCGGCCGGTCACTTGCCGGTGCGAAGCTATCTGGCGGTCTCCGTGGTGGCCCGCAACGGCATCGTGCTCGGCGGCCTCCTCTTCGGACATCCTGATCCAGATCGCTTCACCGCGCATCACGAGCGACTGATGCTGGCTCTGGCGGCGCAGGCTGCGGTCGCGATCGACAACGCCCGTCTCTTTCAGGAGGTGCAGACCGCGAACGAAACGCTCGAACAGCGCGTAGCCGAGCGTACGGCCGAGCTCGAGCAAGCGCATGAGGCGCTGCGCCAGGCCCAGAAGATGGAAGCCGTGGGCCAGCTTACGGGCGGCATCGCGCACGATTTCAACAACCTGCTCGCCGGCATCTGCGGCAGTCTGGAGATCATCGAACGGCGGTTGAGCCAAGGCCGTACAGACGGTCTTGATCGCTTCATTACCGGCGCGCAGACGTCGGCGCAGCGGGCAGCCGCGCTTACGCAGCGGCTTCTGGCCTTCTCGCGACGCCAGACCCTCGATCCGAAACCGACCGACATCAATCGGCTGGTCTTTGGCATGGAGGATCTGATCAGCCGGACGGTTGGTCCCGCGATCAAGGTCGAAGTGGTCGGGGCGGGCGGCTTGTGGTCGGCGAAGATCGATGCGGCCCAGCTCGAAAGCGCGTTGCTCAACCTGGCCATCAACGCGCGTGACGCGATGCCGGAAGGCGGCCGGCTTACCATCGAGACCGCGAACAAGTGGCTGGACGATCGGGCGGCGCACCAACGGGACCTTGCGAT
>Ga0302314_10003236_pt1 | contig 30158 bp, 24 predicted proteins | sample III_Palsa_N2_3_FD_200533 | JGI IMG/M metagenome (GOLD analysis project Ga0302314, IMG submission 200533) | Peat permafrost microbial communities from Stordalen Mire near Abisko, Sweden - III_Palsa_N2_3 | ecosystem: Environmental > Terrestrial > Soil > Palsa > Peat permafrost | place: Sweden... | reverse complement strand
AAGATGCTCGTCAAGCTCGCCTGAGGCCGCTTCCCCCCGCCGACGCCAAGTTCTAGAGAGCGGCGTGGCCCGCTTGTTCAAAGCCTATGTCGTCGTCCGCTGGAGCGCGGCGTCCAAGCCCACCACGGGCGGCGACTCCGTGTGGATCGGCGTGCTCAAGCCCGACGTGCGCTTTCGCCTCGCTTTCGAGGCGCACAATCCGCCGACGCGCGCCCAGGCCGAGGTCTTGCTCGGCCAGATTCTCGATGATCGCGCCAAGCGGCGCGAGCGGACTCTGGTCGGCTTCGATTTCCCGCTCGGATTTCCGCGCGGCCTGGCTGGCGGCCTGAAGCTCTCCGGCGAAGCGCCGTGGCTGGCCGTCTGGGACCAGCTTGGCCGGATGGTCAAGGACAAGGCCGACAACACCAACAACCGCTTCGGCGTCGGCTCGGAAATCAATCGCCGCCTGACCGGCGGCCCGTTTCCGTTCTGGGGCTGCCCGCCCAAGGACGCGCTCACCACCCTGCAGCCCAAGCGCGGCCGCGACCACGGGCCCGGCGACGTGCCCGAGTTCCGTCACGTCGAGCTGGCCGAGAAGTCCGGCCACCCGGTGTGGAAGCTTTACTATAATGGCGCCGTGGGGGGCCTCGGCATCCTCGGCATGCCGATGGTGCGACGCCTGGCGGCGGCGCGCGGCGAGGCGTTCCGCGTCTGGCCGTTTCAGACCGGCTGGAAGGCGCTCGCCGAGGCCGACCTGGCCGGCGTCGACGTGCTGGCGGCCGAGGTAACCGCGGCCGGCGTCAAGCCGGCTCCTCAACCCGGGGAACTTAAGGAGTCGGCCCAGGTGCGCGCCCTGGCTGAGCACCTCGCCCGGCTGGACGAGACAAACAGGCTGGGCGCGCTGTTCGGCCACGCCAAGGGAGTCAGCGCAGCGGTGGTCAAGGACGTCGAGACCGAGGAAGGCTGGGTGCTCGGGGCATGATGCTGCGGCGTCTCGCCGGCGGCCTCGCCTGGCTTGCGATTTCGGCGGTTCCGGCGTTCGCGGCCGATCCCGAGGTCCTCTACCGTGGCGCGACCTTGATCGACGTCGAGCACGGACTGGGCCGGTCACACATAGCCATCCTGACCCGCGGCGATCGCATTGAAGCGGTTGGTCCGGCGCTCGCGCCGCCGGCCGGCGCCACGGTCGTGGATGTCGACGGCCTTTATGTCACGCCCGGCTTGGTCAACAGCCACGAGCATCTGGCGACGCCGCCCAACCGCCCGTACGCCGAAGCCATGATGCGCCGCGACCTCTACGGCGGGATCACCACCGTGCGCGACATGGCTGACGACCTGCGGCAGCTCGCCGATATCGCCCGCGCCTCCCGCGTCGGCGAGATTCCGGGCCCGGACCTCTATTATGCGGCGCTCATGGCGGGTCCGGAGTTCTTCGAGGACCCGCGCACCCACGCGGTGACCCAGGGCGCCGTGGCCGGACAGACGCCGTGGATGCAGGCGGTGACCGAGACCACCGACATGCCGCTGGCCGTGGCGCGCGCCGCCGGGACGGGCGCCACGGCGATCAAGATCTACGCTGACCTGCCGGCCGACCTCGTCGCCAAGATCACGGCCGAGGCCCATCGGCAGGGGCTTAAGGTCTGGGCTCACGCAGCGGTGTTTCCGGCCTCGCCGGCCGAGGTGCTGGACGCCGGCGTCGATACGGTCTCGCACACCTGCATGCTGGCCTATCAGGCCTCGGAGACCATGCCGCGGGCCTATCATCACCGGGCCGGTGTCGAAGAAGCCAAGTTCGCGACCGGGGTCGATCCAGCCGTTGGGCGCCTGTTCGAGCGCATCCACGACAAGGGCGTCGTCCTTGACGCTACGCTATGGGTCTACGCGGAGATGAGCCGCGACTACGCCGCCGATCCCAAGGGTCCGGCCCCCTATTGCAGCGAGGCGCTCGCCGCACGGCTGACCCACGCCGCCTGGCAGGCCGGCGACATCCTCTCGACCGGCACCGACGGCTTCTCGCCGGCGTCGGACCCTTGGCCAGCGCTCGACGCGGAGATGGCCTTACTTCAGGACGAGGCCCACATTCCGGCCGCCGATGTGCTGCGCGCCGCGACCGTCGGCGGGGCGCTGGCGACAGGGCAGACGGATATCGGGACGATCGAGCCCGGCAAGCTCGCCAACCTGGTCTTCACGCGCGAGGACCCGCTGAGGGACGTGCGCGCCTTCCGCTCGGTCGTGCTCACCGTGAAGCGCGGCCAGGACTACTGGCGCAGAGACTTCCGGCCGGTGACGGCGGCGGAGGCCAAGGGGGCGGAATGACGGGCGAGCTATCGAGACGCGGCGTCCTCGCCGCTGGGGGGCTGACGGCGGCCGCGCCGCTCGCCGTTCGCAGCGCCAGCCGACGGCCACTGATCGTCAACGCCCTGGGCGGCATCGAGAACCCGAACCTCGGTCTCGCCAGCCAGGGCGGCGGGCCGGCCGACACCGACGCGCCGGACATCGACGCCCGCGCCATCGCCGACGCCAAGGCCTCTGGCCTGACGGCCGTGAACATCACGCTCGGCTACGTCGCCGGACCAGAGGACCCGTACGCCTACACCCTCAAGACCATCGCCGAGTGGGACGCGATCCTGAAGGCCCATCCGGACAGCCTGCTCAAGGTGGATCGCGCCGCCGACATCCTGCGGGCCCGCGACGAAGGCCGCATCGGGATCATCTACGGGTTTCAGAACGCCGTGCAGATCGGGACCGACCTGGGCCGCGTGGACGAGTTCGGACGGCGTGGCGTGCGCGTCATCCAGCTGACCTACAATCCGGCCAATCCGCTCGGCGACGGCTCGATGGCTCCGGAAAACCGCGGCCTGACACCCTTCGGTCGCGAGGTCGTGGCGCGGCTGAACCGGCAGCGGATCATGGTCGATCTTTCGCACAGCGGCGAGCACACCTGCCTCGACGCCATCGCCGCTTCCAAGGCCCCGATCTCGATCAACCACACAGGCTGCCGCGCCCTCGCCGACCTGCCGCGCAACAAGACCGACGCCGAGCTGCGGGGCGTGGCCGAAAAAGGCGGCTTCGTCGGCATATTCTTCATGCCGTTCCTGAATGTTTCCGGCCATGCCCACGCCGAGGACGTGGTCGCCCATATCGACCATGCCGTGAGCGTCTGCGGCGAAGACCACGTCGGCATCGGCACCGACGGCAGCGTCACCGCGATCGACGACCTGGCGGCCTATCAGGCCAGTCTCGCGCGCGAGGTGGCCGAACGCGCCAAGGCCGGCATTGGAGCCAAGGGCGAGCGGGCCGACACCTACCCGTTCGTGGTCGACCTGCGCGGCGTCGAGCAATTCCGCAAGCTCGCCACGCTGCTGCGGGTCAAGGGCTATTCCGAACGGCGGATCGAGAAGATCCTCGGATTGAATTTCGTGCGCTTCGCCCGCGACGTCTGGGGAGCCTGAGGCCTACTTCGAGGCCGCCTGCAGCAGGGCCTCGGCGTCTGCAGTGTCGATGGGCGCGGCGCGCTTGGCGCGGATGACGCCATTGGCGTCGACGGCGTAGGTTTCCGGCACGCCGGTGACGCCGAACTCGATACCTGCCGCGCCGTCCGGATCCTGCAACCGAACCGTGTACGGATCGCCCAGGCGCGCGAGGAAGCCGCGCGCGGCGTCCGGTGTGTCTTTGTAGGCGACCCCGACGATACGCACGCCTTCGTACTTGAGCGCCATCAGGACTGGAGACTCCTGGGCGCACGGGGCGCACCAGGACGCGTAGAAGTTGACCAGAGTCGGCCCCCTGACGGCGCCCCGCAAGGTGGTGCGGCCGGGGTCGTCGAGATTGCCGAGCTGGAGGGCCGGCGTAGGCTTGCCGACCATCGCCATGGGCGTGACGTGGGGGTCGCCGTTCAGGGCCCAGACGCCGAAGAGGATCACCGCGACGACGAGCGCCGCCAAGGGTGCGAGGGCGGCCAAACGCCTCACCCCCGCCCGCCCTTCTCCAGACGCTCGAGCGCCCGCTTGGCGGCCCGGGCCCGAAGGACGGTGTCGATGATCATCCAGGCGAAGGCGACGAAGCTGGCGCCATAGGCCGCGGCGACGAAGACGGCGTACTTTCCGGCCACGTCAGTGCGCCGCCCGGAGCGCCAGGCCGGCGGCGCGGCGGGCTCGCACCTCGGCCCGGGTGCGCGTCAGCCACAGGGCGCCGAAGGCCGCCGAGTAGCCGGCCCCCATCAGGAACAACGGCCAGAGATAGACTGGCGCGATCAGCGGTCCGCCGGCGCGGAAGATCGACTCGCCCTGGTGCAGCGTGTTCCACCAGTCGACCGAGAACTTGATGATCGGCAGGTTGACGAGCCCGACGAGGGCCAGGATCTCCGCAGCGCGCGCGGCTTTGGCCTCGTCCTCGATGCTGGCGCGCAGGGCGATGTAGCCGAGGAACAGCAGGAAAAGGACCAGCACCGAAACGAGGCGCGAATCGCCCCAGGCCCACCATGTCCCCCACATCGGCTTGCCCCACAGCGACCCGGTGACCAGGGCGGCGGCCGTGAAGGCTGCGCCGAGCGGCGCGGCGGCCCGGGCTGCGGCGTCGGCCACGGCGTGGCGGAAGACCAGCGAGACAAAGCTAGCGCCGCCCAGGCAGGCGTAGGCCAGCATGGCCGTCCAGGCGGCCGGCACATGGACGAACATGATCCGCACGGTCTCGCCCTGCTGGTAGTCGGGTGGAACGGCGAGACCGAGACTGAGGCCGGCGCCGATCAGGCCGGCGGCCAACAGGCCCAGGGCCGGCGCCAGCCAGCGCGAGACCGCCATGAAGCGATGGGGATTTGCCAGGACGGTGATCATATTTGACGGCCGTCTATACCATCCGCTTCACTCCAGCGAGGCCCGCATGAGGCGGGCGAAGGAGGAGCCGGAATGGCGATCAAGATCGTCTATTGCCTGAGGCGGAAGCCCGGGATCAGCCGCGAAGAGTTCCAGCGCTACTGGCTGGACGTGCATGGACCGATGGTGAAGGCCCGCGGTGAGGCCATCGGCATGCGCCGATACGTCCAGAGCCACGCCGTCGAGACGCCGATGAACGCCGCGCTGGCCGGCGCGCGAGGCGGCCTGGAAAGCTATGACGGGGTCATGGAAGGCTGGTGGGACAGCGAAGATGAGGCGCTGGCGGCGCTTTCTACGGCGGAAGGTCAGGCCGCCGGCGCCGAGCTCCTGGCCGACGAGGGCAAGTTCATCGATTTCGACCGGTCGCCGATCTTCATGACCCGCGAACACGTGATCTACTGATCGGGCGCGCCTCAACGACCGAGGTTGGGCATGGCGTCGAAGGCGTGCTGCTGGTCCGGCGTCAGCTGGGCGTAAAAGACGCGGGTGGCGGCGATCTTGGCCATGATCTCGGCGCGCATCCGGTCCAGACGCGCGACCAACGCATCGAGCCGCTGCGGGGTCGGAAGGCCCATCTCGCGTTGCGCGTTGGCGCGCAGGCCCTCGGTTTCACCCGGTCTCGTCTGCATCGCGGCGACGAAAGCCTGGAGGGCCGTCTCCTGGTCGGGACGCAGCTTGAGGGTCTGACGCAGGTGATCGGACTGGTCGGCCGGGGTCGGCGGCGCTTGCGGCTGTGACGGCGGCGGGGGTGGCGGCGGCGGGGCGTTCTGGGCGAGCGCGTGGCCCGTCAGGACCAGGGCTGCGGCGGAAACAGCGACCGCGCGGGAGAGCTTCGACATTCAGGGCCTTCCTTCGAACGGTCACGACGATATAGGGCGTGGGAAACGCCGCCCAGCCTGGATTGGGCGCCTGGCGGAGCCGCCGTGACCGATCTCGCTATTTTTTACGAGCATCCAGACTGGCTGCGGCCCCTGTTCGCGGTCCTGGACCGCCGCGGGGTCGACTACCTCGCGATCCACGCCGACGGTCATGTCTTCGACCCCGGGGAGGGCGCGCCGCCCGCGCCGCGGATCTTCAATCGTATCGCCATGTCGAGCTTTCTGCGCGAGGCGGACCACCCGATTTTCTACACCAAGAGCCTTCTGGCGTATTGGGCCGCCCAGGGCGCGCACGTGATCAACGGACCCGAGGCCATGGCGGTGGACGCCTCCAAGGCGCGGCAGCTGTCGCTGATCTCAGGCCTCGGCTACGCCATTCCCAAGACCCGGGCGGCGCATCGGCCCGCCGACCTTCTCGCGGCCGCCGCCGACCTCGCCTTTCCCATCGTGGTGAAGGCCAACATCGGCGGATCGGGGGCCGGGATCGTCCGATTCGACCGCGCCGAGGAACTCGAGGCCGCCATCGCTGACGGTCTCGCCCCGGAAAGCATCGACCGCGTCTGGCTGGCTCAGGAATACGTCCCGGCGCGTGGCGGCCGGATTACCCGCCTGGAAACCCTGGCCGGGCGGTTCCTGTACGCGATCGAGGTGGACGGCGGCGGCGCCTTCGACCTCTGCCCGGCCGACGCCTGCCTTGTCCAACCGGGCAAGGCCGCGGTGACCATCGAGCATGTGACGCCCAGCGCGTATCTGATCGAGGCGGCGGAGCGCATTGTGCGAGCCGCTCAGATGGACATCGGCGGGGTCGAGGTGCTCATCGACGATCGCGATGGCGTGGCGCGCTTCTACGACATCAACGGCTTTTCCAACTTTGTCGCCAATCCCCTGGGCGTGCTGGGCTGGGATCCTCACGAGACCTTGGTCGACTGGCTCGAGGGAATGATCAAAAGGGCCCGAGCATGAGGTACGGCTATTGGATGCCGGTGTTCGGCGGCTGGCTTCGCAATGTCCCCGACGAGGGGATGGAGGCGACCTGGGACTTTGTCCGCGACCTCGCCGTGCGGGCCGAGCAGATCGGCTATGACCTGACCCTCATCGCCGAACTCAACCTCAACGACATCAAGGGGATCGAAGCCCCGGCCCTTGACGCCTGGTCGACCGCCGCGGCGATCGCCGCCGTCACGCGCACGCAGGAGTTGATGGTCGCGGTGCGCCCGAACTTTCATCATCCGGCGCTGTTCGCCAAGGCGGGGGCCAACATCGACCGCATCTCTGGCGGCCGGCTGTCGCTGAATGTGGTCTCCTCGTGGTGGGCCGACGAGGCGCGGCAATACGGCCTGCCCTTCGACCAGCACGACGACCGCTATGCCCGCACGGCCGAATGGCTGGAGGTGGTCAAGGGCCTTTGGCGGGAAGAGCGGTTTAACTTCCAGGGCCAGTTCTATCGGACGGAAGGCGCGATTTGTTCGCCCAAGCCATTGCGCGCACCGGTGCTCTACGCCGGCGGAGAGAGCGAGACGGCGAAGGCGATGATCGCGAGTCGGTGCGACGCCTATGTTATGCACGGCGATCCGGCCCCGGTGATCGCGACAAAAATCGCCGACATGCGGGCGCGGCGCGAACGCGCCGGCGGCGCGCCGATGACCTTCGGCATGGCCGCCTACGCCATCGTGCGCGACAGCGAAGCCGAGGCGCAGCGCGAGTTGGCGCGGATTCTCCAGGTGAAGGACCTGCCGCCGGGCTTTGCGAACTTCGACCAGTGGCTCTCAGGTACGCAGCTCGAACGCGAGCTCAAGCTACAGGAATACTCGGTCTCGAACCGCGGCCTGCGCCCGAACCTGGTCGGCACACCCGAGCAGCTGCGCGAGCGAATCGCCGAGTACGAAGCGGCCGGCCTCGACCTGCTGCTCTTGCAGATGAGTCCGCAGAAGGAAGAGATGGAGCGCTTCGCCGACCAGGTGATCGGTCAGCCCAGCGCATTGCGGCAGGCGCCGGCCATGGCGAAGGGCGTCAGCCCGACGGCTCCGAGCGCATAGGCGGCCAGCAGCGAAAGGCCCCTTGCCCAGTCCAGACCGATGGCGAAGTCCGCGATGGCGGCGGCGCCGAAGATCACCGGCGGGACCAGCAGCGGCAGAACGATGACCGCGGTCAGCAAGCCACCGCGTCGGCTGCCGAGGCCTAGCGCAGCACCCGTCCCACCCACGAATGCGAAGGCAAGGCCGCCCAGCAGGGCAGCGAGAAAGATCAGCGGCGCGGCGCGTGGCGGCTCGCCGAGCGCGATCGCCGCCAGCGGCGCCGCCAGGGCCAGCGGCGCGCCGTTAACCAGCCAGCTCGCCAGGCATTTGATCGCACAGACCGCTTCCAGCGGCGGGGCGCCGAGCGCCAGGAGGTCGAGGGCGCCGTCCTCGAAGTCGCGCTCGAACAGCCGGTCGAGGGTGAGCAGGGTGGCGAGCGCCAGCACCACCCACGCGATCCCGGCGGCCACCGCGGCGAGCGGGCCGGGCGCGGGCCCCAGCGCCAGGGGAAACAGGGTCGTCGCGGCGGCGAGGAAACCTACCGCCAGCAGCGGGCCGCCCCCACGGCCCCAGGCCACCGAGATCTCGCGCCGAAAGAGGGCGAGGAGCGGGTTCATCCGCCGATCTCCAGCGTCCTGGCGGCGACCGGCAATGGGTCGTGCACAGCCGCGACCAACAGCCCGCCACGCGCCAGGTGCTCGCCCATGATCTCGCCCATCAACCCGCGGCCGGCGGCGTCGAGCGGCGCCAAGGGCTCATCGAGCAGCCACAACGCCCGTGGAGCCGAGACAAGGCGGGCCAGCGCCAGGCGCCGCCGCTGCCCTGCCGAGAGTCGGCGCACTTCCAGGGCGAGCTGACGCGACAGTCCCAGTCGTTCGGCCGCCGCCACGGCGGCGGACTCGTCCGCGCCGCTCCAGCGCGCCTGGAACAACAGCTCATCGAGCGCGGTGCGCGCGGTTTTGAGGCCATCGAGATGGCCCAGCAGATGGCTGCCGCGCCGGCGCGCTTCCCCAGCATCAGCTACGCCCTCGAAGACGATCTCGCCGGCGGAAAGGCGCAACAGGCCGGCGATGGCGCGCAAGAGGCTGGTCTTGCCCGCTCCGTTGGCCCCGGTGACCGCCAAGGCCTCCCCCGCCGCCACGCGCGCCGAGAGGCCGGCGACGAGCACCCGCCCGCCGCGCTCAAGCGTCACGCCTGAAAGGTGGAGCGCCGAGATCACGCCGGCTTGAACCTAGCTGGAGGAAGCCTCCCGGCGGGCGCATGGACGAGCCGCCGGCCTCGGTTTAAAGGACGCGCGGCCCAGGTTGAGACGCGCCGCGCGGGTCGGACGCTGTGTGTCCGCCCCGATGAGCGCGCGTTCGGCCAGACCGATGTCCGGTGGGCCTCGAACAAGAGAAGGATCCCCCGCAAATGGCTTCGCTCGACAGCCTCGAAACCCGCCGTCAGCTGCAGGTCGGCGAGAAGACCTATGAATACTATAGCCTCGCCGCCGCCGAGGCGGCCGGCCTTTCCGGCATTTCTCGCCTGCCCATTTCCATGAAGGTCCTGCTGGAGAACCTTCTGCGCTTCGAAGACGGGGTCTCGGTGACCCGGGAGGACATCACCGCGGTCGGCGATTGGCTCGAGAACAGGGGGACGCGTCAGCATGAGATCGCGTTCCGCCCGGCGCGGGTGCTGATGCAGGACTTCACCGGTGTGCCGGCCGTTGTCGACCTTGCAGCCATGCGCGACGCGCTCGGCAAGCTCGGCGGCAACCCGGAAAAGATCAATCCGCTCAATCCTGTGGACCTCGTCATCGACCACTCCGTGATGGTCGATTATTTCGGCACCGCCAAGAGCTTCGGCGAGAACGTCACCCGCGAATACGAGCGCAACATCGAGCGCTATCGCTTCCTGCGTTGGGGCTCGCAAGCGTTCAACAACTTCCGCGTCGTGCCGCCAGGCACCGGCATCTGCCATCAGGTAAACCTCGAGCACCTGGCCCAGACGGTCTGGAGCGCGCCCGGCGCCGACGGTGGCGAGGTGGCCTATCCGGACACCCTGGTGGGCACCGACAGCCACACGACCATGGTCAACGGCCTCTCGGTGCTCGGCTGGGGCGTGGGCGGCATCGAGGCGGAGGCGGCCATGCTCGGACAGCCGATCCCGATGCTGATCCCCGAGGTCATCGGGTTCCACATCACCGGCAGGCTGCCGGAGGGGGCGACGGCGACCGATCTGGTGCTCACGGTCACGCAGATGCTGCGCAAGAAGGGCGTGGTGGGCAAGTTCGTCGAATACTTCGGCGAGGGCCTCGCCAACCTCACCGTCGAGGACCAGGCGACCATCGCCAACATGGCGCCCGAATACGGCGCGACCTGCGGCTTCTTCCCGATCACCCAGGCCACCCTCGCCTATCTCACCGCCACCGGCCGCACGCCCGAGCGCGTGGCGCTGGTCGAGGCCTACGCCAAGGCTCAAGGCCTGTGGGCGGAGCCGGGTGCGGAGCACCCGGTGTTCACCGACACCCTGGAGCTCGACCTCTCCACAGTCAGCCCTTCGCTGGCCGGGCCGAAGCGTCCGCAGGACCGCGTGCTCCTCACCGAGGCCGCCGGCGCGTTCAGGAGCGCCCTGGGGACCGAGTTCGGCAAGGACGAGGCGGCGTTGCAGATTCGCGCGCCGGTCGAGGGCGAGGGCCATGATCTCGGCGAAGGCGACGTGGTCATCGCCGCCATCACCTCCTGCACCAACACCTCCAACCCCAGCGTACTGATCGCCGCGGGCCTGCTCGCCAAGAACGCGGTCGCGAAGGGTCTGAAGGTGAAGCCGTGGGTGAAGACCTCTCTGGCTCCCGGCTCGCAGGTGGTCACCGACTATCTCACCAAGGCTGGGCTCACGAAGCCCCTCGACGCCCTCGGCTTCAACCTCGTGGGTTATGGCTGCACCACCTGCATCGGCAATTCAGGGCCGCTGTCCGAGCCGATCTCCAAGGCCGTTCAGGCCGGCGACCTGGTCGCCGTCTCGGTGCTGTCCGGCAACCGCAACTTCGAAGGCCGGGTCAATCCCGACGTGCGGGCCAACTACCTCGCCTCTCCGCCACTGGTGGTGGCCTACGCTCTGGCAGGCTCGATGTTGACCGACCTCACAACCCAGCCGATCGGCCAGGGCAAGGACGGCGGGGACGTGTTCCTGAAGGACATCTGGCCGACCAACGAGCAGGTGGCCGAGATCCAGCACAAGGTGGTCGAGGCCGAGATGTTCGCCGACCGCTACAAGGACGTGTTCAAGGGCGACAAGTCCTGGCGGGGCATCGAGGTGGAGGGTGGCCAGACCTACGCCTGGGAGCCGGGGTCGACCTATGTTCAGAACCCGCCCTACTTCGAGGGCCTGACGATGATCCCAGAACCGGTGACGGACATCATCGAGGCCCGCATCCTCGGCATCTTCGGCGATTCGATCACCACCGACCACATCAGCCCGGCGGGCAACATCCGCAAGACCTCGCCGGCCGGCGAGTACCTCTCGCAGCACCAGGTGAGCCAGGCTGACTTCAACTCGTATGGCGCGCGTCGCGGCAATCACGAGGTGATGATGCGCGGCACCTTCGCCAACATCCGTATCCGCAACAAGATCACACCGGAGATCGAGGGCGGCGTGACCAAGCACTTCCCGTCCGGCGAAGTGATGCCGATCTACGATGCGGCCATGCGCTATAAGGCTGAAGGCCGCGCCTGTGTGGTTTTCGCCGGCAAGGAGTACGGCACCGGCTCCTCGCGTGACTGGGCGGCCAAGGGCACCAAGCTGCTCGGTGTGAGGGCGGTGATCGCCGAGAGCTTCGAGCGCATCCATCGCTCGAATCTGGTCGGCATGGGCGTGCTGCCCTTGCAGTTCATCGCCGACGGCTGGAAGCGGCTCAACCTGGTTGGCGACGAGATCGTCACCATTCGGGACCTCGCTGACATACAGCCGCGCCGACAGCTGATGGTCGAACTCTATCGTCCCACCGATGGCAAGATCGCCCGCTTTCCGGTCCGCTGCCGCATCGATACGGCGACGGAGCTGGAATATTATCACCACGGCGGGGTGCTGAACTTCGTTCTGCGCAACCTCGCCCGCGAGGCCGCCTGAGGCTGTGCTCCCTTCCTTTGGGAGGGGAGCGGCTCAAGTTCACAGCTTCGTGACCTGCCGGGTCCGGCAAAGTTCGATTATGTGCCGGCGCATGAAGTGGGTCCTCCGCGCGCCGGTGATCGTCGCCGCCTGTCTCGCCGCCGGAGGCGCGGCGGCGCGCGCGCCGGTGGTGGTCGAGCTCTTCACCGCGCAGGGCTGCGTCTCCTGCGAGAAGTCGAACCTCTTCGCCGCTGGCCTGGCGGACCGCCCAGGCGTGACAGCGCTCACCTTCAACGTAGACTATTGGGACTACCTCGGCTGGAAGGACACCTTCGCGCAGCCGGAGTTCACGGAGCGCCAGCGCGCCTATGACAAGCGTTTCGGCCTGCAGGACGTCTATACGCCCCAGTTCGTGGTCGACGGCGAGGCGCAGGCGTCGGGCGACAAGCAGGCCGACGTTGAGGTCCTGATACGAGACGCTCGCCGCGCCGCGGCGGCGCACGGTCCGTCGATCACGCCGCGAGCGGATGGCACAGTGGCGATCGAGTCAGGTCCCAGCCGGCGGCCGGCGGAAGTCTGGCTGGTCCGCTACGACCCCCGCACCCAAAGCGTTCAGGTCAAGGAAGGCGACAACCGCGGCCAGACGGTGAGCGGCCGCAATGTCGTCCGCCAGCTCGTCGATCTGGGCGCCTGGACCGGCAAGAAGCGGGTCTTCCACATGCCCGCGCCGCCGGAAGAAGGCCTCGAGACGCTTCTGCTGCTTCAGAGCCAGAACGGCGGCCGCATCCTGGAATCCTTCAGGATCAAAGGCTGACTGTCCAGCTAAGCGCTGGGCCTTGGAGACCTTGCGAAGGGGAGTGCGCCGGCTGCCCGGAGCCCTCCAATCCTGGGGGGCTGGGGGGGCTGTTCAGGGTCCGGGACCAGCGGGTCCGAGCAGCCGACGTCCTGGTATATCGGCTGCGAGCGCGGCGCGGGGGCGACGGAAATAAGGTGATTTCAAGACTGGATGTGACGTCCAGTTAATAATTCTCGGCGCGTGATCGCACCGCCACGCCCATGGCGGTCGGGCCAGCGGCCCGACCGCTGACCACCCGTCTCAACCGTCGAGGCGAAGGTTGGTGGCGGAAGACTTGCCGCTGCGACGATCCTGCTCGAGGTCGTAGGAGACCGATTGGCCTTCCGAGAGGCTCGAGAGGCCGGCCCGTTCAACCGCCGAGATGTGGACGAACACATCTGCGCCGCCGCCCGAGGGCTGGATGAAACCAAACCCCTTCGTGACATTGAACCATTTGACCACGCCGGAGCCCGCTCCGACCGTCTCGCGCGGCGCACGGCCGCCGCCGCCTCCGCCGCCGCCACCTGGCGCGCGGTCGAAGCTGCGCGGCGGCCCAGACCTGGGCGGCCGCGCCGGAACCGGCGAAGAGCCGGTGACCTCGATGTCGACCGCCGCCGGCTTGCCCGACCGCCGATCCGCCTCGATTTCGTAGTTGACCTGATCGCCTTCGTTGAGGCCACCGAGGCCGGAGCGCTCGACGGCTGAAACGTGAACGAAGATGTCTGCGCCGCCCCCGTCCGGGGCAATGAACCCGAACCCTTTGGCGCCATTGAAGAACTTAACTACCCCGCGCGGCATGATAACCCCAATCCAATCCAGGCCCCCAGATTAAACGGCGCGCGGGGGGGCTGGCTAGTGGCCAAGACGCCGAACAGCAACAGGCGTGACCATCCTGCCACCGGCCGAGGGCTTGGACGTTGGTCAGTCCGTATATTGCAAGCTCAAGTAAAACACAGCTGGGCCTGCTCGCCTATCCCCCTGCAGACCAGGCCCGGCGGTCCCCATCAGGGCGTAATGTTTACTCAGTTGCCAAACAACGCCGCCGGCGAGGGCGGTCAGCGAGGCGGCGCCAATCCGGTTCGGGCTCTCGCGCCAGAGTTCGACCCCGAGGTTGAGCTTCTTGGTGACCTGCCGCGTGAGCGCCCAGCCAACCAGCGTGAAGTTGCGGTTTCCAGGTCCCGGATTGATGTCCACGCCGCCGCCGCCGAACGTCGACCAGTCACCGAAATCCTTTTCCGCCCATAGCGGCAGGAAAACGCCCAGTTGGGTCGGACCAAGACCTCGCGCCTGGGTCGGCAGAACGAGCGCTGGGAAGAAGGCGACATCCGGCAGGAACTTGGACTGGTGGAGAAACCGATACTTGGCCTGAATCTGGACCTGGCCAGGGGCGACCTCGGTGTGGGCCGCATGATCGACTCCGAGCGGCAAGACGAGCGAGAGCTGCAGATCCTTGGCGCCGCCGTAGTTGAGCTCGATTCCGGCCTGGCCGGAGGTGTCGCCCGGTGTCTGCACGCCGGAGATGAAGACATAATTTTCCCAGCCACCGGTTCGCGTGGGTTCCGGGTCGTCGGTGGTGTAGGGCGGCCCGGCGAAGACACGCGCGGCGAAGAGTGTGGCGCCCGCGAAAGCTGCGACGGCCGTCCCGATCGTCCGCAGGAGCTTCACGCCGCACTCAGCTCGTGGCCGCAGCCGTGACCGGTTCCGGAGCCGCCGGCTCATCCAGCATGTGGGCGCGCCGCCAGCCGCCAAACCGATAGTAGAGCGATGTCAGCGCCGCCGAGGTGACCGTGCCCAGCGGAAAGCTCCACCAGATCGCGTCAGCGCCCCAGCGGCCCGAGAGCGCGCTGGCGAACGGGACCCGCAGGCCGATGATGGAGACACACATGATCAGCAGCGGCGCCCAGACCGCGCCAGTGGCTCTGACCACGCCCGAAAGCGAAAAGGTGACTGAAAACAATACGAAGGCCCACAACACAATGGCGTTGATATGCATCGCCAGCGGGATCGCCGGGGACTGGGACGGGAGCAGCACGCTCAGCACCGGGCGCTCGAAGACATAGAGCAACACGGCGATCGTGCCGGTGACGATGAGGCCGGAAATCACCCCGGCCCGGGCCGTGGCGTCTACCCGGTCCCAACGCCTGGCGCCGACGTTCTGGGCGGCCATGGAGGAGACTGACGCGCCGATCGCCATGGTCGGCATCTGCAGATAGCTCCAGATGGTCGCCGCAATGGTGTAGGCCGCTGATGTCAGGGCGCCGAAGCGGTTGACCAGACTGATCATGACCACCGCGCCGCTCGACATCACCAGCATCTGCGCGCCCATCGGCAGGCCGCGGACGACAAGTGACCGCAGAATCGCCGGGTCTGGCCACAGAAGCCTGAGCTCAGACCAATGAAGCAGCAGGACGCTGCGGCGGCGATAGAGGTGGGCGACCATGGCCAACAGCGCGACGCTCTGGGCGACGAAGGTGGAAACCGCCGAGCCGGCGATGCCGAGCTTGGGAAAGGGTCCCAGGCCCATGATCAGAAGCGGATTGAGGATGATGTCGATGAGGATGGCCATGGCCATGAACCAGAACGGCGTCGAGGAGTCGCCGGCGCCCCGCTGAGCCATCTGCAGGAACATGAAGATGTAGGTGGCGGGCGCGCAGGCGAAGATGATCCGAAGATAGATGATGGCGTCTTCCCGCGAGATGGGCGGCGTGCGCATCAGGTCCAGGATGTGCGGCGCGAGCAGGCCGCCGAACACGGCGACTCCCAGGGAGAGGGCCAGGAAGAACGTGCTCGCCGTTCCCATGACGTGTTTCACCAGGCCCATGTCGCGGGCCCCGACCGCCTGGCCGATGAGGATGTTGGCGGCCATGCCGACGCCGAAGACCGTCCCCAGCATCAGCATCATGACGATGTTGGCGTTGCCGAGGGCGGTGATCGCGGCCTCGCCCAGGATGTGGCTGACCCAGATCTGATTGACCGTCCCGTTCAGCGACTGCAGGGCGTTGGCGCCGAACAGCGGCAGCGAAAACAGCAGCAGGGTGCGTGTGATCGGTCCCTTGGTGAGGTCGCGGCGTCCTCGGGGAGACGGGCGATTGTCTTCCGTCTTTGGTGCGCGCGCGTCCATCGACCGAACCTACAGGCCGGCCGCGCGCCGTCCAACCAGCCTTGCAACAAAAGCAACGGCGGCGGGGTCACGCCCCCGCCGCCGCTCGGTCTCGATCCGGGGCCGATCTAGAACTTGTAGTGGAACTCCAGCCCGTACTGGCGCGGCGGCGTCAGGTCGTAGCTGTTCACCGAAGTCGGGCCGCCGCCGCCTTGCGGGGCAAGGATGTAGTAGCCGTCGGCAGCCGCGTCGTAGCCCAGCGAGTTGAACAGGTTCTTCACGTAGGCGACGACTTCGTAGCGGTCGTGGTCGCCGCTCCAGGTCAGGCGAAGATCGACCTGATCCCAGGACGGCGCTTCATAGAAGGTCCGGTCGAACGGCTCGGCGTAGGACTTGTCCTTCCAGATGAAGCTGCCGGAGAAGGTCAGGTTCCCTGGTTCGAAGCGCATGGTGTAGGTGGCGTTGAACGCCACCTTGTTTTCAGGCGCCTGGGGCAGTTCGTTGCCCTTGATCGACTGGTAAAAGTCGCCGGACGACGTCGCGCCGCCCACCGGCTTGGCGTTGGGGGCCACTGCCAGGGGATCGGCCGCGTCGATGACGCAGCCGCCATAGGTGAGGGCCGGATTGGCCTCGAGCTCCGCCACCTGGGAGGCTGAGCAACTGCTCGAGATTGAGGTGTGGTCGAGGCCGTAGGTGAGGGTGAATGACAGATCGCGGATCGGATTCCACACCGCCTCGATCTCGACGCCGTCCGACACCGCCTTCGGAATGTTGATGAACTGCGAGAGGTTGATCGCGCCGACCGGGACGCCAACCGGAATTTGATCGTTCGAGTAGTCGTAGTAGAAGGCGTCAGCATCCAAGATGAATTGGTGGTTAAAGGTTTTCTTGAAGCCGACTTCGTAGTCGTTGACGTGTTCAGGGGCGGCTTCGGCGCTGTAGCCGACCCACCCCGCATTGAGGGCGAAGGCCTTGTAGCCGCGATTGTAGCGCGCATAGACCAGCGTGTCGCTGTCGGGCGTCCACTCGACGCCCGCCGTGCCGGTCACCGCGCTCGACTTGTCGCTGAGGCACCGGACCGCGGCGCCGGCGAAGGGGCCGGTGGGCTGGATCGTAGCGACGCTGCAAATCCCCTTGCCGGTGCCCGGATTGGTGGCCGTCGGGAAGTCGGTCAGGGCTTGGGTGAGATCGAAGGCCGGCAACGCGGCGCCCATTATGGCGGGCGTGAAGAGGCCGGCGAGGCCGGGTATGGCGGCATAAGGATCGATGCCCATCGAGACAAAGCGGGCTTCTTCCTGGCCGTGCTTCCAGTCCTGCGTGTAGCGGATGCCGGCGGTAAACTTGAGCGCGTGGGTCACACTCCAGTCCACCTGGGCATATTCACCCAGGCTCTGGATGCGATCCTGATAGTCCAGCAGACTGCTCTCCAGGCCGGGATTGGGGGCCGCGGCCGGAATCTGGAGGGTCTCTGGATTGATCAGGAACGGATCGAGTGGGTTGGCCATCTGCGTCTGTGCCGGCGTGGTCACCGTCTCAGGGTTGTTGTCCCACTCGTTGAAGTAATAGAGGCCAGCCACCCACTGCACCGGGCCCTTGTTCGTGGACTGGAACAGGATTTCGTGGCTGAACCAGTCGGTTTGGGTCGTGAAACTGAAGACCTGGGACGGGTTGACCGTGAGCGGCGTACAGGCGGCTGGATTGCCGGTCAGGAAGACCCCGATGCCGCAACCGGGACCGGCCTCGCTCGGGAGGTCGACTGGAATCTGGTACGACGTGATCGGAGAGTTGTCGCTCGCCCAATAGGCGGTGTGGAGCTCATAATGATACTGGCTGTAGCCACCGATGTACTTGGCGTCGAAGCCGTCGAAGTGATGGGTGTAGTGCAGCGTTATAGTATAGGCCCGGTCGACGGTGATATCCGTGGCCACCGAGTGCGCGAAGTCGCGGAGATTTGACGCCGAGGGATTGCTCGCTGAGCTCATCCCGACCACAGAGCCGGGAACGGCGCCGCCGCCGTAGGGGTAGTTGGCGTTGAAGAAGATCTGGCCGGACGAGACGAGCGAGGTGTCGTAGGGGCCGCTGGTCGGCGTGGCGAGCAGGGCGCCCGGACCGCCGCGATCGTGGTTGAAGCCGACGAGGTAGCCGTCGATCCAGAGATCGTCCTTGTCCGTCTTATATTCGAGTTGGGCGTCGATATACGGGTCGTGGCGCACGCCGCCTTCAGAATGCATCCCTGGCGCCACGTTCTGCAGCCAGCCGTTGTTCTGGTTGTCGTCATAGGCCGACAGACGGAAGGCGAGGTTCGGAGCAATCGGCCCGGCGATTGTGCCTTCGATCTTGGTGTACTGATAGTTGCCGACGATGGCCCGCATCTCGCCTTCCCACTCGTCGGTGGGGCGCTTGGAGATGGTGTCGATCACGCCGCCGATGGCGTTGCGGCCAAACAGCGTGCCCTGTGGGCCGAGCAGCACTTCGACCTGATCGATGAGCATGTCGTCACGCCCGACCAGGAAGGTCGAATTGGAAAAGAAGTCGTCGTAGTAGACCCCGACCGAGGAGTCGGCGAGGTAGATGTTGGTGTTGCGGGCTAGGCCCCGCATTGCCGGCCGATCCAACTGGCTCGAATAGGTCAGGCCCGGCGTGAAGTTGGTCATGTCCTGGACCGTGGAGATGCCCTTGATGTTGCGGTCCTTGGACGTGAAGGCCGTGACCGACTCCGGCACGGTCTGAAGACTGGCCTCGCGTCGTTCGGCCGTGACCACGATCTCACCGAGCGTCGTGACGCCCGACCCGCCTTTGGGCGGCTGGGCTGCCTGCGCCAGAGCACCGGTCGCCATGAGCGTGAGCGCACTCACCGCGCAGGTCGCAAAAAGGACGTGGTTCCGCATCGTTCTCTCCCCTGCCCCGCATACGTGCGGGATCGTTCGCTCTTTAGCGCGCGCGCTTTCGCACGCCGCCCATAGCTTTTCACGGAGAGGTTGAGCGAAGTTGAACAGGGCGTCAACTGTCGCGTTCGCTCACGGCGTCTGGATTTGCGCGCTCCCGGCGACGGTGTGGCCGCCGGGAGACGCTTTGCGCCCGTCCTGGACCCTTTGGAGGGACCTCAGAACTTGTAGTGGAACTCCAGCCCGTAGGTGCGCGGCGGAGTCAGGTCGTAGCTGGCTGCCTGGGTCGGAGCGCCGCCGCCCACCGGGTTGGTATAGTAATAGCCCGCCGCCGCGGCGTCGTAGCCGATCGAGTTGAACACGTTCTTGGCATAGGCCACGATCTCATAACGGTCGTGATCGCCACTCCAGGTGAGCCGCAGGTCAACTTGGTTCCACGACGGCGCCTCATAATAAGGCCGGTCGAAGACCGAAGCGTACGACTTGTCCTTCCAGATGAAGGTGCCCGACAGGCTGAGGTTCCCGGGCTCAAAGTGGAAGGTATAGGTGGTGTTGAACGCCACCTTGTTCTCCGGCGCCTGCGGCAGTTCTGCGCCTTTGATCGACTGGTAGAAGTCGCCGGACGTAGTCGCCCCGCCGACCGGCTTGGCGCCGGGAGCGAGCGCCTGCGGGTCGAGCGCGTCGATAACGCAGCCGCCGTAGACAGCCGTTGAGCCAGCCGCCTCCAGCGTCGCCACCTGAGCGGCCGAGCAGCTGCTTTTGATCGAGGTGTGGTCGAAGCCATAGGTCAGGGTGAAGGTCAGATCCCGGATCGGATTCCAGATCGCCTCGAGCTCGACGCCTTCCGACACCGCCTTGGGCACGTTGATGAATTCCGTGAGATTCACCCCACCCACAGGAATGCCCACCGGCACTTGGTCGTTCTGGTAGTCATAGTAGAAGGCGTCGGCGTCGATGATCAGCCGGCGGTTGAACGTCTCCTTAAAGCCGACCTCATAGTCGTTGATGTGCTCGGGCGCCGCTTCCACGTTGGCGCCGTTGTAGCCGGCGTTGAAGGCGAAGGCCTTGTAGCCGCGATTGTACCGCGCATAGACCAGGGTGTTGCGGTCGGGCGTCCACTCGATGCCCGCCGTGCCGGTGACCGCGCTCGAGCTGTCGCTGAGGCACCGCACCGCATCGCCGGTGTAGGCGCCTGTCGTAGCGATCGCGCTCGCGCTGCAGATGCCCTTGCCCGTCCCACCCTGATCGGTGAGCGACTCGGTGACATCGAACGCAGGCAGGGTCGCGCCGAAGTTCTGAGGCGTGAAGATGCCGGCGTAGGGCGTGCCGGCGTAGGCGTCCTCGCCAAAATAGATGAAGCGCGTCTCTTCCTGGGCGTGCTTCCAATCCCGCGTATACCGCACGCCGCCGGTCAGCTTGATCGTCGGAGTCACGCTCCAGTCGACCTGAGCGTATTCGGCCAGCGTCTGGATGCGGTCCTGATAGTCGAGCAGGAGATTGTCGAGACTCGGGTTAGGCGCGGCGGGCGCCTGGGTCAGAATATTGAGCGGCGCGCCGACTTGCGCCTGCCCGGGCTCTTGCACCGTCTCCGGATTATTGTCCCACTCGTTATAGTAGTAGAGGCCAGCGACCCACTGCACCGGACCCTTGTTGGTCGACTGCAGGATCAGCTCGTGGCTGAACCAGTTGGTGCTCGTCGTGTAGCTGAAGATCTGGGTCGGATAGACCGTCAACGGCGTACAGGCCGCGGCGCTGCCGGTGAGAGCCTCGCCGATCGCGCAGCCCGGATTGGTCTCGCTCGGTGCGGTGACCGGGATTTGATACTGAGTAATCGGCGAGTCGTCGTTGTTGAAATAGTTGGTGTGCAGCTCGTAGTGATACTGGCTGTAGCCACCGATGTATTTCAGATCGACGCCGTCAAAATGGTGGGTCCAGTGCAGTGTCACCGCGTAGGCCTTGGTGAGCGTGATGTCGGTGTCCACCGAATGGGCGTAGTCGCGGATGTTGCTGTCGGACGGATTGTCGGACCCGATCATGCCGACCACGGAACCGGGCACGGCGCCGCCGCCGTACGGGAAGTTCGGGTTGAAGAACAACTGGCCGGAAGACGTCAGCGCGGTGTCGTACGAACCCACGGTGGGCGTTCCCTGCAAGGCACCAGGACCGCCGCGGTCATGATTGAATCCGAGCGTGTAAGCGTCCAGCCAGATGTCGTTCTTGTCGGTCTTGTACTCCAGCTGGAACTCGACATAGGGATCGTGCTTGACGCCGCCTTCGGAATGCATGCCCGGAGCGACGTTCTGCAGCCAGCCGTTGTTCTGGTTTTCGTCGTAGGCGCTCAGCCGGAAGTCGAGGTTTGGCGCCAACGGGCCCGAGACCGTGCCTTCCACCTTGGTGGCGCCGTAGTTGCCGACGCTGGCGCGCATCTCGCCTTCCCAATCGTCGGTCGGGCGCTTGGAGATGGTGTTGATCAGGCCGCCAATGGCGTTGCGGCCATATAGCGTGCCTTGCGGGCCAAGCAGCACTTCGACCTGGTCGATGAGCATGTCGTCACGCCCGATCAAAAAGGTCGAGTTGGTGTAGAAGTCGTCCAGGTAGACCGCCACCGAGGAGTCGGAGGCGTAGATGTTGTTGTTGCGCGCCAGACCCCGCATGACCGGCCGGTCCAGCTGGCTCGAGTAGGTGAAGCCGGGCGTGTAGTTGGTCATGTCCTGGACCGAGGCGATGCCCTTGATGTTCCGGTCCTTGGAGGTAAAGGCCGTGACCGATTCGGGCACCCGCTGGATGCTGGCCTCGCGCCGCTCGGCGGTGACCACGATCTCGCCGAGCGTGGTCGGGCTCTCCGCTTGTGGCTGTGTGGCGGCCTGGGCGAGGGCCCCGGTAGCCGCCAGAGTGAACACGCTCGCCGCGCACGTCGCCAACAGGATTTGAGTCCGCATCTTTCCTCCCCGGCCCACCGCGCGGCAGGCTCGTTCTGACCGGGCACGCAACGCCCAACTGACAAGACTGCCCGTTCGCTAGTGCGAAGTTGAACAATGCGTCAACCACCGCAATCCTTTTTCCTGAAAAGAACTCAGCGGGTGTTGCAGTTGCGTCGCAAGCCTACGGCAATGGCAAACGCGCGCGCGCATGGACGCACGAGTTCGCGGGCGAGAGACTGCGCGCGAGACCGGCGGCGCCCGGACGAATCACGGGGAGTCGAAGGGATAGGACGAAATAGACTTGGAGAAGTCGTCGATCGCCAGCGTCCGTCCGGCCGGCTCGGCGGCGCGCTGCGGACAGGACGGTCGTTCGCACACCCGGCAAGCGGCGCCGATCTCGGTGACCGACGGTGTCGCGAGGTCATAGCCCTGAGCATAGGCCAGTCGCGGGGCGTATTTCAGCTCGCAGCCGAGGCCGACGGCGAGCTCCGAGTCCTCCTCGCCAAGCGGCGCAGCGACCCGGGCCACAGTGCGGGCGAAAGTGAAGTAGCGGTCCCCACCTGGGGTCTGGACAATCTGGGTGAGCACCCGGCCCGGCGAGCGGAACACCGCATGGATGCGCCACCGGGGACAGCCCCCGCCGAAGCGCGAGAACGGGAATCCGCCGCCGCCAAAGCGCTTGGAGATGTTTCCGGCCGCATCGAGCCGCAGCATGAAGAACGGCACGCCCCGGGCCGTGGGCCGCGAGAGCGTGGTCAGGCGGTGCGCGGCCTGTTCGAAGCTGGCGCCGAAGCGCATGGCCAGGAGGTCGAGGTCGTAGTGGAAGGCCTCGCAGCTGCGCCGAAACGGCTCGTAGGGCATGAGGATCGCGGCTGCGAGGTAGTTGGCCAGCGAAACGCGCAGCAGGTTGGCTGCGGGCGCGTTGGGGGGCGCGGCGCGCTGAACCAGCGCGGCGATGTCCGGCCCATGTTCCAGCAGCCCCAGCTGATAGGCCGCCGCAAAGGCGCGACCCGAGGAACTCATCCGCTCGGAGATCATCAGCCGGCGTCGATGGTGGTCGAACAGCCTCAGCTGGTCAGGCAACACTTCGATCGGCGCGACGCGCACGCGCACGCCATGCCGCTCGGCGAGCCGCCGCAGGATGGCCGCCCAGGCGTCCTGAGGCTCGGCGTCCAAGGCCCCGGCCACAGCCTCGCCGGCATCGTCGAGCTCGGGAAAAAAGTTGTGCTGGTCCTCGATATGGTCGCGCACCCAATCTGACGGCTGCAGCCCGAGTTCGAGGCGCTCTGGGGCTTCGCCGCCGTATCGCTGGCGCTCGGACAGGGTGCGGTAGAGACGGACAATGGCGTCCGAGACGCCCGGCGCGTTCTCCGCCACCTCCGCGATCTCGTGCCGCGGAATAGCCAGATCGCGGAACACGGGATCGGCCAGAATCTCCTCGAGATCGCGTGTCGGCGCCGCATCGGCGGTCGAAAAGCTTCGCAGGTCGATGTCATAGGTCTCGGCCAGCCGCAGCAGGATCTGGGCGGTCAGCGGTCGCTGATTGCGCTCGAGGTGGTTGAGATAGCTGGGCGAGATGTCGAGATCCTGAGCCATGCGAGCCTGGGTCAGGCCGATCTCTCGACGCAGACGCCTGAGGCGCGCGCCGAGGAAAAGCTTGCGTTCGGCTGCCGGCGGCATTTGCTCAATCTGTCATGAATTCACAATCATGACAATGTCGTGTTGTGACAGAGTTGCCTTTTGGTGAGGGCGGAGCCATGGCGAAGGCCAGCCATTGCGCATTAGGAAGGCGCCCTGCGGCGCGAAGGCCGCTGAGAAGATCATATCTGGAGACTCACCCATGCGTGGATTCGAATCCCTGGTTCCGGGCGCGCCGGCGGGGCGTTTCGAAGGCGTCGAGCGGCCCTATTCCCCGGCCGACGTTGAGAAGTTGCGGGGTTCGGTGACCATCGCCCACACGCTGGCCGAGCGCGGCGCCAACCGTCTCTGGGAGAGCCTGCACAGCGAACCGTTCGTCAATGCGCTGGGCGCGGTCACCGGCAATCAAGCCATGCAGATGGCGCGCGCCGGTCTCAAGGCGATCTATCTCTCCGGCTGGCAGGTGGCGGCGGACGCCAACACGGCCGGCGCCATGTATCCCGACCAGAGCCTCTACCCGGCCAACGCCGCGCCCGAGCTCTGCCGTCGGATCAACCGCACGCTGCAGCGCGCCGACCAGATCGAGCACGCCGAGGGCGGCGCCAAGCGCGACTGGTTCCTGCCGATCGTGGGCGACGCCGAGGCCGGCTTCGGCGGTCCGCTCAATAGCTTCGAGATCATGAAGGCGTTCATCGAGGCCGGCGCGGCCGGCGTCCACTTCGAGGACCAGCTCGCCTCGGAAAAGAAGTGCGGCCATATGGGCGGCAAGGTGCTGATCCCCACCGCGGCCCACGTCCGCAACCTGACCGCCGCCCGCCTCGCGGCCGACGTTTGTGGCGTGCCGACCCTGGTTTTCGCCCGCACCGATGCGGAGTCTGCCAAGCTCATCACCTCGGATGTGGACGAGCGCGACCGGCCGTTCATCGTCGAGGACAGCCGCACGGCGGAAGGCTTCTACCGGCTGAAGGACGGCACGGGACTGGACCACTGCATCGCCCGCGGTCTCGCCTACGCACCGTTCGCCGACGCCCTGTGGTGGGAGACGTCACATCCCAACCTGGATGAGGCGCGGGCCTTTGCCGAGGCAGTGAAGAAGGAACATCCGGACAAGCTGCTGGCCTACAATTGCTCGCCGTCTTTCAACTGGGAAGCCAACATCGACAAGGCGACCATCGCCAAGTTCCAGCGCGAGCTGGGCGCGATGGGCTACAAGTTCCAATTCGTCACCCTGGCCGGCTTCCACAGCCTCAACCACGGCATGTTCGAGCTGGCGCTGGGCTACAAGGACCACGGCATGGCCGCCTATTCCGAGTTGCAGCAGAAGGAGTTCGCCTCCGAGGCGGCCGGCTATTCGGCGACGCGCCACCAGCGCGAAGTGGGCACCGGCTATTTCGACCAGGTGGCGATGACCATCTCGGGCGGCGCCTCTTCCACGACTGCCCTGGCTGACTCCACCGAAGCCGCCCAGTTCAAGAAGGAAGCGGCCTGACGACCATGGACGCCCCGACCGCGCCGACGATCGAGATCCTGGGTTCGACCGAAGGTCGGGCCCAGGAGATTCTCACGCCCGAGGCTTTGGCCTTCCTCGGCGACCTGCACAGGCGCTTTGACGCTCGTCGACGCGAGTTGCTGGCCGCCCGCGCGGCGCGGCAGGAGCGCTTCGACTCCGGCGAGCGGCCGGATTTCCTGTCCGAAACCAAGGCCGTTCGCGACGGCGACTGGAAGGTCGCGCCGATCCCGGCCGACCTGCAGGACCGCCGCGTGGAGATCACCGGGCCGGTGGACCGCAAGATGATCATCAACGCGCTCAACTCGGGCGCCAAGGTGTTCATGGCCGATTTCGAAGACGCGACCTCGCCCACCTGGCGGAACATCGTCGACGGCCAGATCAACCTGAAAGACCGCTGGAACGGCAAGCTGGACTTCACCGATCCGGCCAACGGCAAAGCCTATGCGCTCGGACCGGGGCCGGCCGTGCTGATCGTTCGGCCGCGCGGTTGGCACCTGCCAGAGCGACATATCCGGGTGGACGGCGAGGTGATGTCCGCCTCCCTCGCCGACTTCGGCCTCTACTTCTTTCACAACGCCCACGCCCAGATCGCTGGCGGCACGGGTCCGTATTTCTACCTGCCGAAGATGGAGTCACACCTCGAAGCGCGGCTGTGGAATGACGTCTTCGTCCACGCCCAGCAGACGCTCGGCGTGCCGCAGGGGACGATCAAGGCGACGGTGCTGATCGAGACGCTGCCCGCCGCCTTCGAGATGGACGAGATCCTCTACGAGCTGCGGGCGCACATGGCCGGGCTCAACTGTGGCCGCTGGGACTACATCTTTTCCTACATCAAACGAATGGGTCGCCAGACCTGGGCGTTGACTCCCGACCGGGCGCTGATGGGCATGGGAGCAGCGTTCCTGCGCGCCTATTCGCTCAAGCTGATCCAGACCTGTCACCGGCGCGGCGCCTTCGCCATGGGCGGCATGGCGGCTCAGATTCCGGTCAAGGGCGATCCGCAGGCCAACGAGGCCGCCTTCGCGCGGGTGCGCGCCGACAAGGAGCGGGAGGCCGGCGACGGTCACGACGGCACCTGGGTGGCTCACCCCGACCTGGTGCCGGTGGCGATGGAGGTGTTCGATCGCCTGATGCCTGAGGCCAATCAGCTTGGAAAGCTGCGCGAAGACGTCGAGGTCACCCGTGAGGACATGCTCAGGGTTCACGAAGGCCAGCGCACCGAGCGAGGCCTGCGCGAGAACATTCGCGTCGGCGTGCAGTACATCGAAGCCTGGCTGCGCGGCCGCGGAGCCGTGCCGCTCTACAATCTGATGGAGGATGCGGCCACCGCCGAGATCAGCCGCGCCCAGATCTGGCAGTGGATCGTGCAGGCCGCGAAGCTGGACGACGGCCGGATCGTGACGCGCGACCTCTTCAAGGCTTTGCTCTCCGAAGAGATGGCGGACCTTCGCAAGGTGATCGTCGGCTTCGATGACGGGCTGTTCCCGGAAGCCATCCGCATCTTTTCCGAAATGAGCCTCTCGGAGCAGTTCGAGGAGTTCCTCACCCTGCCCGCCTATGAGGCGCTCAAGGACTGACCTTGCGGCGCCGTTGACGCCCCTCCGGCCGGCGCGGCTTAATACGCCCGTTTGAAGAAAGACGCCGCGCGACCAGCGCGCGCCCCGCCCGAGAGGAAGCCCATGACCGCACTGAACGCCGTGACCGACTACACGCTCGACGGCGAGGTCGGCGTCATCACGCTCAACTCGCCGCCTGTGAACGCGCTCTCGGCGCCGGTGCGCGACGGCATCGCCGAGGGCGTCAAAGCCGGACTCTCTGACCCAGGCGCCAAGGCGATCGTGCTGATCTGCGAGGGGCGGACCTTCATCGCCGGCGCCGACATCACCGAATTCGGCGGCGCGCAGAAAGGCGCCAACCTGTTTGAAGTCATGGACGGCATGGAGAACGCCTCCAAGCCGATCATCGCCGCCATCCACGGCACGGCGCTCGGCGGGGGGCTGGAGACCGCCCTCTGCTGTCACTACCGCGTCGCCGTCCCCTCGGCGCGCTGCGGTCTGCCGGAGGTCAACCTCGGGCTCCTGCCGGGCGCCGGCGGCACGCAACGGCTTCCTCGCATCGTCGGGGTGGAAAAGGCGCTCGAGATGATGACCGGCGGGACCCACGTGCCGGCCAAGGCTTGCCTGGAGATGGGCCTCGTCGACGAATTGGTCGAGGAAGGCAAACTGCGCGACGGGGCTTTGGCCTTCGCCCGCAAGGTGGTGGCCGAAGGCTGGCCGCTGAAGAAGGTTCGCGACCGTGACGAAAAGGTCGCCGCCGCGCGCGGCCATCCGGAGATCTTCGCTAACTTCCGCAAGGCCAACGCCCGCAAGTTCCGCGGCTTCCTCGCCCCCGAGTACAACATCCGCTGCGTCGAGGCGGCGGTGAACGAGCCTTTCGCCGACGGCCTCAAGACCGAGCGCAAACTGTTCATGGAGCTGATGACCGGCCCGCAGAGCGCGGCGCAGCGCTACGCCTTCTTCGCGGAACGCGCGGCGGCCAAGATCCCGGACGTTCCGGACGACACCCCGGTCATCCCCGTGAATTCGGTGGGGATCCTCGGCGCCGGCACCATGGGTGGCGGCATCGCCATGAACTTCGCCAACGCCGGCGTCCCGGTGACGATCGTCGAGGTCAAACCAGAAGCGCTCGACCGCGGCCTCTCCGTGATCCGCAAGAACTATGAGCGCACGGCCGCGCGCGGCGGCCTCACGACCGACGAGGTGGAAAAGCGGATGGCCCTGATCAAGGGCTCGCTCGACATGGGCGACTTCAAGGACGCCGACCTCGTCATCGAGGCGGTGTTCGAGCGCATGGACATCAAGAAGGACGTGTTCAGCAAGCTGGACGCGATCTGCAAGCCGGGCGCGATCCTGGCCACCAATACCTCGGCGCTCAATATCGACGAGATCGCCTCGGTGACCAAACGGCCGGAGGCGGTGATCGGCCTGCACTTCTTCTCGCCGGCCAACGTCATGAAGCTGCTCGAGGTGGTGCGGGCCGACAAGACCTCCAAGAGCGTCATCGCCACTTCGATGAAGCTGGCCAGAAAGATCGGCAAGATCGCCGTGCTGGTGGGCGTCACGCCCGGGTTCGTCGGCAATCGCATGCTGTTCCAACGCCAGCGCGAGGCCCAGAAGCTGGTCATGGAAGGGGCCATGCCCTGGGACGTCGATCGCGTGCTCTATGACTTCGGCTTTCCCATGGGACCCTTCGCGATGAGCGATCTCGCCGGCCTCGACATCGGCTGGGTGAAGGAAAACTCCAAGGGCGAGACGATCCGCGACGTGCTCTGCGAGATGGACCGACGCGGCCAGAAGACGGGCGCCGGCTACTACGATTATGACGAGAACCGGAACCCCAAGCCCTCGCCGGTGACTGAGCAGATCATCCGCGACTTCATGACCAAGGCCGGCGTCAATCCGCGCACGATTTCCGACCAGGAGATCCTGGAGCGCTGCCTCTATCCGATGGTCAATGAGGGGGCGAAGATCCTCGAGGAGGGCAAGGCGATCCGCGGCTCCGACATCGATGTGGTGTGGGAATACGGCTACGGCTGGCCGGTCTACCGCGGCGGGCCGATGTTCTGGGGCGATCAGGTCGGACTTTCCGAGGTTCTCGGCAAGATGAGGGAATTCGAGGGAACCATGGGCGATGTGTTCAAACCCTCGGCTTTGCTCGAGAAACTGGCCGGAGAAGGCAAGCGATTCCAAGATCTGCGCTGATCGGCCGCTGTTGACGCGGCGGAGACGAGAGTTAAGCTTCCCCGACCTAGGGGAGGCACATTGATGCGCAGATTGACGATGGCGTTGGCGGCTTTGGCGCTGGCGGCGCCCGCCGCGCCGGCTTTGGCGCAGTACGGGATGGACAAGAATCCACCCAAGAATTCGATGACGCCCGAACTGCCGCACTGCGCCCAGCCGCTCGGCCGCGCGGCGATTCAGGAGCCGCAGCACGACTGGTGGACTGGCCTCGGGCTGTCCAATCCCGAAGCGGTGCTGAAGCTCTACGCCCTGCGCTCCGGGTGCCTGAGGATCGTCGACCGCAATGCGGGTCTCGCCATGCACACGCAGGAGACCGGTCTCAACTCGTCAGGCGAACTCCAGCGCGGTTCCAACGTCGGCCATGGCCAGGTGGCTGCGGCGGACTATTTCATTATCCCCGACATTGCGGATTCCAATCGCAACGCCGGCGGCACCAATGTCGGCGGCCTGCTTGGCGGCTTCGTGCCCGGCGGGTTCGGAGCGCTTGCGGGCGGTCTCAATGTCAAGCGGTCGGAAGCCCATACTCTGATCACGCTCGAGGATGCGCGCACCACCGAGCAGCTCTATATCGCCGAGGGCGTGGCCAAGAAGTCCGACTGGGGCTTCGGCGGCGGCGGCTTTCTGGGCGGCATGACCGGCTTCGGGGGCCTGGAAGGCAGCAGCTACACCAACACCGACATCGGCAAGGTGGTGATGGCCGCCTATTTCAACGCCTTTGTCGACCTCGTGCACTACATGCAGCAGCAACAGCCCGGCGGCCAGGCGGCCAACGCTCCGATCGCCAGCCAGCGCGCCACGCAGCCGATGAATGTCTATTCGGGACCGTCGGCGACTTCGAGGGTGGTCTTCAACCTGCAGCCCGGGGCCCAGATCTATCCGACCGGCCAGCGCAACGGTGTGTGGATGGAGATCGACGACGCCAACGGCAACCGCGGTTGGGTGAACTCGACTCAGTTGGACACCCACTGAGGTCAGTGGAAGTCGCGGCTGCGCTGCAGCCGCCCTACGGGGACGCCCTCGGCCTCACGCAGGTCGGCGAGGCGCGCCGTCAGGTCGGTGAATCGCTCGGCGACGACGTGGATGACGTCGCCGACCCGCTGCAGACGCCCGTGCACGACCAGGAAACGTGAACTCATGACCGTGCGGCGGTTGGCCAGGAACACATCCGGCCAGACCACCGCGTTGGCCGCCCCGGTCTCGTCCTCCAGGGTGGCGAAAACCACCCCCTTGGCTGTTCCCGGCCGCTGCCGGGTCAGCACCAGGCCGCCGATCGAGACGCGGGCTCCGTCGCGCAGAGTCTTCAACCGAGCCGCCGTCACCGCGCCGAGGTCGGTCAGCAGGGTGCGGAAGAAGGCGCAGGGGTGGGCTTTCAGCGACAGGCCGGCGGTGCGGTAGTCCTCGGCCACGTGAGCCGGCAAGGACATGACCGGCAGGGCCGGCGGCGGCTCGGCCGGCGGCCCCATCAGGGCCAGCAGCGGCGCGAGGCTCTCGGCCTTGGCCTCCGGGGCGAGGCCCTTGACCGCCCACAGGCCCTGACGACGATCGAGACCCAGCGTGCGCAGGGCGTCGGCCTCGGCCAGCAGTTCCAGGCTCCGGCGCGATAACCCGGCGCGGGCGGCGAGGTCGCGCAGGGTTGCAGC
>Ga0302314_10003232_pt1 | contig 30172 bp, 30 predicted proteins | sample III_Palsa_N2_3_FD_200533 | JGI IMG/M metagenome (GOLD analysis project Ga0302314, IMG submission 200533) | Peat permafrost microbial communities from Stordalen Mire near Abisko, Sweden - III_Palsa_N2_3 | ecosystem: Environmental > Terrestrial > Soil > Palsa > Peat permafrost | place: Sweden... | reverse complement strand
CGACCCAGGCGTAGTAGTACTCGCCGAGCCGCGCCTTCAGACGCGGGCGGGCGTCGACGCGTTGTACGACGCTCGCATCGAGCCCGACGCCTGCGGAGAACAGGAAATAACGGCCGCCGACCCGACCGAGATCGACCTGACGCGTGGGCCAATTGCTCGCCAGCCCGAGCAGGTGCTCGGTCGCGTCGACGACGTCGGACGGGATCCCGAGCATGCGGCAGTAGACGTTGGCGCGGCCGCCGGGCAGGCAGGTCAGGGGTGTGCCGGTTCCGGCGAGGCCGTTGGCGGCCTCGTTCGCAGTGCCGTCTCCGCCGAAGGCGACGATCGCGTCGTAGCCCTCGTCAGCGGCCTCGCGGCAGATCTCAGTCGCGTGGTCGCGCCGCTCGGTGTCGACTGTGTCGACGATGTAAGTGCCGCGCAACGCCGAGACAACGAGATTCTTGAGCCGGCTGGAGACCGTGGTCGCGTACGGGTTGACGATCATCAGCAGGCGCTTACGCCCCTGTTCATCCGCACCGCTCGCGTCGGTCAGAAGGTCAATCGAGTGGTCGTAGTCGGTCGCGCTCACCGGTGGGAGTCTGGCAAACGCGGACGGGTTCGCGTGCGCGACGACCTAAAGCTTTCAGCGTCCGCACCGATTCCTTATACTGAAGCTCACATAGCAGTACGCATCCAGAGGGGTGGAGGGAAATGGCCCTACGAAGCCCCGGCAACCGACCGCAAGGAAACGGTGCCAAGTCCATCAGGCTCCAACGACAAGCCTGGGAGATGTGGGTAGGGCGGTATTGCACCTCCGACCCCTGATACCCGGCGGAGGTTTTTTCATATGCCGCCAGAAGCACTTAGATGTAAAGAATGCAAGACCGAGTATCCGCTCGAAGCGCGCTACGTGTGCGAGCAGTGTTTCGGTCCGCTCGAGGTTCGCTACGCATCACGTGAGGGCCTCGATCCGGCCGAGCTCAAGCGCCGCATCCAGGCCGGTCCGTACTCGATCTGGCGCTACGCGGACTTTCTGCCGGTCGAGAACCCGCAGTCGGCGCTCGGCGCCGGATGGACGCCGCTGGTGCGGGCCGACAGGCTAGCCCGTGAGCTCGGTATCGGCGAGCTCTGGGTCAAGAACGACGCCGCCAACCCGACGCATTCCTTCAAGGACCGCGTGGTCTCGGTCGCTCTGGCCCGGGCGCAGGAGCTTGGCTTCACCACGATCGCCTGCGCCTCGACCGGCAACCTCGCGAACGCCGTCGCCGCTCATGCCTCGGCTGCCGGGCTCGAGTCGTATGTGTTCATCCCCTCGGACCTCGAGGAGCAGAAGGTGCTCGCGACCGGCATCTACGGCACCAACTTGGTGTCTGTACGCGGCAATTACGACGACGTCAACCGCCTCTGCACCGAGCTCGCCGGCGAACACGACTGGGCCTTCGTGAACATCAATATGCGTCCGTATTACGCCGAGGGCTCAAAGACGCTGGCGTTCGAGATCGCCGAGCAGCTCGGCTTCGAGATGCCTGACCGGGTCGTCGGTCCGATCGCCTCCGGCTCGCTGTTCACCAAGCTGGCCCGCGGCTTCGAGGACTGGATCGAGGTGGGTCTGGTTGAGGGCGAGTTGCCGACCTTCAACGGTGCCCAGGCGGAGGGCTGCTCGCCGGTGGCGACGGCCTTTGCCGAGGGCCGCGATTACTGCCGGCCCGTGAAGCCCGAGACGATCGCCAAGTCGCTCGCGATCGGCAACCCTGCCGACGGGCCCTACGCGCTCGAGCTCGCACGCCGCACCGGCGGCTCGATCGATTCGGTCACCGACGATGAGATCCGCGAGGGCATCAAGCTGCTCGCGCAGACCACCGGCATCTTCACCGAGACGGCCGGCGGTGTGACCGTCGCGGTGCTGCGCAAGCTTGCCGAGCGCGGCGACATCGATGTGTCCGAGCGGGTCGTAGCCGTGATCACCGGCGAGGGTCTGAAGACGCTCGAGTGTGCCCGCGGCACATTCGAGGCTTGGGAGATCGATCCCAAGGCAGAATCATTCGAGCAGGCCCGTGAGACGCGCCTGGCCGTCAGCGCCTAATTGCAACGATCAGGAGAGCAAGACCAGATGTCAGTCAACGTCAAGATCCCAACCCAGCTTCGTGCCGCGACTGATGGCGAGGCCGTGGCAATCGTCGACGGCGCAACGGTCGCCGAGGTGCTCGACGCGCTGTATGAGCGCTTCGGCGAGCTGAAGGCGAGGATCGCCGACGACGACGGCCTGCGCCGCTTCGTCAACGTCTACGTGGGCGGTGAGGACATCCGCTTCCTCGACGGTCTGGCCACGCCCGTCGCCGATGGGGCCGAGGTCACGATCCTGCCCGCGGTGGCCGGGGGAAGCTGAACCGCAATGGGACTGCTGCGGCGCCTCTGCGGGCCCTTCTTCGTCCTCTCGGGGGTGCTGCACTTCATCAGGCCGCGTGTCTACCGCCAGATCGTTCCGCCATACCTTCCGGCGCCCGATGCTCTGGTCTACCTGAGCGGGGTGGCCGAGGCTGCAGGCGGCCTCGCGCTGATGATTCCATCGACGCGTGCGCGAGCACGCTGGTGGCTGGTCGCAACGTTGCTTGCGATCTTTCCCGCAAACCTGCACATGGCCCAGCATCCTGAGCAGTACCCGAAGATCCCGGGGGGAGCGCAATCGCTCAAGCTGCGGCTGCCGTTCCAGGCGGTGTTCATCGCCTGGGTGCTGGCGGCCGGTCGGCCGTCGCGGGGCGGGCAGTCCTAACCGAGGAGGGCGTAGCGCTCGAGTACCGCGCGGGCCTCGGTCACGCCGACCGCCTGCTCGGCATGTAGACCTGCGGCGTTGGCTGCCTCGACATTGAGCGGGTTATCGTCGAGGAAGAGTACGTTCGCGGGCGGCACGGGCAGGCGCTCGATCACGAGCTCATAGATCACCGCATCGGGCTTCACCGCACCGAGCTCAAAGGAGAGGAAGCGCTGCTCGAAGTACCTGGCTAGCGGCCAGTGCGAGATCATCCCGTTCCACTGCAGCGAGTTGGTGTTGCTCAGGCAGCCCACGCGGCGGCGCTCGCTGGTCTCGCGCAGCATCTGCTCGGCGCCGTCGAACGGATCGTCGAGCCAGGTCGGGAAGATCCGCAGGAACTCCTCAGCGGAGTACGGCAGCTCCCACTCCTCGACGATCCCGGCGGCGAACTCGGTATCGGTGCAGCCGCCTGACTCGAACTTGCGCACCCACGGGCTCATCAGCCAGCGGGCAGCGACCTCGAGCTCGGATTCGCTCCCGGTCAGCTGCTGCAGAACTGCGAGGCCGGCGAAGCGCGCGAGCACCCCGCCGATGTCAAACAGCACGACCTCGATCTGCTCACCGGCATCCACTAATGCGTGAGCGTACCGGGACTCAGTTCGATTCGAGGACGCTGCTCAGGTCCGTGCCGCTCTGCATCAGATCGGCCTTGCTCTGGGTCGAGAGCTCGTTCGCGAGGGTCGCGATGCGAGCGATCAGCGCTTTCTCGCTCGGGATCTCGTACGACTGCATCAGCGTCGTCAGGTTCGCCAGCGCGACGTTGGCGAGCTTCGACGTCTGGTCGTAGATCGGCAGGAAGGCCTTGGTCCCGGTCGGCACGACGTCGGGATGAAGCTCGGCGTCGGACGCGTCGAGGCACAGATTGCTGGCCGCCAAGGCGAGCATGTCGGTCTCGGTGTTGACGTAGCGCTTGATGACGAGCGTCGCGTCGCTGAACCGGGTCCAATGCTGAGCCTTGAGAAGGCCCGAGAACCTTGTGAACGCCTGTGTCGCAGAGAGATCAAACGTGATCGTGACGTCATCACCGATCTCCTCGCCGAGCACGGTGAGCGTGTGCTGAGCCTTGGCGTCGACCTCGTCGGGCGGCTGGGTCAGCGGTGCCAGCGCCGCCTTGCACCCGCCCGTCCCCGGTTCGGAAACCGTTGTGATGTAGCCGGTGTCATTGGATTGCCCGACCGACTCCTGGCTGATGAGAGTTGTCAGGTAGGTCGCATAGGCGTTCAGCGCCCTCCGATTGGATAGCTCGTTGAGCGTCAGCTTGATCGGAGTCGTATCCGCTCCGGATCCAGCCTGAGCGGGCTTTGCGCTGGGCAGCGGCGTGGCCAACATCGGCGCGGCAAGCGCCGGAGCGGGGACCGCAAATGCGGCGATGGCTATGACTATTAGGACGGCTCGCTTCATCGAGTGCACATAAATCCGTTTGCGATGGCACCCAATAAACGCTCCTGAGGGTCTGGAGTTTCGCTGCGAAGCAGTTTTGGTCAAGCGATCGTTCCGCCCGGTGGCCGCGGGGGCGGCGTTTTCACGCGGCCTGAGCGGCCGGCGCCGCGCAGCTATCGATGTGGGTCCCGAGAGCCGCTCGCACGTCGCCGTCGAGTCGGCCCGGCACGTCCTTGTCGATGATTGAGAGCGCCACATCGGATGGCAATGGTTCGCGGTAGGGGCGTGTGGCGGTCAGCGCCTCGTAGATGTCGGCGACGGCCAGCACGCGCATGGGCAGATCCAACGCCGCTGCGTTCAGCCCGCGGGGATAGCCGCTGCCGTCGAGCTTCTCGTGATGGTTGGCGGCGAGCTCGGCGAACTCGGCGAAGCACGGAGCACGCTCAAGGATGCGCAGCGTATAGACCGGGTGGGTCTGGATCGCGCGGAACTCCTCGTCGGTCAGCTTGCCCGGCTTGTCCAGGATCTTGTTGGATATCGCGAGCTTGCCGATGTCGTGCAGCAGCCCGGCTCGGTTCAGCGTCCGCAGCGCTCGGGCGTCAAAGCCGAGCGCCTTCGCGGTGCCGACGGCGATCTCGGCGACGCGCTCGGAGTGCCGGGCCGTGAACGGTGACTTGGCGTCGATTACGCGAGCGAACGCCTCGGCGATGCGGTCAAGGCGTGCATCGTCGGCTGACAGCGCGAGCTCTCGGGGCTCCCACGGCGAGACGTCGGGGGCCTCGAGCGTCCCCCAGAAGTCGTGGTCGTCGCAGAAGCGCAGGAACAGGTCGACAAGTGCGGGGTCAAACCATGTGCCGCGACGCTGACTCGCGACCATGCGGGCTGCCTTGATGCCACGGCTGCGGTGGAAGACCTCGACCGTCTGTGAGAGGCAGAGGATGCGCGCCGCCAGCGGGATCTGCTCGCCCTGTAGGCCGTCCGGCATGCCGCGGCCGTCCCAGTGCTCATCAAGGCTGCGGATCGCCAGTGCGGTCGTCTCCGAGAGGAACAGCATGCGCGCGATCTCCGCACCGCGGTCGCAGCGCGCCTCCATGAACTGGCGCGTGATCTCACCCTCGCCACGCATCGCCCGCAATGTCTGTACGCGCTTGCGCACGCCGTCCCCGGAGCCTGCGGTGCGGATCGCCCACACCGCCGACGCGCGACTGTCACTCCAGTCGACGAGCTTCGACGTCGCCTTGGCGGCGATGTCATCGGAGGCGAAGATCGCCGACATCCGGCTCGAGTTCGCCGAGCAGCCGGCGTCCTTCAGCAGCAGCGCATAGAACAGGTCAGACCGCGCCCTTGCATCGAGCTCCAGCTCCTCCGCCAGCCGCATCCCGATCAGACACGAACGCAGCGCGTGGCCGGGCGGCTGCCCCTCGACGATGTCGAGCGCATAGGACAGTGAGCCGATGACCTCCGAAAGCGCGATATCCGGCACACGCATGCATCGGCGGAGCGTCAGCGCTGCTTGAGCTATCGCAGCCAGCGACCAGCTGCGACGCCGTCAGTCATACGCCCGGCTGGATTCGAACCAGCGACCTTCCGCTCCGGAGGCGGACGCTCTATCCCCTGAGCTACGGGCGCTCTGATGGCGGGGACGCCGCTGGCGAGCTTAGCGAGCTGGGGAGGAGGAGACCAGCTGCGCCTCGTGCCCGAATTTCCGCATCAGGACACTAGCCGGGATGAGGCGTGTGCAAGGCTGTTGGCATGAAGCTCACGAAATTCGGCTTGTGGATCGGGCGCTCGGTCACCCAGGAGTACTACGGCGAGGCGGCGCGGGTCGCGGAGGAGCTGGGATACGGGGCGCTGTGGGTGGGCGGTTCGCCGCGCGTGACCAATCTTCGACCGATGCTGGAGGCGAGCGAGCGGATCGTGATCGCGACCGGCATCGTGAACGTCTGGGCCTACGAGCCACCCGAGCTTGCCGAAGAGTTCGCCGCGATTGATGCGGACTTCCCCGGCCGGGTGCTGTTGGGCATCGGCATCGGTCACCCCGAGTCGACGCAGGAGTATGAGAAGCCGCTGACCAAGACGCAGGGTTTCCTCGACGGCATTGCGGCTTCGGAGCACCCGGTGCCGCGGGAGCGCATGGCGCTGGCCGCGCTCGGTCCGAAGATGCTCGACCTCTGCTTCGAGCGCACGCTCGGCACGCACCCCTACTTCACGCCGCCGGCGCACACGAGCTTCGCACGCGAGCGGCTGGGGACGGCCGCACTCGTGGCTCCCGAGCTGGCGGTCGTGCTCGACCGCGGGGATTCTGACGCTGCGTATGGGATCGCGCGGGGCTATTCCAGCATGTACCTGGGCCTCAGCAACTACACGAACAACCTCAGGCGCTTCGGCTATACCGACGAGGCGATCGCCGATGGCGGCACACGCGAGCTGATCGACGAGATCGTCCCGCAGGGCTCAGCCGTACAGGTGGTGGCGGCCGTTCATGCGCACCTCGATGCCGGTGCCGACCACGTCTGTGTGCAGACGCTTCAGCCGGCCGGAACCACCGGCGTCCCGGCCGATGACTGGCGCGCGCTCGCCGCCGAGCTCATCGGCGAACCAGCTCAGACCGAATAACCACCAGTCGGATCGCTGATTTGACGGTGAGCGGGCGATTTTGGGGACCGGACGGAATATCTAGAAGCGCGAGGTCCAGTTTGTCGGTCTGGGCTGCCTGAGAAGGCGCTCAAGCCACTCGTCACGTGCAGCGCTTCGAGACCGGCACGTTCATGCTCGGAATCGGTGGCGCGACCCGCTGGCAGTACGTGATCACGCCGGCGGAGGGCTGAACGACACCGTCGAACGGGTAGGTGACCATCTGTGCCGAAGCCGTCACGTCGCAATGAAAAACCAGCCGGCCACTCGTCCCGCCCGCTGCCGGCCGGCACGAGGAGCGCCTGATCGGCCCGTCCATCGAGCCGACGCTGATCTGGTGCGTCATGTAGCCCACGACCGCGGCACGCAATGCGACGGTGGGCGAAGCGCCGGCCTTGAGCTTGGCCTCCTGCGGCGCCTGCTGGTCGTGAACCAGGATTGTATCCTCGCGGTTCTCCTCCTTGACCGCGTTCGGGTTGGTCACGAGCGCGATCGCGGGCACGCTGTTGGTCTCATAGTTGACGAACAGAACGAGCGCGAGCACCACTGCCCCGGCCACTGCAAAGGGCAGAACCCACCGCAACCACAGTGGAAGCGAGCGATAGCTGAAGCCGCGGCCTCCCGGAGGACGGCCACCGCCGGAGTCGTTCACAGCTGGCACACCACCAGCCTATCGCCGGCTTGACAGACTGGCCCCCAATGGAACTGTCCGTCTTCTTCGCCGGCACCGGCGGCTCGCTGCCGAGCCAGCGCCGCGGTCTGCCCGGGATCCTGATCCGACGCGGTGGCGAGCGCATCCTCGTCGATTGCGGTGAGGGTACCCAGCGCCAGCTGCTGCGCTCGATCGGTCTCACCGACCTCGACGAGATCTTCATCACGCACCTGCACGCCGACCACTGGCTCGGCCTGCCGGGCATGCTCAAGACCTTCGACCTGCGCGACCGCGACCGTTCGCTGTACATCCACGGCCCGCGCGGCCTGCGCGACCTCGTCCAGGGACTGATGCGCTACGCCGGCACGACCAACTACGACCTCTACGTCGTCGAGCTCAACGACGGCGAGGTGCTCGAACGCGACGGCTACGAGGTTGAGGCCGTGGCCGTCTCGCACCGCGGCCCGGCGCTCGGCTACGTCTTTCACGAGTTCGAGCGGCCCGGGATCTTCGACCCGGACAAGGCGCGTGCCGCTGGTCTGACCGAGGGCCCGGACTTCGGGCGCGTTCAGCGCGGCGAGACGGTCGACGGCGTCAGCCCGGAGATGGTGATGGGGCCGTCCCGCCCCGGACGCAAGCTCGCGATCTCCGGCGACACGCGCCCATGCGATGCGATCAGGGAGGCGGCCCATGGCAGCGACGTGTTGATCCACGAGGCAACGTTTGCGATCGATGAGGCCGAGCGTGCCGCTCAGACCGGCCACTCGACGGCGACGCAGGCGGCCGGGGTGGCGCGCGACGCCGACGTCGATCTGCTCGCGCTCAACCACATCTCGATTCGCTATCCCGCCTCGGTCATCCGCGACGAGGCGCGTGAGATCTTCCCCAACACGGTGCTGCCGCGCGACTTCGACACGATCGACATCCCATTCGCCGAACGCGGCAAGCCGGAGCTTCAGCGTTGGTCAGACCGCAACGACGGGGCCTCGGACCAGAACGAATAATGCACCGTGCCCGAGGCTGCTGATACCTTCAACTGACTGTCGCCTTTAACCCGGTCCTGTGAGGCCAGGAAGGACGCAAAGATGGCTGAACCAACGGTCGTTCTCGACCGCGATGACATGCGCCGCACACTCGTGCGGATCGCACACGAGATCGTCGAGAAGAACCCGCCCGACGAGGCCGGGACTGGAATCGGACTCGCGATCGTCGGCGTCCACCGTCGCGGCGCCGTGCTCGCCAGCCGGTTGCATGCGCAGCTGAGCGATCTCACCGACGCCGAGATCCCGTTCGGGACCGTCGACATCAGCTTCTACCGCGACGACCTCGGGATCCGTGAGCACGGCCCCGGAGCCACTCCGGTGGTGCATTCGACGCAGCTCGACTTCTCGATCGAGAACCGCACGATCGTGATCGTCGACGACGTGCTCTACACGGGCCGCACGGTGCGCGCGGCGATCGACGTGCTGTTCGACTACGGCCGCCCGGCACGGGTGCAGCTGGCCGTGCTCGCCGATCGTGGCCACCGCGAGCTGCCGATCCGCCCCGACTACGTCGGCAAGAACCTGCCGACGGCTCGGGACGAGCGAGTGAACGTGCACGTCGAGGAGGTCGACGGCAGCGATGAGGTCACGATCACGGAAATGAGTGAGGCCCTGACGAAATGAATGGCACGCCCGGATGCGACCGTGGACGCATCGCCGGATGGCTCGACGTCCCCTTGTCGATGCCACCAGCATCGACTTTGGGAAGGTTGAGCCCCCGGCTCGGTCCACGATCGCCCCAGTCGCACCCTCATTCCGCCAGGACCTCCTCGGGGAGCGTCGCATGAGCCGCCACCTGATCTCGATCGACGATCTCGACCGGCCCGGCATCGAACGGATCCTCGATCTCGCGCGCTCCTTTGCCGAGGTCTCGGGCCGGGAGATCAAGAAGGTGCCGGCACTCAAGGGCCGCACGATCGTCAACCTCTTCTACGAGGCATCGACCCGCACCAGCTCATCCTTCGAGCTTGCGGCCAAGCGGCTCAGCGCCGACGTGGTCAGCATCCGCAGTGCCGGCTCCAGCGTCGACAAGGGCGAGTCGCTCAAGGACACGGTGCAGACGCTCAGCGCCTATGACCCGGCGGCGATCGTGATCCGCTCGCCATGGGCGGGCGCGGCACAGCAGATCACCGGCTGGACCGACGCCGCGGTGGTCAATGCCGGCGACGGAAAGCACGAGCACCCGACGCAGGCGCTGCTCGATGTCTTCACGCTGACCCAGGCGCTCGGCAGCCTCGAGGGCCTGAACATCTGGATCGTCGGCGACGTCATGCACTCGCGCGTCGCCCGCTCGGACATCCTCGCCTTCCAGCGGATGGGCGCGACGGTCACCGTCTGCGGACCTCCGACGCTGATCCCGCGCCAGATCGAGGCGCTCGGCTGTAGTGCCCAGGACACGATGGCGAACCTGCACGAGGCCGACGTCGTCTACGTCCTGCGGATGCAGCACGAGCGCATGCACGATTCGTACGTTCCGACCCTTCGCGAGTACGCACAGCGCTACCAGGTCAATCTGCCGCGGCTGCGCGAGGGCCAACTGGTGATGCACCCCGGCCCGGTCAACCGCGGCGTCGAGATGAGCGGCGACGCGATCGATTCTGCGTCGTCGCTGATCGGGGCGCAGGTGAAATCGGGTGTAGCGGTGCGGATGGCGGTCCTCTACGAGCTGCTGGTCGGTGCGCCGGTGCTGCAGGCGGTGGCATAGCGATGGCCGCAGAGAAGCTGTTCCACAGACCTGCACGCCCAGCGGAGCTGCTGATCAGGCAGGTGCATGTGCTCGACCCGCGTTCCGGGATCGACGCGCCCCACGACGTCCTGATCCGTGACGGGCAGATCGCCGAGTTGGGCGAGCCTGGAGCTTTGACGGGGGATTCGATCCCGCCCACCACCCCGGAAATAGAGGCAGCCGGCAAGCACCTGTTCCCGGCCTTTGTCGACCCGCACGTGCACCTGCGCACGCCCGGTCAGGAGTACAAGGAGAACATCGAGACCGGCACGACCGCGGCCGCGGTTGGCGGCTTCTGCCAGCTGATCGCGATGCCCAACACGTCGCCGACGATCGATCAGGTCAGCGTGCTCAAGGCGCTCACCGCGACCGCCACCGAGCAGGCCGTGGTGCCGACGGGCTTCCTGGCATCGATCACGATCGCGCTCCAGGGGAGCGAGTTGACCGAGATGGCGGCGCTCAGCGACACCGGCGCGCTCGGCTTCACCGACGACGGCCGGCCTGTTGTCTCCGCGGGGATGTTGCGCAAGGCGCTTCAGTACCAGCGGCTCGCCGGCGGGGTGATCGCCCTGCACGAGGAGGACCCGGCGCTCTCGGGTGAAGGCGTCATGCACGAGGGCGCCGTCTCGGCGCGGCTAGGTGTCGCCGGCATCCCGTCGATCAGCGAGTCGACCTTTGTCGCGCGCGACGCGGCGATCGCAAGGTTCGAGGACGCCCGCGTGCACTTTCAGCACCTCAGCTGCGTCGAGTCGGTCGAGGCGCTGGCGGCGGCTCGGGCCGCCGGGGCGCGGGTGAGCGGCGAAGCCACGCCACACCACCTCACCCTCACCGACGAGGACGTGCTCGGCCTCGACAGCAACTTCAAGATGAACCCGCCGCTGCGCTCGGAGAGCGATCGCCAGGCGGTGATCGAGGGCCTGCGGACGGGTGTGCTCGAGTGCATCGCCACCGACCACGCGCCGCACGCGCGCCACGAGAAGGAGATGCCCTTCGAGCAGGCGCCGATGGGCACGACCGGTCTCGAGACCTCGTTCATGGCGGTCTACACCACGCTCGTCAAACCCGGAGTGCTGCCATTGAGTCTGGTGATCGAGCGGATGACCGCGGGCGGTGCCCTCTACGGGCTGCCGATCCCGCGGATCGCCACCGGCGAGGCCGCCAACGTGGTGTTGGTCGACCTCGAGCGGGAGTGGGTCGTGGGGGAGGGCGGCTACGCCAGCCGCTCACAGAACTGTTGCTTCCACGGACGCCGCCTCAGCGGTGTGGTCGAGCTGACGGTTGCCGCAGGCAGCGTCGTGTTCGCATCGCGCGGCGCCGGGATCACCACATTGACGGAGGTTTCATGAGTCGCGACGCCTACGTGCTGCTCGAGGACGGGGCCCGCTTCGACGGGCTCGCCTGCGGCGCCGACACACATGCGGTCGGAGAGATCGTCTTCACGACCTCGATGTCCGGCTACCAGGAGGCGATGACCGATCCCTCCTACGCGGGGCAGCTGATCACCTTCACCTACCCGCAGATCGGCAACTACGGGGTCAGCGAATCGGCGATGGAGTCGAGCCGGATCCACGCGCGCGCCGCGATCATGCGGGCGGCGGTCGACTACGGCGACGCCCCGAAGGCCGAGCAGGGCTGGCTCAGCTGGCTGACCGAGCAAGGCGTGCCCGCGATCACCGACCTCGACACGCGCGCGCTGGTGCGCCACATCCGTGACGAGGGCGCGATGCGCGGCGGCGTATTTCCGGGTTTGATCGCTGAGAGCGAGGCGCGCGAGCTGATCGCGGCCGAGCCGTCGATGGAGGGGCGCGACCTGGCTCGTGAGGTGAGTCCTTCGGGCCCCGTCCCGCTGGACGGAGCCCGGGTTGAGGGCGTTCAGCGGATCCGCATCGCGATGATCGACACCGGCGTCAAACGCTCGATCCTCGGCCAGTTCGCGCAGCGCAGCGTCGACCTGACGCTCTACCCGTGCACCTACGGCCCCGACGAGCTGCTGGCGGATGACCCCGACGCTGTGTTCCTGGCCAACGGCCCCGGTGACCCCGCCGCGCTCGATTACGTGGTCGACACAGTCCGCGGAGTCGTTGGCAAGAAACCGGTCTACGGGATCTGCCTTGGCCACCAGTTGCTCTGCCGGGCGGTCGGCCTCGAGACCTACAAGCTGCCCTTCGGCCACCACGGCGCCAACCACCCGGTCAAGGATCTGACCACGGGCAAGACCGAGATCACGAGCCAGAACCACGGCTTCGCCGTGCTCGGGCCGGACGGCTCGGGGCGCATCGAGGGCGATGAGCCGGTGCGCTGGGAGACCGACTTCGGCGCCGCCGAGCTGAGCCACGTCAACCTCTACGACCGCACCGTCGAGGGGCTGACGCTGCTCGACGTGCAGGGCGGAACGATCCAGTACCACCCTGAGGCCGGTCCCGGTCCCAACGACTCGCTGTACCTGTTTGATCGCTTTGTCAACGAAATCCGGAACGGTCGCTGATCGCTGATGCCAAGACGTGAAGACATCCACAAGATCCTGCTGATCGGTTCCGGCCCGATCGTGATCGGCCAGGCGGCTGAGTTCGACTACTCCGGTACCCAGGCGGCGCGGGTGCTGATGCAGGAGGGGTACGAGGTCGTGCTCGTGAACTCCAACCCGGCCACGATCATGACCGACCCTGACGTCGCGACCACCACCTACGTCGAGCCGCTGCTGCCCGGACCGCTCGAGCAGATCATCGAGCGTGAACGCCCCGATGCGCTGCTCGCCACGCTCGGTGGCCAGACCGCTCTGAACCTTGCCAAGACGCTGCATGAGAACGGTGTGCTCGAGCGCTACGGGGTCGAGCTGATCGGCGCCAAGATCGACGCGATCGAGCGTGGGGAGGACCGCGACCTGTTCCGCGAGACGATGCACGAGGCGGGGCTGCGGGTGCCGCGCTCGGCGATCGCGCACACGCTCGAGGAGGCGCGTGTGGCGGTGCAGGAGATCGGCCTGCCCGTGATCATCCGCCCGGCGTTCACGCTCGGCGGCGCCGGCGGTGGCGTGCTCCACGAGATGTCTCAGCTCGATGCTGTGATCAGCCGTGGCCTCGACGCCTCGCCGATCAGCCAGATCCTGATCGACGAGTCGGTGCTCGGTTGGGGCGAGTTCGAACTCGAGGTGATGCGCGACAAGACCGACAACGTCGTGATCGTCGCCTCGATCGAGAACCTCGACCCGATGGGCGTGCACACCGGTGACAGCGTCTGCGTCGCACCCCAGCAGACGCTGCCGGACCGCCTCTACCAGCAGCTACGCGACCAGGCGATCACGGTGATCCGCGCGATCGGCGTCGAGACCGGTGGTTCCAACGTGCAGTTCGCCGTGAACCCCGCGACCGAGGAGATCATCGTCATCGAGATGAACCCGCGGGTGTCACGCTCGAGCGCGCTGGCGTCGAAGGCGACCGGCTTCCCGATCGCCAAGATCGCGGCGCGGTTGGCCGTCGGCTACACGTTGCAGGAGATCTCCAACGACATCACGCGGGCGACGCCCGCAAGCTTCGAGCCGGCGATCGACTACTGCGTCGTCAAGTGGCCGCGGTTCGCGTTCGAGAAGTTCCCGGGCGCCGAGCCGGAGCTGACCACGCACATGAAGTCGGTCGGCGAGGCGATGGCGATCGGCCGCACGTTCAGGCAGGCGTTCGCCAAGGCGCTGCGGTCTCGCGAGCTCGATTCGCCGCCCGTGTTTCCGGCCGATGATCGGGAATTGCTGGCGCTCGTCGCGCAGGCGGGCGCCGAGCGCTTCGATCACGTGCTCGAGGCGCTGCGGCGCGGCCACAGCATCGAGGAGCTCAACGAGCTGACGAAGATCGATTCCTGGTTCCTGCACGAGCTGAAGGCGATCGCGACCGAGCCGGAGACCGTGTTTACCGGCGAGCGGACGTTCAAGTCGGTCGACACCTGCGCCGCCGAGTTTGCTGCTTCGACGCCCTACTTCTACTCGGCCTGGGAGCGGCCGCGGCCGGTCGGATCGGACGGTGTAGCGCTGCCGGCGCATGAGGTCGAGCGTGGCTCGAACGCGAGCGTCGTGATCCTCGGCTCCGGCCCCAACCGCATCGGTCAGGGGATCGAGTTCGACTACTGCTGTGTGCACGCCGCCCAGACGGTGCGCGAGTCGGGCCGCGACGCGGTGATGATCAACTGCAATCCCGAGACCGTCTCGACCGACTACGACACCTCGGATCGTCTCTATTTCGAGCCGCTCACGCTCGAGGACGTGCTCGGTGTCTGTGAGGTCGAGAAGCCCGAGGGTGTGATCGTGCAGTTCGGCGGCCAGACGCCGCTGAAGCTCGCCGCCGGCCTGCTCGAGGCGGGGATCCCGATCCTTGGCACGACGACCGACGCGATCGACCTGGCTGAGGACCGCGCACGCTTCGGGCCGCTGCTCGATCAGCTCGGATACAAGGCGCCGCCGTATGCATCCGCGAGCACCCCCGAAGAGGCTTTGCAGCGAGCGCCCGAGGTCGGGTTCCCGCTGTTGGTGCGGCCGAGCTACGTCCTTGGTGGGCGGGCGATGGAGATCGTCTACAGCGTCGAGGGCCTGCAGAGCTACCTCGAGCGGGTGGGCGTGATCGGCGGGACGGGCGGCGTGGCCGGGGTGGCGGGCGGGACCAAAATCAGCAAGAATCCGACGATCTACCTCGACCGCTTCCTCGAGGACTCGGTAGAGGTCGACGTCGACGCTCTCTGCGATGGGGAGGACGTCTGGATCGCCGGCATCATGCAGCACGTCGAGGAGGCCGGCATCCACTCGGGCGACTCGGCCTGCGTACTGCCGCCGCACTCACTCGGCGAGGAGATGCTCGATCAGATCCGCGCACAGGCCACCGGGATCGCAAAGGCGCTCGGTGTCGTCGGGCTGCTCAACGTTCAGTTCGCGATCCATGCCGGCGAGGGCCTGCACGTGATCGAGGCCAACCCGCGGGCGTCCCGCACGGTGCCGTTCGTGTCCAAGGCGATCGGTCTGCCGGTGGCGAAGCTCGCCTGCCGGATCATGCTCGGTGAGAAGATCGCCGACCTCGACCTGCCGGCCGAGGTCGCGACCGGGCACGTGTGCGTCAAGGAGGCGGTGCTGCCGTTCGATCGCTTCGCCGGAACCGACGTGCTGCTCGGCCCCGAGATGCGCTCGACCGGCGAGGTGATGGGAATTGCCCGCGACTTCCCAACGGCGTTCGCCAAGGCCCAGGCCGCGGCCGGGGCCAGGCTACCCACCAGCGGCACGGTGTTCCTCTCGGTGGCCGACCGCGACAAGTCGGCGGCGACGGCGATCGCGACGCAGATCCACGACATGGGCTTCAAGCTGCTCGCGACGCGCGGCACGGCGACCGCACTGGCCCGAATGGGTATCCCGGCCAAGACGATCAACAAGCTCACCGAGGGCTCCCCGCACGTGGTCGAGGCGATCGGCCGCGGCGAGGTCGATCTGGTGATCAACACGCCCGTCGGCACCGGCGCGCGCTCGGATGGCTACGAGATCCGTGCCGCCGCGGTGGCGCATCGCATCCCCTGCATCACGACGATGTCAGGCGGCATTGCGGCGGTGCGTGCGATCGCAGCAGCGGCGCATGGCGAGCCTGAGGTGGTCTCGCTGCAGGAGCTCTACGCCGAATCGGCGCCGGTCGCCTGAGCCGGGGTCGCTCGGAGCGAGAAATCGCTCGCAACCGACGCCACTTTCTTGACTCTCGGGCGGTGGATCGGAGAAGGTCGGAATCCTGAGTCGGTGAGGCTCAGGAGGAAGTCGCTCTGCATACGTTTTCCCATCGCGGAACGACACCCTGCATGCAAAAGATGCGCACCTATCACAGACGTCTTGTGGTATGGGCAGCCGGCCAATGGCCTCATCCATTTGGCCAGTAAAACTGCCTGCAAACCTGCCTGATTGCCGCAACCTTCCTCGACAATGCTCAAGCTTAGGTTGAGGTCGAGCTGAAATTGGGGGGTAAAGGTGTGATCGACGGCTTTCAAGATGTATAGTCGCCCGCCATGCCGCCGGTCAGTGATTCCCCTCCGAAAGCCATCGCCGCACCCGAGCGCTCGCTCGTGCAGCGCATGGAAGCGCTTCAGCGCGCGAACGACATTCGCAGCCGCCGCGCCCAGCTCAAGCGCGACCTAAAAGCCGGCCGTCAGGCCATTCATGAGCTGCTTCTCGATCCGCCCGAATATCTCGAGACCGCAAAGGTCTTCGACCTCATGCTTGCGGTGCCGAAATACGGTCGGGTCAAGGTCAACAAGATCCTGTCCACGTGCCGTATCTCACCTTCGAAGACGATCGGCGGGCTGTCCCAGCGTCAGCGCACCGAGCTCGTCGCGATGATGCGCCGCCGCTAAGCGGCGCATCGTTGAATCGCGAGCCGCGCTAGTGGCCAAGGTGTTCGTGATCACGGGCCCCTCCGGAGTCGGCAAGGGGACCCTGATCCGGGCTCTGTTCGATCGCGTCCCCGAGCTCCAGCTCTCGGTGTCCGCGACGACGCGTCCGCCTCGCCCCGGCGAACACAACGGCGTCGCCTACCACTTCCTCAGCCCTGGCGATTTCGACGCTCGCGTTGCCGCCGACGACTTTGTCGAGTGGGCCGAGTACTCGGGCAACCGCTACGGGACGCTGCGCACCGAGCTCGAGCAGGGGACCGCGCGAGGCGCGCCCGTCGTGCTCGAGATCGAGCTTCAGGGCGCCCGCCAGGTGCGAGAGAAGATGCCCGAGGCCGTCCAGGTCTTCATCGCCCCGCCATCGCGCGAGACGCTCCGTACGCGGCTCGTGGGCCGTGGCACCGACACCCCCGAGCAGGTCAAGCGCCGGCTCGAGACCGCCGACGCCGAGCTCGCGGCCCAGCCGGAGTTCCACCACGTCGTGGTCAACGACCGCCTCGAGGACGCTTTAGACGCACTTGTCGCGATCGTGCGAGGCGAGTTGGAAGCGGCCTAGGGTCGGTTGCATCGTTCTCTGGCGTGATGTTTCGCCATTACGTGATTGCGGGCCAAAGAACGCCTCGGACGTGCGCACGGCGCGGTGCGCGAGTGGCGCCCGAGAAACTACTCGTGGGACTGCGGGTACTCTTTAGGAAGAACCTTCGAACAAGGAAAGCCTTAAACCGTGATCTCTCCCCGCATCGACAAGCTTCTTGAGCACGTTGACTCCGACTACGCGAGCGTGGTTGTGGCCGCCCGCCGTGCGCGCCAGATCAACTCGTACTACCACAACCTCGGTGAGGGGACATTCGACGAATTCCCGCCGCCGATGGTCGAGACTCGTTCCAAGAACTACCTGACGATCGCGCTCGAAGAGGTCGCTCAGGGCAAGCTGAAGTACCACTACCGGTAGGTAGGGCTCCGGGCCGCCTGCCGCCCTTGAACTCTGGAGCGGAGGTCGAGGTTGAGACTCCTTATCGGTGTCAGCGGCGGGATCGCGGCCTACAAGACGCTTGAGACGGCGCGGCTTGCTGTGAAAGCGGGGCACGCCGTGCGCGTCATCCAGACGCCAACCAGCGAGCGCTTCGTTGGCAGGGCGTCGTTTGCCGGCATCACCGGCGCGCCCGTGCTCACATCCGAGTTCGAGGCCGACCCGGCCCGCGGCGCCTATCCGGGCGAGCCTGTCCCCGAGCGCGCGGCGATCAGCCACCTGGCGCTCGTGGAGCGCGCCGACGTCTATCTGATCGCACCGGCCAGCGCCAACACGCTGGCCAAGCTCGCGGCGGGTGCCGCCGACAACCTCGTGACAACGGCAGCGCTGGCGGCGGCGTGCCCGGTGGTGGTCGCGCCGGCGATGAACAACCGCATGTACCTGAACCCCGCGACGCTGGCGAACATCCGCACGCTCGAGCAGCGCGGCATCACTGTGATCCCGCCCGGCGAGGGGGAGCTCGCCTCGCACGGGGAGAAGGGGGTCGGGCGCCTGCCCGAGCCGGCGCAACTGCTCGCGGCAGTCGAGCGCCTCGCGATGCGTGACCCGGCGGCCGTTGACCGCCTCGCGGCCGCGACCGGCCCGGCTGCCGCGACGCGCCCGACCGGGGCCGCAAGAGCACTCGCCGGCGTGCGCGTGCTCGTCACCGCGGGCGGGACCCGAGAGCCGATCGACAGCGTGCGCTACGTCGGCAACCGCTCGTCCGGCCGTATGGGGCTGGCGCTGGCAGCCGCCGCAGCTGAGCGCGGGGCGGAGGTGACACTGGTGCTGGCCAACGTCAGCCTGCCTGTCCCCGAGCGCGTGCGCATCACCAGGGTCGAGACCGCCGCCGAGCTCGCGGCAGCCTGCGCCGAGGAGTTCCCGGCCTGCGATGTGCTGCTGATGGCGGCCGCGGTCGCGGACTTCCGCCCTGCCAAGCCGGCCGACCACAAGCTCAAGAAAACCGGGCCCGAGGCGTTGGCGGAGATCGCGCTCGAGCCGACCGAGGACATTCTCAGCCGACTCGCCACGCAGCGGCGTGCGGCGCAGGTACTGGTCGGCTTCGCCGCCGAGCACGGCGACGGCGCGCTCGCGTACGGGCGCGAGAAGCTCGTGCGCAAGGGGCTGGACGTGATCGTGATCAATGACATCTCGCGGGCCGACATCGGCTTTGACTCGGAGCAGAACGAGGTTCTGATCCTGACCCGCGACGGCGGCGAGCAGCAGATCCCGCGTACGGCCAAGGGCGAGGTCGCAGACCACGTGCTCGACCAGGTTGGGCGGCTGCGCGAAGTAGCGACGAGCGCGGCCTGAGCCGTGAGGCCGTCCGGCGCCGCCCTACACTGAGGAGTCGCCATGGACGATGTGTATGAGCTATTCAGTCGTGGCTCGGCACTCCTGGCGGATGGCCACTGCCACCAGGCGGCTGTCCCGCTGAGGCGCGCGAGTCGGCTCTCGCCCGACAGCACCTCGATCCGTGAGGCCCTGGGGCGGGCGCTGTTCCAGGCGCAGCATTACAGCGAGGCCGCCGATGAGTTCCGCGCGGTGGTCGAGCGGGCGCCGACCAACGACTACGCGCTGTTCTGTCTGGGCAGGAGCCTGCAGATGCTCGGGCGCCACGCGGAGGCGCGCAAGCCGCTCGCGCTGGCGGCAACCATGAAGCCCGAACGCAGTGACTACCAGGCCTACCGGGACCGCGCCAGAGACGCCGCCGAGCGCGCCGCCGAGCAGCGCAACGACGCCGCTTAAGCTGGCTTGAGGCTCGGAACTGGCGCCCACGCGGGGGCTTTCCGGTGCTACGCTAAGCGGACAGCTTCTGTAATGCCGGAGCGAAACCGGTGGATGTACAGGAAGTGGGCGCTCGCCCGCTTTTTTTATGACCTTGATGACCTTGCCCGGAGGGACTTTGAACGCACTCACTTCAGATATCGAAGCCCGGCTCGCTGCCGGCGCTCCCGATGTTGAGGTGCTGCTCGTCGACGTCTCGGGCGAGACCATGCGGTTGTTCATCGATCATCCGGACGGCGTGACCCTCGAGCACTGTGCGCAGGTCACGCTCCTGCTTGGTGACTATCGCGAGCAGTACGCGATCGAGGTGTCCTCACCCGGGGAGGACCGTCCACTCACGAAGCCGCAGCACTTCCGTCGCTTCCTCGGAGCGCGGGCGAGTGTGCGCCTGCGCGAGGCGCGCGACGGTCATAAAAGTCTTACGGGCGAGCTGGTCGGCGCCTCCGATCAGGAGGTCACGATCGCCGCTGGTGAGGGGCTCGTGTCGATCCCCTACGAGCAGATCGCCCACTCCAACCTCGTACCTGGTGACTGAGAGGACCCATGTCAAAAGAGATCCTTGAAGCCGTCCGCGGTCTGGCCGCCGAGAAGAACATCTCCGCTGAGAAGCTGATGGAGGCGCTGGAGGACGCGCTTCTGTCCGCCTATAAGAAGACGCCGGGGTCCGCCCCGTACGCGCGCGTCGAGATGAACCGGGACACTGGTGACTTCACCGTCTGGGAGCTGAAGATTCCGGCCGAGCTCGAGGAGCAGCTGCTCGTCGAGGCGACCACCGACCAGGAGCCGAGCGTCGATCCGGAGACCGGTGAGATGCGCGAGCCGCCGGCGCCGGAGATCGACCTTGAGAAGCTCAAGGAGTACGAGGATCAGATCGAGACTGCGGACGTCACCCCCGACGACTTCGGGCGCATCGCCGCGCAGACCGCCAAGCAGGTCATCCTGCAGCGCATCCGCGAGGCTGAGCGAGACATGATGTACGAGGAGTACCGGGACCGCGTCGGCGAGCTGATCACCGGCATCGTCCAGCAGTCGGACTCCAGGTACACGCTCGTACAGCTACGTGAGCGCGTTGAGGCGCTGCTGCCCAAGTCTGAGCAGGTCGACGGCGAGCGCTACGACCATTCGCAGCGGATCAAGGCGGTCATCAAGGACGTCTCGAACTCGACCAAGGGTCCGTCGATCATCGTCTCGCGCCGCGACCCCGAGCTGATCAAGTCGCTGTTCGAGCTCGAGGTACCCGAGATTGCGGACGGTCTGGTGGAGATCACCGGTGTCGCTCGCGAGCCGGGCTACCGCTCGAAGATCGCGGTCGTCTCGCATGTCGACGGTGTCGACCCGGTCGGCGCCTGCGTCGGCCCGCGCGGATCCCGCGTGCGCATGGTCGTCTCAGAGCTGCGTGGCGAGAAGATCGACATCATCCCTTACAACGAAGAGCCCGCACGGTTCGTCGCCAAGGCGCTTTCGCCCGCCCGCGTGCGCGAGGTGCTGGTCGACGACGAGGCCAAGCAGGCCACGGTGATCGTCCCCGACGATCAACTGTCGCTGGCGATCGGTCGCGAAGGACAGAACGCACGCCTCGCGGCGCGGCTCACGGGTTGGCGAATCGATATCCGCTCCGAGACCGAGTTTGCGGCTGAAGAGAAGGACACCGGGTATGAGGAGGAGGAGGTCAGCGGGCGCTGCCACGCGATCCTCACCAACGGACGGCGCTGTCCGAACGCGGCGCTGCCCGGGTCCCGCTACTGCGGCATCGAGGCGCACCAGGCGCTCGCGGGCACTGGTTCAGACCAGGTTCCGTCGGATGCCGAAGCCGGCGCGTAGCTCAGCTGACCGGCATCCACACCGGACCGACTGAACATTTCACACATCTACACTGGGAAGCGTATGAGCAAGTCCACCGAAGAAGCTCCAAAGCAGCGCAGCGCGCCAAAGCAGGCCGCTGGCGCGGCCAAGGCGCGTCCCGAGGCGGACAAGGCACCGGCCACCAAGAGTGCCGCGTCCGAGAGCTCGGGTCAGTCCAAGCCGGCAGCCAAGAGCGCCGCGACGGGCAAGCCTGCCGCCAAGGTAACTGCAAAGGCCGCCTCCGGCACGAAGGCTGCCGCTCCCGCGGCCAAGGCCACCGAGCCAGCGCCGGCGGCGAAGGCGCCCGCGCCCGCGGCGAAGGCCGCAGCTCCCGCGGCGAAGGCCGCGAGCAAGGCTCCCGCCAAGTCCGCCGCCAAGCCGTCAGCCCAGCAGGGTGGCGAGGGCGGCGCGCACAAACCGCAGACCGCCGCGCCCGCGCAGGCAGCGAGCAAGCCGGCCCCAGCCGCTCCGCAGGCCGCCGCCCCGCAGACTGCTGCCGCCCCACAGGCCGCCGCCCCGCAGACTGCTGCCGCCCCGCAGACCGCTGCCCCGCAGACCGCTGCCCCGCAGGGCGCGGCCACGCAGATGCCCGCCGAGGGTTCTGCCCAGCCCGAGAATCGTCCCGCCGGCGACGGCGACCATCAGCACAAGCGCCCGACCCGTGACTCGCTGCAGGGCGAGCGCAGCCCCGGCAACGCCGGTGGTCGCCGCCGCGTCGTGATCGACGCGCAGGCATCGCGCCGCGCGCCCGGACCCGGAGCCCCCGGTGGCGGTCCCGCAAATCCGCCCAGGCGTCAGCGCCGTGGCCGCCGCCGCCGCGGTGTCTACGACGACGAGGCCGAGTCGCGCCCCGCCCGCACTTCATTTGCGCCCGACGTGATCCGGATCAACTCCGGCTCGACCGTCAAGGACGTCGCCGAGTACTTCGACGTGCGCGTTCCGGACATCGTCAAGAAGCTGATGGAGCTGGGTGAGATGAAGACCCAGACCCAGACGCTCTCCGACGACACGATCGAGCTGCTCGGCGTCGAACTCGGCAAGGAAGTCGAGATCGTGCACGCTGAGGACGAGACCACCGCCGAGGTCGTCTACGACGACACGGAGGAGGAGCTGGTCGAGCGCGGGCCCGTGGTGACCATCATGGGCCACGTCGACCACGGCAAGACCTCACTGCTTGACGCGATCCGTCAGACCGAGGTTGCGGCCGGCGAGGCCGGCGGCATCACCCAGCACATCGGCGCCTACCAGGTGCATCACGACCAGAAGCTCGTCACCTTCCTCGACACGCCGGGCCACGAGGCGTTCACCGCCATGCGTGCCCGTGGTGCCAAGGTCACCGACCTGGCCGTGATCGTGGTCGCGGCCGACGATGGCGTCAAGCCACAGACCCAGGAGGCCGTCGACCACGCGAAGGCCGCCTCGGTCCCGATGATCGTCGCCGTCAACAAGATCGACAAGGAAGGCGCGGACCCGACACGCGTCCGTACCGAGATGACCCAGCTTGGGCTCCAGCCCGTGGAGTGGGGTGGCGACACCGACTTCGTCGACGTCTCTGCCAAGACCAGGGTGGGACTTGATGATCTGCTCGACACGATCGTTGCGCAGGCCGAGATCATGGAACTGCGCGCCAACCCCGAGGCAGCCGCCTCGGGCACGGTGATCGAGTCAAAGCTCGACCCGGGCCGCGGTCCGGTGGTCACGATCCTCGTCATGCGCGGAACGCTCGAGGTGGGCGACGCGCTGGTCGCCGGCGCCCATTGGGGCCGCGTCCGCGCGATGCACGACTTCACCGGTGCCCGCGTCGTGCAGGCGACCCCCGGCGAGCCGGTCGAGGTGCTCGGTTTCGACGGAGTGCCGGAAGCCGGCGAGCGCTTCCGCGTCGTCGAGCACGAGCGTCGTGCCCGGCAGCTCGCGGGTGAGCGTGCGAACCGTCTCAAGACCGAGTCGCTCGCGCGTCAGCGCAGCAAGCGCGTCTCGCTGGAGGACATCTTCGGCAGCGGTCTGCAGGAGCTCAACCTGGTGATCAAGTCAGACGTCGCCGGCACACTCGAGGCGATGGAGGACGAGATCTCGAAGCTTCCGCAGGACGAGGTCGCCGTCAATGTGATCCGCGGCGCCGTCGGCGGCGTCACCGAATCTGACGTGATGTTTGCCGCCGCCTCTGACGCAGTGATTCTCGCCTTCAACGTACGGCCGGTGGGCGACGCCCGCGCGGTCGCCGAGCGCGAGGGCGTCGAGATCCGCCACTACTCCGTGATCTACCGTGCGATCGAGGAGCTGCGCTCCGCAATGCAGGGCATGCTCGTACCGGATGAGGTCGAGGAAGCTGTCGGCAGCGCTGAGGTCCGCCAGATCTTCCGCGCCTCGAAGGTCGGCACGATCGCCGGCTCTCACGTGACCGAGGGCAAGATCACCCGCGGCGACAAGGTACGCCTCGTGCGCGACGGCACCGTCATCTGGGAGGGCGAGATCGCCTCGCTGCGTCGTATCAACGATGACGTGCGTGAGGTCGCCGCCGGCTATGACTGCGGAATCACTCTCCAGAACTACGCGGACGTGAAGGAGGGCGATGTGATGGAGGCCTACACGACGCGCCAGGTCGAGCGCGAGCTCGCCTGAGGTACGCGCACGATCGCGCGGGGATAGGATGGCCAATGCACGGATGCGGCGCGTCGACGAGGCGATGCGAGCCGTACTCAGCGACGCCATTTCGATGGAGCTGAAGGACCCTCGAGTGGGATTCATCACGGTGACCGGAGTCAAGACCAGCCCTGATCTGCGCCATGCACGCGTGTACGTGAGCGTGCTAGGCGACGACGCCGAGCGGACGGCGAGCCTCGACGTCCTGCAGGCAGCACAGGGCTTCCTGCAGGCGCGGGTTGCACGGTCGCTGCGGCTCAAGCACACCCCGGCGTTGACCTTCGGCTATGACGAGTCGATCGACCGCGGCATGCGGATCTCGGAACTGCTCGACAAGGCAGCCGCGCCCCAGGAGGACGAGGATGACTAGCGTCGGCGAGCCGCCCGGAGCGGTCCAGGCCGGTCGCGCCGCGGTGCTCGACGAGCTGGGCGCGGTGCAGAAGACGATCGTTGTCACGCACGAGCATCCGGACGGCGATGCACTCGGCTCGCTGATCGCGATGCAGCAGGTGCTGACAACCCTGGACCGCGACAGCTTGATGTTCATCGCCCAGAGTGACCTGCCGCTTCCATACGAGTACCGCTTCCTGCCGCTCGACAGCGTCATCTCCGACGCCCCCGAGGATCTCGACGAGCGCACGGTGATCTTCCTTGACTGCGGCAATATCGAGCGAAACCCCGCGGCCGAGCGGCTGCGTCCGGATGGCGGTTGGGGCCACATCCTCAACATCGACCACCACCACGACAACACGCGGTTCGGCGGCGTCAACTACGTCGATCCGCAGGCGTCCTGTACGGCCGAGCTGGTCTGGGAGCTCGCGCACGCGCTCGAAGTCGAACTGACACCGGCGATCGCCAGCGCGCTGTACGTCGGTCTGATCACCGACACGGGCTGCTTCATGTATGAGAACACGACCCCACGTGCGCACGTGATGGCGGCCGAGCTGATCGCCGCCGGGGTCGACGTTCACGCGATCTACCAGCGCGTGTACGAGGGCGTACCTTTTGGCAAGCTGGCGCTGCTAGCACGCGGCCTGGTCAACGCCGAGCGCTACGACGACGGGCGTCTCACGGCATCGCAGCTGAGCGCCGAGGACTTTGCCGCCGCCGGCGCCGAGGAGAGCTACTCGGAAGGCGTGATCGATCATCTGCGCGCGGTGCGCGGCACCGCAATGGCGGCACTGGCCCGGGACCGCCTCAGCGCGCCCGGCGAGTCGGCGGACGGCCAGGACGGCTCACGCCTGCGCAAGGTCTCGCTGCGCGCGAGTGACATGCGCATCGATGTATCCGCGATCGCTCGCGCCCAGGGCGGCGGCGGCCACCGCGCGGCCGCCGGGTTCAGCACCTCGCTGCCCTGGGAGGAGCTTGTGGTGTTCCTGCGCGAGCAGCTCGCAGAGCAGCTTGAGAGCCTTCCGGCGAACGAGTGAGCGACTCGCCCGCAGACGCCGGGCTGCTGCTGTGTGACAAGCCCGCCGGCATCACCTCCCACGACGTGGTCGCTCAGACGCGGCGCCGGCTCGACCGCGGCGTAAAGGTCGGTCACGCCGGAACGCTCGACCCGTTCGCAACCGGTCTGCTGATCGTGCTGGTCGGGCGCGCCACGCGCATCCAGCGATTCGTGATGGCGCTGCCCAAGACATACGAGGTCACGGCGCGCTTCGGCGCCACCTCGACGACCGGCGACCCCGAAGGGGAGATCACTGTCACCGACGTCGTGCCCGACGGTGACCTACCCCTGCCGACCGGCGTTGTCCGCCAGCGGCCGCCCGCGTACTCGGCGATCAAGATCAATGGTCAGCGCGCCTACAAGCGCGCACGGGCAGGGGAGACGTTCGAGATCCCGGAGCGAGAGGTGACGGTGCACCGCTTCGAGGAGACGCGCCGCGCCGGGGTCGAGCGTGACTTCGTGATCGAATGCTCCTCCGGCACGTACGTGCGGTCACTGATCGCCGACCTCGGAGACGCCTACTGCACGGCGCTGCGCCGTACACGGATCGGTGACTTTGACATTGCGGACGCTGATCCGGAGCGCCTGCTCCCGCTGGAGCTGGCGCTCCGCCACATCCCGGTCAGCGACTAGCCTTCGATCCTCGATGCGCGTCATCCCACTGAGCGAAGTCGAGCCGCGCCCGCGGCGCGTTGCCGTGGGCGAGTTCGACGGCGTCCACCTCGGCCACCGTGAGGTGATCGCCGGCAGCGACACGGTGCTGACGTTCGAGCCGCACCCGGCCGTCGTGGTGAAGCCTTCGGGCGCTCCGAAGCTTCTGACGACACTCGAGTTGAAGACTGAGCTGATCGCGGAGCTGGGCGTCGAGGAGCTGGTGGTCGTGCCCTTTGACGAGAGCTTCGCTCAGCAGGAGGCATCGGAGTTCGTCGATCGCGTGGTGGTCGATGCGCTGGGGGCGACCAACGTGTCGGTCGGTGCCAACTTCCGCTTCGGCCACGCCGCGCGGGGTAACGCAGCCCAGCTCGAGGCGGACACGCGCTTTGAGACGCGCGTCGTGCCGCTGGTTGAGGTCGACGGCGTGCCCGTCTCTTCGACTCGCATCCGTGCCCTGATCGCAGATGGCGAGGTCGATGCCGCCGCTCAGCTTCTCGGCTCGCAGTTCCGGATCCGCGGTGACGTGGTCGGCGGGGACCGACGCGGGCGCGAGCTCGGCTTCCCGACCGCCAATCTGATTCCCGACCCGAAGCTCGCGTGTCCCGGACACGGCGTCTACGCGTGCCGCGTTGGTGAGCACCTGGCAGCGGTCAACGTCGGAGTGAGGCCAACGTTCGGCGCCGACCTGCGTGCACTGGTGGAGGCCTATGTGCTCGATTTCGAGGGCGACCTATACGGCCAGCGGCTGACCGTGGAATTCGTCGCGCGGCTGCGCGGCGAGGAGCGATTCGACAGCGTGCAGGACCTGGTTACGCAGATGCACCGCGACGTCGGACGCACCCGCGAACTGCTAGCCTCGGGGGTCGAATGAGTCTGACACAGGAAAAGAAAGCCGAGCTCATCGAGAAGTTCGGCGACACTCCGCAGGATACCGGCAAGACCGAGGTGCAGGTCGCGTTGCTGACCGCGCGCATCAACGAGCTTACGGATCACCTGCGCATGCACAAGAAGGACCACCACTCCCGCCGCGGGCTACTGATGCTCGTAGGCCAGCGCCGTCGCTTCCTCAGGTATCTGGAGCGCTCTGACCTCGAGCGGTATCGCTCGTTGGTCAAAGAGCTCGGCCTGCGCAAGTGAGCCCACTGGGGGCCGGCGCTTCCGTCCCGCCGTTCAGCCTCAAGCGGGCTGGCGACGCGACGTTCACGGAGACCGATCTCCCGGGCAAGACGACCGTACTGGTCTTCTACCCGTTCGCGTTCAGTCCGGTCTGTACGGACCAGCTGAGCCTCTACGACGATCTGCGCGAGGAGTTCACGGCCCAGGGCGCGACGCTGTACGGCGTCTCGTGCGACTCCGTGTGGGCGCAGACGGCCTTCAAGCAACAGCTTGGAGTCGAGATCGAGCAGCTCTCTGACTTTGAGCCCAAGGGCGCGACGTGCCAGGCGTTCGGCGTCTATCACCCCGGCGGGTTCCCGCAGCGCGCGCTGGTCATCATCGGACCGGATGCCACGGTGAAGTGGAGCTACCAGGCTGATTCCCCGGGCGATCTACCCGGCGCGAACCTGATCTTCGACGGCCTCCAGGCCACCTGACGCCAGGCCGAATCGCCGAAGCACCGGCGAGGCGATTCCATGAACAACCTAGGTTCGGCTCCGCTCCCCGAGCTCTCCGCTGAGGACCACGTGCGCGGCCCGGCGGACGCGCCGCTGCTGATCGAATACGGCGACCTCGAGTGCGCCTATTGCGCGGCTCTGCACGCGCGGATCGAGGAGCTGCGCGAAAGGACGCCGCTGCGCGTCGCCTACCGGCATTTCCCCGTGCGCTCGGCACATCCTCGCGCCTGGGCCGCTGCCTGCGCGACTGAAGCCGCCGGGCTGCAGGGCCGCTTCTGGGAGATGCACGACGCGGTCCTCGCCGACCAGGGTCGCATGGAAGATCCGCACCTGTGGAGCCTGGCTGAGCGGCTGGGACTGGATCTCGATCGCTTCGAGGCCGATCGGCGCGGCGAGGAGATCGCGGCTCGCGTCCGGGCGGATTTCACCGGCGGCGTGAGGGCCGGGGTCGTGACGACACCCACGGTCTTCCGGGAAGGGCAGGCTTTCTCCGGTGCAGGTCTGCGTTCAATGGTTGCGGGGTGGCTGCCGATATAGGAACGCAATGTCATCGTTGCCCGAGGAGCGTTGGTTTTGGTCGTAGTAGCCGGAGCAGAGGTGCGTGCTCAAGATCTGCGCGCCACGAATGACGAGCTCACAGATGAGCACAACGCGTGGCCGCTCGCGCGCCTGCTACAGCGCGATGACGCTCTCGGCACGCTCAGCTCCGAGTTCGCCGGCGCGATCGACGAACTCGCGCTAGTGGTCGCTGACTTCTCCGCGGGAGCGGCCAAGAGCTCGGTCTCGATCAAGGTCGTCAGCGAAAAGGTCGAGCGCCTGAGCGGACAGATCACAGAGGTGGCTGAGCGCGTTGAGTCACTCGGGCAGTCGTCGCGGCAGATGGCCGAATCGGCCACCGAGGCGGCGGAGAGCGCAGCTGAGCTCGACACCGAGAGTGAGCGTGGCGACGAGGTCCTGGGTCGCCTGATCGACGCCATCGGCCACATCAACGCAGATTCCGGCCGCGTCTACGAGCTGGTCTCGAGCCTCGCCGCAAACGAGGTCGCGAGCATCGCGTCGTTCTCAGCGATCATCGAAGGGATTGCCAACCAGACCAAGCTGCTGGCGCTGAACGCGGCTATTGAGGCTGCGCGCGCGGGCGAACATGGTCGCGGCTTCGCCGTCGTCGCCGAAGAGGTCAAGCGACTCGCCACCGAGACCGCACAGCAGACAACTCAGATTCGCAACACGGTGCTGCGGACGCGGGATCAGATGGCGGTGATCGAGGCGGCGGCGGGCAGCAACCACAAACTTGCCGAGCAGAGTGCCGGCGAAGCTGACGTCGGACGCGAGGTGCTCGAGCGGATCGCCGAGTTGGTCCATCGTTCCACAGCCTCGATGACTGACATCGCCGCGCTCTCAGAGGAGCAGATGGCCGACATCAGCGTCGTCGAGACGCATGTGCACGAGATCGCTGCCGGCAGCAGCGAGATCGACGAACAGGCGCGTGCGGAGACCGTGCGCCAGCAGGAGCTCGCACGTGGTACCGAGCGCGCGTCCGGCAGGATCGCCCGGTATGACACCGGCAGCAAGCTCTCGAAGCTGCGGTCGGCGGCGCGGACGCTCTCAGAGCAGCTGCAGGCGGTGCTCGAGGACGCGATCGATGGGCGCCAGGTCACACTGGACCGTGTGCTCGCGCTCGAGTACGAGGAGGCCAATACCCCTGACAAGATCGCGCGCTTCGGACGGCTTTTCGATGTCAGCCGAGCCAATCCTTTGGGCTTTAGCCCTGCGAAGTACCACACGGCCTACGACGCGCTCGTCGACAAGCAGATGATGCGGTTCATGGATGCCGTGGTCGCCGACGAGCCGGCGCTCGCTTTCGCGCTGCCACTCGACCTCAACGCCTACGCCTGCGCTCACAACACGGCCGTCTCGCAGGCGATCACCGGCGATCCCGCCGTCGATCTGGCCAAGAGCCGGACCAAGCGCTACTTCCTCGACTCTGGCCCGCTGACGCGCGCTGCGCGCATCGGGCTCGGACTGCGCGAGCTGGATCTCCGTCCCTATACGCGTACGGAGCTGAAGGGATTGGGCGCGAAGCTCACGCGCGACCCCAGGAGCGCTCCACACAATGTGCTGATCCAGAGCTACCTGCGCGACACAGGCGCCGTGCTCACCACGTTGAGCGTGCCGCTGTACGTCAAGGATCAGCTCTACGGGGCTGTCAGCCTCGGCTTCGATCCCGACAAGCTGTAAGCGCCCCGGGTCAGACCGGGAAGGGCGCCGGCTCGCCGCGCAGCGGCCGTGCGTATTCGGGCGTCGTCAGCGCCGCCCGCAGCAGGTCAAGATGGCGGATGATCGTTTCGGGTGGCAGCGGACCCTGATTGATCGGGTCGAGCATGCACAGGCCCTTGATCAACATCATCAGGTCGGTTGCTGTCGCCTCCGGCCTGATCGCCCCCGCACGCTTTCCGCGCGCGAGTGTGGCGTTGAAGACCTCAAGCAGGGCGGTGTGGGCCCGCTGCAGCTCCGGCGCCTTGTGCAGGAACTCGTCGGTGACGGCCTGCAGCAGCGCGCGGTT
>Ga0302314_10003231_pt1 | contig 30177 bp, 35 predicted proteins | sample III_Palsa_N2_3_FD_200533 | JGI IMG/M metagenome (GOLD analysis project Ga0302314, IMG submission 200533) | Peat permafrost microbial communities from Stordalen Mire near Abisko, Sweden - III_Palsa_N2_3 | ecosystem: Environmental > Terrestrial > Soil > Palsa > Peat permafrost | place: Sweden... | reverse complement strand
GCCGGCCTTGCCCCCGCGGTCCCCCCGCCCCGGCCGCTCCGGCGGACAACGACCGAACCCGCCACGGGCGCAGCACGGCCCGGGGGTGATCTGCGGGCGGATGGGGCCCAGCTCGACGAGCGGTTCAGGGCCCGTCGCGGGTGGGCTGTCGCGGCGGATTCACACAGGGAGATCGGGGGGTGTTCGCCCAGGTCACACGGCACGACGGGACCCGGCGCGACCGGGGGTGCGACAAGGGGCGCGACAGCCTCCGTGCGGGGCCGGGGCACCTGCGGGTGCCGTGTTTCCCGCGGGAAACACGGCGCACCGGCAAGGCGCATGGCAGTCGGGAGACTCCTTGGACTCCCTCCCTGGGCCACGCCGAGGCAGCCCTACGTGAGCATGACGGGGGCCGCGATGGCGCACAGTTCCCCGGCCTGCTCGGCGGCGCGCAGGTTCGTTCCGGTTGGATCACCGTGCACCGGGCCGCACAGCACGACGCGCTGCTGTTGCCCGACCAGCTCCCACAGTGCGGGCGGCAGGGGAATCCCCTCCCCGCAGTCGAGGAGGGCGTCGACACTTCCCCTCCCGCCCACGGCCGGCCGGGCGACCAATTGCAGGGCCCGCCGCTTGCCGTCGAAAACAGCGACCCACGGCGAATCCGCCTTGAGGAACCCGGAGAGCTCCCACCGCGGCCACCCGGCCCAGCCGCTGAGGTGGTCGACGCCGGCGGCTGCCGAGGCCGGTTCCAGGGAGAGGAGGAGGTACCAGCCCCCCGCCATCCGGAGATTGATTTTGGAGATGGCCAGCGAGTAGGCCGGGAGTTCCGGCAGAGTCTGCGCGCTCATATGGGCAGCGTGGCAGCCACCCCCCCGGCCAGCACGCCGGTTTCACCCGAACGGATGACGCCGCGCGGCCCCGCGATCGTCCGCGTCCGGGTGTCGTTGATCCGACGTGAGCAGCTCCCCCCGACGCGCCCTCGGCGCCGGCATCGACCACACCGCCGCCCGCCAGCCCCCGTGGCACAGCCCGCCATGGCTCGACGAGCCGCCGACCACCACAGCCGCCCAGGCCCTCGACGCGATCGCCGCGCTGCGCATGGTCAAGATCCCTGCTGTCGCAGTCGAGTCCGCACTCCACCTCGCCCGTGCTCTCCTCGCGCGGCAGGGCGAGGACCCGGCGATCCGGGAGGCCGCCGAGGGGCTCGCTGCCGTGCTCCCCCGGTACGTCGCCGCGGCCCGCCCGAAGCCCTCGGTCACGGTTACCCCGCTGCGCCTGGCACCGGCCGGGACCGTCTCGACCACAGGCCGGATGCACCCGGCGCAGCCGCAGCATGACCCCGACTGACATTCCCGGGCCACGCCGCGGCGACCGGACGGCCTACGGATACACCCACCGCGCGACGACGGTCCGACGTACACCCGCGTCGAGCATCCCCTCTGCCCGGTGCTGCCCGTTGACGTAGCCGTCGGGAGCGGGCTCGATCGGGTCGCTGAACAGCGAGTCGAGTGCCTGCCGCTGCCATGGATCGGCTCCGGCCGCGGTGGCGCGCTCCTGGGCGAAGTCGACCATGTCCTCGGCCGCCACGTTGGCCCGCGTCGCCTCGGCCAGGGCGCTGATAGCCATCCGGTTGACCTGGTGCCAGTCGCCGCCGTGGTACCAGCAGCAGCTACGGGTGCGGCGCGTGGGCACCGCCTGCCGGAGCCACCGGCGCCACCACGGGGTTCCCGCCGGCATGCACGACGGTTCACGGAACGGCGTCGGCCGGGCCAGGCGGCACACGGCCATGGTCTCGAACCGCTGTACCGGCTCCGGCTGCGGCTCCGCTGGCACGTAGCCGCTGCCTCGGTCGGTATCCACCGGACAGCAGACCAGCGTCTCAAGCTGCCCCGCTGAGATCGTTTTCCAGCTTGGAGCCCGCAGCTCGTAGGGAGCGGCCTGGCCGAAGGTGACGAGCTTCAACCCTGACCCTGGCTTGGGCGGCCCGCTGAGTAGCTGCCGCTGAATCCACACCGGGGGCTGGTCCTCGGTTGGGCAATGCTGCTTCCATACCGCAGCGGCACAGGTCTCAGCGGCGTTCGTCAGGCTCGGCCCTTCGTCCATGGTCTGCGTCACCACCGCGACCGACCGTTGTCCCGGGGCGGTGAACAGTTGCAGCCGGAACGACGCGGACCCCGAGAACTGGAAGGGCACACGGAACATGTGGTCGTCCAGCGTCCGGCGCCGACGGGCGGCAAACCGCTCCACTGTCGCTTCTGCCCGCTGCGCATCGGTGGCGGATGCTCGGCTGCGGGATGGGGGCAGCTCCTGCGGAGCGTCTTCGTCCATCCCGTCATCATGTCGCGCGGTCCCCTTGCCCGGAGGCAGCATCCGATCATTCCGGTGGAGCCGCGCGCTCGACGCAGGGCCCCGCCCGACGCTGTCAGAGCCAGGGCTCCGCGAGAGCGCGCTCGCGGTACTCCTCGACGGCCCGCCGGTCCCCGGTGATCGCGTACCGCCGGCAGGCGAGGAGGAGCTTGACGTCTTCCCCGCCGATGTCGTCCGCGAGGATGCCGAGCGGGCCGAGGGCCTGTAGATCGGACTAGTAGGCCGGGACGATTTCCAGGGCGAGGGTGCCGAGCTGCCGGTCTAGGTCGTCGAGCTCGGCGACCAGGCGCCGGCCCTCGCGGACGTCCTCGACGCTGTACGGGACTCCGGCCGGGATCTCGATCCCCCCGAGCTCTGCCTCGGCGACGTCCGGTCGGCCCCGCACCTCGGCGACCGCCTCGGCCACCACCGAGGCCACCAGTTCGGGCGCGAGCTGACCGCCTTCCTCCGCGTACGCGCGCTGCAACCGCTCGGCCAGGACCTCGCGCACCTCGCCCATGCGCCCGCGCAGCTCGACGACCGCCCGAATCGGCAGATCAAGGGGAAGGGTGTCCCCCGCGTGGGACACCGGCACCACCACGCCGAGGGCCGCCACCGTCGCCGCGATCTCCTCGGTCGTCCGCGCCAGATCGAGCAGCCGATAGGAGTGGGCCCGCCCGATGCCGAACTCGGCCTTGGCGTACGCGGCCCACGACGAGTAGCCGAGGACGACATGGGCTCGGGCAGCGTGCGCGACCCGGACCCGCGCAGCGAGGCGGCCGGCCGACCGCTGCACGTCCTCGATCGCTTCCCGGACGTCCTCGGTCAGCGCGCGCGCCTCCTCGACGCTCAGCGGGACCAGGAGCTCGCCCTCGACCGGTTCCGGCTGCTGCTCATCCATGGCTGCGCCTCCGCTCGGTATACCCCTTCCACCATCACACCGCGCCGACCGAGGGGGAAGGGGCGCAGTGCAGCACCCGGACCGCGCCGGGTTGCCCGGGGCATGCCACAGCCCCGCGGCCGATGGCTGCGGGGCTGTGGCGTCGTGCGGTCGAGCTGGTGGCGGTCAGGCTGCGAGGGGAGTGAACCCGAGCGCGGTGGCGACCTTGCGGTACTCGCCCGCCGGCATGGAGTTGGGTGCGAAGATCGGGACGGGGCACTCGTCCCGGTAGATCTTCGGAACCTCGCCCGACCAGTGGACGAGGGGGAGGAGGATCTCCGCGTACTCCTCCTGAATTTCGCCGAGGGTCTTGCGGTGCTCCGCGGTGCCGTACGAGGCGTTCGGCGCGGCGCAGACCAGCACGCGCTTCATCTGCGGCTGGATGCCCTTGACGACGTACTTCCGGAGCTCCCGGATCTCCGCGAGCTTCTGTTCGAGCTTCACCACGGCGCCGGCCTCCTTGTAGGTGCACAGCACCGGCGGCAGAACCTCGCCATCGACGGTCTTGTCCAGCGCCACGAACGCCGTCACGGTGGCCCGCCCATAGGTTGCGGGGCAGTCGATCAGGACCACGTCCCACTGTCCATCCATGGCGGCCAGGCCGTCACGAATCCAGTAGGTATCGGCGTAAGCCGGGTCGTTGAGGAGTCGCTCGGCATCGTCGATCTCCTTGTGCGCCGAGTTGCCCGGGATGATGTAGACGTTCGGGATTTCGTCCCAGGGCTCGTCGGCGTCGGGGTTCTGCGGGTCGATCTCGCCGACCAGGTAGCGCGCCGGGACGACGGCCTCCGAGAGGGCGATCTCCTCTTTGATGACCTCGGTGATGCCGAGCTGCCCCGGGCGGAACTTGGAGTACCCGAGGACCTGGCTTGAGTTGCACTGCGGGTCGAGGTCGATCACGAGCACCCGATAGCCGCGCTCGCCCAGGATGGCGGCCAGGCTGGTGCAGCTACTTGTCTTCGCGGTACCGCCGGCCTTGAGGGCGAAGACGATCACCCGGGTCTTCGACAGTGTCCGCTGAGCCGCAGCCATCATCACGTTGGTTGTCATTCGCTTCTCCAGGGGCAGGGCGAGAGGGGCGTTCACTGCGTAGCAGTGGAGACGGGCGCAAGCCGCTCTTGCTCCCACGGGGTCGGCTGGTAGGCCGCCTTGCTTGTAGTCAGGAAGCGGACGTGCGCACGGTCGCGTTCGTCCCACTCGCGCCCCGGCTTGGCGGCGCGTACCTCGTTTGCGGCTAGAGCGATGGCGAACGCAACGCGGCGCATCAGATTAGCGTCCCCGGAGGCAGCCACGTCGGCCATGTACTCCTTTGGCCGGGTCTGCTCCGGTCCCTTGCCCAGGTCGCGCAGCCAGGTGTGCGCGCGAGCTGCGGCCGTCCGCCACTCATCCGGGTTGAGTACGGAACTGATCAGGTGCGAGGTGATCTCGACGTTGCCGACGTACTTCTCCTCGTCCAGCAGGAGCCGGCAGGCGAAGTCACGCCCCTCGGCGGCTACCGCCGCCGGGTCCGGCGCGGGAGTCTCCGGGTCGGTGGTCGCTCCCGACTCCGAAGCGCCTTCGGTGCCGTCCGCCTGGTGGGGGATGGACGCCTCCGGACCGCCGCCGGCCCCGTCGCTGCTGTCGCGTTCTTCGTCAGGGGAACCGTCATCGAGGGGCCCCTCGTCCTCGGAGCCCTGGCCGTCCTCGGCGCCGGACCCATCGTGTTTCCCGCGGGAAACATCGGCGGTGGGGGCCCCGGTGTCGGTGCCCTGCGGAGCGGCCTCGGCTGACTGCGGCGCCGCTGCTGCCGTGTCGGCCGTGAAGGCTGCGAAGGACAGTCGGTTACGCGCCGCCTCGGCCGAGAGCCCCTCGTCGCGCATCCAACCGAAGGCCCGCAACTGGAGTTCGTGAGCGGCTTCGGTGCTGTTCCGCCCGTCGCTGTCCTTGATGGTGGACAGCACATAGCCCGCCTTGGCGGAGATGCTGAACACCGCCGTTGCCTCGGCGCCCTCCGCCTCCTGGTCGTCCTGGGCGCTCAGGTCGGCTAGGTCGGCCCTCTTCTCGAAATCAGCGTGAACGGCGTCTTGGATCTCCTCGGGCAGGACCAGCAGAGCGAGAATCCGCGAGACGGTGCCCCGGCTCTTGTACCCGAATCGCTCGGCGATCTCCTCGCCGGTCATATCGCGTTGGCGCAGCAGGTCGAGCTGTTGGGCCTGCTCGATCGCCGAGAGGTCGTCGCGCTCCTTGTTCTCGCTGATCAGGTTCTCTTCGACGGTGTGCTGCTTCGCCCAGCTGTTGCGCAGGATCGCAAGCATCGGCTTGCCGGCCTTGAGAGCGGCGAGCCGGCGGCGGTGTCCCGGGCCCAGGATGTAGGTCGCCCTCGGGTTCTCGATCTTGTCGGCCCACTCCGGGTACTTCTCGGCGAACAGCTTGGTGTGCATGACCGCGCCGGGCGTGTGGATGCCCTGTCGCGCCACGCTGGCGATCAGGTCGTCCATCTTCCGCAGCGAGCGGCGCCGGTTCATAGGGTTGGGGGAGACGTCGGCCGGATCGACCTTGAAAAGTTCCCCCTCCTCGGGGTCCAGGTCGTGAATGCCGTCCCCGTTGCCGCCGTCGTTGTCCGTGGTGTCGGCCGACGCTTCCGGCTCCTCTTTGCTCCCGCTGCCGGCCTTCGCCTGTTCCCGCTCGCCGCCGAGCTTGTTGGTCTGGTTCCGCTTGGGCTTGCGAAGTGGCGTGGTCAAGGTGTCCTCCGGGAGCAGTCTGCCGATGACGGAACCTTAGCCGCCGGGCAGGACGCGGACATCGGAGATATGGCGCCGCGGTGCGTGGGCACGGCTCGGCCCTCCGACGTCCGGGGGTCTCACTGGCCGCCGGCCTGGCTGTGGCACATCGCCAGCACCGACGGCTCGACGTGCCCCGCAGCCATCCGGCAGACGTCGCCGAGGCTGTACACCGGGGCCTGCGCGCGAGCGGGACGGGCGGCCTGCGGAACCCGGGCGTGGTGCCGAACGGCCCGTCGCGCCCGGGGCCGGGGCGCACGGTTGGACGGCTCGGCCGGCGCTTCGGCATCCGGCACAGCATCATCCGCCGGCCTGGTTTCGGGCGCAACCGTCGGCTTTGGGAGAGGCGCAGCAGCGGGGGAGGCCGGGCTCGACGACGACACGGCGGCGGGGCGGCCCGTGTGACTGGGGACCGGTGGCGCCGGGCGCGAGGCCGGACTCGACACGGTCCGCGAGGGCACCGGTACAGCCTCGCTGGACGGCGCCAGGCGTGGGGCCGGGTGCTGCTGGTTGACCATCAGGGCGCCTGCCGCAAAGGCGACTGCACCGGCAGCAAGAGCGAGTGTGAAGCGGTTCATGGGTCCACGCTGGCCCAGAGCCGCCTGGGTCACAGGAGGGCGCGCGGAAGATCACTGGGACGGGTGACAGGGCGGGATGATGCGAGCTGCGGGCGGCCGGGACTCGGCCCGACGTACGGTCAGGACCCCGTCGCGGGTGAGTTGTCGCGACGGATTCACACAGGGGGATCTGGGGGTGTTCGCCCAGGTCACACGGCACGACAGGGCCCGGCGCGACCGGGGGCGCGACAAGGGGCACGACAGCCTCCGCGCGGGGCCGGGACACCTGCGGGTGCCGTGTTTCCCGCGGGAAACACGGCACCCGCGACGAGGCACCCGACCGCCGAGACCGTCGCGTCAGTCCGCGGCGGGGGCCTCGGCCGGGTCAGACCAGCGAGGTTGTGAAGACTGGCTATCGACGTCGACCAGGACCACCCGCTCACCAGTCGTGAGGGCGGAGGCGTCGAACTCGGCTACCGTCTTGTCGGCCCCGCCGGGCGCGAACGCATGGGCGTCCTGATGGCGCCGGGCGGCCACCGCCTCGGGCTTGAGGAAGATCGAACGCGGCCGATCGTCCGAGCTGAGGTTCGCAGCAATCAGGGCATGGCCGTTGGTTGGTGAGATGACGACAGAGTCCGTCGTCCTTCGGTAAGGCTGCTGAGTCATAGAGACAGTGTCCCCCTCTCTGCCGGGACTCAAGTCGAGTCCGCGGCCGGGTGGAGTCACTCCGCTGGGCGCAGCGCCGGCAGGCCATGGGGAGAACAGAGAGCCGGTCGAGGGTGAGGCGCTGGCGCCGCTCACGGTCGAGGACGCGCGCACTGACCGAGGGAGGTGCGCGCGGAGATTCCGCGCTCGTGGTGCCCGTCGCCTACGGCCTGCACCGGATGCGCCCGGCCTGTGGGTTGGTCAGCCGGAGGCGTCGCCGGCAGTGCCGTCGGCGCGGAGGTAGGCGTCGAGGGTGACCCGGGTGATTCCGCCGAACCGGGCGATCGTTCCCTTTGCCGGCGCCCGTCCCGTGCGGGGGTCAGCAGCCGTGCGCGCAGTGCGGCTCAGCTGAGCGAGACCCTGGCGGGCGCTGAGGAGCTCCTCCTCCAGCAGCGCGACGAGGACGCCCCCAACCGCGACCCGCTGTAGTGGGCTCAGCGTCGGGGGAGTCCTCGTCACCAGGCCGACGACGCGCCCGGCGAGGTCGGACCAGTCGTAGAGCGCGGCGGCGAGCTGCTGCTCGGCCGGGATGGCGAGTCGCTGCTCGGCCGGGATGAGACCGGCTCGAAGGTTGGCGACCTCGGCCATGTCCTCCCACCACAGATGAGGCGGCGTCCCTTTCGGCCCCGCCGGCGGGAGCCTCTCCGCCCCCGTCTCCAACTGCCATCGCCGAATGTCCGCGCAGGCCGGGCAGCCGGGTGCGAACCCGGTCTCCCGGTACTGGCAGATGATCGGGACGGACCAGCGGACCGAGTAGACACAGTGGGTGCGGGGCGGGTTGTAGCCGCAGGCGTCGAGGTTCGGATGCGGCACCACGCGCAGGACCGGCGCACGCGACACCGCGCCCGCCTGGACCGCCTCGTCGGTGAGGTCCGTAGCTCCATCAGGCATGAGACTGTGCAGCGCGGCGAGGAGCGGTCGGGTTGGTGCGGAGTCCGCGTTTCGCTCAACAAGGATCACGTTCAGCACTATACAGACATGGTGTACAGGCATGTACGAAATGCCGATGGCCCAGTAACGCCAAGGGCCCCGGCTCCTCCCTGTCACGGGGGGGCCGGGGCCCTTGGGTTGGTAGTGCTCATTTCGGCAGGGTGCCGAACCGCTCCCGCAGGTCGGCGACGAGCCGCCGGAGGTCCTCGGTCATCGGGTTCAGCAACGCGATCGTGTTGCCCGCGTTGGACACCGCCCAGTTGTCGCCGTCCGATCCGTTGTGCGAGGTGGTCAAGGCGGCTACGTGTGCGTCGGCTCATGGCTCGACGCCGGCGCGGTCTACCGGCTCCTGACCGGCTCCCTGATCGTCGGGGTCGACCGCACCGGCGAGACCGAACGGCGCGTACGGCTGTGGCGGGTCAACCGCCTGGGCGAGCTGACGGTGATGCGCGACAGCGTGTTCAAGAGCTACGCCGCCACGATGCCGAGCGGGCCGGGGTTCAGGTCCGAGTAGGCCGCGAACTGCCAGCCGTTCACCGCGTAGTCAGGGAACCCGTGCACTCCCCCGTCGGGGGGCAGTTCGCTCAACGCTGCCTTGTACCTTGTCGCCATCACTCACCGTCCATGAACGAGTCGCGGCCCTTGAGGAAGCGGCCCGGGTTGTTCTGCTTACCATCCGCCCGGTTCTGGGCGAGCCTGCCGAGGTACCACTCCATCGACTGCACGCCCTCCTGCTTGACGTACCCCGGGTTGGGCCCGAGCCGCCAACCGCCAGGCAAGGGAGAGCCGTCCGCCTTGCGCGGCACGACCGCCCGGGCCGTGGGGAACGCCGACGGGTAGAGCCACATGTCCGCATTGACGGCCAGCGGCGTGAGCCCGGTCGCGTTCCACGTCTTGACGGCCTTTCGGTGCGCGCCGGCGTTGGATGAGGCGATCACCGTGAAACGGGCGTGCGGGCTCCACGTCACCCGCTTGAGGGCGCCCCACGGAGCGTTGCGCCCCTCCCGCTTCTCCCGGCCCTGGGGCCGCTCGGCCATCTTCCCGATGCCTCCCTTTGCGGTGGCCTTGATGGCTTGCAGCAGCTTGGCGGCCTCCGGGTCGCGCTGGTTGATCGTGGCCATCGCCTCAATGAACTCTTCCTCGCCCATGCCCTCGGTGACACCGAGGTCAGCGAGCGTCGCCATGTACGCCGGCTGCAACCGCAGGTACCAGAGGTCGAAGTACCTGCCGTACTCCGGACGGAGCCATGCCTCGATCGGGCTCACGTCGACACCCAGCTCGGCCGCGTACGCAACCGTCGGCGTCGGATACCAGGCCGGCCCCGTCGGCGGCTTGCCGTCCAGGGTGAACGGCGAGGGGAAGTTGGCGGGCAGCGGGCGCCACTCCTTCGTGGCCAGGTCCCGGGTTCGCAGCGTCACCCCGCTGAAATCGCAGAGCCAGGAACCGGGCAGCGCCTTGTCGAACCGCGGTCCATCGGTGTGCACCGGCGGGCATAGCCCGACATTGACGGAGTTGCTGCCCGCCCCAAACGCGAAGTTCACGTCCAGGCCGACCACGTTCGCGAGCTTGCCCTCCTCCTCGGTCGGCTCCCGGAACCAGTTCAGGGCCTCACAGACGACCACATGCCGAGGGTTGCGGGACTGCTCCCGGGTCCGGTCGACCGCGAGGGGGTGCTCGTCCGGGGCCTCCGGCGGCGCCGGGTCCATCGCCTTCGAGAGCGATCCAGGAACGGCCACCCTGCGCATCTTCCCGCCGGGGAACTCCAGCTTGGTGGCCGGCCGGACCGCCGTCATCAGCGCGAGACTGGTCGCGGCCGTCGATCCCGCTGGCGTGATCACGCGCTCGGCGTACAGCCCCAGCACGTACGCCAGCGCGGCGGGGTCGGTGTTGTCCGCGATCCCCTGCCAGCGGGCGTTTTCGTCGAAAGCCCCCCACGGGACGAAAGCGAAACGGCATTCGACCCGGCCCCGGTAGATGAGGGTCCACGCACTCAGCCCGGCCTTGGAGAGATCCCACCCGGCCTCGCCGAGTGCCTTGTGTGCGGGGTGGTCATCCCCCAGGCGCAGGTACTTGCGGTCCGTGATCTCAACCGGCAGGCCGAGGTGCTTGGTTGCGGATTCGGTCAGCACCACCAGGGGCCCGCTGTCCTCCCCGAAGTGCGAGAGTTTTGCCGAGCCCAGACCGTAGGCGAGGGCCCACTCGGCGACGCTGGCCAGGTCGACCACATCAGAGGGGAGCTCGACGAGCCGCACGTCCGGCCGGTGCGCCACCAATGCGCCGCCGACCTCGTCAAGGACGACGAGAGGAGCGGTGTACTCAACGTTCGCAGCGGTGGTCATGCTCCGCCTCCCCAGAACTCGATGTAGTCAATGTCGTTGAGAATTACGTCGATCCCATCGGCGCCACCGCCGGGAACGCGGAAATACTCCTCGGCCAGGCCCTCGGCAATCAGCTCTTTGAGGCGTTCCTCATCCGCAGTGCGCAGCGCCTCGAAGAGATTCGGGATCAGGTGGCTCGGCACGCTCTCGGTCAGTCGGCGCAGCCGCGCTTGATCTGTCTGGCCAGCATCCGACGTCTTGAATCCGAACCGTGCCCGGGTTTCGACGCCGAGCCCCTGCGTCTCGGCCTTCTTCTGTGCCTGCGCCATCACGCGCGGGAGGTGATCCCTCCTGACCTCGGTCTCAAGTCTCTTCAACGTGTCCGGCTTGGCGTTGGCGATCTTCCGCTCACCCTTGATGAGGCCCTGGACATGGCGCCGCGAGACGCCCAGGCGCTCGGCGATCCGCTTCGTGTCCGGCTTGCCGCCCTTGGGGGTCTCCGCCCGCACCAAAGCGTTGAATCGGCCTTGCGGTGTCTTCTGGATATCGCGGCGAATTCCGAACCGCGCGCGCAGCGCACCAACAATCGACTTGTCGTTCATGAACTACCCCCCCTCAGGCCGACTTCGCGGCACGCAGCGGAATGAGATCCCTCGGCGCGCCCTGTGCGGGGAGCGCCCTTGCTGAAAGGTCCGCTGCGTTCAGGCAGACCCCACTACCGCACAGGGCCCGGCCGGTCAGCGTGGTCTTGAACGCCGCGTGACACACAGGGCACTCCGCGGTCCGCGGCGCACTCGTCCCTGTGTAAACGTCGCGGGCCGGCAGAACGTATTGCGGCGGCAACTTCCGCAGCAGCGCGGCGAGGTAGCCGCTCGGATGGAACGCGCGCCGGTCCTTCGTGGCGTCGATCGCGCTGAGGAGCGCTCCCTCCGGCCAGCCGTTGCGCAGGAACCAGCTGACGGAGGACTCGGCGATGGCACGCTCGGCCGGGCCGCCGGTGAACCAGTGCACCCGACTGACGACCTCGGCCGCCCGCTCGGCCACCATCTCAAGCTCGGGGCCGGACATCGGGGCAGCGGTGAACTGGGAGAGCAAGGTGAAGCGGTCCGGCAACCGGCTGATACGCCCAGTGCTCGGGTCGGTCATCGCTACCGCACGGAACCGAACGAGGTCGGCCCGGATCAGGTGCGGACGGTGCCGCTCGACGCTGCGCAGCGAGACGCCGGCCGCCTTCGCGAGGTCCTCCATGTGGATCTGGCCGTCCCAGCCCAGTGCAGCAAGCGCGAGCAGGCACTTGGCGCACGTCGGGTCAGGGGCGACCACGCCGGACGCCCAGGCCAGCGCGCCAGGGAGAACCGGCTCGCTTGAGGTGGAACCCGGCAGGGGAGTCCGTCGGTCGGCGTCAATCCGGCCACGCTCGAACAGATGGGCCAGGTGCACCCGGGCCGCGCGGACTTTGAGGCCGACGGCCTGACCAATAGTGTCGGTCGTCAGCCATTCGTCGGGCGCTGCCGTCTGGTGCTCTTCCAAGATCGCAAAGACTTGGCGGCATGACCTGCAATGATCCGGGTCCACGTCCCGGTGCTGTGATGCTGATGGCACGAATCGGCCTTTCCGGCCTCCTGAGCTGTGTACCGGGGAAACCCACGGGTACACTGCGAGCAGACCTAGCAGGGTTGAGCGGCGAGCCTCACCGGCGGGAGTTACCAGCTCCCGAAAGACCACCGGCGGGGCTTTCTGCTTTTCTGGATCTTGCGACTACACCGCAAACACCCGCTGACTGCCGCCGATCAACGCGGCACGCCGCGCCAGCGGGAGCTTCTCCAGGGCATGTGTGGGGCCGCTCAACAGATCAGGCACCGGGATGCCAAAGTGAGCCGAGATGGCGTCAACGTCCGCCAGGCTCCAGGCATTTGACCCGCGCTTCTTCCTGCTGATTGCCCCCTGGGTCATACCGAGGGCCTCCGCCAACTCGGACTGACTTTCCCCGGTCGCGTGCAGTAGAGCGGCGACAGTCGAACTTAGCCATGCAGCGCTAGACATGGTTGCCTCCTCCTCACTTCTGATGAGCTGCACTCATATTGCCAGGCCGTGAGTCTTGCAGGTCTCACGCCACGCCGAGAGCGAATCCGCAAATCGGCCGCGACGCTGTTCGTCGCGGCCGAAGCGGTGAGGCACTACTCGGCGTCCGGGAGGTCGTAGTCGTAGACCGACGGGCGACCCGCGCCGGCGAAGCTGACGCCGTACTCGACGACGGCCCCCTCGATGGTCCGCAGCACGCTCGTCGTCTGCTTGATCGCGGCCGGCAGTTCGATCCCGAGTAGCTCCGCGTCCTCTGCGGTGGCGAGTCGGGCCTCGATCGAGTCGCGCCCCTTCTTGGCGGTGATGCCGAGCTGCTTTTCGAGGTAGCGCCAGGAGCCAGCCTCGATCCGTTCGGCTACCAGGAGGAGCGGAGCGGCCTCGGCGTACGAGCCGTCGTACCAGGAGGTTGATGCACTCCTGGGTGCGTCGTCCGGCCCGAAGGTGATGCGCACACGCTTGATGGCTGACGCGCCGGCCTCGATACCGAGTACCTCGGCCACCTCAGCGGGCGCCGCCACGACCTCGGCCGAGATGATCCGTGCGTACTCGCCGGGCATGTAGATCCTGCCCGTGGTGCGCACGGCGTTCGCGCGGTCGCGCCCAGACATGTGGGGAAGCTGGTTGACGACGGTGCCGCGGTTGCGAACGGACGTGATCAGGCCCTCGGCCTGCAAGGCGCCGTACGCGCGGCGGACGGTGAAGTCCGACCATCCGAGATCGTGGGCGAGGTCGATTTGCCGGGGGAGCGTGCTGCCGGGCGGGTAGGTCCCATCGGCGATCTGGGCTCGCAGCTTTTCGGTGAGGCTCTGCCACTTCGGGACAGTGTTCTCTGGCATGACTACCCTTCAGTTCGGTGGACTGACACCAGGATAGCCGCAACAGTGCGGTTATTGACAAGCCCTCAGTTCCGATGTCACTCTCGTCACGTCGACACCGACCGGAGCCACAAGGCAACGGGAGGCGAAGACGCTGCACCGCTGCTTTTACCTGCTCGGATGCCTCTGCGTATGGCCGTAGGAAGCCGCAGAGGCCCCGAAATGGAACGAGGTCCCCCTCGAATGGCCGTAGGAAGCCGAGGGGGACCTCACAAGCGGCACCATCACCTGACGTCACCAGGGAGACACCGCTATGCGGACCAGTTTGACGTACGCCGAGGCGCGACACGAAACCGCCTCAAGGAACGTCTCGAACCCGACTACCGGGCGTGCCTTCGCCGCCCGCATTGCCAGGGCAACTCAGACCGACGCCGAGCTGTGGCTCGCCGGCCCCGCCCTGGACCTCGCCGCCGATCTCGCTGACCTCACCGGCGTGGACGCCGAGCTCTGGGAGCAGCGCGTCGGCGAGTCCCGCGAGAGCTACCTCGACCGCGCGTCGACCGCGATCCTCATCACGAACCCCGAGCTGCCGGTCGACCAGGCCGACGAGCTCGCCGTCCTGGTCGCCGAGGCCGAGGCTGTGGTCGAGGCCGAGGCGGCGCGGTACCGGCTGCTGATGGAGGCCGGGCGGATCGAGCGCGAGCGATGCGAGCGAGAGGCCCGTGCCCAGGCCAGCCGCGAGCGCAAAGCCGCGCGGGTCGCGGAGCGGCTCGCCCGGGCTGCCGAGATCAAGGCGCAGTGCGAGGAGCTCGACCGCACCGCCGGCCAGCCGGATGACACGAGCTGGTCGGCCGCCGAGCTGCGGGGCGTGCAGCGGCACAGCCCCTTCCGCAACGGCACCGCCGTCTACCGCTTCCGCCGCTCCGACGGCACGCTCGCGCCGGTGGTGGCGTGATGAGCGAGACCACTCTCACCCGGCATCGGCGCGCATCTGTGGCCCGCTGCGCCGAGGTCCTCGCCGCCTCCGGGCTCGCTGAGGAGACCATCCCTGGGGCCGACCAGCTCGATCGGCTGCTCGTCGAGCAGCGCGTCGCCTGGCGCCGCAACCCCGCCGAGTTCGACCGGCGCCTCGCTGTTGTCCTCGCCGGCCGCGCGTTCTTCGCTGAGCTGATCCCCAACCAGGCTGCGCAGGCCACCCGCCCCGCGGGAAGTGCACCGGCCGTGACCTCACCCGTTCCGACGAGCACGGGGAGCGCTGAGCAGTGACGACGACGACTCGCCTCCCCGAGGTCTACATCCCGCACTACAAGCTGCGCACGCTGCGCGTCATCGGTCTGCGCGCCGTCGAGTTCGGCTCGCTCCTGGTGGCGCTGGGCGCCGGCGGGGCCTGCGTCCTGGCGGACCGCATGCGCCTGCACCGCCCCGCCGGGGCCCTGGCGGTCGTGGCCGCGTGCAGCGCGGACCTGACCGACCAGGCCAGCGACCGAGTCAACGAGCTCGGCGCGGACGCGCCGCACCGGTGGCTGCTGACCATGTACTACGTGCTCGGCGGCGAGCAGCTCGACGCCGCGCTCGGCGCCATGGGTGACCCGCCGTCCTCGCCGCCGGCACCTGGCCGCGTCGAGATCGAGGCCGTCGTCGAGGTCGACCAGGCCGAGGAGCTCACCCCCGAGCAGCTCGACCAGGCCGAGGCCGATGTCCTGGCCCGGATCGACGCGCTCCTCGACCAGTTCCCCGAGGCTGCCGCGGCCGGCCGCGCCAGTGGCGAGCTGCTGCTCGACGACGCGGGGGAGGGCAGCGACGATGCCTGACTTCAACGTGAACGGCGGGTACGGGCACCACGCCAGCCACTCGCCCGGCGCGACTCCGCGGCCCGCGCCGGAGCCGGAGCGCGCCGAGGTCGTGGTGAGCGTGGTTCGCGCCGACCAGCCGCAGCCCGGATTGCCCCCGGGCAGCGCCGGATGACCGGCGGACGCCGCGGGACCGGGGCGGTTCTGGCTACACCGGAACCGCGCCGCCGCTCCCGCGCCGATGCCGTCGAGTGGGCCCGCGACCGGCTGCGCGCCCAGGAGACCGCCATGCAGGCGGGGGACTGGACCGAGGCGCAGCGCATCGGCTCACAGATCATCACCGAGCTTGATCGAATTCTCGGACGCCGTCCTACGGCGTCCCCCTGACGAGGAGCACCACCCGTGGCAACCGCATTGCAGAACCTCGGAAATGTCAGAAAGCGGGACCTCCCGCACGAGAATCCGACCACCCCCGAGCAGATCGAGGCCAACCGGCGCGCGTGGCTCGACCAGCACCCGGCGCTGCTCGCCTCTCAGGTGGTCATCGTCGCGGCCGTGGCGATCGCCTTCGCCGTCGCCGGCGCGATGGGCTCGATCGACACCATCACCCGGTCCGCCAACGCACACGGCCTCTCCGGCTGGGTCGCGTGGACCCCATGGGCCGGCGCGGAGGGCCTCCTCCTGCTCCTAGTGGTGTGGCGCGTCTTCTGCGGCCTGCGCCGCCGGGCCTCCGGCCTGGTGGTCCGCGTCGGGTCGTGGGGCGCTGCCAGCGGCGCCCTGGTGCTGAACGCGGCGCCGAGCTACCAGGCCCGTGACTGGGTCGGGGTCGTCTACCACCTCGCCGTGCCGCTCGCGACGGTCGTCTCCGTCGAGATCCTTGAGCGGCTGGTCGCCGCGGTCGTCTCGCTGATCCTCGGAATCGACCAGCTCGCCGAGGCCGAGGCCGCGGCGGCGCGCACCATCAGGGCCGACCGCTGGGTACGCCGCTCGCACCGCTGGGCGGCCGTCAAGGGCGGGCGGGTGCTGAGCATCGCGCCGCGTGCCGTCGCCCGGACCCACGTCGAGCGCGTGATCAAGACCGAGCCCCAGCTCCTCGCCGGCGCCACGGCCCGGATCGCCGCGTTCGCCGCGCTGGACTGCGGAACCGCCGCCGTCCTGCCGGCCCCGGCGGTCGCGGACTCCCTCGCGCAGAACGGGGCGACCGCGCCAAATCTCGACGCCCCGGCCGAGTCGACCGTCACCCTCGAACGGGCTGACCAGGCGCCGCCGGATGTGACGCTGGAGGACCACGCCGCAACGGCCCTCGCGCTGGTCGCGCCGGGGCACGCCGAACTACTGGCCGCGCCCGCTGCCGCGCCCGAGCAGCCCGTCGACCTGGTCAAGCCGGCCGCCCCGGCAGCGCAGCCCGACTCGGGGTACCCCGCGGCAAACACCGAGCCCGCGCCGCCGGCCCCGCCGGTGGTCGAGGAGGTGTTCGACCAGGAGGCCGACCAGAGCGGCGCGCAGGAGCAGGCGGCGCAGGACGACCAGCCCGACCACACCGACCAGACCGGCGGGCAGGGGCAGGACGACCAGCCCGCCCCGGCCGGTGACCAGCCGCAGCAAGCGGAGCAGGTCGCCGTACCGACGGTCGAGGAGCAGCGGCAGAAGTTCGTCAGGTACCACGCGAACGGCGAGCTCGACCTCGCGCTCTACCTCTCCGGCCCGGGCGACCAGGCCCTCGGCGGGCCGCCCCCGGCGAGGATCGAGATCCCGGCGCGTCCGTTCGCACAGGTTCCTGCGCAGGCTGCCCGGATGCCCCGGCAGGTTGTGACTGTGCCCGTGGACGACGCCAGCGGCGGCGGGACGGGCGACCCGGATGATCAGGACGAGGAGCCCGAAGACGTCGAACACCTGTCGCCGCAGCCTGGCCCGGTTCGAGCTGGAACGGTCGGACAGGCGTCCTACGACGCGCTCAGGGCGGGCCGTGACGCCGCCAACGAGCAGCGCGCCAGGGAGGCCAAGGCCGACCGCCGCGAACTCGCCCGCGGCTGGTGGGCGCTGGTTCAGACAGGACAGGCAGGCAGTCGTGTCGCCTACGCCGTCGGCGCGGGCAGCAGCGAGAAGCGGCTCCGGACGGCTTTGAACGAGTACCCGCTCCAGTCGTTCCGGCCGGAGGAGCTCGCCCCCGCCGAGCCTGCCCGGAAGGGCAAGGCGCGCGCGGTTGCCGCTCGGGCGGGCCGGGCGTGAGCCGATCGGCTCGCCGCACCTGGGTCCGGTTGGCGCCGCAGGGCACCGACCAGTAGGCGGTGCTGCTCGCCCGCCGGCCACCGCTGCACATGCAGCGGTGGCCGGTGCGGGGAGCAGCACCAGACCGGCCGGGCCCACCAGGGCGACCGCTGCCAGGAGACAGGCACCCCGCGCGATCCGCTGATCGTCGTGCCCGACCGGGCCGGCGTCCTGGCGGTGCTCTGCCAGGGCTGCGCCCGCCGCCAGGAGAACCGCGAGGCCCTCGCCTCGGCGGCCGAGGCGGCGGAGGAGCTCCTCCCGCTGTTCTGACCTCGTCGCTACACCCTGACGACCTTTCGGGCCGCCCAGCCGGGCGGCCCCATTCGTAGGAGGAAACACGCTATGACCAGCAACAACGCCCCCCGGGTCGACCAGTCGGGCGACGCCTGGCGGCCCTCGCTCGCCAGCTTCGCCGAGCTCGCCGCCCTGTCCGACCAGTACCTCGACCTGGCGACCGCCGCCCTGGCCGAGCTCGCCGCGGACCCGGACAGCGTCGCGATCGAGAGGGCCGTCGGGGGCGCGCTCCTGGTGACCGCGGTCGAGGCCCGCCTCGACCGGATGGGCCGCGCCCTGGTGACCGGCCGCCCCGGTGCGGGCAAGTCGAAGCGGCCGGCCTGGCTCGATGAGCAGATCGCCGCCCGCGCCGCCGAGGGGCACGTCCCCGGGCCCCGAAATGGGTCCTGACCTGCTCATACGCGCCCAGTTCGGAGGAGAAGGAACATGACTCACGATGCTGCCCCCGACGCCGTTCTCTCCGACGCCGGGCTCCAGTCGCTGACCAGCGACAAGCGCCGGAACCATGCAACGGACGCTTTGTACTACGCGCAGATGGCCGACCGTCAGGCGGCGTATCTGGCTCACCTCGATATGCCGGACGACAACTTCATGTCGGCCCGGTGGCGGTCGTGGTGGGTGCCCTGGCACGCCCGCCGGATGAGCCGCCTTTCGCGGAAGATCGCGAAATTGAATCAGTCGTGGTACTCGTCGTACAACAAGCACGTGACCCGACTGCCGGAAAGGCGCCATCAGAAGGCGTTGGACAAGGCCAAGAAGAGCCCGGCCGTTCAGCAGGTCAACAGCGCGACGATTCAACTCAACGGGACGACGCAATACCTCAACCCGACACCGCCGACGATCCCCATTCGGACGCCCACCGGCGCCCCGGCCGATGAATGGTCGATCTACTCCGAATTCCCGCAGGACCGGCAGGCGCTGTGAGCTCGCCGGGTGGAATTCAGTCGCAGCAGAACATCGAAGAGTTCTGGAACGCGCGACAGCAGGGCGTCAAATCCTGGCGAGACATCGCAAATTTCGAGTGGGACCTCATCCGTTCCCTCGGCGCCAAAGCCCGCAGGCAGGGCGACGAGACGTTCGATAAGGACCTCGCCGCGCTGCTGCGCCGGTTCCGCGAGTCTCACTCTCGGTGAAGCTCATCATCATCATCACCCCGCCCGGGGAAGCCCGGGCGGGGCCCAAGGCGCGCGCGCGACACGCGCGCGCGAGGGTTCCACAGCCCATCACGCTCTGTCAACTGGTTGGAGGCAGCCTTGAGCGACGACGCAGGCGGCACCGGGACCGTTCTCCATTTCCCGCACATCGACTACCGGACGCCTGACGAGCCCGCTCCGGCATCCGCTCCGCGGGTCGACCCCGGTCCGCCGGCCGACCCGCCCGACGGCGACCGTTGGGCCGGGCCCCTGGCCCGGGCAGAAATGGCCGCCATGGCATCCGAGCCGGTTTCCACGCGGGCCGACGAAAGGCCCGCGCCAGCCCCGGGATTCATTCCGGACACCTTCCTTTCCGCTCCACGGCCGACGGAAAGCGCGGCGTCGGTTGTGAACCTTTCTGCGGCGGCCGTGATCGGAATTGCGGTCGCCGCAATGCGGGGGGTGCACGCTGCTATCACCTCCCGATTCGGAGGCGGGAAGGGAAAAAAGGGCGAGCGCGACGCCGGAAAGAAGGGGAAGAAAGGCATCCCGTCGTCCCATGAATTCGGGGAGAAGTCGCTAGGGCGCACCTCTGGGAAGAAATCCGGAGGCGGCTCCGGCTCGCTTTCCACCGGCTTCAATTCAGGTCCCGGGAAAGGGCGGTCCGGCGGAGGTTCTTCCGGTGCTCCCTCTTCCAAGAAATCGGGAAGCGGCCTCGGATCGGCGGGCGGGTCCGGCAGCACGGGCAAGCCCGGCGGCGGGCCCTCCGCGAAGACCAAGCGCGGGGGCGGCTCCGGCGGCGGTTCGGGTTCGTCCGGCACGCCGGGCAAGCGTCCCGGCCGCGGGCCCGCCTCGGCCGGCGGTCCAGGCGGGTCCGGCAGCACGGGCAAGCCCGGCGGCGGGCCCTCCGCGAAGACCAAGCGCGGGGGCGGCTCCGGCGGCGGCAAGTCCGGGCCGAGCCGTCCCAAGGGCAAGGGCCCAGCCCGGCACACCGCGAAGAAGAAGGGCAGGAAGAAGGGCAAGCGGACGCCCCCGGCGGACACGACGCTCCTCGGCGCGGTCCACACGCACGCCCGCGAACGATGGGAGCGCCGCCGCAACACGCCCCCGGTGTGGCGGGCGAAGACCTCGCTCAAGAAGCGCCGGCCGCGCAGTAAGCAGAACCGGGGGCATGCACCGTCCGATGCCGCCCGCCTCGCGGCCCTTGCCCACCTCACCGGGCACTGCTCCTGCCCGCCGGGAACCCCGCTGGCGCGCTGCGCCGCGTACAAGGCAGCGCGACGGGCCCAACGGAAGTCCACGGCGAGCGGCAGCTCGACCGGCTCCGGCCCGGGTACCGGCGCCGCCGGCCCCGGGCGCGGCAAGGCCAGGGGGGCGGCGAGCAGCAGCTCGACCGGCAGCTCGACCGGCCCCGGTCCTGGCTCCGGTCCCGCTACCGGCGCCGCCGGCCCAGGGAGCGGCAAGGCCGGGGGATGGTGGGGCCGAGGCCGCAGGCGTTCCACCGGGGAACCGCCGCCCAGCGGTGACGGGTTCTCGGCCTGGGCGGGCGAGACCCCCGGGGACCGGTGGGGCCGGGGCCGCCGCCGGCCTGCGGGCGCTCCCGGGGTCACGTACGAGTGGCTGCCCCGGCCACCGAAGCGGCGCCCTGACCGGCCGCGCCCAGCGATCACTACCGGACGGCCGACGGTACCGCTGTCCAAAGTCCCCCGCCCCCGATCCCGACCGGAGTCGCCCGTGCCGAGCAGCCCCGTCCCCGCCGCACCGGCTAAGACCGCACCCGCCGCAACCACACCCGGCGCACCCGCGCCGGCGCCGGTAGTGCCCGCCGCGAGCAGCCCGGCCCCCTACCGATCGGGCGCCGCGCTGACGGGACAGCAGGAGATCGCACCGCAGCACCGGACCGAGGTCACGATCGACGAGGTCCTCATGAAGCTCTCGGAGATCACCGAGGCGGGGTTCTCCCGCCATGAGGGCTCGCTCCGGCTGGTCGAGCGGTGCCGCAAGTTGTTGAGCCGCCTCGACGAGTTCGGGGTCGAGCTCACCACCACGCACAACGTCACGGGCCCGCGCACGCACCAGTCGCTGCGCCGGCAGATCGAGCGCGTCGAGCTGATGCTCGCCAAGATCCAGGAAATGGGGGCGCTCTCCCTGGCCGCCGCCGAGCTGTCCGAGAGCGTCGAGTCCGAGATGTTCGACGAGTACAAGCCCATTGCTCAGGAGACGGTCGACCGCGGGTTGCGGACGCCGTCGGCCCGCATTCATAACGAGTCCTGATCGGAAGTCCTGACGTGAGCGATCTTGAGATTCATGCACCGGATGCGGACGGCCTCGCGCTGCTCACCTACCTGGCGGTGCAAGCGCAGCTCCTCAAGTTGAAGTTGCAGACGGCGTTGCTGGCCGGGGCCATCGGCAGAGAGCGCAGGGCGATGGAGGCGGACGCAGCCGCAGCCCGGCAAGTGGCGGAGATGTCGGGGCCCGCCGACGTTGCGCCCGAGTTCATCGCCAAGATCAACGAGGTGGCCGCGGCGCTGCTCGGTGTGTCCAAGGCGGCTGGCGTCGTCGTCTCTGCGGCCGATGGCGCCTCGCTCGCCGCCGACGAGACGAACGGCTCCCACAGGGGCGAGTACGGGGGGATCTACGACCTGTCGAAGACGGGTCGGCATCCGATGGCCAAGCCCGGTTTCTACGAGACCAAGTGACCCTGAAAGGAAGTGCTTCCATGTCCGCCGAGCCGACCCCCGAGCAGCCCACGGCCGCCGACCCGGCAACGATCGCCAAGGTCAAGAAGATCGAGCGCGGCCTCTACCTCGCGTCCGCGATCGCCATCGCCGCCGCTTCGCAAACCGAGTCGCTGGTCACCCTCGCCGGCGCCTCGCACATCGAGTCGTGGTGGCTGGTGCGCGGCGCCGCGTTCGCGGTGCTCCTGGTGGCCGGCCTGGTCCTGTTCATCCGCCACGAGGACGGCGACCACCACCGCACGCTCCTCACCGCACAGCGGGCAATCGCCCCGATCACCGGGAGCCTGCTGTACCTCGCCTGCCTGATGGCCCACGGCTGGCACCTGTGGGAGGGCCTGGGCCCGATGGTGTGGGCGGCACTGCTGTGGTGGCTGGTGCCGATCGCCCACAGCATCCCGGTTCTCTCCACGGCCCCGGCCGAGGCCGACGGCCAGGCCGGGACCGCGGTGGGCGTGCCGGTGCAGCAGCAGGCGGCGCCCATGCCCGCCACCTACGAGGAGCGGATCAGCCGGTTCTGGGACCTCGCCGCAGCGTGCGAGCGGGGCATCGCCCCGGGCACCGCGCTGACGGCCGTGCAGCTGATCGGCGGCGGCCCCGATTTCGAGGGGATCGTCGTCGCGCAGCCGGGCCGGCCGGTGCCCAACCTGCAAGTGCGCTCCCTGGCCGCCCTGTTCGACTGCCCTGCGGACCGGGTGATCTGGGAGCCGATCGAGGGCTCGGGGCCGGGCCGGATGCGGCTGGTCGTGGCGCCCACCGCGCAGGCCGCCGCGGTGAAGGAGTCCGGCGGTGGCTTTGAGGAGAAGTGGGCGGCCCACGTCTCGGCGCCGGGCAAGGCGGCGCCCGGGCTGCGGCTGGTCCGCTACCGCGCCGAGGGCAACGCCATGGTGATCCACGCGCAGGCCCCGCAGGGCCAGACCGCGACGATCAACCACGGGGCGCTGTGCTCCGCGCTGGGGGTGACCGACCCGACGTGCGTCGTCGTCGAGAGCGACGGGGTACGCGATGCGCTGATCAGCGTCTACCGGCGCAACCCGCTGTTGGACGTGCGCAAGGCCACCCGCGAAGACCTGGTGATGGACGAGCGCGGGATGATCACCATCGGAGTCCGGCACGACGGCCTGCCATCCCGCATCCCGCTGTACGACCCGGACAAGGGCGCGTTGCGCGGGCTCTGCGCCGGCTGCACCGGTTCGGGCAAGTCCGTGCTGCTCAACCACCTGTTGGCAGCGGAGAAGATCAACCAAATCGTCTCCTGGGTGATCGACCTACAGGGCGGCGCCTCGCTCCCCGAGGCCCGGGGCCGCGTGGACTGGATGGTCGGCGACGAGGCCGGCGCCCTGCGGATGCTCAAGGCGCTCAAGCGGGTCATGAAGGTCCGCGAGGCGATCAATCTCCGGCTCGGCCGCGGCAGCTTCTTTATCGACAGGCCGTATCCGCTGCTCAACGTCACCTGCGACGAGATCAACCGCCTGTTGTCGCACTCGAACCCGGAGATCAAGAAGCTCGCGGCCGAGCTGATCGCCGACATTCAGAAGACCGGCCGGAAAGTGGGGGTCGGTATCCGGCTCGGCGTGCAGAGCCTGCACCTGACGGACCTCGGCGACGAGAACGCCATCAGGGAGCAGGGCAAGGACGGCCCCGTTTTCATGATGCGGATCATGTCGTCGAGCACGAAGGGCATGGGTCTGGACGGCATCGCACCCACCGGCTTCAACCTGGAGAACATCCCGTCGCGGATCTACCCGGCCGGGGCGATCGCGGCCCGGTTCGCCGGCGCCGCGAACGACGCCGGCGAGTCCACTGCCGGGTTCCTGTACGCCTTCGCCGAGGGCCTGGCCACCTTGATGAGGGTCTGGCGGGTCGACAGGTACGAGGGCCTGAACGAGGACCTGGTCGCGCTCTACGGGCCGGAGCCGGCGCGCACTCTCGACGACGCCTCGGCGCAGGGGGCCGGCGCCGACTACCTCAACCGTCCCGCCGACGGCTGGCAGCCGCCCGCCGGCAGCTACTCCGGCCCCGTGCCGATGGTCAAGGCCGCGGCCGGAGCCGTCGCGGACGACGTCGACCAGGAGCTCGACGAGGACGAGAATGACCCGGCGGTACGGGAGGCGCAGGCCGACGCCGCCGCAGGTCTGCGGGAGCAGATCATCGCCGTTGTCCGCGAGCACGGCCCGATTCGGATCGCGGACATCCGCAAGGAGGTGCAGGGCTACAGCCCGGGCACCGTCAACAACGCGGTGGGCGAGCTCGCCGAGGCGGGCGACCTGCGAAAGAAGTCGCACGGCGTGTACGACGTGCCCAACCGGCCCGTGAGCGTCTGACCCCCCTCCCGCTATGGGGGGTGCTGCTGATCCGCCGCACTCCCATAGCGGAAGTTATAGAACTTCCGCTATGGTGATGGTCCGGCCACGGTCCACCACCAAGGCCCCGGCCCCGCGCTGCGCCCCATCCGAACGGCCCTGACCGGCCACGGGGCGCAGCGCCGGCCCACCGCAAACGCGCACCTCCCCAACCGCAACCGGACGGAGAACGCCCATGCTTCCCACCCTCGCCCCCACCCGCCAGCAGCTCGCCACGCTGAGCACCCCGCACCCGCGACCCGCCGCCGAGCAGCTCCTCGACCCCGCCGCCGGAACCGTCACCATCGGCGTGCGCGCCGACGGCGACCCGGCCCGCCTGCCGCTGTGGACCGAGCACGGCGCGGTGCACCTCTCCATCTCCGGCGGCACCGACACCCCCGACGTCCTCACCCACATCTGGGCGGCCGAGAGCGCCTCGCCCCTGGTCAGCCCTTGGGCGGCCGGGTTCGACCAGGACCTGAACAACACCGTCGGCCCCCGGCTCGACGGCCGGGCCTGCACCCCCGAGCAGACGCACGAGCTCCTGGGCGCCGTCGTCGCCGAAGCCCGCGCCCGCTACGGAACCGCCTCCGCCTGGCCCACCACCTACCAGCCGACCGAGGCCGAGCCGCTGATCACGCTCACGCTCACCATGTGGGCGCTGACCACCTGCGACCCGGAGAGCGTGCTCCTGGTCGACGAGCTCGCGCGGACCGGCCGCCGCACCGGCATCAGCCTGCGGATCGCCCACCATCGCCACCACCGCGACACCCTCGGCAGCGCCGTCTACGTCGCGATGAACCAGGGCGCGCGCATCGCGCTGCGCGGTCAGGGAAGCGACGTCGACCTCGGCGAAGGGCCGGCCGCGATCCCGGCCCGGCTCCGCGGGACCGGCTACCTCCTCACCCCCGGGCGGGACCTCGCCCTGTTCCGCACCTGGGCGCAGCAGTACACCGCGGCCTGACCGAACCGGAAGGAACCCCCGGACCATGAACGACCCCCAGCCCTACCGGCCCACCCCGGCCCCGTACCCGACGACCGTCGAGGAGATCCTCGCCGCCACATGGCTACAGCCCCCCGCGCCCGGCCCCTACGCCCCGGCCCTGGTCCAGCACCCCGCGCCCGTCTCGGTCGTCCTGGTCAACCCCGCCGCCGGCGCGTACCCCAGCCCCTCCGCGCCCGGGTACCTGGTTCCTCAGCAGTACTACGCACCCGCGCCCGTCGCCCCGGCCCCGCAGGGCCAGGCGTCGGCGTCGGTGTGGTCCGACATGCCGATGTGGCTGCGGCTGTCCATCGGAACCGCCGCGTTCGGCATCGGCACGGCCGGCGTCGGCGTCGGCATCGGCCAGGCCGCACCCGGGATCAGTGCCCTCGCCGGGCTGCTGTGGGCCGCTTCCGCGCTCGGCGCCGTCGGCCTGGCCGTGTGGCTCCTCGCACCCCGCCAGCGCCAGCAGCAGACGCCGGGCGTGGTCACCAACATCACCAACAACATCAGCGCGGGGAACTCGACGGCCGTCGGCAGGCAGCGCAACAACCGGTACTGACCGCGTACCCCCTGTCGCCCCCGGCCGCCGCAGACCACCGCGGCGCCGGAGACGGCAGGGGCCGCACGGTCCACCACCGGAACAGGAAGGACCGCAGCTCATGACCGCGACCGCCCCCGCCCCTGCCGACCTCGACCAGCTCGACCAGCTCGACGAGTGGCTCACCGACCCCGCCAACCGAACCGCCTGGCGGAAGGCCCTGACCGGCAGGCAGGCCGAGTACCTCGTCAGCAGGGCCGCCGTGATCTATGCGGCACGGCCGAGCCAGGGCATCGCCCCGCAGCGGCAGGCCGAGATCCGCCAGGAGAGCGCCGACGCCGAGGCCCGGCTCGAACTCGCCCGCCTCGTCGAGGAGTTCGCCGAGAACACGCGGTTCCTCCTCACGATCGTCCTCGCCTACCCGCGACGCGGCGTCGATGCCGAGGACGACATCGCCCGCGCCACCCACGCCGAGACCATCAACCGCGCCGTCCGCGCGATCATGTGCACCCTGACGGACGCTCAGCACCTCGACCCCGGCGAAGCCCACCGCAACGCCCATGCCGTCCTGTTCCGCCTGCTCGACCGCCGCCGCTCGGCCGATTCGAGGCTCACGACCACCGATCTCAACTGGTGGGCCGGTGAACTCGTCTGGGCCCGGCGCGTGGTCGACCTCGCGCCGACCGTCGGCTGACAGCCGACCGGCAACGCTGCCCGAAGCACTCGCCCGGGCCCCTCGCTGGTGCCACCAGTCCGCCCGCACCCGGGCCGGCCTGGTGGCACCAGCGGCCGGCCGGACACCGACGGCCCACTCGACCCCTCACCGAAAGGCGGGACAACCATGCCTGCCCCTTCCGCGCCCACCTCTCCGACGCACCTCCTCGTCCAGGCCGCCGAACGCCTGTGCCAAAGGGCCCGCGCCGCCGCCGTCGCCATGTACCGGGGGTGGCACGCCTGGTACGCCGCGGCCGGCTCCACCGGAGCCCGGTTCACCCGCGGCACCGCCGGCGCCGCGGTCGCGGTCGTCGTGGCCTGCTCCCCGGCACTGGTCGGGTGGGCCGTCGTCCGCGTCCTGGCCGCCGGGTCCGCCCGCGTCGTCGGCGTCGTCCTGCGGGCCGTGCGCTGGGCCTCCCGTCAGTCCCTCGCCCGCGACCTGCGCGACCTCGCCGCCACCGTCGGGCGCCCCGCCGGGGCGTGGCTGCACCAGCACGCCGCCGGCCTGCCCGCCTCGCCCGCGCTGCTGGCCTGGTCCTGGTTCCTGCTGGCCGCGGCGCTCTACCTGTCCGCCCACTGCGGCAACCTGGCCGCGCGCTTTGCCTGGGCCGCTGTGGGGGCGGCCACCGGCGCCGCCGTGTGGCAGGCCGCTCCGGAGGGAAGCCGGATCGCTGCCGCTGCGGTGACTGTCGGCGCCTGGCTCCTGGCGGTTCCCTCCGCCTACCGCGAGACCGAGAGGCCCCCGCGGCGCCAGGAGGTGAACGTCGAGGCGGTGCTCGCCGCCCTGGTGGTGCAGCAGTTCGTGACGGTTCCGCCCCCGCCGGCGAGCAGCAGCTCGACCACCCCCGAGGGCCAGGTACAGCCGGGCGCCTCGGTCCCGGGGCAGCCGGGAGTGCTGCCCCCGGCCCCGGTGCTGCCGGCTGCGCCCGGCTTCTGCTGCCGGTACTGCGGCGACCATCTCGTCTGGTCGAGCGGGTCCGAGCAGGCGGCCCGGACGTGGCGGACGCGCACCGGTGGCACCCGCTGCCCCCAGGCGCCCGCTTCTGACGACCAGGTCAGGGCCGGTCGAGCGCACGTCGCGCTCTGACCCGGCCGGGTTTCTTTCGCCGAGCGGGTAGCGGAAGTTAAATAACTTCCGCTACCTTGAAAGTGCTTCGCCCCACCACTGGCGTCCCGGCCCCCGGCGCGCGCCGCTCTCTCTCACGCAGGAGCAGAACCACATGACCACGACCGTGACCAGGCTCGACCCGCTCACCCAACTGCACGAGCTCGTCACCGACCTGACCACCCGCCGCCCCGGCGAGGACGAGAACGACCCGGGCACCGCGACGGCCATCCGCACCAACCGCGTCCGGACCACCGAATGCCTGAACGCCGCGAACCGGCTCTACTCCGTCAACATGAAGGCCGGCGTAAGCACGCGCACCCTCGCGGAGAACAAGCTCGCCACCGACGCCGCCGAGGACACCCTCGACCTCGCCCAGATGACCGCCGACCTCGCCGAGATCAGCACGCTGCGCGCCAGCCTGATCCTCGGCTCGTTCCGCGACTACAACGTCAGCACCGACGAGTACGACAAGATCGCCCCGGTCGCTCGCTCCGTCGCCGACCGGACCCGCCGCCTCCTCACCCACCTGACCCAGACCGTTCACCGCGAGCTGGAGACCGGGGAGGAGATCGCCCCGCCGGTTGCGCGCACGGCCCGGCTGGTCCTCGACGAGCTGCTCGACCGCGCCGCCGCCGTCAAGATCAACATGGTCATGGGGCCGCTGAACACCTGGTCGAAAGAGCTGGAGACCGCCTGCCGGGCGCTCGGCGTCCCGGCGCGCGGGTACAACCCGGACCGCGCCAAGGCCGAGACCGTGCTCAACATCCTGCGCACCCGCGCCAGCGAATCGGACCTCGCCGCCGTCGCCACCCGCGCCGCCGTCGCCGTGTGCCTGGCCGCCCCGCTGCCCGTCGCCGAGGTCGGCGAGATCATCGAGCGCCTCGCGACCGAGCGGCGCATCGTCTACACCCGCGCCGCCGGCTGGTCCAACCCCGAGCGCTGACCGCCCCGCCCGCAGCACCCCGTGCAACCGGTGTCGTCCCCGGTCCCACCGCAGCCAGCGGCGGACCCCGGGAACGGCACGGGGCTGCACGGCCCCGCCCGCGGCACCCACGGCACCGGAGGACCACCCTGACGCCAAGGCAACGCCGCTGGTCACCCCTCGCTCTGAGACCTGGAACGCCCCGCCGTCACCGGCGAACCCGCATCCCGAGAAGGGCCAGACATGACCACCGCCACCCGTCCCAGCGCCACGACCGCGGCCGAGCTGCTGGAGATCGCCCACGGCCTCGCCGAGCACTCCCGCACCGCGATGAGCGACGACGAGCCGCCGAGTACGAAGCGCTCCGCGGAGACCTTCGCCCACCTCGCCGGCGTGTACGTCGACCTCTACCGCATCCGGCTCGCCGCCGAGTGCGGCATGTGCGCCGGCACCGGCGCCCACAGCGTCAAGTGCACCGACAAGCAGTGCTCCGAGGACAACAAGCCCCAGATCGGGGGCTACGGGCACTTTCACACCAAGCCGTGCCCGAACCGGATCGCCCACCCCTGACCCCGCAACCGCCGTGTGATCACCGGACCCCGCAACACCAACCGTCGACCAGGAGGTACCCCGTGCCCGCCACCACCGTTGACCCGCTCGCCCGCTGGCACCACCCGCACTACGTCTCGGACACCCCCGGCACCGGCTTCTACGCCGGCACGTTCACCATCACATACCAGCAGTTCACGGGCAGCGAGCCCAAGCCCGAGCGCCCCGCCGCCTCCTGGGACGACCCGGCCCTCACCCACGAGGACCAGCGCCGACTCAGCGACGAGTACCGGGCCATGCTGATCGGATGGGGCCGGGCCCGGTTCACCGCCCAGGCCCGGACCGCGCTGCGGGCGGCCGAACCGGTCTGGAAGGCGTACCTCCTCGCCCGCAAGGGCATGGAAGCCCAGTTCACCGCCTTCTGGGACCTCGCCGACCCCGAGTGGAACTCGGCGGCGCTCAAGCTCGCCGACGCCCACCGCGTCACCGTGCAGGCCGCGGAAGCGTGGGACGAGACCGCCGAGGGCCTGGCCGAGCTCGACCATGAGCACCTCGCGACCGTGGGCGAGGAGCACACCCTCACGTTCGATGGCGTCGCCACGGAGATCGGCCTCGACGTGGGGGAGTGGTTCATCTCGTACGACCTCGACGAGTACCGGAACCGCTGGGGGCGCCCCACTCCACTCGTCGGCAAGGTGAGCGAGGAGATCGAGCAGCAGAAGCGCCGCTTGAAGGAAGCAACCGGCCTGGTCGGCCGCGGCGACTGACGACCGCCAGGCAGCAGCCGCGCGTTGCCGGCACCCGCGCCCCGTACCCACCGAGCACCACGGGTACGGGGCGCACGTGCGTCGCGGCCCGACCTCCCCTCGCTCTCCCCACCCCGAGCCGGCCGCACCCGATCGGCGCCGACCCGGGCGCCCGGCCAGAGCCTGCCGCCCTGCCGCCCACCCTTGCGGGGCCAGGCCCGTGCACCAGGTGCGGACCGCATGGCGTCCAGCGAAGCGCGCGTGCGGGGGGTGACCGGGGAGACGGGCAAAACCTGGTGGCGCGGTCCTCGAACCGCCACCTGCACGAACATGCCGCCCGGTACTGCCCGCCCTGCTGGCCGCCGGGGCTGACCCTGCGTCCGTTGCTGTTGAGTTCGGCCGGAAGGTTGATCCCTCGCCGACCGGCCGCGCTGCTGTCGTCCCCCGGAGCCTGCCGCGGCCGACAGTTGGAACGAGCCCACCAGCCGCCACGGCAGGCCGGTCCGTTCGGGTGACCCTGAACCGCGGGTATGCGGCTGTCGGCCGCGGCCGAGCCGGGGGTACTTCTAACTACTTAGAAGGAGCGCATCCCTGACCTGGGCTGATGCGTACGCGTTGGCAC
>Ga0302314_10003230_pt1 | contig 30182 bp, 22 predicted proteins | sample III_Palsa_N2_3_FD_200533 | JGI IMG/M metagenome (GOLD analysis project Ga0302314, IMG submission 200533) | Peat permafrost microbial communities from Stordalen Mire near Abisko, Sweden - III_Palsa_N2_3 | ecosystem: Environmental > Terrestrial > Soil > Palsa > Peat permafrost | place: Sweden... | reverse complement strand
CTTCGGTTTGGGAGGAACAATTTTGGGCTTGACCGGCTCAGGCTTTTTTTCGGCAATCGGTATGGTCAGTTCGGTCAAGCGGTGGGCTTTCTCGACAATCTGCCTGTGAGCCAGGCTGATGACGATGACGACGAACGCGATGGCCAAATTGAGCAGAAGCGAGGTAATGGTCGAAGTCTTGCTCTGAGCTCCTGCATCGAGGACGCCAAAATGAGCAAACTGCACGCTTTTTTGTTGGCCGGGAGTGTCGCTGCGGAGTGGCGCTGCCATGATCGGAAAGTTCCTTATTTCAGTCGCTCTGCTTTGGTGAGCGGCGGGATGAGTTTAGTATGACGCAATCTGAGACGCCAAAGTAACAAACTGCGCTTACAATTGACCCTCATTAGACCACTTTTCAACGCCGATAGGTCCATGGAATCATCGACAAAGCCCTTGAAAAGCGAACGTTAGGGCTACCCTTCAAACGCACCGGGTAGCCGTATCTGGTGCGGTTACCATTGTCATCTTTTGCCCGCTTGCGCCGATTTGAACCGAGCATACCACTGTTAGGTTGTGATGGAGACTTGAGGGCGCAAACAATGGGGACCGAAGGCGTCGCTGGATTTCCCCGCTTTTCCTCACATCTTCCTCTTCTCTGACAATCTTCAATTAACCCGGACTTTCCGGAAATCACTCTTTTGAGATGAAATCCCTATACTTTGGTTGTAGTGCGAAGTGCTTGCGCTGTGGGAGAAGCGATGAAAATTCTGGTAACTGGCGGTGCTGGATATATCGGCGGCACCGTGTCGAGACTTCTGCTGGCCGGCGGCCATGCGGTCACCATCTATGACAACCTTTGCCACAGCAAGCGCTCCGCGGTGGCCGAAGGTGCTGAGTTTGTCGAGGGCGATATTGCCGACAGAAGCCTGCTGGAGGAGACGCTCAAATCGGGCCGTTTTCAGGGGGTTATGCACTTCGCGGCGCTGATCGAGGCAGGCGAAAGCATGCAGCGGCCGGAGATTTACTTCCGCAATAACACGGCGGGGACGCTCTCGCTGCTGGAGTCGATGTTGGCTACCGGACATAACCGGCTGGTCTTCAGCTCGACGGCTGCCTGCTACGGCGAACCGGTGAGTACGCCCATCCTCGAAGACGCGAAACTAGAGCCGACGAACGCGTACGGCGAGAGCAAACTGCTGGTCGAACACATGCTGCGATGGTTCAATCGAATCCACGGATTTCGCTATGCCAGCCTGCGGTATTTCAACGTTGCCGGCGCGATCGCGGGCTACGGCGAGGCGCATGAGCCGGAATCACACTTGATACCCCTGGTGCTGGATGTTGCGCTGGGCCGGCGGGAGAAGATCAAGATCTTCGGCGAGGATTATCCGACGCACGATGGCACCTGCATCCGCGACTACATCCACGTGAGCGACCTGGCTGACGCACACTTGCTGGCGCTGGCGGTTTTGGAAACGAAGGACCGCGTGATCTACAACATCGGAAATGGGCAGGGTTTCTCCGTGCGCGAGGTGATCGAGTCGGTGCGGCGCGTGACCGGGCGGCCGATTCCGGTGGAGGAGTGTCCGCGCAGGGCGGGCGATCCCGCGGTTCTGGTGGCAGGCTCGGAGAAGATCAAGCGGGAGCTGGGTTGGGCGCCGAAGTTTGCCGATCTCGACGCGATCGTCGCGAGCGCGTGGGAGTGGCACCAGAAGCGCTACGCTTGAAAAACAGCGCACCGGCGCCGATCCGCCTAGCGGGAGAGCTTGGCGATTGCCCTCGTGAGCCGCTCCGGCGGCGGGTCAAGTTGCGAGTCCGCGATCGCAGCGCGGTATCCGCCCATGTAGATCGAATACATCACAGCCAGCGCGCAGCCTACGCCGAAGACGAAGCCGAGAAAGCAGCCGATTGCAGCCGACCAGAGCACGGTCATGAGGCCAAGTCTAGCAGTGAGGTCAGGTTGGGCCGAGATGTTTGCCCATCACAGCGGGCATAGCGTACCTTTTTTTCTGCGGGACTAGTTGCGCCAGATCAAAGAAACGACACTACAACCATGGGAGATGTGCGTGCATACGTTGGATGGTACGAACATGGAATCGCTGCTGCGGGAGAACCGGGTGTTTCAGCCGCCCGCGGAGTTCGCGGCAAAGGCGCACATCAAGAGCCTGGAAGAGTATGAAGCGATGTACCGGCGCAGCGTTGAGCAGCCGGAGCAGTTCTGGGCTGCGGCTGCGGGCGAGTTGGAGTGGTTCGCGCCGTGGGAGAAGGTGCTTGACGGCGAGATGGGCTCGGCGAAGTGGTTTACCGGCGGCAAGCTGAACCTGAGCCACAATTGCGTGGACCGGCACGCGAACGGCGCTCGGCGGGACAAAGTTGCGCTGCTGTGGGAGGGCGAGCCGGGCGAGGTGCGGAAGATCACCTATGGCGAGCTACATGCGCAGGTGCAGCGATTCGCGAATGTGCTGAAGGGGCTCGGAATCAAGCGCGGCGACCGCGTGGCGATTTACATGGGCATGTCGCCCGAACTGGCGATTGCGATGCTGGCGTGCGCGCGGATCGGCGCGGTGCATTCGGTGATCTTCGGCGGGTTCGCGGCGCAGGCGATCGTAGACCGGGTGAACGACTCGGCATGCGTTGCGCTGCTTACGCAGGATGTGAGCTACCGCCGCGGCACCGAGGTCCGGCTGAAGGAGATCGTGGATGAGGCGATCGATCGCTGTCCGACGGTCAAAAACGTGGTTGTGTACCGGCGCGCCGCCGAGGGGCAGCGACCGGTGGGGATGCGCAGCGGCCGCGATCTCTGGTGGCACGAGTTGATGGCCAAAGCCGAGGCCGATTGCCCTGCGGAGTGGATGGATTCGGAGGATTTGCTCTATATCCTTTACACCTCCGGAACAACGGGGAAGCCGAAGGGACTGGTGCATACGACTGGCGGCTACGCCGTGCAGAGTTACCTGACCAGCAAGTATGTATTCGATCTGCGCGAGGACGATGTGTACTGGTGCACGGCGGACTGCGGCTGGGTGACCGGGCACTCGTACGTCGTTTATGGGCCGCTCGAGAACGGCGCGACGGTGATGATGTACGAGGGCGCGCCGAACTTTCCGGACAACGGGCGCTTCTGGAAGATCATCGATGACCACAAGGTGAGCATCTTCTACACGGCGCCGACGGCGATCCGCGCGTTCATCAAGTGGGGTGATGGGTGGGTGCACAAGCATTCGCTGGCCTCGCTGCGGCTACTGGGGACGGTCGGCGAGCCGATCAACCCGGAGGCGTGGATGTGGTACCACCGCGAGATCGGCAAGGAACGCTGCCCGATTGTGGATACGTGGTGGCAGACGGAGACAGGCACGATCATGATTTCGCCGATTCCCGGTGCGGTTGCGACCAAGCCGGGATCGGCGACGCGGCCATTTTTCGGAATCGTTCCCGAAGTAGTCACCAAGGAAGGCGAGCCGGTGCCGCTGGGGCAGGGCGGGCTGCTGGTGGTGCGCAAGCCGTGGCCGTCGATGGCGCGGACAGTGTGGGGCGATCCGGAGCGCTATCAGCAGACGTACTTCTCGGACATTCCAGGCAGCTACTTTACCGGCGACGGCGCGCGCTGGGACGCGGACGGCTACTACTGGCTGATGGGCCGGGTGGACGACGTGATCAACGTGAGCGGACACCGGCTGGGCACGATGGAGATCGAGTCTGCGCTGGTGGCGCATCCGAAGGTGGCCGAGGCGGCGGTGGTTGGGCGCCCCGACGACATGAAGGGGCAGGCGATCGCGGCGTTCGTGACGCTCGAACATGGGCAGCAGCCGAGCGACGCCCTGCGCCAGGAACTGCGCCAGTGGGTGGCGAAGGAAATTGGCGCGCTGGCTCGGCCGGACGATTTGCGGTTCACGCAGATGCTGCCCAAGACACGCTCGGGCAAGATCATGCGGCGGCTGCTGCGGGAACTGGCGACGACGGGCGACGTGAAGGGCGACACGACGACTCTTGAGGACTTTGGGGTTCTGGCCAAGCTGCGCGAAGGGGACGAGTAGGGTGCGGGTTGTCGCATGAATGGGGCACCCGGCATTGACGGCAAGGATAAATCCGCGCCCCTTAGGCGGGTAGTTCCGAGGGTCATCAATAAAACATTTCTTTTAGTTTTGCGATGAGACGCGGGACGTAGAAAGCATCCGCTCCGGCTGGAGAGATGTGAAGTCCGTCGGCCAGATAGATTCTCCAGTTGTATTGGTTGAGCGTGCTGTTGTGCAGGATATTGAATCCCGTCCCGCCGCCGGTCGAGACAGTCGGTCTTCCTCCGTTGCAAACGTAGCCAGCCGCGGCCTCGCAACAGCAAGGCAGGGATGCGCAGGGTTAGAGGAGGTTGCTGGCGGGGCGGGTGGGGAGGGTGAAGTGGAAGGTCGAGCCTTTGCCGAGGGTGCTGGTGGCCCAGATGCGGCCTCCGTGCTGGTTGACGATGGAGCGGCAGATGGCAAGGCCGAGGCCGGTTCCGCCCATGGTGCGGGAGTCGGAGGCGTCGACCTGGTGGAAGCGCTCGAAGATGGATTCGAGCTTGTCCTCTGGGATGCCGCGGCCCTGATCGCGAACCTGGATTTCGGCCTCGTTTGCGTCGATGCGGCGCGAGCGGAGGTGGATTTCGGTGCCGGGCGGGGAGAATTTGATGGCGTTGGAGATGAGGTTGGTGAGGGTTTGGAGGACGCGATCGGGGTCGGCCCAGACGTTGACGCCCTGGGAATTGAAGGTGATGCGGAGCTGGGCTTTGGAGGCACCGGTTTGCTGCAGGCCGGCGGCGCGGCGGAAGAGGTCGTCGGCTGAGCACATGGTGTAGTGGAGTTCGGCTTTGCCGGAGCCGATGCGTTCGAGCTCGAGAATGTCGTTGACCAGGCGGACGAGGCGGTCGGTGTTGCCGGTGGCGATGTCGAGCATCTGCTGGAGCTTTTCAGGACGCGCGGCAAGGGAGCCTCCGGTGATGAGGCCGAGCGCGGCGCGGAGCGAGGTGAGCGGGGTGCGCAGCTCGTGGGAGACGGTGGAGATGAACTCGTCCTTCATGCGGTCGAGGGCGCGACGTTCGGTGGTGTCGGTGAAGGCGACGACGACGCCGACGGCTTTGCCGCCGTGGCGGACTTCCTCAGGGCCGAGCGTGCTATCAGCTTCCATGTCGGTCTGGATTTCAATTTGCGGGCGGGCAACGTATTCGACGGGGAAGCTGGTGCCGTCCTTGCGCCAGAAGACCTCGTTTGAGATGCGTACGGTGTCGAGGTCCTGGAGGGTGTTGTTGATGGGGCACTCCTCGGGCGGGTAGGGCGCTCCGTCGGCGCGGGAGTGGTGCATGAGCGAGTGCATGTTGCGGCCGAGGACTTCTTCGGGTTTGAAGCCGAGCATTTGCGATGCGGCGGGGTTGATAACGGTGCAGTTGCCGTCGAGGTCTATGCCGAAGATGCCGTCGCCGACTGACTCGAGGATGGAGTCGGATTGGCGGCTGAGTGCGCGGAGCTGGTCTTCGGCGCGGACCTGCTCGCTGATGTCGACGCCGAAGCCGAGGACGTAGGGATCGCGGCCGGGAACTTCGATGAGCTTGTTGCGGTAGGCGACGACGCGCTCGTCGCCATTGACGTGGCGGAGGTGGAGCAGGCCCTGGACTTCGCCGCGGCGGAGGATGTCGCTGAGATATTTTTCGAAGCCGAGGCGGCGGTCGTCGGGCATGAACTCGGAGAGGCGACGGCCGGTCATTTCTTCGCGGATGCGGCCGATCGACTGTGCACCGTGCGTGTTGACGGAGAGGATGAAGCCTTTAAGGTCGTGGGTGCAGACCATGCCGAGCGAGCCTTCGACGAGCTGGCGGTAGCGGGCTTCGCTCTCGCGGAGGGTGTCTTCGGCGGCGCGCTGGACGGTGACGTCGATGCCGGTGGCAATGATGAAGTTGATGTGGCCCTGGTCGTCGAGCAGTGGGGAGGCTGACCAGGCGATGCGGCGCAGGCTGCCATCGCGGTGCAGCCACTGATTCTCGAAGGCTACGGGGAAGCCATCGGCGCGGAGGCGCTCGAAATTCTGGATGGCGGCGGGGATGTCGGAGTGGGGGATGAGCTTGTCCCAGAGGTAGCGGCCGACGAGGGTGGGGAAATCGTATCCAGAGGCGGCCTCGCAGGCGCGGTTGAAGCGGACGATGCGGCCGGCGGTGTCGAATACGGCGACCAGGGCGTCGACGGTGTCGAGGACGGTGGAGACGAAGTTGCGTTCGACGGTGAGGGCGGATTCGATGCGCTGACGCGAGCGGCCGACGCTCTCCATCTGGCGCAGGGCATAGCTGAGCTCGATGGAGGTCATGGCCTGGCGGCCGAGGACAGTGAGCGACTGGGTTTGGAATGGGGTGAGGCGGCGGGTGGGCCCGTCGAGCACGAAGAGGGCACCGACACGCACCCCGGACTGCGTGATCAGCGGGGCGCCGGCATAGAAGCGGAATGGTCGGCCGGAGAGGAAGATTCCGCTGGGGGCAAATGCTGGGTGTTGGCGGGTGTCGGGGATTTCGTAGACGTTTTGGGTGCGGAAGGGCGGTTCCGAGGGCAGGGTGCCGAGCGGCAGTTCGATCTCGGATATGCCGTAGCGGCCGTGGATGGAGATGCGGTCCGCGGCGGCGAAGGAGACTCCTGCGACCTGGGTGTTGCAAATCTTGGCGGCGAGCTCGGCGAGGTCGTCAATCGCAGGGTCGGGCGCTGCGTCGAGGACCTGATATCGATCGAGAGTCTCGAGGCGCAGGGCTTCACTACGTGTGGCTTCGTTTTTTGCCAAGGTGCCGTTCATCGTACCTGATCTATCGTAGGGCTAGCATCTGTTTGAGGCTCTGGTACTTTCGGGGAACAGCGTGGTACTTCGGGGGTTTCCTAGCGTGGGAAGCGGGGCTTCTAAGCCGTGTGGGCGTCGGGCGCGTCCGATGGGTGAATGTGTGCGGTTCGACCGATTCCACAATGATCTGTGCCTCCGGCACGAGTTCCCGGAATGCGGTTTTCTTTGTGAGAAATCCGCGGGAGCATCCGGGGTTCGCAATGCATCTACTGTGGAATCGGTATAGCGGCTTGGTATACTAGGAGGCTATGGTTCCGTGCGCGTCGACGTGCATGGAAGGCACAAGACCCGAGCAGGCGAGAGAATGGTAGAATTGTTGAGCAGCATTGAGTCTCCGGCAGATGTGAAGCGGTTGACCATTGCACAACTGACGCAGCTTGCTGAGGAGATTCGCGAACGGTTGATCCTCGGCGTATCCAAGACAGGCGGACATATCGGTCCGAACCTGGGCGTGGTGGAGCTGACGCTGGCCATGCACTACGTCTTCGACACGCCGCGCGACAGCTTTGTGTTTGACGTAAGCCACCAGGCGTATGTCCATAAGCTGCTGACCGGGCGCAATGGCCGTTTTGAGACGATTCGCCAGCCGGACGGGTTGAACGGCTTCATGCTGCGGACTGAAAGCGAGCACGACAGCTATGGCGCCGGGCATGCGGGCACGGCTTTGAGCGCGGCTCTGGGCATGGCCGTGGCGCGGGACATGTCGGGTGGGAAAGAGCATATTGTCGCGCTGTGCGGCGATGCGGCGTTCACCAATGGCATCTCGTTCGAGGCGCTGAACAACATAGCCGCGCAGACCCGGCGGCTGATCGTGGTACTGAACGACAATGCCTGGTCGATCGATAAGAACGTGGGGGCGATCGCGGAATATTTCCACAAGATTGTGACCAATCCTACGATTGCCGGGTTGCACGACCGCGCGGCTGGATTGCTGGAGCGATTTGGCGGTAAAGCGGTTCGGCATGTGGCGCGCAAGGCGGAAGAAGCGGCCAAGGGACTGATCGGGCCGGGCATGCTGTTCGAGGAGTTCGGCCTGAGCTACTATGGCCCGGTGGACGGGCATAACCTGCCGCTGCTGATTGAGACGTTCAAGTTCCTGAAGAAGCAGAACAAGCCGGTGGTGCTGCACGCAATCACGCAGAAGGGGCGCGGGTTTGAGCCGGCGATCAAGAAGACGAAGAAGTTTCATGGGCTGGGGCCGTACGATCCGGAGACGGGCGAGACCAAGGCGGCAGGACAGAAGACGTATTCGGAGATTTTTGCCGAGAGCCTGGTGAAGCTCGCCGACAGCAATGAGAAGGTTGTGGCGATTACGGCGGCGATGCCGAATGGCACTGCGCTGGACCTGTTCCGGCCGAAGCATCCGACGCGCTACTTCGACGTGGGGATTGCGGAAGAGCATGCGGTGATCTTTGCGGCGGGCATGGCGACCAAGGGATACAAGCCATTCTGCGCGATCTATTCGACGTTTTTGCAGAGGGCGTTCGACCAGATCGTGCATGATGTGTGCCTGCAGAATCTGCCAGTGGTCTTTTGCATGGACCGCGGTGGGTTGTCGGGCGACGACGGGCCGACCCATCACGGGCTATTCGATATCAGCTATCTGCGGGGCGTGCCCAACATCGTCCACATGGTGCCGAAGGACGAAGACGAGTTGGCCGACATGATGTACACGGCGATGCTGCACGATGGGCCGTCAGCGATCCGGTATCCGCGGGGCGCTGGGCCTGGCGCGAAGGTGAAGGATAAGCCGCGGGCGTTGGCGATTGGCGTTGCCGAGGTGGTGAAGGATGGCCACGATGTCGCGATTTTCGGGCTGGGTGCGATGCTTCCCGAGGCGCAGCGGCTGGCGGCGATGCTGGAGCGCGAAGGCTTCTCGGCTGCGGTGATCAATCCGCGGTTTGCCAAGCCGATCGATCACCGGTGCGTGGCTGAGTATGGCCGGCATTGCGGGTTGCTGGTGACGCTGGAGGACCATGTGCTGGCGGGCGGGTTCGGTTCGGCGGTGCTGGAGGCGCTGAACGAGTTGGAGCTAGCGGTGCCTGTGGTGCGGGTGGGCTGGCCGGATCAGTTTATTGAGCATGGCAAGGTGGAGGCGCTGCGTGAAAAGTACGGGCTGACGGCGGAAGCGGCGCTCGAAAAGGCGCGGCCCTTTCTGGCAGCGATGGATAGCCGGCGGATGGCGCTGCGGTAGCGGCGGCGCGCGATCGGTTTAGCCCTCGGGTAAGTCAGGTGCGGCTGGAGTCTGTTCGTCGATGGCCTCGACGATGCTGTCGTCGGTTGTGGGCCGGCCATCGCGAACGCTCTCTTCACCGAGGGAGTTCTTGGTTCCCGCGGGTGCGTTGATATCGATCTTTGACTTGTGGGTTTGAGACTCGGGGGCAGTTGTTTCGTCGCCGATCTTCGGTTCCTGCGTTGCAGCCATAATGCGCGCTCCTGATATTGCTGAAGGCTATGATGCAGAGACGTCCCTGACGGGATGTGGCGAGATCTGATCTTCGTAGCGGCAGGATGGTATGCTTGCGGCCATGCCGGCAATGGGTGGATGGATGAGGCGGGGGGGATTTCCGCGGCGCAACGCTGTGTGGTTGGGGATATTGACGGCGGGGCTGCTGCTGCGGCTGTGGTTCCTTCAGCACCAGATGATTCCCGATGACGACAGCGATGTGTACGCGGAACTGGCGGGCAATCTTTTTCATCATGGAATCTATGGGATCGCGACGAATGGGGTTATCGATCCGACGCTGATCCGGCTGCCGGGGTATCCACTGTTTCTTGCGGCGATTTTCTCGGTGTTTGGCTGGGGGAATTTCAGCGCGGTACTGTGGGTGCAGATCGGTTTCGACCTGCTGGGCTGCTGGCTGATCGCGAGCTTCGTGCGCGAGCAGGTGTCCGAATGCGCGGGGACGATTGCGCTGGCCCTGGCGGCGCTGTGCCCCTTTACGGCCTCGTATTCGACCACGGCGCTGACGGAGTGTTTGAGCATCTTCGCGGTGTCGCTGGCGCTGTGGGCATCGGGACGGCTGCTGCGGGGGCAGGGGGAGGGGCGCGTCGATCGCGGGGCCGTGGGGTTCGCGTCGCTGGCGATGGCGATTGCGGTGCTGTTGCGGCCGGATGGGATTCTGGTGGGCGCGGCGGTGACGGCTGCGCTCGTCTGGTATGCGTGGAGGCAGGGCAGGCTGATGGTGGGCGTCAAGACCGCGCTGCTGTGTTCGGTGCTGGCTGCGCTGCCGCTGGCGCCCTGGGCGGTGCGCAACTGGCAGACGTTCCACGTGCTTCAGCCGTTGGCTCCACGTCGGGTAAACGATCCAGGCGAGTATGTAACCTACGGGTTCTACCACTGGATGAATACGTGGTCGGTGGATATAGTGTCGACGGGCGCGGTGTTCTGGAACATGGGAACGGAGGTGATCAACATCAACGATTTGCCGTCTCGTGCGTTCGACTCGGCGGCGCAACGGGCGCAGACGGCGGAGCTACTGTACGAGTACAACGGGAAGAAGGCGGTGACGCCGGAGCTCGATGTGAAGTTTGACGCGTTGGCGCGCGCGCGGGTTCGGGCGCATCCCTGGCTGTGCCTGGTGTGGGTTCCGATGTTACGGGTCGCGGATATGACTCTGCGTCCGCGCACCGAGACGCTCGACCTGGATCCTGTGTGGTGGCGTTTCCGATCGCCGCCGCTGGAGTTAGCGAAGTTGGTTGGGTTGGGGTTGCTGAACGTGGCGCTGGTGGCGGCCGCCCTGGTGGGAGTGGTGCGAAGGCGCGTGCCATGGGTTGCTCTGGCGGTGGTTTACGTGGTGCTGCGGTGCATGCTGCTGAGCACGATGGAGAACTCCGAGCCGCGCTATACGCTGGAGATGTTGCCGGTATTTATCGTGTGCGCGGCGTGTGCGTTTTGCGGACCGCGGCTTGCGCTGGCTATGGATGAGATTGCGCAGCCGCAGAAGTCGTAACGAAAATGTGGCCAGGCGTCTGGGGAGAGACGCCTGGCCGCGGAGTACCGGGGAGAGCGGGTCAGGCGGGCATCAGGACGGTGTCGATGACGTCGATGACGCCGTTCGACTGATACACGTTGGAGGTGGTGATGGTGGCCATGCCACCCTTTTCGTCGGTGAGCACGATCTTCTTGCCGGACATGGACGCCCACAGCTTGCCGCCTTCGACGGTGGTCATCTCATACTTGCCGCCGCCGGCCTTGATGCCTGCCGCGATGTCCTTGGCGCTAATGCGGCCGGGGACTACGTGGTAGGTGAGGATTTTGGTGAGGGTGGCCTTGTTCTCCGGCTTTACCAACGTATCGACCGTGCCGGCAGGAAGCTTGGCAAAGGCGTCGTTGGTGGGGGCGAAGACGGTGAAGGGGCCGGGCGAATTGAGCGTGTCGACCAGGCCGGCAGCCTTGACGGCTGCGACCAGCGTGGTGTGGATCGGCGAGTTGACTGCGTTCTCGACGATGGTCTTGGAGGGATACATTGCGGCGCCGCCGACCATGGGGTCCTTCATGTCCATCTGGGCGGTGGTGCTGAATGTGGTGAGGGCCAGGGCCGCTGCGGCCAGGGATGCGACGAATGTGTTCTTCATGATTTGTTCCTTTCAATTTGGCAGAATGTTGAAGGTCTGTTCAGAGCGCTCACTTTCATCTACGCGAGAGGGTGACAACTGGATTGGGTGATTTCTATCGGATGCGGCAGGAAAAGTCGCAGCACCGCGTCAATACGAAGGGATGTGCTTCGATCACAGATCGCGGCGGGAGTTGTTGACGAGATCAATTCACGGCTGGAAAGAGTCGGATTGACAATCCGGCGCGGCCCTCGTCAACTGGTAAAAGCACATCTGTGCAGGAAAGTTGGGGCGCGGGCGTCAATGGGAAGCGGGATTGAGATGGAGCAGACCGATGCGGCGAAGGGACATGGCCACGCCGCGAGGCATCACGACCGCGGCCTGCTGGCCATCGGTCTGCTGAAGCTGGTGGAGGCGGTCTTTTTCTTCCTGGTGGGCGTGGGAGCGATCCACTTCATTCACCGCGACCTGGGCGACGCGGCAGTGCGGCTGGCCGAACGCCTGCGCATGCATATGGACGGCATGGTGATGACGTGGGTGCTGAACCATCTGGATGATGTGACCGCGCACCGCCTGAGGCAGATCGGGGTGGCGACGTTCTTCTATGCGGGCCTGCGCGTGACCGAGGGCGTTGGCCTGGTGATGGAGAAAGTGTGGGCCGAATACCTGACCGTGGGCGTCACCATGTCATTTCTGCCCTGGGAGATGTATGAAATATGCCGGCGTCTGGATTGGTTCAGGGTAGGCCTGCTGGTGGTGAACCTGGTGGTGCTGGCATATCTATTATGGTGGCTGCGGCGGAACCGGAAAGTGGGGAGAGCCACGTAGCTTTCCGCGTCGATTTTCGCTTTTATTTCGCCTACCAGAAGTTCCGGGCGGAGGCAAGGTGGGGAACCACCGAGTAAAACACTACATATAGTGGAATCTAGCTAGGTTCCACTACTGGTAGGGTTTTCCACATCCATCCTCAGAAAACTGGGAGTTTTTCCCAATTTAGGGCTTGCCAACCTTGGTTCGCTAGGTCAGGATTGCGATGTGGTGAAAAGTGGTAAAAAGTAGAAAAAAGTAGCGGACAATGGCCAAGGCGGACTTGGTGGATATGAAATGAGTAACTTGCCGCATTTGGAAAAGCGCTGCTCGCATGACCTGAATGTACGCCCGCAGCCGCGATCTTTGGGCTGTCAAATGTGGTTCAGACCTTTGAGGTTGGAATGTTTCGTGGCAATATCCCAGCACGCGTTGATGAAAAAGGCCGGCTTAAGCTGCCTGCGGACTTCAAGCGCTGGTTCGACGAAGTATATGGACCGCAGTTTTACATCACCAGCAAGGATGGCGAGAGCGCTGAGATCTGGCCGCTGAAGGAGTGGGAAAAGGTTGAAGAGTTGCTGGCGTTGGCGCCGTCCAGCGGGGCGAAACAGAGGTTCCTAAACGTGACGAACTATTACGGGCAGGTGGTGGAGATGGACTCGCAGGGTCGGCTGCTGCTGCCGCAACTGCTGCGGGAGAAGGCGAACCTGAAGGGCGATGTTGCGGTACTGGGCCAGAACAAGAAGCTAGTCGTGATCAATGACGAGCGGGCACAAGCGAAGATCGATGCCGCTCCGCTGACGGAAGAGGACCTGGATTCGCTGGCGCTTCCAGGGCTGTAACGAATTTTGAGGGCCCCCAGGGGCAGCACAGAGGCGGGGAGATGAATAAACCGCAACATGTGCCAGTTCTTTTAGATGAAGTTTTGCAGTTCCTCAATGTGCGGCCGGGAGCCGTGATGGCGGATGCGACCGTCGGACTTGGCGGGCATTCCGCGGAGATCGCGAAGCGGCTGGGAGCGAAGGGCAGGTTGATCTGCTTCGATCGCGATCCCGAGGCGATGGAGTTGGCGAAGGCTCGGATGGACGAAGTGAGGGCCGAACTTGGCAGCGAGATGCCCGAGGTAGTGTTTGAGCCGCGGGCGTTTTCTGAGGCGGCCAGCGTGATCGAGCCGGGCAGCCTGGACGGACTGCTCGCGGACTTTGGAGTGAGCAGCCTGCAGTTGGATGAGGCGCACAGAGGATTCAGTTTCCGGTCGGAAGGACCTTTGGACATGCGTATGGATACGCGCCGAGGGGAGACGGCCGAACAAGTGGTAAATCAGGAAGACGAAAACGAACTCGCCGACCTGATTTACGAATTCGGAGAGGAAAGGAGGTCGCGGAGAATCGCCAGAGCCATTGTTAGGGCGCGGCCGATATCGACGACAGCGGAACTTGCTCAAGTGATATCGGCCGCCGCCCCATCAATGAAAGGCGACAAGATTCATCCCGCGACAAGGACTTTTCAAGCGCTTCGAATTCGAGTGAATAACGAGTTGGGAGAGATCCGGTCGCTGCTAGAAAGCGCGCCATCTCTGCTGAAACCGGGAGGAAGGCTGGTGTTGATCAGCTTCCACTCGCTGGAGGACCGGCAGGTGAAGGATGCATTTCGCGATGCCGGGCACGATGGGATTTATGAGGTTTTGACGAAGAAGCCGGTAGCCGCGGGAGAGCAGGAGCAGATGCGGAATCCGCGATCGAGAAGTGCGAAGCTTCGGGCGGCCGAGAGATTGGAAGTCGGGACCAGGCAAAAGGGAACAGGGAACAAGTACAAAAGATAGGCACGGAGGGAGGGGCGATGGCGACGATACCGATGGCAGGGCAGGGAGCGATGTTTGGAGTGGGATCGAGCATGGCGACGGCTAGCGCGAGCAATGCGTCGCTGGCCCGCGCTCAGCGCAACCGCGAGCTGTTCGAGTTGCAGAGGCGCGCGCGCCGCGGACCGACGCCCGAGGTCTTCTTCGTCAAACATATCGACAACAGCCGCATCGTGAAGGCCGACGATCCCGAGCGCAGGCGCGAGATGCGCAGCTTCACCGCAGCCATGAGCATCCTTTTCCTGCTGGTGATGGTGTATGTGTGGCAGCATTTTTCGGCCATCGAAGTTGGCTACCAGGTGGAGACGCAGAAGCACCAGGTGGCGGAGCTGCAGGAGCAGAACCGGCAATTGCGGCTGACCGAGGCGCAGTTGAGCGATCCCGGACGCATCGACCAGATTGCTCGGCAGCTTGGACTCGACGCACCGCAGCCGGGCCAGGTGGTGCGCCCCGATGGCTCCGGCTCGAATGCTCCGGTGGTCGCGCAGGCGTCCACACCATCGCTCCCGGTCAACTAGCGCTCAGTTCTCAGGTGACGGTTGTCAGAGGGTGCTGATGCTGAACTGAGAACTTACAACTGGGAACAACTTCGATGAACAGAGCCACGCGCCAGACCCCACGCAACACACTGACCGCACCAGTGCGCAGGATCCGGTTTGCGTGGGTGGCGATTTTGTTCTGCGGGTGGGCGGGACTGATCGGCTGCAGGCTGGTGTGGCTGCAGGTGATCCGGCACGCGGAGTGGGTGGACAAGGCTGAACGCCAGCAGCACAGCGCCTTCGCACTGGCGCCCCAGCGTGGCGTGTTGTACGACCGTAACCTGCGCGAGCTGGCAATGACGGTGCAGGTCGACTCGATCTTCGCCGATCCGACTGAGCTTGGAGATAACAAGGCGAACGCGGCGGAGATTCTTGCTAAGGTCGTTCACACCGATTCTGCCGACGACTTCACCTCGCAGCAGAGGATTCTCGCGCGCTTTAACGATTCGAGGAACTTTGCGTGGGTGGCGCGGCGTGTGGATGCGGCGACCGCGGATCGCGTGCGCGAGCTGAATTTGAAGGGCGTTTACTTCCAGAAAGAATTCAAGCGCTTCTATCCAAACAACGATCTTGCGGCGCAGGTGCTGGGGTATGTGGGCACGGAAGATGCGGGCCTGGGCGGGCTGGAGCTGCAATTCGACGATGACCTGCATGGCGCTCCGGGCCACATGATCACCGCGGTGGACGCCAAGCGCCGCGTGATGCGCAGTGTGGAGAACGAGCCGCAGCCGGGTGAGAACCTGGTGCTCAGCATCGACGCAAATATTCAGCACATGGCGGAGCGCGCGCTGGATGCTCAGATGCTAAAGATGAAGGCGCTGCATGGCACCGTGGTGGTGCAGGATCCGCATACCGGGCAGATTCTTGCGTTGGCGATTTCGCCGCGCTTCAATCCGAACGATTCGCGCCATATGGAGCCGGGCTCGCTGACCAATCTGGCCGTGAGCGATATCTACGAGCCGGGTTCGACCTTCAAGCTGGTGACCTACTCGGCGGCGATCGATGCTGCTGGCGTTGAGCCAACGGATATGGTGGATTGTCAGGGCGGATCGATGAACATGTTCGGGCGGACGCTGCACGACGACAAGTCTGACCACTTCGGAGTCATCACGGTCCGGCAGGCGCTGGAGCACTCAAGCGACGTTGGCGCGGCGAAGATGGCGCTGAAGACGGGGCCCGACACTTTCTACAAGTACATCAAGGGCTTCGGATTCGGCGACCGCTCCGGGATTGAACTGCCCAGCGAGACGCGTGGGATTCTGACTAATCCGCGGAAGTGGGGTTCGACCAGCATTTTGTCGCTTGCCATCGGGCAGGAGATCGGCGTGACGCCGATTCAGCTTGTAACCATGGTGAGCACAATTGCCAATGGTGGCGTGTACATGCCGCCGCATGTGCTGCTACAGTCGACGGACGATTTGAAGGGTAACCCTCGGCTGAAGCCTGTTGCGTTCCATCCGGAGAATCAGCTTCCCGCAATACTTCCCGATGGCGCACATCGCGTGATCAAGGAGCTTACTGCCGCGAAGATGCGATCCATCATGGAAGGGGTTGTGGTGGAGGGTACCGGCAAGGCAGCGCAGCTGAACGGCTACAGCTCCGGCGGCAAGACGGGAACGGCAGAGAAGGTCGATCCGGTGACGCACACGTATTCACACACCAAGCTGGTGGCGAGCTTCGCGGGCTTCGCGCCGGTGAGTTCGCCGGCGATCTCAATTGCGGTTGTGATTGACACGCCGACGGTGGGCAGCGGATATGGCGCGGAGACGTCGGCGCCGGTCTTCCAGGTGGTGGCGCAACAGGTGCTGGAGTACCTGGGCGTGCCCCACGATCAGCCGCTAAAGACGCCAAAGCAGTTGCTTGCGGAGATGCCTCAGGGCATGCCGGACGATGCTCCAAGCCAGAATACGGGCGACCTGACCGCGATGTTCGACGAGATTAATAACCTGCCTGCGGACGATCCTCTGCGCAGCGCGGCTAGCAGCGCGACCCATGCGAACGCGCAGGTTGCCGCGAGTCCGGATGGGTTGAATGCGCCTGCCGCACCGATGCGCACTACAGGAGTTGTCGGGACGTCGCGCATTCTGAATCTTCTTCCGGCGAAGGTGGTTGCCGCATTCGCAGCCAGTGGTGGCAACAACTCATCCATGCCGGACGCGGCGTCCTCATCGGCTTCGATACACGCTGCTGTGGTCGTGCGGCCGGTGCAGCCGCGTGCGAACGGCTCGGTGGTGGTGGATGCCGGGCAGCGAGTAGCTGTGCCATCGTTTGCCGGCGCGGCGCTGCGCAAGGTAGTGGAAACGGTGGCCGGCCTGGGCCTGCGGGTCGAGCCGGTGGGCAGCGGCATCGCTCGCGAACAGGTTCCAGCGGCTGGGACCCGGGTTGCGCTCGGCACTGAAGTGGTTGTGCGCTTCGAGCGCTGACGGCCGAATCGTTATCTCTTTTGGGGACTTAGAATCAAGACATGCAGTGGGCTGAAGCGCTGAAGGAAGTGTCGGTGATCGAGAGCGCGGGCGACGCAGGCGATGTTGCCTGCGTCGAGTACGACTCGCGCCGGGTGCGGCCTGGAGCGGCTTTCGTTGCCATGCGCGGCGGCACGACCGATGGCAATCGCTATGTTGATGCTGCGATTGCACAGGGCGCGGTGGCTATCATCACCGACTCCCGTGATGCGTATACGAAGCTTCGGCTGGAGCATCCGTCGATCGCGGCCGCGTACGTCGAACATGGACGGCGTGCGCTCGCGGAGCTAAGTGTTGCGGTGTTGGGGCATCCCGAACGCAAGCTCGCCGTCAGCGCGGTGACGGGCACCAACGGCAAGACCACGACAGCATACCTGTTAGAGCAGATATTGCGCAGCGTTGGGCGCAAGTGCGTACTGATCGGGACGATCGAGACTCATGTTGGCGATGAGGTGCGGGTGAGCGAGCATACGACGCCCGAGGCTTCGGACCTGCTGAAGATTTTTGCAGATGGAGTTGCTGCGGGCGCGACCGAGGCGGTGATGGAGATGAGTTCTCATGCGCTCGACCAGGAGCGGGTGTGGGGTATTCCGGTCGATGTGGCGATTTTTACGAATTTGACGCAGGACCATTTGGACTATCACGGGACAATGGAGAAGTACGCGGCGGCAAAGGCAAAACTGTTCGAGGGAGTGGGGACGGCCCCGCCACGCGTGGCTGTACTCAATGCGGATGATCAGCCGGGCCGGACTCTCATTGGCTCTGTCGATCCAATGAGGGTCATGAGTTACGGGATTGTCACCGGAGAATTTCGCGCTGAAAACGTCTCTCTGGTCGCGGGGCGGACGTCTTTCGATTGGCGGACGCCTGAGGGAACCGTTTCCATAGAGTATTCATTGACCGGGCGAGTCAACGTATACAACCTGATGGCAGCTTCGTGCGCGGCGTTGGCACGAGGACTCTCCATGCAAGAGGTTGTCGAAGCGGCGCATGATTTGGATGAGGTCCCGGGTCGGTTCCAGGTGGTCAATGGCTCTTTTGGCGTGGGCTTCACTGTGGTTGTCGATTACGCTCACACGGATGACGCGTTGCGAAACTTGATAGCACTGGGGCGGAATCTCGCGAGGCAGGGTCGCGTCATTACTGTTTTTGGTTGCGGGGGCGACCGAGACCGCACCAAACGCAAGAAGATGGGCCGAGCGGCAGGCCAGGGAAGCGACCTGGTAGTTCTCACTAGCGACAACCCGAGATCTGAGGATCCCAACTCAATTATTGACGAGATTCTAGGTGGAGTCAGAGAAACGACGGTTGAGTGTTTCGTGGAGCCTGATCGTTCGGAGGCCATCCGCCTCGCAATCTCTCAAGCTCAGCCTGGCGACATCGTTCTCATAGCTGGCAAAGGGCATGAGAAGGTGCAGATCTTTCGCGACCATACAGTGGCCTTTGATGACTCGGAGGTTGCAGCAGAGGCACTGCTCCCCGTGCTCCGAAATATTCGGGCGACAGTCGCATCGAAGAAAGAGAGGGCTGAGCGATGAAGCTGAAACTTGGTCAGGTGGCCGACTGGATTCACGCGGAGGGCGACTTCACCACCAACACGGAGGCGATGGGCTACTCGATTGACTCGCGCACCATCGCGGCAGGGCAACTCTTCTTCGCTGTGCGCGGTGAGAGGTTCGACGGACACGACTTTGTCGAGGCGGCGCTCGCCAACGGGGCGGTGGCCGCGGTCGTAAGCATGCGATGGCTTGGTCCCGAAACGCTGGACCCTTGCAAGCTACTACGTGTGCCTGATCGTGAAGGCGACGGTGTGCTGATCGCTCTGCAGCATTTGGCGAGAGAGGTGCGACGGCGCTGGGGCAAGCGCGTGGTCGGCATCACAGGGTCGGCGGGCAAGACTACGACGAAGGATGCGGTGGCGCAGGTTCTGAGCGCGAGGTTTCGCGTGCTGAAGTCGCAGGGCAACCTGAACAATGGGTTCGGGCTGCCGCTGCAGCTGCTGAAGCTGGAAACGGATCACGAAGTCGCGGTAATTGAGATGGGGATGAACCACGCGGGCGAAATTGCCGCGCTGGCGCGCATTGCCGAGCCGGATTGGGCTGTCGTCTCGAATGTAGCGCCGGTGCACCTGGAGTATTTTGCCGATGGCATCGCGGGGATTGCGCGCGCGAAGTATGAGCTGATCGAGGCGCTGCCTTCGGATGGGGTTGCGGTTCTGAACTGCGACGACGAGCGGGTTGCGCAGTTCGGCGACGGCTTGGGTGAGCGCGCCCTCTTTTATGGCACCGGAGAGTGCGCGGGAGTACGCGCAGTGCAGATTGCCGAGATCGGCGCGGAAGGGGTTGTCTTCACCGTGACTGCGCACGGAGAGCGTGCGAGCGTGCAACTGCACATGCTGGGCCGGCACAATGTGCACAATGCGTTGGCGGCGATTGGCGTGGGGTTGCGCAGTGGCATGACGTTGGCGGAGTGCGCGGCGGCGGTGGGCGAGCTGCGCGCGGGCGACAAGCGTGGCGAACTCTCCGAGTGGCGCGGCGCGACGGTGATCAACGATAGTTACAATTCGAATCCGCGCGCGCTGGATGCGATGGTCGACGCGCTGCTGGCGATGCCGGTCGCGGGCGGAGGACGGCACATTGTGGTGGCGGGCGAGATGCTGGAACTCGGAGCCGATGGCGAAGGGCTGCATCGCGCGTGCGGGCAGAGGATGGCCGCACGCGGCGTCAACGTTGTGGTGGGCGTGCGTGGGTTGGCGGCTACATTGGTGGACGGAGCCGCGCACAGAGGCGCCGACGCGATCTTTGTCGACACGCCGGAAGAGGCCGGCGCGTGGCTGAAGGCGAGCCTGCGGCCCGGCGATGCCGTGCTGCTGAAAGCTTCGCGCGGAGTGAGGCTGGAACGCGCGCTGGCATCGCTGACAGACTGAGTTGCCCCTTGAACCTCTCGCGTGCGTGGATATGGTCTGGTCTCAGTGGTTAAAGATGATGGATTGGATGCGCTTTGAACGTAATGTAGCCGAGGCCGACCCGCATGTTGCGGATGACCGGGCCGGGCACCGACATCGCGACCGTGATGCCCAGGATGGCGTGGGCGATAGCCAAGGTGTAGAGGTTGCGGTAGCGCACGAAGAACAGGCAGGCGGCGAAGCCCCAGAAGAACGTGATGACGGAGAGGATCGGGTTGGGCAGATGCGCCAGCGAGAACAAGGCCGCGGCTGCGAGTGAGGCTGTTACTGGATTGCGCGTGAGCCGCAGGAGCCGGGGGAGAAAGAAGTCCTGCAAAAGGATTTGCTGCATGCAGGCCCCCAGGGCGTAGCCAGTGTAGCGTGCGATGAACTGGCTCAGGCTATCCGGCCTATGAAAGGTGTGCAGGCGGCTGGCGATGAGGCCGGCGAGTGCGGCGGCGAGCAGCGCCACGCCGATCAGCCAGAGCGAGCGCGCGAAGTTGGCTGGGCGAAGGCCCATCGCCTGCCATCCGGCGCGGGATTTCCAGAGGACGCTTCCGAGGGAGATCGCCGCGACGGCGTAGCTCAACCTCTGCCACGGGCGCGGTGTCCAGATGACCACCAGGATCAGCGCGTAACCTACGCAAAGTTCAACTAATGGGCGCCGATTGCGGCTGGTGGCGGCGGACGTTCCCGGCTCGGGGATCGCCATGTTTCCAGCGGCCATAGGAGATAGTACAACTTTCCCCAAGGCTTGCAAGTGAGTCGACGTTGCGGGCTAGTGGGTTCGTGTCGTCAGGTATTGGGCGAGCGATTTGAGCGGGTCGGCGGCGGCGCCAAAAGGTTCGATTGCGGCGAAGGCGTCAGCGATAAGCTCGTCCGCGTCGCGTCGCGACTGCTCGACGCCGTAGACGGCGGGCCAGGTGGCCTTGATGCTGGCGGTGTCCTTGCCGGCGGTCTTGCCCAGTTCTTCTGACGATTGGGTCATGTCGAGGATGTCGTCGACGATCTGGAAGGCGAGGCCGGCATTCTCGCCGAACGTGCGGATGCGCGTGAGACTGTCGGCCGTCAGCGTATGTTGCGACGATCCGTAGATTGCGCCGGAGACGATCGCGGTGGTGATGAGGGCGCCGGTCTTGGCGCGGTGGATGGTCTCGACCAGTTCCGCGGTGGGTGTGACGCCTTCGGATTCGATGTCGACAACCTGGCCACCTATCATGCCCGGCGCAAGTCCGGTATCGATATTTCCGAATCGCCCGATGCCGGTGCCGACTGCGACCGAGACTTCGCGCAGGATATGGACGACGGTTGTGGCGGGAGCAGGGAGCTGCGCGATGGTCTGGAAGGCGAGTGTCTGCAGCGCGTCGCCGGCGAGGATAGCGATGGCCTCGCCGAACGCGACGTGGCAGGTGGGATGGCCGCGGCGCAGGTCGTCATTGTCGAGCGCAGGCAGGTCGTCGTGGATGAGCGAGTAGGTGTGGATGATCTCCAGCGCCGCGCCCAGATCGGCCACGCCAGCGGGCAGCTCACCGGTGCCGGCCACCATGCGTGCGGCCTCCATGCAGAGGATGGGGCGCAGGCGCTTGCCGCCGGCGAAGACGCTGTGGCGCATGGCGCGGTGGATGGAATGGGGCAGCGTGTCGGGCGAGGGGAGAAGTCGTTCGAGAGCTGCGTCGGTGAGTGTGACGCCAGAGGCGAGTAGGGATCGTACCGGAGAATCCATCGATTTCGATGATAAATGACGCGGGACACCGGCGGCGCAGCCCCGACTGGAACGGGGTGCCAGCTTGCTTGGCTGCGGACCGCCGGTTCATGCGATGCTAGGAGAGGCAGTTTGCAGCCTATTGCTTGAGAGGTAGAGAGTGGCGGATATCGCGGCGTTTCTAGCCGGGTTCGAACGATTTCAGGAGAAGTACTTTGCCGGTGACGACAGCGTGTTCGCGCGGCTGCGGCAGGGCCAGAACCCGAGCGCGCTGGTAATCTCGTGTTGCAATTCGCGTGCCGATCCAGGCATGCTGATGGGCGCCGGCCCGGGCGACATCTTCGTCGTGCGCAACGTGGCCAACCTGGTGCCGCCGTACCGCAACGGCGCCGAAATGCCCGGCATCCGCGCCGACATCGAGTTCGCCGTGAAGGGTCTGAACGTCGAGCACATCATCATCCTCGGCCACTCGGGCTGCGGCGGCATCCGCGCGCTGATGGATGGCGAAGGCATCACGGAAAACCACTATGAGTTCATCGGGACCTGGGTCAGCATCGCCCGAGCCGCGCGCGAGCGGGTGCTGCGCGAACTTGCCGGCGAGACGGACGCGGTGCAGGCCAGGGCGTGCGAGCGATGGGCCATTTCGCTTTCGCTGGACAACCTGCTGTCGTTTCCCTGGATACGCGAGCGCGTCGAGGCGGGCACGCTGGCGCTGCATGGCTGGTACTTCGACATCGACGCGGGCGAACTTCTTGCGTATTCGCCGCAGACGCTGAGCTTTGCGCCGCTGGTAGCCAAGCCGGCCGCTGCGGCTACGGATGCCGGCGGAGGGCGAGACTGATGGGTCGTCCCGGTCGAAGCCGCTAATTCGGCGTGGGCTTGTCGATGTGGTCGATGACGTAATAGTCGATGGGACCCTTGGTCGGATCGAGCTTCAGGCCAAGCTGATCTCTTACTGCGTCGAAGATCGATGGCAGCTCCTGCAATTCGGGCGGCAGGTCGTCTTTCGACACACCGGGCGGCAACTGCGGTGCAAAGCTCAGTGTGAAGTCGTAATTCTTATCCAGGCCAGTCCGGTCGATCACCGGGCGCGCGTCGTTCTGCAGTTGCTGACCTAGAAACCAGCACAGGTACGTCATAGGAACGCGCTTGCCGATCAGTTTATTCCCCGGTCCGGGGGTGATCGGGATATTCATATCCTGCGGGCCGTCGTTTTCCTTCATCTTCAGGCCTGCCTTATCTACAGTCAGCGCATAGACATTCCCTTCGCGGGCTTCCTTGTGGAACTTGAAGTTGAAGCGGTCGGCCAGCAGGTTCTGATACATCGTGTGCAGGTCGTCGATGCTGTAAGGCCCGTCCGCCTTGGCTTCGACGTCGTAGCGTTCGGAGTTGAGCCAGTCCGGCCCACCTTGGATCTGGCGCATGGGCACCTTGTACATCAAGCTGATCATGAGCTTTACGGGAACGTTCTGTGCGATGTATCCGTTGCCGCCAGGCAGCGGCTTGATCCCGCCGTTCTGCTCGTCGGGTTGTGCGAGTTTAATCGACGCCACATCGAAAGTCAGGCGCGCCGGCTTGTCCTCGCCGACCGTGAGCGACGCAGGCAGCAGTAGCATCGCCGCGGCCCATAGAGCTGATTTGCGCATCAAGGGAATCCTCCGTACCGTCCGGATATTTTACCGTTGGAGTTGGTTCCCTGCGAGTCCGGCGGCACCGAGGAATGGTCAGCGAGTCGGCTGGGCGTTTCTGCGCAGAGTGACCAGAAGCATGGCCAGAGCGATCAGAGAGATCGCATCGCCGGCTGTCTGATCCGCGGTGTGCGCGTAGCGAATGGCGATGGTGGAGGGACCGGCGGCAATGGGGATTGCGATGAGGCCATCTGCACGGCGCACACGGGCGGTCTGGAGCGCGCCGTTGACGGATATGCGCCAGGCGGGATAATCGCGCAGGTTCAGGACGAGGTCTTCGGCGCGCGGAGCAGCGACGCTGAAATGCATCGGTGTGCCGCCTGGCTCAGCCGCGGCAGGTGGCCCATCCGTGGCTGACACCGCGAGCCACCAGGGAGGATTGTTTGGACTGAGCGCGTCGTTGTCTGCTGTCGCAGGCGCGTATTCGTCGGTGGGATCGGTGCCCGCGTTGGAGTGGAAGAGCGCCTGGCGCGCGGCTGCGGTGTCCTCGGGATCACACGGTTGCTGGAAGGCGTGGTATGCGGGATGGCTGAGCGCGACCGTGAGCACGACGGCTACAATCGCCATGACACTGAGCCTTGGCGGAAGACGGGTGAGCACGACGCTCACAGTCAGCGCCAGTATGGGTGCGAGAATCGCCAGCAGGCGCCAGGTGAATTGCAGATAGACAGCTTGTGGGAGATGGTTCCAGAGCGACAGGCTCGGCGGCGTGAGCAGGAAGGCGATGCCGGCGGTGAGGATCGCGAGCGTCAGTGTGGGAAATGCGTTCGCGTGCGGTTTCGGCTTTCGGGCCAGGAAGGCGGCGGCGAGGGCGACGGCCGTTGCGCCGAGCATCAGGACGGCGATGACCGATGCGGTGTGCAGCACTTGGTCGTGCAACAGCGCGTCGCCGGAGGTTCCGGTGTGCTCGAAGAGGAAGTTCTGGTCGATGCGCATGCCGGTGATGGTGGCCATGGCGATCTGCACGAAGCGCCGCTCGTATTCAGCGGGAACGATGTAGAAGGCGGCGATGGCGAAGCCAAGTGCGGTGCCGGCGATCGTGTTCAACGTAAGCCGGAGCGCATCCTGGCGGCGCGTCGGCAGGTTCTCAGATGTGCCGACCGAAGCAACGCCGCTTCGGTAAGTGGCGATGACGCGCATCGCTGCGAGCAGCGCCAGCGTGTAGCTGCCCATCACTGCCGCCGGCGCGTTGGTTAGCCACAGCAGGGCGACGGGCAAGGCGATGCGCGGGATCGTCACCTTTTCGCGCAAGATGGCGTGGAACAGCAACGGTATCCAGGCTGCGGCGAGAAGCTCCGCGTAGGCGGTGCGCTCGTACGCGGTGAACAGCATGTACGGGTTGACGACGTAGAGTGTCGCAGCCAGCAGCGCGGCGTTTGCACCGGCGAATTCTCTTGCGAGCCGATGCATCGCGAATCCCGCCGCGGCGAGAGCGATCCAGGTGAACAGAATCGGCGTTGTGTTCCAGCCCGTGACCGCGCCGACTCCGGGAAGATGCGTCAGCAGCAGGCCAAGCAGCGCGCCCAGGTACCACGAGAGCGGCGGGTAGAAGACGAAGCGCGGCTCGCCCGCGTTGAACGCCGGGGTGAACGCCCAGTGCGGATGCAGGTTGCCATGGCCGAGTTGGTTCGCGGCCTCCATCCAGTTCAGCAGGTGGAAGTCGAAGTCGTGGCCGCAAGAGCAGCCGTGGTGCATCAGCGGCATCACCGCGATCAGGGCAGCAAGGGAGATAAGCAACCATCGAAGCCCAGTCGGAGCGAGCTTTGGCGCAGGTTCAGGCGGCGTGGGCGTCATCGCGGGTTGAGGATCAGCGTATGGGTTGTCGTGGCGTCGATGGCCGCCGGGCTGAAGGGGAACGCGTAAGTGGTTCCGCGCAGCCAGTCCTGGAACTGGTCCATGAACCATGGGCTGGCAGGATTTCCGGACTCGCCAAGGACGATATTCAGCGTGGTGCGGTCGGGGTCGCTTAGATCGGCAGTGAAGCGTTCGCTGGGGCCAAACGCACGCTGCGTCTGCTTAACGGTAGTGCCGTCGCCGCTGTGCGGCTGCAGACCGGTTCCGGTTGGTAATCCGATTACGCGCTGGAGAGGCATCGAGCGGGAGAAGATGGGATGCTCGATGTCGAGCGGGGATGCCTTGCCCTGTTGCCACGTGTTGAGGTCGCGCGGGGCCTTTGCATCGCGCAGTCCGCGCTGAACGACAGCCGCCAGAAAGTCATTCCATGTGGCGTAACCGGGGGGCAGCCAGCGAGCCGGTGTGTGCATCAACATCTGCTCCTCGACGGTGCCGCGCTCGCCCCAGGTGTAGCCCTGCCAGAGGGCCTCGGCTCGCGCCACGTCCGGAGGCACGTTCTGCAGCTTCGAAAGGTCTGCGCCCTGCACGACTTGCTGGGCGAGTTGCGGAGCCAGTTTAGGAATCAGAAGCATCGGCCAGAGCGCATCGCGCGCCGCGTTGACGATAGGGGGCACCGCGGAGTTTGCATCGACGCTTCCGTTCCACTTGCGCAGCAGGTCGGCGGCCTGGTGCAGCCTCTTGTCGTTTTTCAGCGGGCCGCTAGCATGGTCGATCGAATAGGCGAGCCGCTGGGCGATGACCAGGTCCAACTCCGAGAAGACATCGGTCTGGAGCGCGAGCATATCTGTGGGCGTCAGCTTGTGGATCGGTGCAAGCGTGCCTCCAGTGCCAGATTCGGCGAGCTTTCCTGCATCGGGCTCAGCCGTTCCAGGGCTGCCCTCCAGCTGCTTGTAGATGCGCTCGGTGCGGTATGGCGCCATCCAGTTGAGCGTGATGGGAAAGCGATAGCCGTCGGGCGTTACGCAGGCGTTGGCGGTGGCGAGGACGCCATCCGGCGGATCGAACGCCTGCGGGAGCTGCTCGAACGGAATGTAGCTACCCCACTCATGCGATGCCGCGTCCGGCGCAGTCGCGTCGGTGGGGACGGCCGATAGCGGGCTGGGATTGCCGGCGTCTCCGCGAACGGGGATACGGCCGACGGCGTGGTATCCGATGTGGCCCTGGTCGTCGGCGTACATCATGTTTTGCGCCGGGCCTCCCCAGGTGGAGACTGCGCTGAGCATCGAAGTCCAGTCGCTCGCGGCGTTCATGGCGAAGAAGGGTACGCTGACGTTGGCCGGATCGTAGATGGTCCAGGCGAGACTGAGCGTCCGGACGTCGCCGGCAAAGAGGCTGGAGATGATCGGCGTGTCCATTGTGCCGTGGTGTGTGAGCGGCACGTCGAGCGTGACGTCGGCGCTGCCGCGGATGTGGATGACCTCGGGCTGGTAGCGGATCGGGCGCCACACTCCGCCGGCGTCCTGGTACTCGGCTCCGGAGTGTGTGCCGCGAGTGTGCTCGATGTAGACGTCCTGCACATCCGCGCCGAGATTGGTGAATCCCCAGGCCACATGCGCATTATGGCCGGCGATGACAAATGGCGCCCCAGGAAGCGTAACCCCGGCCGCGTGGAAAGCGGTGAGTGGCGCTGGGTTATCTGCTTCCAGATCGGCCTCGTACCATAACCCGGGAACCGCGAGCGACAGGTGCATGTCGTTGGAGAGCATGGGCTTTCCCGAGGCAGTGCGCGCGCCGGAGACCGCCCATCCGTTGGAGCCGGCCACGCATGTGTCGCAGGGCCGATGGAAGAGCGCGAGCGTCCGCTGCAACGCCAGCAGGTCAGCGGGCGAAGTGGTGCCCAGGCTCGGCCGCCGAAGCTTCGATACCTGTGTTTCGTCCAGCGGAACGTCTTTCAACTCCGGCTGCGGCGCGGTGATATCCGGGATCGGTTGGCCCGGCGGATGATCGCGCCACGAGCCTATCGGGTACATGTCCGCGATCAGGTCGCGCGGAAGCTGGGCTGCGAGTGCCTCGCGTCCAAGTTTTTCCGGGAAACCCGTGGTGAGGTCCTGGAACATGGCGAGTCCGACGAGCAGAGAGTCCCGCGGGCTCCACGGCGCCGGCGCGTAGCCAAGGATACGGAACTCGATGGGCAGGTGGTTATGCTGGTCGCCGATGGAGGCGTTCACTCCGCGCGCATAGGCATCGAGCCAGTGTCTCTGATCGGCGGGCAGAGCGGCCACGGCGCGGTCGGCAGCGGCGCGCAGTTGCAGCGTGCGCTGCAGGCGGTCGTGTTGGAGCATCTGGCGTCCGAGTACCGCGGCTAGCTCGCCGGCCGCGTGGCGGCGGAGCAGGTCCATCTGCCACAGGCGGTCCTGCGCGGTGATGTAGCCCTGCGCGAAGATCAGGTCATCCATCGAGTCCGCGTGGATGTGGGGAACGCCGTGCGCGTCGCGTTCGACTTTCACCGGCGCGGCCAGGCCAAAAACGGTCAGCGAGCCGTCGAGCTGCGGAAGGTTGTCCCGCATCTCCTTGCCGATCCTGCGCTGCAGGAAGAAAAATCCTACGGCCGCGAGCACAACCAGTACCACGAGCACCACGCCTGCGATCCTGAGCCTGCGACCGGCGCGCGATCGACCCGGCTCGGTTGCCGGAGTTGAGTCTCCTCCATTGCCCTGGCGAGCGACCTCGGACTGGTCTACGGATGAATTCGGATCGCGGGAGGTCAGATCGTTGAGGCTCATGGCTTACGCCAAGTCTAATCGAGCCGCGCCTGCGCTGCGCTCGCGGGCGCGCAGTCCATTTGGGGGCGCGGCAGCGTAAACACAATTGCCGCAAGGCAGGCCGCCAAGACGGGATACAAGAAGACGCTGCCCTCGGGTCCGGTGAGGCCTCCGGAAAGGATGGGCTTCCCAACCGGGTGCGTGGCAAAGAGACGGCCGCGGACGATCAAGCCACTATCGGCTACCCCGTAGAGGAACGACTGCGCCCAGTCCCACGCGGCGTGGAAGCCGATGGCCCACCACAGCGAGCCGGTACGCCACAGGGTGAGGCAAAACACCAGCCCGATGGCACCGGCTGAGAGCAGCCCAAGCGGCGACTCGCCCGGGTTCGTCCGATGGCCGAAGCCGAAGATGAAGCTGAGGATGGTCGCCGCGGTCCAGAACCCGGCAGCGTCGGCCCGCGTCGGCCCGAAGAGCCATGCGTAGATCTCACTCAGGCCGCGGGTTAGCGTGAATTGCAGATAACCGCGCAGCAACACCTCCTCCGCCATGCCGACGAGCAGGAATCCAGCAAGCCAGGTGAAGCCGTACTCGAGAGCGCTGCGGCCAACCAGCAGACGTGCGTCGAAGGCCAGCAGCCCGGTTGCACGCAGCGTGGCCACCAGCAGCGAGAGCAGAACTGCGCCCCAGATTGCGCCGCCGAGAAAGTAATGCGCTCCGCGCCGCGGGCTGAAACCGTAGGTGGAGACGGGACAGCGCTCGATCTGCGCCATTAGGAATGTGGCACCTGCGACGCACAGCAGCGCAGCGCCTTCGCTGGCAAAGACCAAACGCGGCGAGATGGCTGCTCCTTTGCCAGGCATAGGCGGAACGATTGCCTCCAGGATCGGGAAAGCTACGTAGCCGAGGACCTCGCGGAACAGTAGGAACAGGACGATTCCCCAGATTGCGCGCAGGCCCCCATCACGGTCGATAAAGATGTCGAAGAGCGCGAAGGCGCGTTCCGGCGGGACAGAATTGGCGGTTGCGCGAGCCGCAAGATCGATTGGCTCTGGCTCCGAACGTATAACGGGCTGGGCGGAATCCATGTCACCTTCAAGTGTATCCGGCACGTCCTGCGCGTTTAGGTGAGTCTCGGGTGGCTTGACACAACGGCGCTGGCCGTCAATGCTTAGAGTTTCGTACAGGAGTAGCCGGACGCTGCGCGTGAACGCAGGTTCGGCCCCCGACGACGAAGTCTGGATGGAGGGTTTGCAGCTTGAATTGCCGGGTCTTTTACCACGATCATTGCTTCGACGGCGCGTGCTCGGCGTCGCTGTTTACGCGCTTTCACCGGGAATGCATCGGGACGGCGAATGAGTTTTCCTACTCTGGGCTGATGCATCGCGCAGGCGCACTGTTCGACGAGACAGCATTCATCGATGGCGAGAACGCGATTGTGGACTTCAAGTATTCCTCCTCGCCCAAGGTGACGTGGTGGTTCGATCATCATCAGAGCGCCTTTCTCACGCCGGAAGATCATCAGAATTTTCTGGCGTGGCAGAAGCAGGCCGATGGGCCCGGGCCGGAGGTGTTTGGCGGCAAGTTCTACGATCCGAATTACGTTTCCTGCACCAGCCTGATTGCCGACGTGGCGCGCAAGCGGTTCGGCTTCGACACCGCGCCGCTGGCCGAGCTGATTCACTGGGCCGACATCGTCGACGGCGCGAGGTATGAGAGCGCCGAGGCAGCCGTTGGAATGGCCGCGCCGGCGATGAAGCTGACCATGGTGATTGAGAGTTCGGGCGAAGGCTTTGTGCCGCAGGTGATCCCGCTGCTGACCGAGATGAGCCTGCAGCAGGTGCTCGACCAGCCGTTCATCCAAGCCGAACTCGGGCCGCTGATGGAGCGGCACATTGCCGGCATCGAACTGCTGCGAGAGCGGACTACACTGGACCGCGGCGTGGTGACGTTCGACATTACCGACAAACTGACCGAGGGCTACAACAAGTTCATTCCGTACTATCTGCATCCGGCAGCGACGTATAACGTCGGGCTGAGCCGGTCGAGCTTTCGCACCAAGGTTGCGGTGGGCACGAATCCGTGGACCAAAGTGCCCGTAGCTGAGCTGGCGAACCTGGCGGCGATCTGCGAGCGCTACGGCGGCGGCGGACATGCGCGCGTAGGGGCGGTCAGTTTTCCGCCGGACAAGGAAGACGAGGCGCGAAGGGCGGCCTCGGAGATTGCTACAGAGCTGCGCGCGCGGCGGTA
>Ga0302314_10003228_pt1 | contig 30195 bp, 26 predicted proteins | sample III_Palsa_N2_3_FD_200533 | JGI IMG/M metagenome (GOLD analysis project Ga0302314, IMG submission 200533) | Peat permafrost microbial communities from Stordalen Mire near Abisko, Sweden - III_Palsa_N2_3 | ecosystem: Environmental > Terrestrial > Soil > Palsa > Peat permafrost | place: Sweden... | reverse complement strand
AAGGAGGCGACCAATGCCTTGATGGCGCATGTGACGATCAAGGACGGCCGCGCAAGCCTCGAGCCCAACTCCGAAGGCAGGCCCGCGCTACCCTCGCCCGATACGGTCAGATACGCGCTGCGCGATTCCCAGGGGCACCTGCTGTTGGGCGATGCGCAACTTCCGAGCGAGCCTCTGACCGGCGCCAGCGCGCAGGTTTTCGCCATGACTCAGATCGACGAGCGCAGCCTGCGGACCCTGACCACGCGCTTCGATACGAAATTTGGCTTGCTCATGCTCACCGTGGCCGATGCGCACGCGCCGAGCGCGTCGGCGGCGCGCTACGGATTCATGAGCACGCTGCTGTGGGACTTCGTGCAGCTCGACATTACGCTGGTGCTGGTCTGGGTGGGGATTCAGCTCGGCTTGCGCCCGACCAAGAGGCTGCGCGACGAGATCGCCGAGCGCTCGCCGCTGGACTTGCGGCCCATCGCCGAATCCTCGGTGCCGCGCGAACTCGCGCCGATCGCCGTCACGCTGAATCGGCTGTTCCTGATGTTGCGCACCTCGGTGCAGTCGCAGCAGCAATTCATCGCCAACACCGCGCATCAATTACGCACGCCGATCACCGGGATGCAGGCGCAGCTCGACTTGCTGGCGGCGGAACCGGCGGCCGAGCCCATCAAGCATCGGCTGCTCACGCTGCAGGAAGGGATCCGCCAGTTGGCGCACTCCGCCAACCAACTGCTGACCCTGGCGCGGGCGGATCCGGCGATCAACATCGCCGCCAGAAAGCAGCGCGTCGACTTGAGCGTGACGGTGGGGGAAGTAGCGGCCCGGTTCTTCGATCGCGCGCTCAAAGCCAATATCGATCTTGGCGTGGATGTGAAGCCGGTCACGGTTATTGCCGACCCCTCCCTGCTCGATGACCTGTTGAGCAACCTGGTGGATAACGCGTTGAAATACACGCCGTCGGGAGGCAGCGTTACCGTCAGCGCCGGCGAACTCAATGGCCGCCCCTACCTCGCCGTGGACGACACCGGCCCCGGAATCCCCGAGGCGGAGCGCCAGCACGTGCGCCAGCGCTTCTATCGGCTGCCGAATTCGCCGGGGCACGGCAGCGGCCTGGGGTTGGCGATCGTCGAGGAGATCGCCCAGCTGTATGAGGCGACGCTGAGCATCGGCCCGGGACATGGCAACCGCGGCACCCGCATGCAACTGCAGTTTCCGTGAACCCGGTCGCATTCTTGAGCGAGCTGCGTCGGCCGTCAGTTTCGAGCAAGTTTACATCCTTAAGATGCCGTTCCATGAGTGGACGACCATCAATCCGGCGCAGCAACTCGGGCTTCACGATGACCGAGCTCGTGGTGGTCATGATGATCGTCGCCATTCTCGCTGCCATCGCCATTCCGTCATATAAGTATGTGACCACGGCCAATCGCATGTCGTCCGAAGTCAACAGCCTGCTCGGCGACATGCAATTCGCGCGCAGCGAGGCCATCAAAGAGGGCATGCCCGTGACGGTATGCATCGCCAATGCCGGCGGCACCGGGTGCCTGGGCGCAGGAACGATCGCCTGGCAAAACGGCTGGATCGTGTTCCTGGACTCGAATGCCGATAAGCAAGTGCAAGTCGGTGAAGCGGTGCTGCGCTGGACGCCCGCCTTCACCAGCACCGACACCTTCATCGCCCAGGCGCCCTCCTTCTGGGCCATCACCTTCAATCGATCGGGCTACGCGCCCACGGGTTTGCCGTTGACGACGACGGTGCAATTGCATGATTCGACCAACCACTCGGCCTGGACACGCTGCCTTGCCGTGACCCCCATCGGCTCGCCGACGACGGAAAAATACGGGGTGGGTACGCCGGTATGCAACTGAACACCTACATGCGCATGAACGCCCGCGGATTCAGCCTGGTCGAGGTCATGGTGGCGCTGGTGGTATGCTCCATCGGCCTGTTGGGCCTGGCGAAACTGGAGTCGCTTGCCCTCTCCAGCACCGGCGTCGCGAGCGGAAGAGCGCTCGCTTCACTCGAAGCGTCGAGCCTCGCCGCCGCCATGCATGCCAACCCCGGCTACTGGGCGGCGGGATTTGCGCCCGCCACCACCACCGTAAGCGCGGCCAACAATTTCTCCGCGGCGGCGCCCTGCCTGACTGCCGGGGCCGGCTCATGCATACCGAGCGCCATGGCGGCCTATGACCTGCAGCAATGGGCGATCGCACTGCAGGCATTGTTGCCCGGGTATTACGCCACCATTACCTGCTCCACGGCCGCTTTTCCGGTGACCTGCACCATCCAGATTCAATGGGTGGAAAATGCCGTCGCCGCCAATGCGCAGCAGACCAACATGGCCGGGATACAGCTTCCGACCTACGTTCTGTACGTGCAGCCATGAGCAAACGATCCGCTCACCGCGGCTTCACCCTGATCGAGCTGCTGGTCGCTCTGCTGATCGGCCTGTTCCTGATCGCCGGGCTGCTGACCTTGGTACAGGCCATGCGCCGCACCTTCACCATGCAAACCGGCTTGTCGCAGTTGCAGGACAACGAGCGCATGACTACCACGCTGATGACCGACGTCATCCAGTCGACCGGCTACTTCCCGAATCCCTTGGTGAACTCGGCCACGACCGAGTTCCCGGTCACCGGCTCATTCACCACCGCAGGACAGGCTTTGGTCGGCAGCGGTGCCTATGCCGCGGTTCCGCCGGGCGACAGCATTACCGTGCGCTACGCGACTGCGGGAGGCGACAACGTCATCAATTGCGCCGGCGGCACCAGCGCGGTCGCCGCAACCTTTACCAACACCTTCAGCGTCGATGCGTTCGGCAATTTGAACTGCGCGCTCAGCGTCAATGTCTCCGGCACTATCACCAACTCGACCATTCAGCTGATCAGCGGCCAGGTGGTCAACGGCCTCGTGGTCAGCGGGGTCACGGACCTGCAGGTGTATTACGGCGTGCAAACCAATGCCGCGGCTCCCGTCGGTTCAGTGGACACCTACTTGGACGCCAACGGCGTCACCGCCGGCAACTACTGGGGCAACGTCATCTCCGTCAAGCTCACATTGACCTACGTCAATCCCTTGTCGGGCCTACCGGGACAGGTCGCGACCACCGTGCCCTTCACGCGCGTGGTCGACGTAATGCAGAAGACAGGGGTCACGACATGATTGTTCAGTCAAAACTTGGGCGTTCGCCCCAGCGCGGCATGGTGTTGATCACCGCGCTGCTGTTGTTGATCGTCGTGACCATCCTGGCGGTCGGCATGTTTCGCAGCTTCGGGCTCGACGAGAAGATCGCCGGCAACACGCGCGAGAAGCAGCGCGCGCTGAATGCCGCAGAAACCGCCGAGCAGTACGCGGAGTACTGGTTGGCCAATGGCACCAACAACAGCACCATCACCTGCACCGGCCCGGCGACTGCCAATCCTGCTGCGGCCAACCCGATCGGGCAGATTTGCTCGAACACGCTGCCGACGGTGGTGCCGAACGTGGCCCAGGTGCCGTGGCTGGTCGGTGGCGTGGGCGCGAATGTCGCGGTCACCTACACGCCCGCGACGCCGACGGCGATGAACGTTACCGGCGTCAACGGCGGTGCGGGCAATTACTACCTCGCGCCGGCCTATTACATCTCCTATCTCGGCATCTCCGCCAACGGCCTGCAAACCTTCTATCAGATCGATGCGGTGGGTTACGGCGGAAGCCCGGACACAGCCGCAGTGGTGGAGAGCACTTACGTGCTGCAGCAGAGCACCAAATGTTTGTCTTGCTCAGAGTAAATGCTCGAGGACTATTAGTTATGAATACCAAACTGATTATCAACACCAAACTGATCGCGGCCGCCTTGATACTGGCGCTGGCCGGCTTGGCCCCGACCGCCGCCCGGGCGCAAACGACGCCGTCCTCGTGCAGCAGCACGAATTTGGCGGAGAACTTCACCGGCGCGACCACCAACTGCAACTGGTACATCATCGGCGGAGCCTGCCTCACCGCCGGCAACACGGCATCGGCATCGGCCGGGACCGGCGCCACAGCCGGGCAGCCCCCGGCCTGCGCCACCGACCCGTATTACAACGGAGTGAACTTGGTCGGCGGCGATACCGGAACTCTCCCCGACTCCGTACTGCTGGGCGGCGCGCTGCGATTGACCAACGACACCGATGACGAAAGCGGCGCCATCATATCCAGCAACACCTTCAATTCGCTGGCCAGCACCGGCTTGCAGGTGACCTTCACCACCGAAACCTACGAGGGCGATTCCGGCGGCGCCAACAACGACGGGGCGGACGGCATCAGCTTCTTCCTGCAGGACGCGAGCGTTACAACGGTGACCCTGGGCGACTGGGGCGGCAGCTTGGGATACACCTGTTCGAACCAGAACAACAGCGCGGCCCAGGGCTACGATGGAATGATCGGCGCCTACATTGGATTGGGCATCGACGAATTCGGCAACTTCCTCAATGGCACGACGGTCAGCCAGTCGGGTAGTTCGAGCACGACCTTTTCCTCGGGAGCGGACAATACCTCCAGCGGCTACGGCTATGTGCCTAACCGCATCGGCTTGCGCGGCGCGGGCGCCACGGCCTGGAACTATCTCAGCGGCATCACGCCGGCGACCGCCTCCATACCCAACAACACCTCCACCTACTATCCGACGTCGTTGAACTCGGCGCAGCAGCAGGCGGCGGTCCGGCAGGCCTGCCAGAGCGGCTATGCGTGGGACTACCGGGGCGTCACGAGTTCGACGCAGCCCAATGGCAACATCACCACCAACGGCTTTCCGAATCCTTACAACGCGACTCCGATAACCTCGGTCACCATTCCGAATTATGCGGCCATCCCGAATGCCTATAAGGTGATCACGAACCATTTGATCGCCAACGAGTCGGCGCAGTATCGGGGTTACGGCACCACCTCGACCAGCGGCAACAACTACGGCGTTCCGATCACTTATAACCTGACCATATCGCCGGGCACCTCCTCGTCGGGTTCGTCCGTGCTGCTCATGAGCCTGGCTTACAGCTACAACGGCGGCAACTACCAGCCGGTCATCACCGGTCAGCAGGTCTCCAACGGGATTGCGCCGGCCAGCGTGCGCTTCGGCTTCGCCGGATCCACCGGCGGCGACCGCAACATTCACGAGATCATGTGTTTCCAGGCGCAGCCGCAGAATTCCTCATCGAGCTCTGCCGGCCTCAACCAGAAGCAAACCGCCAAGGTGCAGAGCGGCACGCAGGTTTATTTTGCCTACTACAACTCCAGCAACTGGACCGGGTCTTTGACCTCGCAGTATCTGCAGCCCTCGAGCACCGATGCGACCGAGCTGGTGATCTCCCCGGCCGTGAACTGGGATGCCTCCTGCGTGCTCACCGGCCTCGCGGGTGGCGCGACCTGCGCGCAGACCGGCGCGCCGAATGTCGCCGCGGAAGATCCTGATTCCGGCCGCGTCATCTGGAGCTGGAACGGCTCCGCGGGTATCGCCTTCACCTGGGGCGCGACCGGCGGCACCGCCCTGTCGAGCTCCGAACAAACCAACCTGAATTTCGGCGACAGTCCGGCGGCAGGCTCGGGTTCGACCTCGACCCCGACGAATGCGATGCTGGAATATCTGCGCGGCGTGCGCACCAACGAGCAGACCGCCTTCGGTTACGGCGCGTACACACCCACGGTCAACCCCAGTGGGTTCCGCGCCCGCAGCAGTGTTCTCGGCGACATCGTGGATTCGAGCCCCACCTGGGTGGGCCCGCCCGCGCAGTCCTTCCCGGGCACCTGGACGGACGCCCTGTATTCCAGCGAGACGCTGCCTGAGAACTCGGGCCAGAGTTACGCGACCTTTGAGTCCCTGTATCAGAATCGCATGAACGTGGTGTACGCCGGCGCCAACGACGGCTTCATGCATGGGTTCCGATCGGGATATTTCAACAACGGCACCTACGTCGGCACCACCAACACCAGCGGTGTGTTCGTCGGCACGGATAATGACGGAACCGAAGTTCTGGCGTATATGCCGGGCTACGTCGTGAACAGCATCAACAGCGCCGAAATCAACGGCACCACCAGCCCCAACGTGAGCTTGGATTATGCGAGCCCGCAGTACGCGCACCGCTTTAGTGTCGACGGCACGCCGGGCACCGGGGATCTGTACTACGGCTCGCCTGCGACCTGGCACACCTGGCTGGTCAGCGGCCTGGGAGCCGGCGGCAATGCGATCTTTGCGCTGGACATCACCGACCCGGGGCTTGCAACGGCCAGCGGCAACTTCACGCAGGCGAACGCCAGTTCGGGCGTGATCGGCGAATGGAGCAGTTCGACCAATACGACCTACACGACCAACCCCACCACCGGCGTGGTCACGTCCACGGTGACCGGCTACACCTCGACGCTGACCTGTGTCGGTACCAGCGGCGCGAGCTGCGGCGCCAGCCTGGGCAAGACCTTCGGCACGCCGCAAATTCGCCGCTTCCACAACAATCCGGCCCTCGGCGGCCCCTCGACCTCATGGGGTGCCGTGTTCGGCAACGGCGGCGGCAGCTTCAAGGGCGATGCCGGCATCTACGTCATGCTCGCGAACAACAGCGGTCCGCCGACCTTTTACTATCTCAGCACCGGGGTGGGCACGAACTACACCCAGGTGGGCACGTCGGGCACCTATACCAATTCGTCCGGCAACCCCAATGGTATTTACTTCGTGGCGCCCGCGGACCTCGACGGCGATCACATCACGGACTATGTCTACGCCGGTGATTTGCAGGGCAATGTCTGGCGCTTCGACCTAACCAGCAGCAACCCGGCGAACTGGGCGGTGACCAACGCCTCCGGTGTCGCTGCCACGACACTGCCCGGAAAACCGATTTATAGCACCGGCAGCAGCTCGATGCCGATCACCACCCAGGTGGTGGTGGCCTCGGTAGCGGGCAGCCCCAACCCGAAGATCCTGATTGAATTCGGCACCGGCCAGATAACGCCGTTCACCAACAGCTCGTCAGCGACTTACTCCACCAGCCAGCAGTATCTCATCGGGGTCTGGGACTGGAATTTGAGCGCGACCTCGAGTTCTTGGAATAACATTTCGAGCGTGCAATATGCGAGCTTGACGCCCACCGGATCCCCGGCGGCGCCTTCAGTGCCGCTTTCCGGGCTCGGCAATCTGCAGCAGCAGACCATCACGGGGAATTACACCACCACGTTCGGTGCCAGCGCCACCAGCGGCAGCGCTGCCTCCGCCGCAGCCAACGACTACTATCGAACCGTCAGCAGCACCAATATTTGCTGGCCGGGCACCACGGGTTGTACGGGCGGTCAAACGACCTCCGCCTATGGCTGGTATCTGCAATTGAGTGCCGGATACCCGAACGCCGGCGATCCCAGCGGGCTGCTCACCAGCAGCAGCACGGGTGCCCCGGAGATCTACGAGCAGGTGATATTCAATCCGACGCTTCAGGACGGCTCGTTCATCGTCAACACCACGATCCCGCCGACCACCTCGTTGGCGCAGTGTTCCTCGACGACGGCAGGCGGCTGGACCATGGCGCTCAATCCGGCGACCGGCGGCGCCTTCTCGCAGTCGTTCTTCGGCGCCTCCAACCACACCTTCCTGAACGTGAATAATCAGGCCATCAGCGGCATCGCGCTGGGCGGCACGGGTAGCGCCGCGGTGGTGACCGGAGGCTCGGCCAATTACACCTTCATGGTGACCCAGACGGTCAATGGCCAGGGCGCGATCGCCCAGATCAATCCGCCCGGCAGCTTTACCGGCAGCCGACTGACCTGGATCCAACGGCGCTAGCTCGAAAGGGCACGCGAATCTAAAGAGGCAAATGTATGAATGCATCTACGCCACGGTGGGACCGATCGCAGGCACGACTCAGCCGGGGTTTCACCCTCATCGAGCTGATGGTGACCATGGTCATTGCTGCGATACTGCTCAGCATTGCCATCCCCGCGTACAACCTGTACGTGCTCAAGTCGCATCGCACCGATGCGAAGAGCGCGCTGGTGGATCTGGCCAGCCTCGAGGAGCGCTACTTCAGCACTCAAAATACCTATACCAGCAATCCGAGCCAGCTTGGCTACACTGCGGGAGCGGTGCCGTTTACCGTCGGCAGCGGCTATTACCAAATCAACAACATTACGGCAACCCTGCCCATCGCGCCGACCTCGCCGACGACGGCGGGAACGCCGGCAACGTATACGATTAGCGCCATTGCGATCGGCACTCAGGTTCAGGATACGGCTTGCGCGACCTTCACCATCACCTCAGGTGGCGTGCAGACCGCCGCCACCAATGGCGGAGTTGCCAACAACGCAGCTTGCTGGTCGCAATAGCGCTAATTCGCGCTGTAGCCGCGGCCTTCGACGCAGGCAACCAAGGCGCGCCGGTAGTCGGATGAATTCTCGCCGCTCTGTCCAGCCTGATCCGCCGCCCACTTCTGACACTCTTGCTTGTCGGTGGACTGCTGCTCCTGGCTCTGGCCGTTCTTCGGGTACATGAAGATCTGCGGCGCGCTGCCGGCCGCCGGCTGAGGATTTTGGCCTTGAGAATATTGGCCGTCATCCGGCATCGCGGCCGCCGGCGCGGCGTCCGGCGCCGCCGCCGAGCCCGATCCGCCCGCATCCGCCACCGGCGGCGGATCAGTGGCTACGTAGCCGCTATAGCCCTGATCCCAGGTGTAATACACATCGTTGGCGTAGTAGTACGGAATTCCGCCATACCAGTAGGTCGCATAGACGGCTGGAAGAATCGGCAGGAACCATGCGAACCCAGGACCGTAGTAGCTTCGCGGCCAGAAGCCGCCGCGCCAGTAGCCGCCGCCCCAGAATGCGCCGGTCGAATAGCCATGACGATAATAGCCGCCCGGATATCCGTAAGCGCCGTGCCCCACATAGGCTGAGCCGTGGAAGCCGCCACCGTAGCTGTGCGCGACCGCTCCGCCGGAGAATCCCGGGCGCGCGGCGTAGTGAGCCGCCGGCGCAAAATGCGCGCCGCCTGAGTAGCCGCTGCTGTGCGGCGCTGCCGCCGCGGAGTGACCGCCCGAGGGGTGGCCGCCGCCGCCGCTGCTGTGCGAAGCGGCCTGCGCCAATGCAGGCGCCACCGCCAGCATCGAGCCGAGCACGCCCGCCGCCAAACGCAAGGAGCCCATATTGATGTTCATGACTTTCTCCGATTCATACACGTAAGACCTATTGTATTCAACGCAGTTCAAGCTGTTCGGTGCACACAACATAATCAATCTTGCACTGCAGCATTTGACCTGATTGCGCGGCCCGCGCCGCTTTGACAATGCTAGGATTGCCCTTAGTCTTCTCGCAAGGTATCGGTTTTGCCCAGGATCCCGCAGCGCTTTGAGTTTCGCATCGCGTTAATCGCCGCGATCGCGTTGCTGATTGCCCAAGTCGGCGCGGTGTCGCATGCGTATTCGCATGTCGCGGCGCTGGGAGCCGCGGGAACCCATCAATCGGCTCTCGGCAGCCACGAGTTTTGCAACGACTGTCTCGGCTTCGCGCCCCTGTTATCGGCCGGAGCCGCTCCCGCCGGCTTGCCGCAAATTGCGCCGCAAGGCCCGGTGGTGGCCGCCCTGGTGGGCGGCACCTCGTTCGTCGACCGCTCTCTGATTCTCGCCTTCCGCTCCCGCGCGCCCCCCGCCTCTCGCTAGCTTTCCGGTGTATTCCGCCGCCTTGCGCGGCAGAGCCTATTGTCTGGCGAGGAGATCCATTCATGTTGAGGTTCAGGCCCATGGGGAGCCTTCGGGCGCTATCCCTGCCCGCACTGCTACTGACCACCCAGTACGCGACAACCGCCGCCGCCGCGGACGATGCCGATGCCGCGCTGTCGCTCGATGCCATTACGGTGACCGCGCAGCGATTGAATGACGCGCGCAACGGCATTCAAACCCAGACCGGTGCATCGACCTATCTGATCGACGCGGCCGCGATCACGGCGGCGCCGGGTGGGGACAATGATCTGCTGAATCAAGTGGTGCTGCAGGCTCCGGACGTCGCGCAGGACTCGTTCGGGCAATTTCACGTTCGCGGCGAACACAACGGCCTGCAGTACCGGCTGAATGGCATCATCCTGCCGGAAGGCATCAGTGTGTTCGGGCAATCGCTGGATCCCCGGCTGATTTCCTCCCTGACGCTGATCACCGGGGCGCTGCCCGCGGAGTATGGGCTGCGAACCGCGGGCATCATCGACTTGAAGACCAAGAGCGGCGTCATCGATCCGGGTGGATCGGTCTCGCTGTACGGCGGCAGCCACGGCACCGTCGAGCCGAGCTTCAACTACGGCGGATCCTCCGGCGCTCTCAACTACTTCGTGTCGGGCGATCTGCTGCGCAACGATCTGGGCATCGAATCTCCGGATGGCAGTTCCAACCCCTTGCATGACCAGACCACGCAGTATCACGGCTTCGCATATCTCGAATACATCCTCGGCGAGCAGGACCGCTTGAGCGCGGTGCTCAGCACCTCGACCGGCGAGTTCCAGATTCCGAACCGTTCCGGCCTGCAGCCGGGCATCAGCAATGCGGACGGCGCACCGCTCGCGGTCGACGGTCAAACCAGTTTCCCGAGTGCGGAGCTGAACGAAAATCAGCGCGAACTCACGCACTTCGCCATAGTGAGCTGGCAGCATTCGCAAGGCGCGCTCGATGTGCAATCGTCCGCCACCGCGCGCTATTCCAGCCTGACCTTCGCTCCCGATCCGCTCGGCGACATTCTCTTCAACGGCATCGCGCAGGATGCCTATAAGCAGAACGTGGCCTACGCCTTTCAATCCGACGCCGCATACAAGCTCAACGACGCGCATACCTTGCGCGGCGGCGTGTTCCTGCAGAGCGATCATTCGATCAGCCAGACCGATTCGGCGGTCATCGCCCTGGATGCCGCCGGCAATCAGCAGAGCGACATCCCCGAATCGATCGTCGACAATGGCTCGAAGACCGAGTGGATCGAGAGCGCCTATCTGCAGGATGAATGGAAGATCATTCGCGCGCTCACCCTCAATTATGGATTGCGCTTCGACAGTTTCACCGCATTCACCAGCGCCCGGCAGCTGAGCCCACGCCTAAACGCAGTCTGGCAGGCCGCGGACGACACCGTGGTTCACGCCGGCTATTCGCGCTACCTGTCGCCGCCGCCGTTCGAATTGGTGGGCAACCGGACAGTGGCGCTGTTCGCCAATACCACCGCCGCCGCGCCGGTCACCGAAGCCGACACGCCGCAGGCCGAGCAGGCGAATTACTACGACATCGGCATGCAGCAGAAGATCTCGCCAAGCATCACCTTGGGGCTGGACACCTACTACAAGCAGTCGCACAACCTGATCGACGAAGGCCAGTTCGGCGCGCCGATCATCCTCACGCCCTTCAATTACGCGCAGGGCAAGCAATACGGCGCTGAATTCACCGCCAACTACACCAGCCACGATTTCTCCGCCTACGGCAATTTTTCCTTGCAGCGCGCCATCGGCAAGAACATCGACTCGGCGCAATTCAACTTCACCCAGTCCGAGCTCGATTACATCGCGGAGCATTACATCGACCTGGACCACGAGCAGAAGATGACCGCCTCGGGCGGCGCCTCCTACCTGTGGCTCGCAACCCGCTTCAGCGCCGACCTCATATTCGGCTCCGGCCTGCGCGCCGATGAGGTGCTGGCGGACGGCAACTCGATTCCGAACGGCGCGCACCTGCCCTACTACACGCAGGTCAATCTCGGCCTCAGTCACATGTTTCATGTCGACGACGCGGGCACCCTTACCGCGCGTATCGACATGATCAACGCCTTCGACAAGGTCTATCAGATTCGCAACGGCACGGGCGTCGGCGTCGGCGCCCCGCAGTACGGGCCGCGCCGGGGTTTGTTCGCCGGCATCTCGAAATCGATATGACCTCAGACCGTGTCGAGCGCCGCGGCTAAGTCCGCGATCAAATCGTCCGCATCCTCGATTCCGACCGAGATGCGTATCAGCGCATCGTTGATGCCGATGCGATCGCGGGTTTGCTTGGACACGCCGGAATGGGTGGTGCTGGCCGGGTGCGAGATCAGAGTCTCGGTGCCGCCCAAGCTCACGGCGAGCTTGATGACCTGCAGCGCATCGAGCAGGCGGAATGCCTCGGCCTCGCCGCCTTTCACCGTGAACCCGAAGGTCGAGCCGGCGCTTTCGCACTGCGTCTTGAATACGGCATGGCGCGGGTCGTGCTGCGCGAGAAACCCGAGATAATTCACGCCCGCGATCTTGGCGTGGCCGCGCAGAAAGCCCGCCACCAGCGCCGCATTGTCGGCCGACTTGTGCATGCGCAGCGACAGCGTCTCCATGGAGCGCATGATCATCCACGCAGTATTTGGGTCGAGCTGAGTGCCCAACGCGCCGCGCAGCTTCTTGATCGGCCCGACCACATCGCGCGCGCCAATCACGCCGCCGGCGACCAGATCGGAGTGGCCGCCCACATACTTGGTCAACGAATACATCACGATGTCGGCGCCGAACCCCAGGGGTCGCTGGAAAACCGGACCCAAAAAAGTGTTGTCGACCGCGACCGGTGGCCGGCCGCCCGCTTGCCGCGCGCCGATTTGCTCGGATATATCGCGCATCAGCTTCAGATCCACCAGGCTGTTGGTTGGATTCGCAGGCGTCTCCACCATGATCAGGCAGACCCGTCCGCCGCGCTCGGCCGCCATCGCGCTGGCGCGCGCCGCGGCGTCGGTGACCGCGGCGCGATCGTAGCCCTCGGTGAATCCGACGGCGCGGACCCCGAACGCAGGGAAGGTTTTTTCGATCAGCGTTTCGGTGCCGCCGTATAAAGGCTGGCTCATCAGGATCACATCGCCCGGCCTGACATAGGTCCATAGCACGGTGGAAATGGCGGACATGCCGCTGGAGAACACCGCCGCCGCCTCGCCCTCCTCCCACAGCGCGAGGCGATCCTCGAGTACCTCGGAATTGGGATTATTGAAGCGCGAATACACCAGTCCGGAGGACTGCCCGACCCCGAGCTCGCGCCGTCCGGAGGTGTAGTCGAAGAAATCCTTGCCGTCCTGCGCGCTCTTGAACACGAAGGTCGAGGTCAGGAATATCGGCGGCTTTAGCGACCCTTCAGACAGGCTGGGATCATAGCCGTATCCCATCATCTGGGTCTCCGGCTTCAGCACGTGCTTGCCGATTTTGCGCTTATGATAAGTATCGTAGCTCACGTTTCCCCCACGAGTGAATTCTATGGGCGCAATATAACCCGGCTGACTTGAGCCGTGGAGGAATGAACCTTTGCTACTCGTGGTAATTGCCGGCGCGGCATTTACCAGCACCTTGCTTGGCGGGCTGCTGGCAATCCGGCTGCGCGACAAGTTGCACCTGATCCTCGGCTTCAGCGCCGGAGCGGTGATCGGCGTTGCGTTTTTCGATTTGCTGCCGGAAGCAATCGAGCTCGGCGCGCGCTACGCGGGCCCGGCAGCCATACTGCGCTGGACGGCGCTTGGTTTCCTGTGCTACCTGGCGCTGGATCGATTCCTGTTGTTCTCCGGCGGCACCGCGGCTCGCGGCGGGGGTTCGGCGGCCATCCTGTGCATGCACAGCCTGCTCGACGGCGTCGCAATCGGTGTCGCGTTCCAAACTTCGCGCGTCGTCGGCATCGTGGTCGCGATCGCCGTGCTGACTCATGATTTCTCGGACGGGGTGAACACCATGAATGTGGTGCTGAAGAGCGGCGCCCGGCCCCAAGCCCTGCGCTGGCTGCTGGCGGATGCCCTGGCGCCCGTCGTAGGAATTGCGTCGACGTTTCTGTTCACGCTGCGCAGCGATGTTTTCGGCGTGGTGCTCGGCGCATTCGCCGGCTTCTTTCTGTACATCGGCGCCAGCGAGTTGATCCCGGAGAGCTACCACGCGCATCCTAAATTCCTCACCACCGCCATGACGCTCGCCGGCGCGGCGGTGCTGTATCTGGCGATCCGGCTAATCGGGTAGCGAAGCGCGTATCGCGGGCCTGCTGGTGGCCGCGCTGCCGGCGGAGGCTAGTATGATGCTGCCGATCGCCAACCACTGGATCAGCGTCAGCCGCTCGCCCAGCAGGCACAGGCCCGCCAGCGCTCCGAGCGCCGGGTCCAGGCTCATCAACACACCGAAGGTGCGCGTCGGCAGCCGCGTCATCGAGAACATCTCCAGGGAATAAGGCAGCGCGCTCGACAGCAGCGCCACTCCAAGGGCCGCCGGCAGCAGCGCGGGCGAAAAAAGCCGCGCGCCGGACTGCGCCACGGCGATCGGCACGATGACCAATGCACCGACGAGCGTACCGAGCGCCACGGTACGCCCGCCGTGCGTGGCGCCCGCCTTCTGCCCGAATACGATGTACAGGGCCCAGCAAAGGCCTGCGGCCAGCGCATACGCCACGCCAAGCGGCGCCAGCGGCGCGGGTTCGTGGCCGAAAGGCAGCAGCGCGATCAAGCCCAGCGCGGCCAGCACGATCCACAGGAAATCGATCGGCCGGCGCGACGCCAGCATCGCAACCGCCAGCGGCCCGGCGAACTCCAATGCAACCGCGATGCCGAGCGGCAGCGTGCGCAGCGACTGATAGAAGAAGAAATTCATCCAGCCCATCGCCAGGCCGTAAACGATGATGACGCGCAGTTCGCGGCGGCTCGGGCGGACTCGCCATGGGCGCCACACGGCGAGCAATATCACTGCCGCCAGCGCGAGCCGCAGCGCCGTGGCGCCGGACGCCCCGACCACCGGGATCAGCTGCTTCGCGATCGTCGCCCCGAGCTGAAAACTCACCATGGCGACGATCAAGACCGCGACCGGCATTGCCTAGGTGCCGGCCTTGTCGTCCCGCACCTTGTCCTCTAGATGCAGATGCTTCATAACGCGATGTAAATTGCGGCGGATCTCGTTCAAGCAGCCGATGTTGACGGCGGTCTTCATCGCCTCCTTCAGCGGCTGCAATGGATAGCCTCCGTAGGCTCCCGCGTCGGGCACATCGTTGGTGACCGAGGATCTGCCCGCCAGCACCACGTTGTCTCCCAGCGTGATATGCGCGGTCACCACCGAACAGCCACCCGTGACGAATTGCCGGCCTATCTTGGTCGAGCCGCCCATCATGAAGCCCGCGGTGAAGAAGCCGTTCTCGCCCAGATCGCAGTTGTGCGCGATGTGGCATAGGTTGTCCAGCTTGGTGCCCGAGCGAATGTAGGTCGATGTCAGCGTCGCCCGATCGACCGCGCAATTGCTGCCGATCTCCACGCCGTCGCCGATCTTTACATTGCCCAGGTGAGAGATCTTGCACGGCCTTCCGTCGAGATCCACGGCGTAGCCGAAGCCGTCGCTGCCGATGGTGGTATGCGGGTGAATTTCGCAATCAATGCCGACTTCGCAGGCGGCGCCGATGAACACGTGTGGATGAATGACCGTCCTGGCGCCGATTATCGCCAGGTTCTCGATCACTGCGTGCGCGCCGATCAGGCAGCCGTCACCGATGCTGGCATGCGCGCCGATGACGCAATAAGGTCCCAGGCTCACGTCCTGGCCGATGTGCGCGTCCGCATGCACCACCGCGGATGGGTGGCGCTCGCCCCATTGGGTGAAGCGCAGCGATTTGGTGTCGAAGTACTTGAGCAGCACGGACATTCCCATCGGCACGCTCTGCACAGCAAAGCAGCAACCTGCGATATCGCTGGCGGCCGCAACCTGTCCGGCCATTTTGGCGGCAAGCACCAGGATCGCAGGTTTTCGAGGCTGTACTATCGCGAGCTGCGCGGCGTCGCTGATGTAGACCAAGCTATCGCAGGCGGCCTCTTCGGGTATATCGCAGTGATTTGCCGCGTTATCCAGGTCGCCCTTGAGGAAGGTGAATACGTCCGAATGCTGAGTTTCGATGGTCCGTGCGGTGAGCATCATGCCATCCTATGTTGTAGTGCCCAGGCGGCGGGTGAGACTATCATGCCGCCGATCGAAACATCGTGACGATCGAGGATGCGACCCAGGAATGCCGGCCGTTGCCGCACGAATCATGCGTATCGAGCGCGGCGACATCCCGCAGGGCACCGTCGCCCTCGCGCGCTACTTGTTGGGCAAGGTGCTGGTAAGGGAATGGAGTAGCGCCAAGGCGGCGGGGCGTATCGTCGAGACCGAGGCCTATTTGACAAATGATCCCGCGTGTCATGCCTTTCGCGGCATGACGCCGCGCAATCGCTCGCTATTCCTGCCCGCCGGCCACGCGTATGTCTATCTTTGTTATGGGACTTCCTTTCTTTTGAATGTTTCCAGCGAGGCGCAGGGAGTCGGCGAAGGCGTGCTGCTGCGCGCTCTTGAGCCTTTGTACGGTACAGAACATATGTGGGCCGGCAAAGGTCGCGGCCAGTTGAACCTGACGCGCGGGCCGGGGCGTCTGACGCAGGCCCTGCAGATCGACCGCCGCTTCGAAGGCATCGATTTATTCGTCCCCGGCCCCCTATGGATCGGCAGCGACGGGCAGCCGGTGGGTCGTATCGGCCGCAGCGCGCGCATTGGAATCACCAAGGCGGCGGAGCTGAAGCTGCGCTACTTCATCCGCGGCAGCCGCTACCTGAGCGGTCCTAAGGCGCTCAATGAATAATCCTCTCGGCGCCTTTCTCGCGCAGCAGCCCTGGGTGATCCTGGACGGCGCGCTGGCCACCGAGCTCGAGCGGCGCGGCGCGGATCTCGCCGACCCGCTATGGTCCGCAAAGTGCCTGATCGAGCAGCCGGATCTCATTCGTGCGGTGCATCTGGAGTACTTCAGGGCGGGCGCCGACGTAGCCACCACCGCGACTTACCAGGCGAGCTTCGAAGCCTTCGCCGCACGCGGGATTGCGCCTGCCGCCGCTGCTCAGTTGATGCGCCGTGCAGTGACACTGGCCATCGAGGCACGCGAGCAGTTCTGGAGCCAGGCGCAGAATCGCACCGGCCGCTTGCGGCCGTTGATTGCGGCGTCCATCGGACCCTACGGCGCCGTGCTGGCGGATGGGTCCGAATACCGCGGCCACTACGCGCTCGGCGAGCGTGAACTGGAGCAGTTTCATCGGGCCCGCTTGCAGGTGTTGGCCGAGTCGGGCGCCGACCTGTTGGCGTGCGAGACGCTGCCTTCGTTACGCGAGGCGCTGGTGCTGGCACGGCTGCTGCGCGAGTTCCCCTCAGCCAGCGCCTGGATCAGCTTCTCCTGCCGTGATGGCCAGCACACCTGCGAGGGACAGAGGATCGCGGACTGCGCAGCGCAATTAAATGACTTCCCGCAAATCGTCGCGCTCGGCGTCAACTGCACGGCGCCGCAGTTCATCGCGCCCTTGCTGCAGCAAATGCGCGGCTGCACCAGCAAGCCGCTGCTCGCCTACCCGAATTCCGGCGAGCTCTACGATGCAGCCACCAAGCGATGGAGCGCGGCTCACGCGGCAACATGCTTCGCGGATGCGGCGCCGGCGTGGTACGCCGCGGGAGCGCGCCTGATCGGCGGATGCTGCCGCACCGGACCCGGCGACATCGCGGCGCTCAGGGCCAGGGTCGGGGCCGGCGCGCCAACCCTCAATGCCCCGTGAAATGCGGCTCGCGCTTCTCGAAAAACGCCCGCACCCCCTCCACGCAATCATGGGTCTCGAGCGACATCTCCTGGGCGCTGCGCTCGGCGCGCAGTTGCTCCTGTAGGGAATTGTCGAAGGCGGAGGCCTGCAAGGCCCGAATTTGCCCGAGCACTGCGATCGGCCCGCTCGCCAAAGTCTGCGCGATCGCGCGCGCGCGCGGCAGCACTTCCGCGGGCGGCACCACCGCATAGGCAAGTCCCCAGTCCAGCGCCGTCTTTGCGTCGATTTTCTCCGCCAGCATCAACGCGGCCAGCGAGCGGCCGCCGCCGACGCGGCGCGCCAGGTTGAACGTGATCCCTGCATCAGGCACCAGGCCGAGACGCGCGAATGAGGGCAGAAAGTAGGCCGTGTCGCTCGCAACGATCAAATCGCTGGCCAGAGCCAGGCTCATGCCGGCGCCCACCGCCGCGCCGTTCACCGCCGCCAGGATCGGATAGCGGAAAGCGCTGAGCCGCAGGATCAACGGATCCATGAAGCGGCGCATTTCGAAGTGCGCTCTCTGCCGCGCCTCCTGGGTGTTCAGATCGATCGAGTGCAGATCCAGACCGCTGCAGAAAACATCGTTGCTGCCGGTGATGATCACGGCGCGCGCGCCGCTGTCCGCCTTTTGAATCTGATCGAGCGCCGTATGGATGGCGCGGATGATGGTGATGTCGATCGCGTTGCTGACCGCGGAGCGCTGTATCGACAGCGTCGCCACTCCAGCCGACACTGTGAAATCTAGGGTATCCATGCCGCCCCCGTTGCGCTTAGTTGCGCATTGACATGTTCTGTCACATCGCCTCTAAATGGCTGCTCGCGTGGCGATCATGCCCCCTTGCAGCCATTGCCGCAACAAGGCGGATCCGGCTCATCTCACGGCGAGGATCAAGTGTCCATCAGCGCTCGATTGGCGGCGTTCCTGGCGCGCCGCGGTTTGCATTATGGTTGGGTGGTCGTCGCGACCACCTTCTTGACCATGCTGGTCACCGCCGCGGCCGTCGGTGCCCCCGGTGTGCTGCTGCTGCCGCTGCAGCGCGAGTTCGGCTGGTCGACCGCCGCGATTTCCTCGGCCCTTGCCACGCGCCTCGTGCTGTTCGGGCTCATGGGTCCGTTTGCCGCGGCATTTATCAACCGCTTCGGCATGCGCAATGTCACGATGTGCGCGTTGGCCCTGATCGGCAGCGGATTCGCCCTGTCGCTGGCAATGAAGCATCTCTGGCAACTGCTGTTGCTGTGGGGGCTGGTTGTCGGGGTGGGCACCGGCCTAACGGCGTTGGTGCTGGCAGCCACCGTCTCATTACGCTGGTTCAGCTCACGGCGCGGGCTCATCGTCGGGCTGCTCACCGCCAGTTCGGCGACCGGACAGCTCGTGTTCCTGCCGCTGCTGGCGTGGGTGGCAACGCGGGCCGGCTGGCGCAGCGCGCTGCTCATCATCTGCGCATTGCTCGCCGCGGCCGCACTGCTGGTGCGCTGTTTCATGCGCGATCACCCCGCCGATCTCGGCTTGCAGCCGTTCGGCGCCGCCCCTTCGACCGTCCCAGTCGCGCCCGCCGGCCCCGCAGCCAGCCCGGCCGAGCCGGCATCGATCGGCGGCGCGGCCCTGAGCGCGCTGCGCGAGGCCTCGCGCAACTCGACCTTCTGGATCCTGTTCGGGACTTTTTTTATTTGCGGTGCCAGCACCAATGGCCTCATTCAAACCCATTTCATTCCGCTGTGCTCCGACATGGGCCTGCCGGAGGTTGCCGCTGCGAGCGTGCTCGCCACCATGGGGGTGTTCGACTTCATCGGCACGGTGGCCTCGGGCTGGCTCTCGGACCGTTACAATCCGGCCCGGCTGCTGTTTTGGTACTACGGACTGCGAGGCCTCTCGCTCATCTACCTGCCGTTCGCCGCCTTCAGTTTCTCGGGGCTCTCACTGTTCGCCTTGTTCTATGGATTGGATTGGATCGCCACCGTGCCGCCGACGGTGAACCTCACGGTGAAAACCTTCGGCCGCGACAAGGCCAATCTGGTGTTCGGCTGGATATTCGCAGCTCATCAGTTGGGTGCGGCAAGCGCGGCGCTTGGCGCCGGCATCTCGCGCACCGTGTTGCAATCCTATCTTCCGGCGTTCTTCGTCTCCGGAGCGCTGTGCATCATAGCGGCCGGGCTCACTCTGCGCCTGGGACCGAATCGCTTGAGCCGCCTCGATGCGCGCGGCGCATAGGCGCGTTGCGCGCCAGACTGCAATGCAGCAAACTGCGGCGCCATCGAGTCGCAACGATGTTGGTCGCAACCCTTTAGCTTCGGGAGTTCCATGATGTCGAATACGCTTGGGCGCGCCGCCGCGATGCTGCTGGCTGGCGCCGGATTTTGCGCAACGTGGCTCGGGCTGCCTGCGGCCGCAGGCGAACCGCTCGCCAGCGAGATGCCGGCAAGCTTCATTGCGCGCGTGGATACGTTCGATTACAGCCTGCGCCAGGTGATGATCCCGATGCGCGATGGAGTGCAGCTCAACACGGTGATTCTCATCCCGCACGGCGCGCACCGCGCTCCCATCCTGCTGTCGCGCACGCCCTACGGCGCCACCGACCGCATCGGCAAACTCGGCACTGCGCACCTGGGGGCGCTCCTCGACAGCGGTGACGTGGCCGACGATGCAGTGGCCAACGGCGGCTACATTCGCGTGGTGCAGGACGTGCGCGGCAAGCACGACTCGCAAGGCGACTACGTCATGAACCGACCCTTGCAGGGGCCGCTGAATTCGACCGGGGTCGATCATTCGACCGACACCTACGACACCATCGATTGGTTGGTGAAGAACATTCCCGAGTCCAACGGCAAGGTCGGCATTCTGGGAATCTCCTACGACGGCTTCACATCGCTGATGGCGCTGGTTCATCCGCATCCCGCGCTGCGCGCCGCGGTTCCCATCAATTCCATGGTCGATGGCTGGAGGGGAGACGATTGGTTTCACAACGGCGCCTTTCGGGAAGACAGCCTGCGCTACATCCATGATCAAGAGGCGACCCGCGGCAGCGACGTCAAGTGGTGGACGGATCACTACGATGACTACGACACGTGGCTGGCCGCAGGGTCCGTGGGCGAAATGGCACGGCTGCACGGTCTGGAGCAAACTGGATTTGCCGGCAAGATCTTGAACCACCCTGCCTACGATGCCTTTTGGCAGGCACAAGCCCTGGACAAGATCTTAGCGAAGCAGGCAGTGACGGTGCCCGTGATGCTGGTGCACAGTTTATGGGACCAAGAGGATATCTACGGCAACATCGCGGTGTACAAGGCGATCAAGCCTCTGGACAGCGATAACTCCAAGGTATTCTTGGTGCTGGGACCCTGGTTCCATCACCAAGAGCGGCTCGACGGCAGCGCCGTGGGCAGCATCAAGTTCGGCAGCGATACGGCGCAGTACTTTCGACTGCACCTGCTGCGGCCCTTTCTGGATCATTTCCTCAAGGATGAGGCACCGCCGCTGGAGATTGCGCCGGTCAACGCATTCGAGACCGGAACCAACCGCTGGCTGGCACTGCCATCATGGCCCAGCGGCTGCGCGAGCGGCTGCAGCATCGCCCATCGGCAATTGTATCTGCAGCCGGGCGGCAATCTCAGTTACGCGGCGCCTGCTCCAGCCGCACGCGATGTCGACACCTATGTCGCCGACCCGGCGAAGCCGGTGCCCTACCTGACGCGCCCGATTCACATCGAAGGCGATGCGGGGGAAACAACCTGGCAGACCTGGCTGGTGAGCGATCAGCGCAATGTGGCGGCACGCACGGATGTATTGAGCTTCGCAACCGCGGTGCTGCAAGAGCCGGTGAAGATCAGCGGCGAGCCGATCGCCAACCTGGTTGCCGCCACCAGCGGCACGGATGGCGACTTCGTGGTGAAACTGATCGACGTGTATCCCGACGAGGTCGGGCGCGAGCCGGCCATGGGCGGCTATCAACTGATGGTGTCGGCGGATATCCTGCGCGGCCGCTATCGGGATTCGTTCAGCAATCCGGCGCCGATTCCGGCCGACAAGCCGCAGGTATTTCGTTTTGCATTGCCGACGGCGAACCACGTGTTCCTGCCGGGCCATCGCATCATGGTCCAGGTGCAGTCGAGCTGGTTCCCGCTCTACGATCGAAACCCGCAGACCTACGTGGAAAATATTTTCCTCGCCAAGCCGGCGGACTATCAGAAGGCGACGATCAAGGTGATTGAAAGCGGGAAAAATTCGAGCTTCGTCGACCTGCCCGTGGTGAGCGCTGAAACGCCACGCCCGGGCCGTTGAAGCGGCTCGGGCGTGGATTCATCTCAATGACTGAAGCGGAAGCTTAGCGCTGCGGCTTGTCCTCTTTTGGCGGCTTCGGCGCTGCCGGCTTCGGCGCGGGCTTGGGCGCGGGCTTGGGCGCGGGCTTCGGCGCAGCAGCCTTCGGCGCCGCGGGCGGGGCCTTCGGGGTCGAAGCTTGTGCCGGTTTCGCTGCCGTCGGTGCAGGCTTTGCGGCCGTCGGCGCCGGGCTCGCGGGCTTCGCCGCGGGGGCCGCGGGCGCGGTACCCGGCCGCTGACCATTGGCGTGCATCACATCGTTGTTGCCCGCCGGCTTGGCCGCAGTCGCGCCATGCGCGGCGACTACGCCGGGACCGGTGAAGGCGCCTGGCCTGGCCGTGGCCGCGATGGCGGGATGGCCGCCATTGGCCTTGGCGAACAGCGCCGGATTCTTGGCGGCGGCCTGCACATGCTGCTGCTGCGCAGGCGTCGGCTGCACATGCCTCTCCTGCGCCGCGACTCGCTCCTGCGCTGTCGGCGCCGCGGCGATGCCGCCGCTGCCGCCGTTGTAGCTCACGTGGTTGACGGTCACATTATTGACCACTGTCTCGTTATACGTGTTGTGAACGACTGACACGTTGACGTTATTGACCGCCGCGTTGTAGGCAAAGGTGCCGCCGTTCCAGCGTCCGCCGGCGTAGCCCACGCCCACGTAGCCGAAGCCATAATTCACGCCGCCGTAGAAGCCGATATGCGGGCCCCAGTAGCCGGTGTGAAACGCAAACACTCCGCCGACGAAGCCCCAATAACCGGGGGTCCAAAGCACCCCGACTTGCGGCGGGCTCACCCAGGTTCCGGGAATCCAGTAATAACCACCGGAGGAATAGCCCCAATAACCAGGGGTCCACATATAGCCCGGCTCCGGGCACACGGGTTGCTCGTACTCCGGCAGCGGCGGCGGCGCTTCGGTGGCCTGCAGCTCGATCTGCACCGCGGCAGCGGGCGGCGGCGGCGGTGAGTAAGCCACCGGCGGTGGCGGCGGTGGCGGCGGCGCCGCGGGGTATACCGCGCAAGCGCTTAAGGCTGCGGCCGCAGACAGCGCAATGACCATGCCCTTGCTGGATATCGCGCCGTGAAAAATGGACTTCGATGATTTAGACATTGTTAACCGCCCTTGTGGTGTTCCTACCGCAGCGTAGTGACAAGATGCCATTGCTGAAGTATTCAACGTCACATTTTGAGAACGGGCCAGCTCTATGAAGCGAATGTAACGCGGTCCAAAGCCCCGCGTCGCCGCATTGCGACTAGCGTTTCGGCGCCGCGGCCGTGACGGCGGCGCGTAATTCCACCAGCTTCGCCTTGATGACGGCTGCATTCTCGGGGCCCATGCGAATGAGCAGCTTCTGGCCCGCGGGACGCGCCTCGAGGGTCGGATCCGCATAGGTGTACATGACATTGGGCCGCACCAGATCAATGGGCCCGCTGATCTGCGGGGTCGCCAGCAATACGTCGATGACCTGCACCAGCCGGTCATTGAAGTAGCCGTTGGGGTAACCCAAATTCTGATACACGCTCTGGAACAATGGGTAGAAGCGCACGTAGACCGCCGCAAGCTGCTGCATATCGAGCTTGCGGATCACATCCACCATCGGCTGATAGCGCGCGAAGTTGCGCGCATCGAGCGTCGAATGCAGCTCATCGCCGTCGGCAATGAAGGCGCCGGCGGGCGCATTGATCGGCCTTTTGTCCACGGCGATCTTTTGGCGCGGCAGATTATCCAGCGTGACGACCGTGCGCCGGATGATATTGTCCGCAGCGAGGTAGTTCTTGACCGCCGCGTCCCCCGCCAGTGCCGCGATTGCGCTGCTCAGCGCCGCATCGCTGTTCGCCAGATCGGGTAGCCCCTTCGAGGCATCCCCGCCTGCCTGCGGAATCGGATGCGCGATGGCGGGTTCCTCTTGCACCGGCGCAGGTTGCGCGGCCACCGCAGGCGCCGCGGGCTTCGCGGCTCGGGTATGCATGTAGTACCAAACGCCGAGGCCGATGACGATCACCGCCACTGCCACCCGGATCACCACGGTCCTGTTCATCTCCATCGCTTCTCCCGCCAACGTTGAGGTTGCATGTTACCCGCTGCCGCGGGTGCGGATCTGCAGCTCGTGCCGGCGATAATCGATGACGATGGCATCGAACAGACCCAAAGCATCCATGCCGATCATGATCGCCGGATCTTGAGTAAGTTTCCACTCCTTGAAAATATACATGTCGGCGAAGGTGACTCCGGAATCCTCGATTTGGATCGATCCAAACTTGATCGGCGGCATGGGGATGATTTCGCCGCTCTGCACCGCCTTGGTCGCGCCGATGATTTCGTCGGGCTTGCCGGAGAAGATCCCGGTGCGCCGCGCCAGCGCGTCGCGCAACGCCAGATTCGCGATGGTGGACTGGCCGCCGGTGTCGATGATCGCCTTGGTGCGGATGCCGCCGATCACGGTATCGACGGCAATCAGCTGGCCGCGCAAGGACTTGAATGGAACCCGGATGTAGCCGTCCGCGGCGTGCTCGTCGCGTGAATAGGTGATGGCGATGCGGTCGCGGCGAAAATCAATGAATATGCGCTTGTTCGACAAGCCCTCGTAGCCGAGGATTCCCTCCGCCCCGCCGAGGGCGTCGGGAACGATCGGCAGCACGGTGCCGACCATGTCGAGCTCTCCAACGCTCAAGGTATCGACGCGAATGGTTTGCACGATCGCCTCGCCGGTGACTCCCTTGAGCATCACCGTCGCCGATTGGTCCATCGGCAGCCCTAGCGACAGCGCGACCAGCGCGGTGACCGCGCTATGGCTTGCGCCGGTATCCAGCACCATGCGGAACGGTCCTTTGCCGTTGATCATGACCGGCGCCCAGATGCGGCCAATGTGATCGCGTATGGTCGGCGAAACGTACTTCGGCTCCGGCGCCTCGACCAGCACGTCCTGCAGCTGATCGGCGATATTCGAATCCGGTGCGAGCGCGAAAACGCCCGAGGTTTCCGTGGCCGTGGCATGCGCCCCGCCGGCACCGAGCATGCACGCCAGCAGTCCTGCAGGAAATCCCACCATTGCAGATTTTCCGCCGTACGCCATGGGCGCGAGCATAGCATTGACGCGGCAGAACGGCGCTGCGAGTATGGCTGGATGACCGCGAGCATGCATCGGTGACCTCGGGTATCACCCGGCGCGACTTCATGAACGGCATCGCCATCGCCGTCATGGGCGCCTCCGGCATCGATCTGTCCAGCGCCGAGGCCGGCGCGGACGCGGGCTACCCGCCGGGCCGCGCCGGCCTGCGCGGCAGCCATGTGGGTTCGTTCGAAGCCGCGCACCGGCTCAGGGACGGCTCGCCGTTCGATCTGGCGGGCGCGGTGATCGAGGAGCGCTACGATCTGGTTGTGGTCGGCGCCGGCATCAGCGGATTGGCGGCCGCCTACTTCTATCGGCAGCGACGCCCTGGCGCGCGCATCCTGATTCTCGACACCAACGACGACTTCGGCGGCCACGCGAAACGCAATGAATTCGACGTGGACGGCAAACTGCTGATCGGCTACGGCGGCACTCAGTCCATCGATTCCCCGCGCAGCAAATGGAGCCCGGTCGCCAGGAATCTGCTCCAAGATCTCGGCATCGACGTCAAGAAATTCAACACGGCATTCGATCAGGATTTCTACGCCCGCTGGGGATTGAACCACGCGGTGTTCTTCAAGAAGGAGGTGTTCGGCGTCGACCGCCTGGTGCGCAGGCCGTTCGGCACCTGGCAGGACTTCGACGAAGATCCGCCCGACGCAGCGGCGTTGCGCGCCTACCTGGCGCAATTTCCCGTGAACTCCACCGCGCGCGCGCAACTGTTTGAGCTGTGCTGGTCCAATCGCGACGTGCTGGCGGGCAAGACAGCGGCGCAGCGCCAGGAAATTCTCGACCACATCAGCTACTCGGATTTCCTCAAGCGCTATTGGAATGCGGATCCGGACGTGCTGAAATTCCTGCAGACCCGCACGCACGATCTGTGGGCCATCGGCATCGATGCGCTGCCGGCCGGCGAGTTGCTGAACATGCCGGGACTGAAGGCGCAGCGCGCCGTGCTCGGCGGCGAGAAGCTGGAGCCGTACATCTATCACTTTCCCGACGGTAACGCATCGATCGCCCGCATGCTGGTGCGCCGCCTGATTCCCGGCATTGCCGCCGGCAACGGCATGCAGGACATCGTGCTGGCGCGCTTCGACTACAGCCAGCTCGACCGCGAGGTGCAGGCGGTGCGCATCCGTCTCAACTCCACCGCGGTCGAGGCGCGCAATGTCGCCGATGGTGTTGAGGTTGCGTACGTGACCGGCGCAAATGTGGCGCGCGTCGGCGCGCGCCACTGCGTGCTCGCCTGCTACCAGGCCATGATTCCGTACATCGCGCCCGAGACCCAGCCTGAGCAGCGCGCCGCGCTGCATGCGAATGTGCGCGCGCCGCTGGTCTACGTGAATGTCGTGGTGCGCAACTGGCAGCCCTGGCACAAGCTCGGCGTCGCCTATATCGACAACCCCGGCGGCACCTATGCCGCGTACCTGGATTTCCCGGTAAGCCTCGACGGCTACCGCTTCTCCGCCGATCCCTCACAGCCGATTTGCATTCACCTGTACCACACGCCCACCGCCCCGTATCAGGGTTTGGATATGCGCCAGCAATACCGCGCCGGCCGCGCCCGCCTGTACGCGATGAAGTTCGACGACTTCGAGCGCGAAATCCGCGATGAGTTGGCGCGAATGCTCGGGCCTGCCGGTTTCGACTTCGATCGCGACGTGACCGCGATCACCGTCAACCGCTGGCCCCACGGTTATGCCTACTCGCCCACCACCTTGTATGATGATCCCAAGCAGCAGGCGATCATCGCCCGGCAGGCGCGCCAGAAACTTGGGCAAATCGCCATCGCCAATTCCGACTCCGGTTGGGACGCGTATACCCACGTCGCCATCGATCAGGCGCACCGCGCGATCGGGGAGCTGCTGGCTTAGGCCGCGGGCGGCGCCGGCGCAATGCGGCCGAATTTTCCGCCATTGAAATCGTCGATGGCGATTTCTATCTCCTGGCGTGAGGTCATCACGAACGGACCATATCCCACCACCGGCTCAAGCAAGGGCTCGCCGCTCAGCAGCAGCAAGGTCGCGTCGCTCACCGCTTCGATGCTCACCTCATTGCCAGCCGCGCTCAACACCACGAGTTCCGCGGCGCCCACTTTGCGCGAGGCATTGGCGGAGACTTCGCCGCGCAATACCGCAAGCGCGGCATTGTGGCCGTCGGGCACCGGCAGCGTGACGGCGTGGCCGGCTTTCAGGCGCACGTCCCACACATTCACCGGGCTGAAGGTTGCCGCGGGGCCCTGGCGGCCGGCGAATTCGCCGGCGATGACCCGCACGCTGCCCTCGCCCTCGGCGATCGCGACCCGCGGGATGCTGGCATCCAGCAGAGTCTGGTAGCGCGGCGCGGACATCTTGTGCTTCTTCGGCAGATTCACCCAGAGCTGCACCATCTCGAACGGGCCGCCGCTGCGGGTGTAGGCCGGAGAATGAAACTCCTCGTGCAGGATGCCCGCGGCAGCCGTCATCCACTGCACGTCTCCCGGGCCGATCAATCCACCATTGCCGGCCGAATCGCGGTGCGCGACTTCACCCGCGTACACGATGGTCACGGTTTCAAAGCCACGATGTGGATGCTCGCCCACGCCGCGCGGACGCTGGGCGGGTGAGAACTCGGCCGGCCCGGCATAGTCCAACAACAGGAACGGGCTCAAACGCTGGCCGAGGCCGTCATATGTAAACAGGCTGCGCACCGGAAAGCCGTCACCGACCCAGTGGCCTTTCGGGCTGGGGTGCACGCCAAGTACCGTCTTGTTCACCGCTGCTCTCCTTTAAGCCTGCATGGCCGATGGGTTGCTTCAGGAGCACCGATATGGGTCCAAGTGCTCGTTTTTAAAGACCCAGGCCCCGAGCCGGTCGGCCGAATTCAGGTTATCATTGGCGGCGGTAATCGGCGTCACTGCAAGGTTCGAATGAGTCATGAGTAGTCCAATGCCCCGGCGCGTGATACCGCTGAAGGTCGAGAGGCCATCCTCCCTGAGTGCAGAGCAACAATCCGCCGTGCTCACGGCGTGCACCAATCTGAAGAACATCCCGGGAGCGCTGCTGCCCATCCTGCATGCGGTTCAGCAAGCGCTTAATTTCGTGCCGAAGGATGCGGTGCCGCTGATCGCGCGCGAACTGAATCTGTCGGTGGCCGAGGTGCACGGCGTCATCAGCTTCTACCATTATTTTCGCCAGCAGCGCCCGGGTCGCCACGTGGTGCATCTGTGCCGGGCGGAGGCCTGCCAGGCGCTCGGGGCGGCGCAACTCGAAGCCCACGCCAAGTCGACCTTGAGGGTGGATTTCCATGGCACGACCGCGGATGGCGCAATCACCTTGGAACCGGTGTACTGCTTGGGGAACTGCGCGCTCGGCCCCTCGATCATGATCGACGAGCGCCTGCAAGGCCGCGTGAGCCCGCAGCGCTTCGATGCGTTGATGGCGCAGGCGAAGGCTGGTTCATGAAGAATTCCGGCAACGTGGTGCGCGTGTATGTGCCGCTCGATGCCGCCGCTCTCGCGGTGGGCGCGGATGAAACGGCGCAGGCAATCGGCGCCGAGGCCGCGCGGCGCGGCATCGACGTTGAGATCGTTCGCAATGGCTCGCGCGGCCTGCTTTGGCTCGAGCCGCTCATCGAGGTGGAGCTGTCCGGCACGCGCAGCGCCTACGGTCCGGTGTCCGCCGAAAGCGTGCCAAGCCTGTTCGAGGCCGGCTTCACCACGGCAAAGCCTAAACCCCATGACTTGGCGCAGGGCGTGACCGAGCAGATTCCCTACCTGAAGCGCCAGGCGCGGCTGACTTTTGCCCGCGTCGGCGTGACCGATCCGCGCAGCCTCGATGATTACCTCGAGCACGAGGGTTACCGCGGTCTCGCCGCGGCCCTCAGCGCACAGCCGGCCGAGATCGTTGCGCGCGTCAGCGAATCGGGACTGCGCGGCCGCGGCGGCGCGGCTTTTCCGGCCGGCATCAAGTGGAAGACCGTGCTCGGCGCCCCCGGCACCCAGAAGTATGTGGTTTGCAATGCCGACGAGGGCGACTCCGGCACCTTCTCCGACCGCATGCTGATGGAAGGCGATCCCTTCGTGCTGATCGAGGGCATGACCATTGCCGGGCTCGCCACCGGCGCGACGCAGGGATACATTTATCTGCGCTGGGAATACCCGGAGGCGAAGCTCGCGCTGCAGTCGGCCATCGACGCGGCCTATGCAAGGCGTTACCTCGGCGAGGATATCCAGGGCAGCGGCAAGCGCTTCGACCTCGAGGTGCGCGTGGGTGCCGGCGCGTACATCTGCGGCGAGGAGACCTCGCTGCTCGAGTCCCTGGAGGGCAAGCGCGGCCAGGTTCGCTTCAAGCCGCCGCTTCCCGCATTGGAAGGCCTTTTCGGCAAACCCACCGTCATCAACAACGTCATTACCTTCGCCTCGGTGCCCATCATTCTGGATCGGGGTGCGCAGTACTACCAGAACCTGGGCTTCGGCCGCTCGCGCGGCACGCTGCCGATGCAGCTTGCGGGCAACATTCGCTGCGGCGGCCTGGTGGAGATCGCCTTCGGCATGACCTTGCGCGAATTGCTGTATGAGTTCGGCGGCGGCAGCTTGAGCGGGCGGCCGATCCGCGCGGTGCAGGTGGGCGGTCCCTTGGGCGCCTATTTACCCGAATCGCAGTTCGATACGCCGCTCGACTACGAGGCGTTCGCGGCCATCAAGGCCATGCTCGGCCATGGCGGCATCGTCGCCTTCGACGATAGCGTCGACATGGCGGCGCAGGCGCGCTACGCCATGGAATTCTGTGCGATCGAATCCTGCGGCAAGTGCACGCCCTGCCGCATCGGCTCGACCCGCGGCGTCGAGGTGATCGACAAGTGGCTGGCGGGTGACAATGCCGCCAAGCAGGAAACGATTTTGCGTGATTTGTGCGAGACCATGACCTATGGTTCGCTATGTGCATTGGGGGGCCTGACGCCCTACCCGGTGCTCTCCGCACTGAACCATTTTGCGGAGGATTTCGTCCAACCGGTACGGGCGCAAGCGCCTTAAGGCCTTAAGAGGATTTCTCATGTTATCGATTGTCGAGCAGGATTACGGTACCCCGCATCGGGACAGCGCGACGCTGGTGACTCTCAGCATCGACGGCCGTGAAGTGACGGTGCCGGCGGGCACCTCGGTGATGCGCGCCGCGGCGCTCTCCGACGTGAAGATCCCGAAGCTCTGCGCCACTGAGCAGCTTGAGGCCTTCGGTTCCTGCCGCCTGTGCCTGGTGCAGATTG
>Ga0302314_10003227_pt1 | contig 30195 bp, 33 predicted proteins | sample III_Palsa_N2_3_FD_200533 | JGI IMG/M metagenome (GOLD analysis project Ga0302314, IMG submission 200533) | Peat permafrost microbial communities from Stordalen Mire near Abisko, Sweden - III_Palsa_N2_3 | ecosystem: Environmental > Terrestrial > Soil > Palsa > Peat permafrost | place: Sweden... | reverse complement strand
GATCTCCGGCGCCAAGAACTCGGCCATCAAGCTGATGGCGGCGAGCCTGCTCACCGACGAACCTTTGCGACTCACCAACATGCCGCGGCTGGCCGACACCCGCTTCCTCGGCAACCTGCTGCGCCGGCTCGGCACGACGGTGGAGGAAAGGGACGGGGAGGACGGTCAGGAGACCGTGCTGCAGACCCGCGAGATCGTCTCCGCCATCGCCCCACACGAACTGGTGCGCGAGATGCGGGCGTCGTTCAACGTGCTGGGGCCGCTCTTGGCCCGCTCGCGACAGGCCAAAGTCAGCCTGCCCGGTGGCGACCCGATCGGCGCGCGGCCGCTGGATTTCCACCTGAACGCCTTCGCCGAGCTGGGCGCCACCATCGACATCAACGGCGGCTTCGTGTTCGCCCAGGCGCCTCGCGGGCTGAAGGGTGGTCACATCGTGTTCCCCAGCGTTTCGGTGGGCGCGACCGAGCATATCCTCCTGGCCGCCGTGCTGGCGAGGGGCGAGACCCTGATGGAGAACGCCGCCTGCGAGCCGGAGATCGTCGACTTGGCCGACTGCCTGAACGCCATGGGCGCGCGGATCGAGGGGGCCGGAACTTCCACCATCAAGATCAACGGCGTGCCGCGGCTGCACGGCGCGACCCACGCGGTGGTGCCGGACCGGATCGAGGCGGGCACCTACGCCGTGGCCGCCGCTATGGCCGGGGGCGACGTGACCCTGACCCACGCCCGGCCCGAACACCTGACCGCGCTTCTGGAGCGGCTGCAGGCGGCGGGGGTGCAGATCGACGTCGAGGGTCACACCATCCGCGTCCGCCGCGACCCCGCCACGCGCCTGAAGGGGGTGGACGTGGAGACCCAGCCCTTTCCCGGTTTCGCCACCGACCTGCAGGCCCAGTTCATGGCCCTGATGACGCTGGCGGACGGCGAGAGCGTGATCCGCGAGACCATCTTCGAGAACCGCTTCATGCACGCCGGCGAGCTTGCCCGCATGGGCGCCGAGATCTCCGTGCAGGGCGGAGAGGCTCATGTCCAGGGGGTCGACGGGCTGACCGGCGCGCCGGTGGCGGCGTCTGACGTGCGCGCCTCGGTCTGCCTTGTCATCGCCGGTCTCGCCGCGCGCGGGCAGACGGTGGTGGAGGGCGTGCATCACCTGGATCGCGGGTTCGAGCGTCTCGAAGAGAAGCTCTCCGCCTGCGGCGCGGACATCCGCCGCCTGAAGGACGAGGGGAGCGAGGCATGACCGACGTAGCTGCGACCATCACCGCCGAGCGCCGCCCCCTACGCCTGCTGGCCGAGGACGACGACGACCTGCAGGTGATCTCCGCCGCCCTGCAGGACGCCATCCTGACGGTGGGCGAGATCGCCTATGAGCCGCAGGCCCGCCGCCTGACCGTCGCCCTGAACCGCTTCTGCTGGGAGTGTTCGGCGGACGAGCCGGTGCGGATCCGCGCGGGGCTGCAGCTCGGCGGCGTGCTTGGCGTGAAGTCCCGCGACGTGAAGCTCGACGCCAAGGACGCCATGCTCTCGATCCTGGCGCTGACCTTCGTGGCCGCGGAGGCCGAGGAAGACCCCGGCGGTGTCGTGCTGATCCATCTGGCGGGCGACGGCGACATCCGGGTCGAGGTCGAGTGCATCGACGCGGTGCTGAGCGACCTTTCCGAGCCATGGCGCGCCCAGGCCTCGCCCGCGCACGAGGTTTGACGATGAAGGCGCCCTCCTCCTGTCATCCCGGACGGCCCGAAGGGTCGATCCGGGACCCAGCTTCATCCGGCGCGGTTTCTGGGTCCCGGCTCTGCAGTCCGCTGCGCGGCCTTACGGCCGGGATGACAAATGTATTCATGTCGGTGAGCAATCATGCGCCGCTTTGATATCTCAGACGCAGATTTCGAAGCCCGCTTCGCCGCCTTCCTCGACGAGCCGCGCGGCTCGCCTGCGGACGTGGACGCGGCGGCGGCGGCCATCATCGAAGGCGTGAGGACCGGCGGCATGGCGGCCCTGCTCGACTACGCCCGCCGCTTCGACAAGGTGGAGCTGACCGAGGAAACCATCCGCGTCACCGACGCCGAGATCGAGGCGGGCGTCGCGGTCTGTCCCACTGACGTGCGGGACGCCATCGCCTTCGCCGCCCGGCGCATCGAGACCTATCACCGCCGCCAGCGCCCCGCCGACGCGCACTGGACCGACGAGGCGGGGGTCGAGCTCGGCTGGCGCTGGACGCCCATCGAGGCGGTGGGCGTCTATGTGCCGGGCGGACGGGCGGCCTATCCCTCCACCGTCCTGATGAACGCCATGCCCGCGAAAGTGGCGGGGGTGGATCGCATCGCCATGGTCACGCCGCCGGGGCGCCTCGAGCCCGCCGTGCTGGCTGCGGCGAAGGAAGCGGGCGTCACCGAGATCTGGCGGGTCGGCGGGGCTCAGGCTTGCGCGGCGCTGGCCTATGGCGCAGGCGCGATCCGCCCGGTGGACAAGATCGTCGGCCCCGGCAACGCCTATGTCACCGCCGCCAAGCGCAGGCTCTATGGGGTGGTGGGCATCGACGCCTTGGCCGGGCCGTCGGAGATCGTGGTGGTGGCCGACGGGGCGAACGACCCCGCCTGGATCGCCGCCGACCTCCTCTCCCAGGCCGAGCACGACCCAGACGCCCAGTCGATCCTGATCACCGACGACGCGGGGTTCGCGGACCGGGTGGTGGCGGAGATCGAGGCGCAGCTGAAGACGCTGGACACCGGCGAGGACGCCGCCGCCTCCTGGCGGGGTCACGGCGCGGTGATCCTGTGCCCGCTGGACCGCTCGCCGGAACTGGTGAACCGCCTCGCCCCCGAGCATGTGGAGTTCGCGGTGGATGAGCCAGAGCGATTGTCTGACCGGGTGCGCCACGCCGGGGCGATCTTCCTCGGCCGCCTGACCCCCGAAGCCATCGGCGACTATGTGGCGGGCTCCAACCACGTCCTCCCCACCAGCCGCGCGGCGCGCTTCTCGTCCGGCCTGTCGATCTACGACTTCCTTAAGCGCACCTCGATCGTAAAGTGCGATGCGCGGAGTTTCGCGGAACTCGGCCCGCACACGGCGGCGCTGGCGGAGGCCGAGGGCCTGCCGGCGCACGCGCGCTCGGCGGCGATCAGGCTGAATCGGAAGCGTTGAGCGGCGGAGAGGGGCTACCCTCGGCCTATAGCGACTGTTTTTGCCGAGCGGGGTTGTCCGAACGCGTCCGTTGCGAGATGTTGCTCTAAATGCGTGCGAACCGCCGGACTTTCAGCTTAGGATTTGGCGCATCGTTTGCGGCTATCCTCAGGGGAGAGGCAATGGCGCAAGATAAGAAATCGTCGTCAAATCTAAATGTGGTGATCGTGGGAGAACCGATCATCAGCGATTTCCAGCGAAAGCGCTTGGCGGAGGGACGCCTTTGGGCAGACGGATACAGTCAATCTGAGCTGGACGCAGCTCAAGAAAAATACGGACTGGCATTTCCACCAGACCTGATCGCGCTTTTTCTGGAACGTCGGCCTGTGCTCGGTTACGACTGGCGCTCGGATGACGAAAAAATTCGCGAAATGCTTAGGTGGCCTCTCGAAGGATTACTATTCGACGTCGAGAATAACGCCCTGTGGTGGGAGGAGTGGGGTGAGCGACCGAATACCCCAAGCGCCCGGTCCGAGATAGTTGAGAAGGTTGTCATGGATGCACCGCCTCTGATTCCGCTAGTTTCTCATCGCTACATTCCCGCGGAACCCCATAAGGCCGGAAACCCAGTCTTTTCGATCTATCAGTCAGATGTGGTTTATTACGGTTCAGATTTGGCAAACTACTTTGAACGGGAATTCGTCGATCACGACCATCCTCTTGGCGAAAACATTAGGCAAATTCAGTTTTGGTCGGATTTGGTGGACCGCTACTAGTAACCCGCCTCCGATCCACATCCTCGTTTGAAGTTTGCGACACCTGCCTCGCGTGTGCTGGGTGTAGGAAATAAGTGCGCCATCACTTTTCCGCCCCGTAAACCATACCCGTGGTAAGCAGCGCCATCGCCATGATCGAAGAGCGCAGAAAGCATCGCCTGAAGGCCGTCCAGATCGACGAAGCGTCGCTGGCGCCGATGACGCGCGACGTGGAGCATGAGCGGCAGGTGGCGATCTTCGACCTCCTGGAAGAGAACTATTTCCAGCCGGTGGATGCGGAGACCGGCCCCTACGACCTCGCCATCTCCCTGATCGACGGGCGCCTCGCGCTCGACATCACCGGGCCGGAATACGCCAAGCGGCACCTGCTGTCCCTGTCGCCCTTCCGGGGGGTGATCAAGGACTATTTCATGATCTGCGAGAGCTATTACCAGGCCATCCGCCAGTCCACGCCCTCGCAGATCGAGGCGCTCGACATGGGCCGGCGGGGCCTGCACAACGAGGGCTCCGAGCGGCTGCGCGAACGGCTCGAGGGCAAGGTGACCACCGACCTCGACACCGCACGCCGCCTCTTCACCCTGGTCTGCGCCCTGCACCGGCGCCCGGCGGCTCATGACGGATAGCCCCGCCGCAACCGTCCTGCCCGGCGCGGTGCTGTTCGCCTGCAACCTCAATCAGGTGCGCTCGCCCATGGCGGCCGCCCTGCTGCAGCGCCGGCTCGGCGGGCGGGTCTATGTGGACAGCTGCGGGCTGCAGCACGGGGAAGGGATCGACCCCTTCGTGGTGGCGGTGATGACGGAGGTGGGGATCGACCTTTCCGAACAGGTCTCCAAGACCTTCGCCGACCTCGCGCCCGATTCATTCGACCTGATTGTCGCCCTGACCCCGGAGGCCGAGCAGCGGGCGATCACGGTGTCGCGCGGTCGGGCGGTGGATGCGGAGTTCTGGCCCACCGACGATCCCACCGGCGAGGGGGGCTCCCGCGACCAACGCCTCGCCGCCTACCGCCGCGTCCGCGACGAGATCAGCCGCAGGATAACCGCCCGATTCGGTTGAAGGCGCGCTCGATAGCCCCTGTACCCACGGCCTGAACCGCGCGACATTATCATTGATAACAAGCGGGCGCGGCCAACGCGGTCCCGGAGGAAACACGCATGAATTCCAAGATCGCCAACGATCCCCGCATCGACCCGCGCATCAAGGCGGTGTTCGCCGCCATGCCGGACTTTCCCAACCTCGGCGACGTGGCCTCCTACGAAGCGCTGGTGGCCGAGTACAACAGCCCGCAGGCCCTGGCGGCGGCGGCGCAGTTCACCCAGATGGCGGAGATGGTCGACAACGAGGCGGTGGCGCCGTCCGCGGGCCTCGTCATCCGCACCGAGACCGTCACCTCGGCCCCCGACGGCAACACCATCAGGATCCAGTATATCCGCCCGGATACCGACGCCCGTCTGCCGTGCGTCTACTACATCCACGGCGGCGGCATGGCGACGAGCTCCTGCTTCGACGGCATGTATCGCGCCTGGGGCAAGATCATCGCCGCGCGGGGCGTGGCCGTGGCCATGGTGGATTTCCGCAACGCCCTGCGCGCCTCCTCGGCGCCCGAGATCGCGCCGTTCCCGGCGGGACTGAACGATTGCATCTCCGGCCTGAAGTGGGTCCACGCCCACGCCGATGCGCTCAACATCGATCCGGCGAAGATCATCGTCGCGGGCGAGAGCGGGGGCGGCAACCTCTCCATCGCCGCCGTACTGAAGCTGAAGCAGGACGGTGAGCTTGGCCTGATCAAGGGCCTCTACGCCCTCTGCCCCTACATCTCGGGCCAGTGGCCACGGCCGGAGTATCCGTCCTCGACCGAGAACGAGGGCATCTTCCTCAACCTGCACAACAATCGCGGCGCGATCAGCTACGGGATCGAGCAATTCGACAAGCGCAACCCCTTGGCCTGGCCGGGCTTCGCCACCGCGGAGGACGTGAAGGGCTTTCCGCCCACGGTGATCAGCGTCAACGAGTGCGATCCCCTGCGCGACGAGGGGATCGTCTTCTACCGGCTCCTGCTCAATAATGGAGTCGCCGCCAAGTGCCGCCAGGTGATGGGCACGGTGCATGGGGTGGAGATCTTCGCCATCTGCTGTCCCGACATCAGCCGCGACACCGCCAGCGACCTCGCAAACTTCTGCCTGCAATGAGAAATCGACCTTCGCGCGATGATCTGCCATAAGAAGCGCTTGCGAAGCGCGGCTCGTGGGCGGAAAGGCATTCCGTCACGGGCCGCTTTGCTATGGCGGCTCACCCGTCGCTGAACGTCCGTCTTTTGATTGAGGGCCTATGGCTAAAGAAGAACTGCTCGAGTTTCCCGGCACCATAAGCGAACTCCTGCCCAATGCGACCTTCCGGGTCACGCTCGAGAACAACCACGAAATCATCGCCCACACCGCGGGCAAGATGCGCAAGAACCGGATTCGGGTGCTGGCCGGCGACAAGGTGCTGGTGGAGATGACCCCCTACGATCTCACCAAGGGACGCATCACCTATCGTTTCAAGTAGCTTGGTCGCCGCAGGTGATCAGGCCGTTGGATCGCGTCCGGTGAAAGCGCCCTCCCGGCTGGTGCTGGCCAGCGCCAGCCCGCGCCGCCTGGACCTCCTGCGCCAGATCGGGCTGGAGCCCGACGCGGTCGATCCCCCCGACATCGACGAATCGCCGCTGAAGGACGAGACCACCCGCCTCCTGGTGGAGCGACTGGCGCGGGGCAAGGCCGCCGTCGCCGCCGCCCGCAACCCCGGCGCCTTCGTCCTCGCCGCAGATACGCTGGTGGCCGTGGGCCGTCGCATCCTCGCCAAGCCCCTGGACGAAGCGGACGCCCGCCGCATGCTGGCTTTGCTCTCCGGCCGCGCCCACCGGGTGCTGACGGGCGTGGCGGTGGTCGCCCCCGACGGTCGCACCGCCAGCCGCATCTCCGAGACCCGCCTCCATTTCAAGCGCCTGACGCCCGCCGAGATCGAGGGCCACATCGCGTCGGACGACTGGCGGGACGCCTCTGGCGGCTACAAGATCCACAAGGGGGCGGGCGCCTTCGTCATGTCTATCCAGGGATCCTACACCGGCGTGGTGGGTCTGCCTCTTTATGAGGCGAAAGCCCTGCTTGAAGGCCTTGGATTTCAGCGCCCGCGTCCGTCGTGAATCAGCGCCGACTTTATCTGGACCACGCGCCGGGCGAGCGCCGGGGCGTGGTCACCCTCGACGGTAAGCCCGAACGCCTCCTCATCGCACGCCAAGACGATGTTGCGGTGCAACAGGTTTCTGCCCGCGTCGTCGCTCGTATCCGGCGTGTGGAGAAGGCCCTGAACCTCGCTTTCCTCGATCTCGGCGAAGGGCCGGACGCCGTGCTCCCCATCGGCAGCGCCCCGAAGTTCGCCAGCGAGGGCGCCTGGGTCGAGGCGGAGATCACCGGCCCCGCGCGCGGCGAGAAGGGCGCGTCAGTCAGGCTGGTCGGCCCTGCGGAGGGGCCGGTCCGGCTTCTGGCCACGGCGCCCGATATCGAAATCCGGCTACAGGCCTTCGCGCCCGGCGCGCCGATCCTCGGCGGTGCAGATGCACGCGAGGCCGCCGACATCGCCGAAGACGTGCTCCTGCAGATCGAGCATCCGCTTCCCGGCGGCGGCCGCCTCTTCATCGAGCCCACCCAGGCGTTGACCGCCATCGACGTGGATGTCGGCTCGACCGCCGGCGAATCGCGCCGCGCGACCGTCCGCGCCAACCAGGAAGGCGTTGCCGCCGCCGCCCGGCTCCTGCGCTTGAAGGGGCTGGGCGGCCTCGTCGCCATCGACCTCGCCGGCAAGGGTCACGACGGGCCGGCGCTTTCAGCGCTCGCCAAGGCGGCGTTCGCGGCGGACGGGGAGGGGGTCTCCATCGGGCCGATCTCCCGCTTCGGCGTTATGGAGCTGGTCACGCCTCGCCACGCTCGCCCGTTATCTGAAGTCCTGCTGGGGCCTGACGGGCGGCCCACCGCCACGACGGTCGCTCTTCAACTTCTAAGGGCTATCGAACAAGCGGCGGGGCCGGGCCAGATCGTGGACGCCGCCTGCTCACCCGAGGTGGCCGAGATCGCCGGTCGGCTCGCGCCCGAACTGGCGGCGCGCATCGGCGCACGCTTCCAGATCCGGCCCGACCCGTTGAAATCGGACGCCGACATGGCGATCTCCACCCGATGACCGAAACCAGGCTCTGCCCCATCTGCGCCAAGCCCACCGACGCGGCGTACAAGCCGTTCTGCTCGCGCCGCTGCGCCGACCGGGACTTGCAGCGCTGGTTCACGGGCGGCTACGCCATCCCCGGCAAGCCGCTGGCGGACGAGGACGGGGACGACTAGTTTGACGGCTCAGGGGCGGCTTTGAACGTCGGACCTGCTTTGGGTGCTGGACAGGGCGCAGGCCCTTCCTTATAGACCACCGCCTCACGTCGGAACGGGCTCAAATCCGCCTTCGACCTGCATCCCGATCGTTCGAAATCATCGCTCCCGGCGGTGACCCGATCCGGGCCTGGGTAGCTCAGTTGGTAGAGCAGCGGATTGAAAATCCGCGTGTCGGTGGTTCGAATCCGCCCCCAGGCACCATCGCTCCGTTAACAAATCCAGATCTGAAAATTATATGCTGCATCGCGGCATTATTCTCGCGCGCGACGAAGGATTCTGCGGATGCCGCTTCTTTCGGCGTCGCGGGGGCCCAAGATGGTCATTTGTGCAGCGCGTTATAGAGTCACATAACTGTTCCCCAACGAGGATAGAAACGCTTGACGGCGCGGCACGGCGTCGCCAAAGGGATTAAGACCGCGCTTCTCAAGGGGAGCGGTGAGACATTCGCCGTTTTACGGCGGGGGTCGTTCGCGCCGACCGGAATTGGCTCGCCATTTCCGGCAAGGCGCAGCGAAAACGGCACGGGGTCGCGCCTTTGTTAAGGGCGTCGCCGGGCCGTCGTGAATATGGGGTGGAGACGCGCTCGCGTGACGTCCCTCGACTAGAAACGAGCTCGTTTTAAACGGGTTGGACCAACCAGGAACTGGCGGAAGATGTTGGACATTAAACGGACCACTTCACTTTTTGCAGTCATGGGCGCCACGGCGTTCATCATGACGAGCGCTCCATCCTTCGCTCAGGCCCCCGCGCCTGACGCTGCGGCCGCTCCGGCCGCTGCTCCGGCCGCCGGCGCGCCCGCCGACCCCGCAGCTGCTCCGGCCGCCGACGCGCCCGCCGCCCCCGGCGCGCCCCCGACCTCCATCAAGCATGCCGGTTCGGTGACCCCGATCACCATGTTCATGGACGCCGAGTGGGTGGTTAAGATCGTGATGATCGGCCTGCTCCTGGCCTCCATCCTGTCCTGGACCCTGCTGATCATCAAACTGATCGAGTTCGCGGGTCTGAACCGCTCAGCTAACAACTTCGTGGAAGCCTTCCGCGGCGCCCGCTCCATCGCCGACATCAACCGCATCGCGACCTCGGAAGAGTTCGAAGGCAACCCGCTGGCCGACATGGCCGCCGCGGCGTCGGGCGAAGTCGAACTGTCCCGTCAAGCGGGTCTGCAAGTCGCCGGCGAAAACCGCGACTCCACCGTGTCCCGCGCCTCTTCGGCCGTGTCCGCGGTTCAGTCCGGTCTGGCCAAGCGCCTGTCGGGCGGCATGACCTTCCTCGCCTCGGTCGGCTCCGCCGCGCCGTTCGTGGGTCTGTTCGGTACGGTTTACGGGATCATGATCTCGTTCATCGGCATCGCCAACACCAACACCACTAACCTCGCCGTCGTCGCCCCGGGTATCGCCCAGGCGCTACTGGCCACGGGTATCGGCCTTTTCGCCGCCATCCCGGCGGTTATCTTCTACAACTACTTCCAGACGCGCATCTCCGGCTTCGGCACCCGCACCGACGGGTTCATCGCTGAACTGACGAACGCGATTTCCCGGCAGCTGGACAAGGGAGCGTAAATCCGATGGCGGCCCAACTTGCAGGGCCTTCTGGCGGGTCCAAGTACAGCATCCAGCAGAACGCCTCGATCAACGTCACCCCCTTCGTGGATGTGATGCTCGTGCTTCTGATCATCTTCATGGTGGCCGCGCCTCTGGCGGTGCCATCGGTGCAGATCGATCTTCCGAACGCCATCGCTCCGCCTGCGCCTAACCCTCCGAAGCCGGTCTACATCACCATCGAGAAAAATGGCGACCTGCACATCGGGGACTTCAAGACGTCGGTGGAGAGCATGCCTGGCGATCTGAACAAACAGATCGGCAAGCGTGATCCGACCAAGGAACGCATCTTCATCCGCGCGGACAAGGAATCCTATTACGGTGACTTCATGCGCGTGATGAATACGCTCCAGGACAACGGCTACTATTCCGTAGCGCTCGTCGGCGCGACCGAGAAATAGGGAGGACTGCATGACAGACGCACAGACTCCCGAGCACCGGTACGACCCGCTCTGGGACGCGCCGCGGAAGAACAAGAACGGTTCGGCGAAGCTGGTGGCCGCCGTGGTCATCATCTCGCTGCACGGCGGGCTCTTCTACTACCTCTGGAAGTCGAAGATCCAGCCGCACTACATCAGCTACGAGGACTCGGCGGTTAAGGTGAATCTGGTCAAGCCGGAAGCACCCCCGCCGCCGCCGCCCCCGCCGCCGCCGCCGCCGCCCCAGGCTCACACGCCGCCGCCGATCCAGCCGCACTTTGCGCCGCCTTCGCCGGTGAACGTGGCGCCCCCGCCGCCGATCTTCCTGCCCCCGGCGCCGAAGGCTCCGGAAGCGGTCGCTCCGCCGGTGGTCGCGCCGCCGGCTCCGGTGTCGCATGTGGTCACTGGCGCGCAGTTCGACCGTCAGCCCAATGCGGACGACATGGCCCAGTACTATCCGGAACGCGCCCAGCGCCTGGAGAAGACAGGGTCGGCGACGATCAAATGCACCGTTACGGCTCAAGGTCGCCTGACGGGTTGCTCGGTGGTCAGTGAAGATCCTGCCGACTACGGTTTCGGGGATGCTGCTCTGAAGCTATCCAAGCTGTTCAAGCTGAAGCCCGCCACCTCCGACGGCAAGGCCGTCGACGGCGGCACCTTCTCCACCAAGCTGACGTTCAAGCTGGCGGAATAGGCTGCTATAACTTCGAAGTTCAGCCCCGGTCGAAAGGCCGGGGCTTTTCTTTTGTGCGGACGCCGCTTGATCCCTCCGCGGGCTTGATCCGCTCCCGCTGTCCGACTAGAACCGCCGTTCGCGATGCGCCGCCTTAGCTCAGTTGGTTAGAGCGCCGGTTTGTGGAACCGGAGGTCCTCAGTTCAAGCCTGAGAGGCGGTACCATCGCGATATCCGGCTAGGCCGAGACGCGGGTCTTCCCATCCTCTCCACCCGAACAGAAACGCCAGCATGGCCGAGCTGACAGGCATGCGTCTCGCGGTCGCCGGCGCAGGCGTGCTGGGACTCTGCACCGCGCTTCGGATGGCGGCGACAGGGGCGACCGTCGAGGTCTGGGACCCGGCGCCGCTTGGCGACAATGCGTCCGGGGTGGCGGCGGGCATGATCGCTCCGGTCGGCGAGACGCTACTGGACGGCGCCTTTACGGGTCATCTGGATTTGCTGCTCTCCGCCCGCGCTGGATGGGCGGCGCTGGAAATCCTCGCCCCCGGCCTCGTGATCAGAAGAGCGGGCGCCGACTTCCTTTTCGAGGGGCAAGCGGCCCTCAGCGGGGCGAAGATCTTGCTTAAAGCCGCTGACCTGACCGTCTCCGCCATGGACCCGCGCTTCTTGAGCCGAGGGCGCCCCGCCGCATCCGAGGTTATGGCCTTGCATTCCCCCGATGACTGGCTGATCGACGCGGGCGCCGGTCTGCGCGCCCTTGCGGACGCCGCTGCGGCGCTGGGCGTAAGCTTCGTCGGTCGGCGCCTTGCGACCGCTGACATTGCGTCGTTCGGCGCCGTCATCCTCGCCGCGGGCATGGAGACCCGCCGGTTCGCGGATTTCGCCCCCGAACTCTCATGTCTGTCGCCGATCAAGGGCCAACTCCTGCGGCTGGACGGCGGCCCCGCCGACGGTCCGGTCCTGCGGGCGCCCGACGTCTATCTCGTTCCCCAGCCGGGCGGCGCCATCGTCGGCGCCACCATGGAGGCTGGCCGCGACGACCGGATCGTGGACGCCGACGCCCTACGGGCGCTGAGAAGGAAGCTGGCGCAATGGGCGCCCGATCTGGCGACGCTGCCCGGAACAGGCTTCGCCGCCGTCCGCGCCGCCACCCCGGACGGCCTGCCCCTCGTCGGACCGTCGAGCGCGCCCCGCCTCTACCTCGCCACGGGCGCGCGGCGGAACGGCTGGCTCCTTGCGCCGCTTGTGAGCGAAATGATCGTGTCGTACTTGAGCGGCGGCGATGGCGGCCCGTTCGCGGCGCTGCTCGACCCTCGGCGCTTCGGTCGCGCACCCTAGGCTTTGCACGGAGAGACCATGTCCACCTTCTGGCCCAGCGAAGAACAGGACGCGATCCGCGAGGGCGTGGCGCAGGTGTGCGCCGATTTCGGCGACGACTACTGGCGGGAGACGGACGAGACCGGCAAGTTCCCCGAGGCCTTCGTGGCGGCCATGGCGGCGGGCGGATGGCTCGGCGTGGCCATGCCTGAGTCCGCGGGCGGCGCGGGCCTTGGCCTCACCGAGGCGGCCATCGTCATGCAGACTGTGGCCCAGTCCGGCGCAGGCTTCTCCGGCGCCTCGGCCATCCACCTGAACATCTTCGGCCCCATGCCGATCGTGAAGTTCGGCACGCCCGAGCAGAAGGCGGAGTTTCTGCCCAAGATCATCGCCGGGGAGCACAAGGTCTGCTTCGCGGTCACCGAACCCAATTCGGGCCTCGATACGTCCAGCCTCGAGACCCGCGCCGAGCGCACCAACGACGGCTATCGCATCAATGGGCGGAAGATCTGGACCACCTCGGCCCAGCGCGCCGACAAGATGCTGATCATCGCCCGCACCACACCCAAGGATCAGTGCCGTAAGCCGACAGAGGGCCTCAGCCTGTTCTACGCCCCCTTTGACCGCACCGCGATCGACGCCAAGCCGATCCCCAAGATGGGCCGCAAGGCGGTGGAGTGTAATACGCTGTTCATCGACGACCTGATGATCCCCAAGGAGTCGCTGATCGGCGAGGAGGGGCAGGGATTCAAATACTTGCTGCAGGGCCTGAACCCGGAGCGGGTGCTGTTCGCGGTGGAAGCCGTGGGCCTCGGCCGCGCCGCCATCGCCAAGGCCGCCCAGTACGCCAAGGAGCGGATCGTGTTCGGTCGGCCCATCGGTCAAAATCAAGGCATCCAGCACCCTCTCGCCAAATCCTGGGCCGAGCTGGAGGCGGCGAACCTCTTGGCCTTCAAGGCGGCGGCCCTCTACGACGCAGGGCGCGATTGCGGGGCGGAGGCCAACGCCTCCAAGTATCTCGGCGCCGAGGCGGGCTTCCACGCCTGCGAGAACGCGGTCTTGGCCCACGGCGGCATGGGCTATGCCAAGGAATACGACGTGGAGCGCTACTTCCGCGAATCCATGATCGCCCGTATCGCCCCGGTCAGCCGCGAGATGATCCTGAACTTCATCGCCGAACGGGTGCTCGGCCTGCCCAAGAGCTACTGAGCCTCTGAATGACGAGCGGCGCCACTGGCGCCTTGCCTCGGGCGCGCGTCGGGACGATGGTGCGCGCAGATCCGAGGAGCGAGCATCATGGTCAAGGTCGTCTACCACATCGTCGAGCACGACGGCGGCTGGGCCTATCAGTACGACGGGGTCTATTCGGAAACCTACCGCAGCCACGACGCCGCCAAGGGCGCCGCCGAACACGCCGCCCGCGAACAGCGCCTGTCGGGCGAAGAAGCCGCCATCTCGTTCGAGACCGCCGACGGCAAGTGGCACGAACAGCTGGTCGAAGGCGGCGATCGCCCGGATACGGCCGTCGAAGGCTGACCGGGCCAGTGACGACCTCTGTCGAACCCTCGTTTCCCGAAATCCGCGAAGCGGTCCGCAAGCTTTGCGCTGATTTCCCCGGCGAATACTGGCGGGCGCTGGACCGGGAGCGGACCTATCCCACTGAATTTGTGAAGGCGCTCACCAAGGCGGGCTACCTCTCGGTGCTGATCCCTGAAGAGTACGGCGGCTCGGGGCTCGGCCTCGGGGCGGCGACGGCTGTGCTGGAGGAGATCCACCGCTCGGGCGGCAACGGCGGCGGCGCCCACGCCCAGATGTACACCATGGGCACGCTCCTTCGGCACGGCTCGCCGGCCCAGAAGGCCGAGTACCTGCCCAAGATCGCCTCCGGCGAGCTGCGGCTGCAGGCGTTCGGCGTCACCGAGCCCACCGCGGGCACCGACACCACCCGCATCTCCACCTTCGCCAAGCGGGTCGGCGACAAGTATGTGATCAACGGCCAGAAGATGTGGATCAGCCGGGCCGAGCACTCCGACCTGATGGTGCTGCTCTGCCGCACCACGCCGCGGGACGAGGCGAAGAAGCCGTCGGACGGCATGAGCGTGCTTCTGGTGGACATGCGAACGGCCGTGGGAAACGGCCTGACCATCCGCCCCATCCGCACCATGCTGAACCACGCCACCACCGAGCTCTTCTTCGATGATCTGGAAGTGCCGGTCGAGAACCTGCTGGGCGAAGAGGGCAAGGGGTTCAAATATATCCTCGACGGCATGAACGCCGAGCGCATCCTGATCGCCTCCGAATGCATCGGCGACGGGCGCTTCTTCATCGACCGCGCCTCGGCCTATGCGAAGGACCGCAGCGTGTTCGGGCGCGCCATCGGCGAGAACCAGGGGGTGCAGTTTCCCATCGCGCGGGCTTATGTGCAAGTCTCCGCCGCCGCCCTGATGGTGGACCACGCCTCGTCCATGTTCGACGCGGGCATCCCGTGCGGCACGGAGGCCAACATGGCGAAGATGCTGGCTTCTGAAGCCTCCTGGTACGCCGCCGACCAGTGTCTGCAGACCCACGGCGGCTTCGGTTTCGCCGAGGAGTACGACATCGAGCGCAAGTTCCGCGAGACCCGTCTCTACCAGGTGGCGCCGATCTCCACCAACCTGATCCTCAGCCACGTGGCCACCCACGTGCTGGGCCTGCCCAAGAGCTTCTGAAGCTCAACGATATGCCGCATGGCGGACGTCATGCGGAAAAGGTCGCCGAGATTGTTCCGAACGCGCCGTAGCTGACGCGGATGTAATCCGCGGCGGCGGTAGGCTTGGCCCCATGAACGCGCCCGTCAGGATCACCTGCCCCGCTTCCAGCGCTGGCCCGCCGCGACGGCACGGTCGGCTAGCCAAGCCACGCTTTGAGCCGGATCTCCGAGGATGCCGGCGTAGACGCCGCTGTCCTCCAAGGCGCAGTTGCGAACCAGAAGCCATGCCGCGCCTCATCGAGACACTGTATAGCCTCGGCGATGTCGGTGTCGGGGAACGGCAAGGCGGTTTCCGTCAGAGGTCCGCCATCGTGATGAAGCGGGACTGCAGATAGGCCTCGATCCCCTCGGCGCCGCTCTCGTAGCCGTAGCCGGAGTCCTTCACGCCCATCAGCGGCGTCTCCGCCTGACCGATGCCGAAGTGGTTGACCGACACCATGCCGCTCTCCACCCGTGCGGTGAACTCGTTGGCCTTTTGCGAGGAGGTGGTGAAGGCGTAGGCGGCCAAGCCATAGGGCACGCGGTTGGCCTCGGTGACCACCTCGTCCATCGTGTCGAAGCGGCGGATCAGGGCGAGGGGGCCGAAGGGCTCCTCGTTCATCACCCGGGCGTCCAGCGGCACGTCGGTGAGGACGGTGGGCTCGAAGAAGTTGCCCGTATTGCCGATCCGCTTGCCGCCGGTCTTGACTGTGGCGCCCCGCTGCACCGCGTCGGCGATCAGAGACTCCATGGCCTGCACCCGGCGAGGGTTGGCGAGGGGGCCCATCGTCGTCGTCGCGTCCAGGCTGTCGCCCACCTTCACCGCGTTGGCGGCGTTCACGAACAGCTCGACGAACTGGTCATAGATCGGCGTCTGCACGTTGAAGCGGGTGGGGCTGGTGCACACCTGGCCGGCGTTGCGGAACTTGGCGCCCGCCATTCTGGCCACCGAGGTGGGCAGATCGCAGTCGTCGAACACCGCCACCGGGCCGTGGCCGCCGAGCTCCATGGTGGAGAGCTTCATGTAGCGCCCGGCCATGGCGGCCAGCTGCTTGCCCACGGCGGTGGAGCCGGTGAAGGAGATCTTGCGGATCGAGGGGTGGGCCAGCAGGTGCTCGGAAATCTGCGCCGGAGTTCCATAGACGAGGTTCAGGACGCCCGCCGGCAGCCCTGCGTTGTGGAAGGCGCGCACCATTTCGGCGCAGGAGGCCGGGGTCTCCTCAGGCGCCTTGGCGATCACCGAACAGCCGGCGGCGAGCGCGGCCGCCACCTTGCGGATCAGCTGGTTCACCGGAAAGTTCCAGGGCGTGAAGACGGCGACGGGGCCGACCGGCTCCTTGATCACCATCTGATGCACATTGCCGGCGCGCGCGGCGATGGTGCGGCCGTAGATGCGCTGGCACTCGCCGGCCATCCATTCGCAGTTGTCCGCCACCCGATAGACTTCGTCGCGGGACTCCAGAAGCGGCTTACCCTGCTCCATACTGATCAGCTGGGCCATGGTCTCGCCGCGCTCGGTGATCAGGGCGGCGGCTTTGCGCAGGATCATGGCGCGCTCCAGATTGGGGACCTTGCGCCAGATCTGGAAGCCCTTTTCGGCGGCGGCGATGGCGCGGTCGAGGTCGGCGACCGTCGCGTGGGCCACCGTGCCGAGGATCTCACCGTTGGCGGGGCAGGGGATGTCGATGACGCGGCCATCCGCGGAGGGGCCCCAGACGCCGTCGATGTAGAGCTGGACATCTTGGTACATGGTCAATTCCTATCTTGTCTCTAGCGGCGCCGCCACGGCTTCAGTGGCGCGCTGATCCCACAGGCGGAAGAACATGTGGACGACGTTCTGCACGGCCAGGCCATCCAGAGGATCGGTGGTCGGTAGGGTCGCCATGCCTAATCCATCCCTGAGTGTCTTCATGACTTGGATTGCAGCGTTTCCAAGACGCCTTGCGATCTGAAACGCCGATTTCCTCGGCCTAATAGCCGCCGAGGCGCTGCAGAACCCTCACCGTGTCCGCACCGAGCAAAGGCGCGTCGCGAGCCACGGCCAGCGGCTGGCGGTCGAACTGGAACGGAATCCTCAGATTTCCGCGCCGTTCAGGGCCGGCGCACAGGCGATCCCGGCGAGGGCCAGTTCGGAAAGGATACCTACGGCATCACGCGCGCCTGGAAGCCGCCCTACGCCATCACCTATGTGACTTTGGCAGAAGGGGTGACCATGATGAGCAACATCAATTGCGAGTTCGAGGCGATCAAGGTGGGGCAGGCGATGAAGATGATTTTCCAATCCACCGACGAAGGGCCGCCCGTGCCGATATTCGAACCCGTCGGAGTCATGGCATGCGCAACTTGATCCCGAAGCTCGTCGCCCGCCGCATCGACGGTTTCGTCGATCAGATCGCGGGCGAAGCCGGCGCATCCGCCCAGCGATCCGCGGCGACGTAGCGGCATGGATGTCATCGACTGTGTCGTGATCGGGGCCGGCGTCGTGGGCCTCGCCGTCGCCAGGATCCTGGCGATGCAGGGCCATGAGGTCGTGGTGGTGGAGGCCGAAACCCTGATCGGCAGCGGCGTCAGTTCCCGCAACAGCGAGGTGATCCACGCCGGCATCTACTATCCGCAGGGCTCTCTCAAGGCGCGGCTCTGCGTCGAGGGGCGCGATCAACTCTACGCCTACTGCACCGAGCGGAACATCCCTCACCGTCGCTGCGGCAAGCTGATCGTGGCGACATCCGAGGCGCAGATCGCCGATCTGGAGCAGATCAAGGCGCACGCCGCCGCCAACGGCGTCGATAACCTGCTGGACCTGACCCAGGCTGAAGCCAATGCGCTGGAGCCCGCCTTGCGGTGCGTGGCGGCGCTGCAGTCGCCCTCCACGGGGATCATTGATTCCCACGCCTACATGCTCTCCCTGCAGGGCGACCTCGCAGATCGCGGCGGGGTCGTCGCGTTCGGGACCAAGGTGCGGTCGTTGTCGCGCCGGGGCGACCTGATCGACCTGATGCTCATGGGCGAGGATGCGCCGTCTCTCTCCGCCCGGCTTGTGATCAACGCCGCGGGACTGTCAGCCCAAGGGTTGGCGCGCACCATCCCCGACCGCGCGCCCGAGCCGACGCCGCCGATCCACTACGCCAAGGGCAGCTATTTCAACCTCACCGGGCAGTCGCCCTTCACCCACCTGATCTACCCCGCGCCCGAACCGGGCGGCCTCGGCGTGCACCTGACGCTGGATCTGTCCGGGCAGGCCCGGTTCGGACCGGACGTGGAGTGGGTTGAGACCCCGGACTACGCCGTCGATCCCGCCCGCGCCGCCCGTTTCTACACCGCTATCCGCGCCTATTGGCCGGGATTGCCCGACGACGCCCTGGCCCCCGCCTATTCCGGCGTCCGTCCGAAGATTACGCCGCCCGGCGCCCCGGCGGGAGACTTCCGCATCGACGGGCCCGACCAGCATGGCGTGGCGGGACTGATCGAGCTTTTCGGCATCGAATCGCCGGGCCTGACCGCCTCCCTCGCCATCGGCGTCCATGTGGGCGCCATGGCGGCTAACGTGATGCAGCGTTGAGAAATCTTGAGGCCACCGGGCGCTATCAAAGCGACCAGGCGCGCTATCAGGCATTCCAGCGTGGCGAGTACACGCCGTCAGCGCCCGAGGCTTGAAGATGGGGCTTGCGGCGAGGCGCGGTCGCGCTCGCCTGGGTTCCACGCCCTGATAGTCCGCGCTATCGACATCGCTTGGTCAGGGTTGTTATGTCGGGGACGGCATCACAGGGGTTTACATGGCTTCGTTTCAGTTTCTGGCTATGGCCGCCACGCTCGCCGCCGGCTCGCCTGCGACGGCTCCGCCCAACCCCTTTGCGCAGCCGAGCACGCTGCCCTATGAGGCCCCGCCCTTCGACCGGATCACCGACGCCGACTACCAGCCGGCGATAGAAGAGGGGATCGCCCAAAGCCTCGCCGAAATCCGCACGATCGCGGACAACCCCGCGCCGCCGACCTTCGACAACTCCCTCGTCGCCATGGAGCGGCAGGGCCAGATGCTGGCCCGCGCCCAGCTCGCCTTCGGTCAGGTCGCCCAGGCCAACACCAACCCCACCCTGCAGAAGACGCAGGTCGCGCTCGGCCCCAAGCTGGCGGCCTACAACGACGCCATCTACCTCGACCCCAAACTATTCGCCCGCGTGAAGACGCTCTACGACGGCCGGTCCGCGCTGAAGCTCGACGCGGAACAGTCGATGCTGCTGGAGGAGTATTACAAGCGGTTCGTGCGCGCGGGGGCGCAGCTGTCACCGGCCGACCAGGCCAGGCTGCGCGCCCTGAACAAGCAAATCTCCAGTCTCGGCATCGCCTTCCGCCAGAAGCTGCTCGCGGCCACCAAGGCCGGCGCCCTGGTGATCGACGACAAGGCGAAACTCGCCGGTCTCGGCCCCGCCGAGGTCGACGCCGCCGCCCGTGACGCCAAGGACCGGGGGCTTGCGGGCAAGTATGTCCTCGCCCTGCAGAACACGACCTCGCAGCCGGCGATCCAGTCCCTGACCGACCGCGCCACCCGCCAGGCCCTGTTCGACCAGAGCTGGACCCGGGCGGAAAAGGGCGACGCCAACGATACGCGCGACAGCATCGCCGCCCTGATCCAGCTGCGCACGGAGAAGGCCAACCTGCTCGGCTACAAGACCTGGGCCGACTACTCGCTCGATGACGAGATGGCGAAGACCTCCGAGACGGCCAAGACCTTCATGAACGCCCTCGATGCGCCGACGGTCGCCGAGCAGGGGCGCGAGGCGGCGAACGTGCAGGCCGCCATCGACGCGGATCACGGCGGCTTCAAGCTGAAGCCCTGGGACTGGGAGCTCTACGCCGAGAAGGTGCGCAAGGCGAAGTACGACCTCGACGAGAGCCAGACCAAGCCCTATCTCGAAATCTGGACCGTGCTCGAGAACGGGGTCTTCTACGCCGCCAATCAGATGTACGGCCTGACCTTCAAGCGCCGCACCGACATCCCGACCTTCCAGCCGGACATCCGCGTCTATGAGGTGTTCGACGCGGACAAGAAGCCCCTCGGCCTCGCCTATTTCGATTACTGGAAGCGCGACAACAAGGCGGGCGGCGCCTGGATGAACAGCTTCGTGCGGCAGTCCAAGCTGCTCGGGACCCGGCCCGTGATCTCCAACACGGCCAACTTCACCAAGCCCGCGCCCGGCCAGCCCGCCCTGATCACCTTCGAGGACGTGCGCACCATGTTCCACGAGTTCGGGCACGGCCTGCACGGCCTGTTCGCCAGCCAGACCTATCCCAGCCTCTCGGGCACCTCTGTGGCACGGGACTTCGTGGAATTCCCGTCCCAGTTCAACGAGCACTGGGCGCTGGAGCCCCGCGTGCTGGCCCACTACGCCAAGAACGTCCAGACCGGCGCGCCCATGCCGCAGGCGCTGGTGGACAAGATCAAGCGGGCCGACACCTTCGGCCAGGGCTTCAGCTTCGGCGAGCTCCTCGCCGCCGCCCAGCTGGACATGGCGTGGCACTCCCTCCCAGCGGACGCGCCCAAACAGGACGTGGATGCGTTCGAGGCCAAGGCGCTGGCGGCGACCGGCCTCGACGTCACCGACATTCCGCCGCGCTATCGGTCGAGCTACTTCGCCCACATCTGGGGCTCGGGCTACGCCGCCGGCTACTACGCCTATATCTGGACCGACATGCTGCAGCAGAACGTCTACGACTGGTTCGAGACCCATGGCGGCATGACGCGCGCGAACGGGCAGCGGCTGCGCGACCGGGTGCTCTCCCGCGGACACACCGAGGACTACAACGTCATGTTCCGCGACATGGTCGGGCACGATCCCGAAGTTGGGCCGCTGCTCGTCAAGCGCGGCCTTGGCGGCAAATGACGTCCAGGGGCTGATCCGGCGGGCTGGCCATTTGGCGGCGTATCTTCCGGCGAAGACGCCGGACGCCAGTTAAGGACGGAGCAGCTATTTCCGGACCGCGCGCTTCGCGCGATCAGCCGTCGCCTCGGCGACGGTGACTTCCTCGCCAAGCTCGAGCCGCACGATGAGTTCTTCGCCCGGAGCGACCTCGGCTTCGGTCGGAAAGCCGGACGTTCGCCTGATGATCACCAGGACCGAACTCGCCGCCCCTTTCCGTCGCTGGACCGTGACCACCGTCTGCTCATCGATGTGCATCGAAGGGGAAAGCCTCCCCGCAAGGAGGGTTCCAGGCTGTCGCGCGCAAAGGCCAAGGTTACGCCGTAAGCCATGATCCGGCTACGATCTACGCGACTGATGGGTAAGGCGTCGGGTCTTTTCACGCCATCCGCCTAAACACCTGACTGAAGCAGATTGTTAGACCGGTGGGCTGGCTCCGCGGGTAGGATTCGAACCTACGACCAGCCGGTTAACAGCCGGCTGCTCTACCACTGAGCTACCGCGGATCAGGCGCTCATCGTCGAGAGGGCGGGCTATACAGGCCGAGTCGCCCCCGCGCAAGGGAAGCCCGCAGCCATAGTGTAGCAGGCGGAAGAAAGCCTGGCCGCCGCGGGGCTTCACACGCGGAAATCTGGATTCAGCGGAGGGTTGAGGCGTGCACGGTCAATCGGATGATAAGGTTGTTCGCTTAAGGCTCCGGTCGATCCTGGAGTAGGCGATGATCGAGACCCTGTCGGAGAAGCCGGCCCCGGCGGAGGTATCCGCACCCGCCGAGATGACCGCCGCGTTCGCCGCGTTTCGGAACGATATCACGGCGCGCAGCCAGATCGTCTGGGGCGAGCATTGCTCGGAATGCGCCTATCCGGCCTGCTACGCCTACTGCGCCTTCTACACGCCGCGGTCGGATTTCAACTGTCGCCGGTTCGAGGCGGGGTTCGAGCCGCTGGCCGCCGACCCTGCGCTGCATCGGGTGCGGTTCCGCAAGTGGGGCAAGCTGGAAGGGCAGGGGAGCCTCGCCTTGGCCCCCATCGCCGCCGCCCAGGCCGCGGATCGCCGCGATGCGCAGGTGTCCGGTCTGCTGGCCGGCGCACCGGCGCCCTACCTCGTAAAGCAGAACCTCGTCTGGCGCTGGAACACCCGCAAAGCGCACCCCAAAGCTGATCCCGCCGCGCCGGCCGCCGAAGCCTTCGTGGTGGAGGCCTGGGCCAGCGACGGCCTAAGCCATCCCTTCACCCTCACCATCCTGAACGGCCACGAAAGCGGTGGGCGCCTGTTTCAGGCCCACTTCGAGATCGACGCGCGCTATCGCCGCCTCACCGTGCCGGTGGCGGAGATCGCCGCCCAGGTGGATCTCGCAGAGCCCTTCCTGGTTCAGATCGAGCCGGTGGGCGAGGCCGAGGGAGTGCAGGCGGTGTTCGGCGTCTGCGATTTCGTGGTGCTGAGAACCGCCGCCGTCCCCGCCGCCAAGTCGGCGCCCGCAGCAGGCGCCGCGCCCAGGCCGGCCAAGGTGGTGGTGTGGGATCTGGACGAGACCCTCTGGACCGGCGTGCTGGTCGAGGACGGGGTCGAGGGCGTGGTCCCGCGCCCCGAGGCCGTCGCCGCCATCAGGATGCTGGACGAGCGCGGCGTGCTGCAGTCCGTCGCCAGCAAGAACGACGCCCCTGCCGCCCTGGCGGCGCTGAAGGCGTTCGGGCTCGACGACTACTTTCTCTATCCGCAGGTGCACTGGAACCCCAAGAGCGGCTCCATCGCCACCCTGGCCCGTGCGCTGGATCTCGGGATCGACAGCTTTGTCTTCATCGACGACCAGCCGTTCGAGCGGGGCGAGGTGGAAGCGGCGCACCCGACGCTGCGCACCCTGCCGCATACCGAGGTCGCCAATCTCGCGACCAACCCCTGGTTCGACCTGCCGGTGACCGCCGAGAGCCGCCAGCGCCGCGCCCTTTACCGGGAAGAAGCCACACGCACGGAAGCCTTTGAGGTGGCCGGGGCCGACTACGCCAGCTTCCTGCGCGCCTCGGGCCTCAAGCTCGCCGTGGAGGCGATCGGTCCGGCGGACGTGGAGCGGGTGTTCGAACTGTCCCAGCGCACCAACCAGCTGAACTTCAACGGCCGCAAATACGCTCGCGAAGCCGTGCAGGCGCTGCTCACCGCACAAACCGGCGAGGTGGGGCTCACCCTCCGCTGCAGCGACCGCTTCGGCGACTACGGCCTGATCGGGTTCGTGGTGGCCGACCTGTGCAAGGGGCTGGTCAGCGATGTCTTCATGAGCTGCCGCGTGCAGCGGAAGCGCGTCGAGCAGGCCTTCTTCGCCTGGCTGGCCGAGGGCATGGCCGAGCGTGGCGCCGGGACCCTGCGGGTCGCCTACGCGCCCACCAGCCGCAACGGCGCAAGCCGCGAGATGCTGGAGACGCTCGGTTTCACGCCCTCCGCCGACCCCGCGCTCTGGGAGCGCCCGTCCACCGCGCCCATCCCCGAATCGGACATTGTCGTCCTGTCCGCGCGGCTCGCCGCCAAAGCCGCCTGAGGAACCGCCATGAGCCTTCTCTTGGAGCAACTGAACCGCCAGATCACGCAGCGCCTGCCGCTGAAGCCTGCCAAGAGCAAGCTGCAGGCGCCGGTGGCCAGCATCACCTTCGACGACTTCCCACGCACAGCCTGGACCCGGGGCGGCGGCATTCTCGAAGCCCACGACGTGAAGGCCACCTACTATGTCACCGGCGACTTCTGCGGTCGCATGAATGAGGGGCTCGACCACTATGTCGAGAGCGACTTGAAGGAGATTGTCGCCGCCGGCCACGAGATCGGCTGCCACACCTTCTCGCACCAGAACGGGCCTACGGTGGGCTCGGACGCCCTCAGCGACGATGTGGAGCGCAACGCCGCCTTCGTGCAGGACGTGCTCGGCGACTATGTGATGTCGAGCTTCGCCTATCCGTACGGCGAGGCGTCGCCCCGCACCAAGCTGCTGTTCGGCGACCGATTCCCCACCAGTCGTGGCATCCGCAAGGGTGTCAACAAGGGCCTGATGGACCTGTCGCAACTGAAGGCCATCGGCATCGAGAAGTGGTGGTGGACGCCGGAGTATATCCAGGGCGCCGTCGATCAGGCCAAGGCGCAGAACGCCTGGGTGATCTTCTTCACCCACGATGTCAGCGACGATCCCAGCCCCTTCGGCGCCACGCCGCAGATGCTGGAGCACGCCCTCGACGCCTTGAAGACGGCGGGAATCGAAATCCTTCCGGTCAAGCACGCCCTGGCGCGGGCGATGTTCAACTAGGCCGCACATTTCACGGGGGAATTATCCGATCGCCGGACTTTGTTTACCTCGTCCGGCTAAGCTCTCCACACCAAAGGCGCCGCTTGATGCTCGGCGGCGCTTCTGATAGCTGAGCGCGTCTTGCGACGCACCGGCGGCCTGGTGGCGGAGTGGTTACGCACCGGATTGCAAATCCGTGCACCCGAGTTCGATTCTCGGCCAGGCCTCCAATTTTCCGGATCGCTTTAGGCCTTACCCTATAGATTGACTCTCCGTGACGGTGCGCCACTATCTGGCGCTCTTCGGAGGCGCTCCGTCATGCAGGCAATCCGTCCGTTGGTGACCGCATGCGCCGCCGTCGCAATTCTTTTCCTCTGTGCTGGGCCCGCGACGGCAGGCATGCTGAGGCATTCGCGTCTCGCGGTCATGCCGTCGTCGGACCTCATGTCCAACTACTATCCCGACCGGGCGTTGCTGGCGAAAATGAGTGGCCGCGCCATAGTGCGCTGCACCGCCCTTGCGACAGGTCGACTCACGACTTGCCACACGATTTCCGAGGTCCCCGCAGGCATGGGCTTTGGTCGGGCGGCGTCATTGATCGCCCCGCTGATGAGGACCGTCCCGGCGAGCCTGAACGGTGCGCCCGTCGCAGACAATTTCACCATGTCATTCAACTTCGTCTTGCCTGAAGACGCCCGTGGCCGCGTGGTGATGAAGTGGTTCGGCATCGCCGCGCTGATGGGCCTTGGCTTGTTTGCTTCGGTCTGGGCGGTTCGGAGAGGTCTGCGCTTCAATGATCTCGCATCCCCGGCCGCGGAAAAGGGCTAGGCCAGCTAAAGCCTCGCAACCGGGCTTTTGCCGGGAATCCAGGAATCCGGATTGGTTTAGCTTAAAGGCAGAGGGCGCCTCGCATATGCCATGCGCCTTGCATCCAAAAATGGCTAAGCTCGTTATCCTGTCTCACCGCGCTGGAGCGGACATCATGTGCATCGACCATGCCGGCCGTCGCTGACTCAAATCGCATCTCCATCGGGATCGCGGATCTTGATGACATCCTGGGGGGCGGCATCGCCAAGGCGCACGCCTACCTCGTGGAGGGCACGCCCGGCAGCGGCAAGACCACCATCGCCCTGCAGTTCCTGCTGGAGGGTGCGGCTCGGGGCGAGAAGGGCCTCTACATCACCCTCTCGGAGACCGCAGCCGAGCTGCGGGAAGTCGCGCGCAGCCACAACTGGTCCCTGGACGAGATCGAACTGTTCGAGCTGATCAATGAGGACGGCCTCGACCCCGAAAGCGAGCAGTCGATCCTGGAGCCGTCGGAGGTCGAACTCGGCGAGACCATCGCCGGCGTGATCGAGTGTGTGGACCGGCTTCAGCCGTCCCGCGTGGTGTTCGACAGCCTGTCCGAGATGCGGCTCCTGGCCCAGAACTCCCTGCGCTATCGCCGCCAGATTCTGGCGTTGAAGCAATACTTCTCGCTGCGGGGCTGCACGGTGCTCCTGCTGGACGACCGAAGCTCCGAGCCCGGCGACCTGCAGCTGCACAGCATCGCGCACGGGGTCATCACCCTGGAGCAGATCGCCCAGGAGTATGGGGCCGAACGCCGACGGCTCCGCGTCGTCAAAATGCGGGGGGTGAAGTACCGCGGCGGCTTCCATGACTTCGTGATCGAGACGGGGGGCGTGAACGTCTTCCCGCGCCTGGTCGCCGCAGAGCACCACCGCGAATTCACCGGCGAGCTGGTCTCCACCGGCGTCGCCGAGCTCGACCGCATGATGGGCGGCGGCCTTGCGCCCGGAACCAACATGCTTCTCACCGGCCCTTCCGGCGTCGGCAAGACCAGCACCGCCGTCCGCGGCTGCCTGGAGGCGATCCGGCGTGGCGAGAAGGCCGCCTACTTCCTGTTCGACGAAGGGTTGGCGACCTTGCTGGCCCGCGCCAAGTCGCTCGGTATGGATTTGTCGCCGCACATCGCCAGCGGCGACCTGAAGGTGTCGCAGATCGACCCTGCGGAGCTGTCGCCCGGCGAATTCGCCAGCTGGGTCCGCAGTGCGGTCGAGAAGGACAACGCCACCTTCCTGGTGATCGACAGCCTGAACGCCTTCCTTCAGGCCATGCCGGGCGAGAAGTACCTGCTGCTGCAGATGCACGAGCTTCTGAACTACCTGAACCAGCAGGGGGTCATCACCATGCTGGTGCTGGGCCAGCACGGCTTCATCGGCGACATCCGCACCAATGTGGACCTCAGCTATCTCAGCGACGGCATCATCCTGTTCCGCTACTTCGAGGCGCGGGGGAATGTGCTGAAGGCGGTCACCATCGCCAAGAGCCGTGTGACCAACCACGAGACAAGCATCCGCGAATTCCGGCTGGGGCCGGGCGGGGTTGAGGTGGGCGAGCCGCTGGAGGACTTCGAAGGGGTGCTGGGCGGCCTGCCGTCCTACCGCGGCGCCACGGTGCTGATGGACGACATGCCCGCAGCGTCCAAGTGACGGAAGGCTTGGAGCGCCGCATCCTGTTGCTCGCGCTTCGGGGCAGAGATTCGCAGATCATCGCGCAGCTGCTGGGCCGCGCCGGCCATGAGTGCCTCATCTGCACGAGCGCGGATGAGCTGGCGGCGGCCATGGCGGAAGGCGCGGGCGCGGCGCTGCTGACCGAGGAGTCGCTGACGGAGACTGACCGGCACGCCCTGATGCAGTGGCTCGGCGCCCAGCCGCCCTGGTCGGACTTTCCCCTGATCCTGCTGGCCACCAAACGCACGGGCCGCAGGCCCAAGGCTGCGGTCGACATCCTCAATCAGCTCGGCAACGTGATGGTGCTGGAGCGTCCCGTCCACAGCGAGACCCTCGGCAGCGCGGCGGACGCCGTTCTGCGGGCGCGCAGCCGCCAGTACGAGACCCGCCGCCACCTTCTGGAGCTTAAGTCCGCCGAGGAGAGCCTGCGCCAGCTCAACGGCTCGCTGGAGGCCAGGATCAACGAGCGCACCACCGACCTCGCCCGCGCCAACGACCAGCTGATGCAGGAGATCGCCGAGCGGGAGCGGGCGCAGGTCGCCCTGGTCCAGTCCCAGAAGATGGACGCCATGGGCCAGCTCACCGGCGGCATCGCGCACGACTTCAACAACTTGCTGACCGTGATCGGCGGCAATCTGGAACTGATCCAGCGGCGGGCCGAGGACGAGCGCATCGGTCGGCTGGCCGGCTACGCCAGTCAGGCGGCGGACCGGGCCGGCAAACTGACGCGCCAGCTCCTGGCCTTCTCCCGCACCCAGCGCCTGTCGCCGGAAGCGGTGGACGTGAACGCGCTGATCCGGGGGATGGACGATCTTCTCACCCGCACCATCGGGCCGCTCTATCGCATCGAGATGACGCTCGATCCGTCCGAGCCCTGGGCCATGGCCGACAGCAACCAGATGGAGCTGGCGATCCTGAACCTCTCCATTAATGCGCGGGACGCCATGTCCAGCGACGGCCAGCTGACCATCTCCAGCGAGGCCGCCGCTGATGGCGTGGTGCTGGTGAAGGTCAAGGACAATGGCTCGGGCATTCCCAAGCACCTGATGGAGAAGGTGTTCGATCCCTTTTTCACCACCAAGCCGATCGGCAAGGGCACAGGGCTCGGCCTCAGCCAGGTCTATGGCCTGCTTGAGCAGTCGGGCGGCTCGGTGGGGCTGGAGAGCGAGGAGGGCGTCGGCACCACGGTGATCCTGCGGTTTCCCGCCGCCCAGCCGGCGACAGCGGAGGGTGCGGCGCTGGCCGACGCAGCGGCGTATAAGGCGCATGGGCGCGAGCGGGTGCTGGTGGTGGAGGACGACGACGGGGTGCGGCGCTTCATCGTCGAATGCCTGCAATCGCTCGGCTATGCGGTGACCGAGGCGTCGGGCGGGGTGGAGGGGCTGGAGCGCATCCGCGCCGAGCCGCCGCAGCTTCTGATCGTCGACTACGCCATGCCGGGGCTGACGGGGGTGGACGTGATCAACGAGACGCGCCGGTCCGCGCCGGACCTGCCCATCATCCTCGCCACCGGCTACGCCGACATGGAGGCGGTCCACAGCGTGATCGATCCCCAGCGGGTGCTGCGCAAGCCTTTCCAGATCGGCGACCTGGAAGACGCCGTGCGACGGGCCCTGGCGCCCACCTAGCGCCTTCAGCCGGCGTCGGGAGACCTGAACGCGCCGGCGCCCTCCATGACGGCCCGCAGGCTGCGGTTCAGGGTGCGGCTCGCCAGATGCTGATCGACGAAGTCGTACCCCTCCTTGACGAGCCGGATGCGCAGTTCCTTGACCTTCGCGACCTGACCGGATCGCGCGATTTCATAGGCCCGTTCGGCGAGGCTCGGGCGGGCGCTCATGACGCCCTCGCGTGGCTGTCGGCGTTGGTCCGGTCGACGACAAAGAAGCTTGCGCCGTCAAAGATCTCGACAGCGATGTGCCGGCCTTCCGAGACGATCTCCTCGGCGTGCATCCGGGCCTCGTCGAGGGTGTCGTAGAGCTCCACTTCGATGGTGCGGATGGCTTTGGGGTCGGTGACTTTAAAAAAGGTGAAGGGCTTCAAGGGCGGTCCTCCAGGGTCGTCGAACGATGAAAAGGGGAGAAATTCCCGTATTTTCAACACAACCAAGCTAAAGCGCCGCCGCCGGAGCGCATTAACATAGGCTAATCGGACGCCGAATTATTCACGCAGGGGTCGTGAAATCATAACCTGTGTTTCGGTTCGACCGGCTCGTGCATGTTAATGAACTTTATCGTCGGCCGTTGGATTGAGCGCCGACGCCTGGAAGTGTTGGCCGCGCCAATCGCTTTCGCTCGTTCACCGGGGCGGGGCGGGGCGGAGCGATGGCGGACTACAGACTCTATCTCATCGGACCAAACGGCCGCATCTCCCGCGCCATCGAGCTGGACTGTCGCGACGACGCCCACGCCTTCGAGGTCGTGCGGGAGCACCATCTAGGCGTTCGGGGCGAACTTTGGCAGCAGGCGCGTATGGTGGGCGAGATCGAACCCACACGGGGCGGCGACGCTCCGCACTCTTGAGCCTTTTGCAGCCTGCGCCTAGGCCGCCCTTCGCAGGCGACGATGCAGGTAGTTCTCGTCGAAGCCCGCGATATGCACCAGCTGCACCGGATCGGAGATCAGCACCCGCCCCCGACCGAGCGTCATCGCCCCGGTCTTGCGCAGCTCCTTCAGCACCCGGTTGAGGTGGACCGGCGTCATGCCGAGCGAGTCGGCGATCATCAGTTGCGACAGCGGCAGCTCGAAATCGGTCTCGGGCGCCAGGCCGATGTTGCGTGCCCGCAGGTAGAGCTCGCACATCAGGTGCGCCACCCGCTCGATACTGGCGCGCCTGCCCATGCTGGTGATCCAAGCCCGCATCGTGCCTTCGTCGATCAGCTGCGACACGTACATGGCCCTGGCCACACCGGGGTGTTGGTCAATCAGGGCGTCCATCTCTTCCCGGTCGATCGTGGCGACGAGCGCGGGGGTGATGGTCTGGATGCCGTGGTCCATCTCCGCCAGAAGGCCGATATGCAGGTCGCAGCAGTCGCCGGGCATCAGATAGGCCAGGATCTGGCGCGTGCCGTTGGGCAGGATCTTGTAGCGGCAAGCCCAGCCCTCGAGGATCACGAACACCGGGCCGGGGCGATCGCCCTCCCGGATCAGGTCGTGTCGGGCCGCGACCTTGCGCGGCTTCGCCGTCGCCGCCGCCAGCGCCGCGACATCGCCCGGCTCCAGTAGAGCCAGAATACTGAGCTTTTCGACGAAGCGGTTGTACATCGCGCACACTCCTACAGAGCGACGACTTTTACTATTGACGTAAGTTATAGTCGAAAGTTGATTTAGGTGGTGGCATCACAGCGCTATGCCGTTAAACCATAGGTATCGTCGGCCACCAATGCGGGCTCCGGCGGCTGAGAGAGTTGTGCGCTCTCGCCTCAACCGGAGTAAGCCACGGTGGATGACCCCCTGTCGGAAGATA